>VFQP010003657.1_pt1 | contig 15384 bp, 18 predicted proteins | sample 3512351 | NCBI WGS metagenome assembly VFQP01 (sample SAMN10412372, study PRJNA504923) | tailings metagenome | isolation source: Relicate 1 Philex TSF1 revegetated site | place: Philippines: Tuba, Benguet | collected 2017-08-29 | reverse complement strand
CGCCGGCGCCGCCCTGCGCGGCGGCGCCCGTCGGCGTGTCGCCGGCGCCGCTCGTGCCGCTCCCGTACGCCGTCAGCAGCCCCGCCCGCTCCCGCAGCGCCACCACCGCTGACACGGCCGCCGCCGCCACCGCCATACTGCGCCGCACGCGAACCAAACTACGCTCGCGAACGCGGCGACTAGCCACCCCAACCGGCTGCAAACTGCCCTCCGTCGGGAACGAGCGCGGCGATTCTCGACGCACCTGTTGACGCCAGTGGCGGCGTTGACGACGGTGGTGGAGGCGGAGCCTGGCGGCTGCGCCGTGGCGGCCGTGACGAGCGCCTCTGGCTGGTCCAGCGCGCGCTCAATCACGCCAAGGTGCTTGCCCAGCTGGTCGTCCACCTCGGCCATCTTGATCTCCAGCTGGTGCAGCCTGCAGGGGCGCCCAGGGACACAAGGGCTTGCCATGAGCGAGGTGGCGCGGGTCCACAACGCGCGCGTGCTGTGCGCTGGGGGGCGCAGTGGGGCAGCGGCGCGTTGTGCGGTGGGGCTTCGCTGCCTGGAGTGGGCGCCGCAGCGCTGAGTGGCGGGTTGGGCACGCCGTCCTTGTCGTGCGCGCCTCATCAGGCTGTCGCACACCCAGTCTGGCTTCCAAGCGGGCGCACCGCAGCAGCAGGTTGGGCACGCCGTCCTCGTCGTCCAGCGAGGTGAGGTTCATCTTGTCCTCGCTGAAGCACAGGATGCGCGTGGGGCCCTCGGCGTATATGGTCACGTGCACCTTTTTGGCGCACTCGCGCATGAGCACCCGCGCCATGCGCGCCATGCGCTGCAGGTCCTGCGCCAGCGCGCCGTGCCCCGGCCTGCGGCGCAAGCAGGCAACCCACGCCGCTCAAGGTTCTCGCCTGCGCCACACTTCTGATGCCGGCCTGCGTGTCCTTGGCAGTCTCGCAAGGCGAGCGGGCCGGCGCGACGATGTGGCCCTGATGCAAAAGCGAAGCAGGGCTCACAGGTCGATGGCGGACTTGACGTTGGCCCCGACAGGGTAGTGGCCCATGCCGCGCGGTCCCATCTGCGACCCGGTCGTCGTGTGCCGCATGCTCATGGCGTGGGTGATCCTGCGGACGCGCGCACGCACGTGGGCCACGTCATGCAGATTTTGATGCTCGGGCCAATCGTTGCAGCGCCGCAGTCGAGCCGGCAGCTCAGCGGCAGAGCTCTCCACTCGGGCGGGCACAGCCAGCGCTTGCACGGCGCAGCGGCGCGGATGCGACGCGAGCGGCAGAAGGGGGGCGAGCCGGGCGTCGCACGCGCGTGCGCTCACGTGGCTGGCGGCTCCACGATGGCGTCGCGCAGCGGGTCCTCCACCTCGTCGTGCAGGTTCTGGTACACGTGCAGCGGCTCAATCTCGTCCTTGATCTCGTCCAAGGGGATGGTGGTGGCCATCTCCTGCGCGCGAGGAGCCGGCCACGCCGAGTGCGCGCGCCGGGAAACGCGCCTCAGACACAAGCGTGCGTGTGCCGCGTGGCAGAACCTGGTTTGCTGAGAGGCTGAAGGCGCATTCCATGCCCGCACGCGGGGCGGGGCCACCAGCTCATGTGGGGCGCAGGGCGCTGGCGAAGCGAGGACGGCGAGGCGAGGTGGGCATCGCATGGGGGCGCTCCTCGCGCCGCCGCAGGCGCGCACCTGGGTGATGTGGTGGTCGAGGTTGACGCCCGCCACGTAGGCGATGGCCTGCACGGCGTGCGTGCCGTCGGGCTCGTCCCAGGCGTACGGCATGGGCTTGGTCATGTTGGGCGGCGCCTCGTCCCACAGGCCCCTGCGCACGCGCCGCACCCAACACGCAGGCGAGGTCAGAGCAGCACGAGATACGCGTCGGACAGGCTCTTGTTCCGAGCGCGGCGTGCGCATCGGTCTCTGGAGCGCGTTGTTCATCACGACAGGTTCCAAGGAGGAGCAGGGGGGGGGGCCCTTCACTCACCAGACGCCCTGCTGGCGCTGCTGCTTGCGGGCCGACTGGCGGAGCTTGACGTCGGCCTGCCGCACGCGCACGTACACCTCCTTGCAGCGGTTGACAATCAGGTAGGGCGCCACCGACCTGCGGGGGAGGCAGGCCAACGCAAGACGAGCACGCCTTACTTCAGGTCGAGTTGGATGCTCGGCGCTGAACGCGGGGGGCACGCCCGAGGGAGAGGCGCGAGCGGCACTGCGAGCTCATCACCTCTCGCTCTTGAGCGTGATGAGCACCGAGCCGGTCCGCCCCACGGTGATGTTGACGGGGATGATTGTGTAGCCGCGCACGCGGTGCCGGATGCGCAGGCCGAAGTACGACTCCTTCTCCTCGAGCTTGAAGCCGCCCGACCAGAACCTGCTCAAGCGGAGTGGGGAATCGCACTCACTCACTGAACATGTGCAAGAAGGCGCGGTTGTCGCCACTCCTGTCGCCGAGAAGAGCACGCGATCGGCATGCCGAGTGGCCCTCGCCGCACCAGTCGGAGCCGACGGGCCGGATGACGAGCAGCTTGTCGAGGAATGCGTTGTCCCAGTGGATGGCGGTGCGCTCGCCGTGCGGCAGCTCGCCCGAGAAGCGCAGCTCCTCGCCGTAGGCCTGGTCGAGGTCCGGCGTGCCCTTTTGCTTGTACTCGATCGCCAGGCCTGTGTCGTTGAGCATGATGTACTTGTTCTTGACCGACACGACCTGCGAACGCGAGCGCAAGCCAAAAGCACGGCCAGCGAGCTCGTGCCCCGGTCGCGGACGAACAACGGGTGCACAGGGTTCGCCGCTCCCAGCCCGAGCGACCCCCACCTTGGTGTAGGCAAAGGCGCTCTCGTTGGGCCCCGACCAGATCTCCACGGAAAAGTTGAAGGCGCGCTGCACCAGCCGGCTCGCCTTCTTGTTGGTCGGCGGCGCCGCGACGCCGCTCACCACCGAGCCCGGCCCCAGCGTCGCGCTCGCGCCAAAGTGGTGCGTGGTGGCGCGGCTGAGCTCGCGGCTCTCCCGCCGGGGCACGCCTGAGTGCTGCGTGGACACGCGTGCCGGGGGCCCCTGCTGCCACAGCGCCTGCTGCTCCGCCTGCTCACGTGTGAGTGGCGTGCCCGCCACGACAGTGGGCGGCGGCGACGGCGAGCGCTTCTGCGGCGAGGCGCTCTGCTGCGGTGGCGAGGGCTGCGGGCTGGGCCCGAGGGGCGGCCGGTGGGCGGGCGCGCTCTTGACGCGGCTGGTCGGCGGCCCGGGCGGCAGCGTGGCCGCCGTCGGCGACCGCCCAGGCACGTCCGAGTTGGACGCGCCCGCCTGTCGAGCGAGCAGCAAGGAAACGGCAACCACGCCATGCTGCTCGCCACCGCGCCGAGGAAAGCAAACAAGGCGGCAAGGAAGCAGGCGAGGAAGCGCTGCGGGCCGCACCTGCTGCTGGAGGGGGCTCGTGCTGATGGTGACGGTCGGTGGCTCGCGCTGCGACCCGCCCGGCGGCACGGGGAAGCCGCTCGGCGCGCCGTCGCCGCGCATGGACGGCGCGCGCGACAGCCCGTGCATGTCGTTCAGCTGCGCGAGCATGAACGTCTGCGCCTCCAGCTCGAACTGCAAGCGCAAGCGCAAGCGCAACATTTTAGACGACTTGGTGGGTGCAAGCGCTCCTGGTGGGTGCACAAGCGGTCGTGGGGAGCGGTGGCGCACCTGCTTGCCCCTGAGCTCCAGGTCGAACTTCTGCCCCGTGTTGGAGATCTTGAACGTCTGGCACCACTCGGAGCGCGTGAGCGAGTCGAGGATGCGGAACGACACGGCGTTCTGGTCGTTGAGCAGCGCTACTTTGAGCCCCTTGCCCAGCCGCGCCCGGAACGCCGCCGCCGCCGGCGACGGCTGTGCGCCGGTGGCGGCGCCGCCGCCAGACCCCTGGCGCCCCGGCGCGCTGCGCGGACGAGGGCATGTCTCGCTAGCGTCAGCACAGCGGTGGGGGCTCTGGCCCGTACCGCGGCGTGCGTGGGGTGCAGACGCGAAGCACACGCGCCCGGTAGCTGGGCTCCGGCCCCGCTGAGGTGTCCAAACAGATGCAAATCCCACACGCACCTGTGGTGCCTGGAGGGGTCGTCGTCTAGGTCGGCGGCACTGCCAGACATGCTGTACGACGTCCACATGTCCTGCCGGCGGCCCGGCGCCCGCACCTTGCTGTACACTGCACGGCAACAGCACGACGCGTGCAGAGAGCAGCTGCCACCACCGGTGAGCGCCGTGCTTGCTCGCGCTGCGCACGGCGATTGCGCCGTCCGAGTTCGCCGCGTTCGCAACGAGGCATTGCCGCCGTCGTCGTGGGCAGCGCCGGTCGTGGGCAGCGCCGGACGGACAGAGCAGCAGACTGCCGTGCATGGGTCGTGCGCGGTGTGCCCGGCCCTACGCCGAGGCGTCGACGAAAAGGCGTGAGCGTGAGGCGCACTCACGGAGGAGGGGCGTGAGCGGGTCGAACCAGGGGTGCACGTCCAGGTCGCGGAAGAGCAGGTCGAAGCCGGTGCGGTTGTCGATCCAGAAGGGCGCGAAGACCGACACGCGCGCCATGTGGCTCGCGCTGGTGGCCACGCTGTTGTTGATGCCCAGCGCCATCATGCGGGGGCACAGGAGCCCTGCGCCGCACCCGCACGCGTGCACGTGGTCCCGCGCCCAGCGCACCGTGAAACACGTCTCTCCCCTCTCCGTGGCCAACGAGGCCTGACTCTGCTGCCTCTGAACGAGGCGCCTGCAGCTGGTCACGCCTGGTCCTTGCTACCGTTCCTTGCTACCTATCCCTTCAAGCCACATCTGGGCCCGGCTCGCCCTCTGTGGCAGCCTGCCTCCTCTCCCGCCACACACCCACGCCCGCCTTCGTCCTCGGTGTCCTCCTTGGCGCCCTGCCCCTGTTTCCTGCCCGCGCGCCTGCCCGCCCGCATCTGTCCTTCCTGGCATACTGCCCATGGTCCCCGCCCCCACCCACTGCCCACCTTCGTCCTTGGTGTCCTCCTTAGCGCTCTGTGCGGTCTGCGTCGCATTGAAGCTCATGGTGTCCTCGCCGCGCCGCTTGCCACCCTGCGTCAACACCTTGGTCAGGCCCCACTGCATGCAGCTGACGCCCGTGTTGACCGTCTCCTTGCTGCCGTCCACCACGCGCTGCCGGACCTTGTCGCCAGCCACCTTGATGTCCTCCACCATGGCCTGCAGAAGAGGAAAGAGCACGCTGGTAGGCGCGGTTGCGTAAGGCTGGTGTACGGCCCGGAGAACCACGCATGCAGCTCTCCACCACGCCGCTGGCTCTCAATCATGCCAACGGTTGCTCGGCCCTAGCATCGTTGTGTGGAGGGCCCGGAACATCCAAACGTGCGTGTCCTGCGGGTCAGGCAAGGCGAGGGGGGCCGCAGCCTGTGGAGGGGAACACCGCGCCGCGCCTGGCGCCGCACCTCGCCGCGCCGCATTGTCACGTTGGCCATGTTGGACAGCATCCGGCTGGGCGTCTGCGGCGGCGTCTGCCGCTCGCCCGACAGCGTGCCCTCGCCGCCCAGGCTGCGCCCCTCGCCTGTCTCGCGCCCGCCGTACAGCCCCAGCTGCGACAGCAGCACGGCGGCGGCGCCCGCTACGCGCAGCCCGCCCGGCTCGCTGCGCGGCCGCGCCACGCTGGGCTGCGGGTGCATCGACTGCATCGGGGACACCGCCTCCATGATGGCCGGCAGCTGCCCGCCTGGCGTCGGCGACCTGCAGCCAGCCGTGGCGCATGCTGACACTTTCCGGTGGTGGGCGAATGAACTCGCGTTTGGAAAAGTGGAGCCTCTGTTCTCCTGCCTTACGAAGCGCTGAAGGAGGAGATGTCTCCTGTGGGTAAGGACGGAGCAGGAAGCAGTACTCAAAGTGCGCACCTGGGTGACCCCGCAGGCTCGATCTCGCTCGACAGACCAGCGTAGCCTGGCCCGCCGCCATCCTGCTCGGGCTGCGCCCCCGCCGTCCCCGGCGGCGCCTGCACCGCCATGAAGGGGTTGGGCAAGCCCTCGCCCGGGGCGAACGGGCTCGGCGGCACGCCCGGCTGCGGCGACGGCGTGGAGGCGGTGGTGACGGCCGCGCGCGCCTGCCGGGCTGCCGCGCCAGTGAGCGTGGAGGGCGGGCTGGGGAAGCGTGGCGACGTGAGCATGCCTCCGGGCGGCGCGCCGCCCCCGCCGGCGTCGTCCGTTGGGGTGGCGGCGGCGAACATGCCGCCTTGCGCGTGCGGGTGCACGATGGCGGTGAGGGCTGAGCTGGCGATGGAGCTGGTAGGGCTTGCGGGGCCGCCGCCTGCGCTGGGGGCGTCGAGCGGGAAGCCCGGTGTCGCCTGCGGAACGAAGTCAGTTCAAGTGTCCATCTGGTTCAGTCGTCTGTGGCAAGCAGAGACAGAAGGGTGTGCAGAGTCGCTGCGAGTACTGATATCTGGTGCTGGGTGGGTCGGAACGCCATGCGCAAGCCCTCGGAGGCACAGACCTGCAGGCGGGGCGCCGACGCGCTGCCCGCCGTGCGGTGAGTGAGCGGCGGCGTGGAGGCGCTGCTCGCGCTGCCGCCGCCAGACGCCTGCGGCGCGACGTTGGCCAGGACATCGAGCAGCGCGGGGGGGCCGCGCCTCACCGCCCAACTCAACGCCGCTTGCCTTCCCACAAGGCGTGGCAGAGGCAAGAAGGCTGCAAACAGGCCGCACATCCCAAAGCGCGCTCACCTGCGTGAGGGGCCGGGGCATGCGCCCGCTGGCGGCAAACGTGGGGATGGGCAGCATCGGGCTCTCCTCCCACGAGGACGACGCGCCGCCGGGCGCGCCGCCCCCACTGTGCGCTCCGCCCGCCGACCCCGTGCCCGCCACACCAGGCGTCGCCTGCCGAACACACACGTACACGCGCACCACAGGAAGGCCACACACGCGCACAGTGTGGCTGCACGAGGCACTTGCCGGTCCCCGCATCCAACACGAGCAATCGCCTCGCTGGGAGGGCTTCACCTCGTGCTCCGGAGGCTCCCGCAGCGCGGCGCGGCGCGCCGCCGCCAGATACGGCGTCTCGCGCGGCTCGGGCGGCTGCGGCAGGTCGAACAGCGGCTCGCCGCCCTCGGACGCGCTGGGTACCGGCCGCAGCGCCGGCGCCGCCGCCGTACCCGGCCCGCCGCTCGCCCGCTGCCGCTGCCGCGCCACCGACAGGTCCAGGCTCGCGCCGCCGCCGCCGCCGCTGCCAGTGCCAGCGATGGAGTCCGGCCCACCCAGCCGCTGCGCCGGCGCCTGCGAAGAGGACCCCGTCCCCGGCAGCTGGTGCTGCCCGGCCACGCCGGCGCCGAGGCTTGGCATGGCCGTCGACACGGAACGCTGCGCGCCAGCCGCCGCCCCGGAGAGCGGCGACGGCGACGCCGTGGCGCGCGCGCTGGCCACGGCGCCGCCGCCGCCGCCGCCAGCGTTGCCGGCGCTGCTGTTGGGCGTGGTCTGGTAGCTGCTGCTGCTGAACGCCGGGTTGTCCTGCCACGCGTGCCGCGGCGGCTGCAGCCCGCCGGCGGCGGCAGCGGCGGCGGGCGCCATGGAGGGCGTGGATGGCTGCTGCTCCAGCGCGGCGCTGGCGGCGGCGAGCGCGCCGCCGCCGCTGCCGGCGTTGGTGCCGTCGTCGCCGCGGCCGCTGCCGGGCACCGATATCACCACTGCTGGCCTCGCCGCCGAGTCGCCCGACTGCTCCCGCTGCTCGCGCACCACCGGCAGCATGAGCCCAAGCCCTAACAGCAGCGGCGCGTCGCCGGCCGACACGCGCCGAGCGCGCTGCCGCAGCTGCGCCGCCGTCAGCGGCGGCGCCGCCGCCTCCTCGGCCGTCGCCAGGCTGCCCGCCGCGCGCGCCGCGGCGGCGTCGGGCGACGGCGCGCGCCGCGCGCCCAGGCTGTCAAACTGCCGCGCAAGCGCGCGCTGCCGCAGGGAGCCGCTGGCGAAGCTGTCGCCGTACAAGGCCGCGCTGTCGCGGAGCAGCATGCGCGAGGCCATGACGCCGCTGGCGCCGTGGAGCACCGTGGAGCCGGGCGCCAGGCTGATCTCGCCCACGCTGGCGTAGCTCTGTGGCACCAGCGAGGGGCCCAGGATGACGGAATTGAGCCGAGCCGCCTGCTCGCCAGAGCGGCCTGCGCGAGAAGAAGCAAGCGGGCGGCGGCGGCGGCGGCAGTCGTCGCTGCGAGGGTCCTGCCTGCAGCCTCCCTGCGGTTGCCGTGCCTGTGGAAGTGGCTTCAATGCCCACTCACGCGCCGGAAGTCGCTGCGGCTCCCTGCTGCAGGCGCCCATGATCAGCTAACACTCCCTCGCCGCGCCTGCCCACTCACCCCTCATCAGCCGCTGCTGCTCCCTCCTGCAGCCACCCTCCTGCATGCACCCTCTGCTCATCCCCACACCGCCCTCAGCCGACTCACCCCCCATGAGCCGCTGCTGCTCCTGCTGCAGGTGCCACTGCATCAGCGTCCGCTCGGAGCTCGACGCGCCGCCGCCGGCGTCAAACAGCATCTCGCTCGACGCCGTGCCCGCCCGCCCGCCGCCGCTCCCAAACGCCAGCCCGCCGCCGCTCCCAAACGCCAGCCCGCCACCGGAGCGCTCCCACGAGGCGCCGCCGCCGCCCTGCCCCAGGCGCGCGCCCGAGAACAGCGCCGACGACGATTGCGCGTGGCTGAGGTCCACCGAGGAGAAGCGGGCGCCGCCGGTGGGGGCGCCGGCGCGCGGCGACGTCGCGCTGTGCGACAGGCGCCCGATCGACCCGTCCACGCCCGCTGCGCGGCACGGCACGCAGGCGACGACGACAGCGGCGGCGTCACGCACAGCGCAGGAGCCACGTCTGCCCCCGACACCGCTCACTCACGCGGGTTGCGACCCGCCCGCAGCCAGGGGTCAGCAGCGCAAGGGCCCCACACGCTGAAGGGCACAGCGGCCCAACGCCGAAGGGAGTGCGAGGGAGCGGGCTCACCGGTGCGCGAGAGTGGGTCGGCCTGCGAGACGGAGGGCGTCCGGCGGCTGTTGCGCCCAAAGCCGCGGAAGATCCCGGCGATGGTGCGGGCCGGCTGCTGCGGCGTGGCGCCGCCGCTGTCGCGGCTGGGCAGCGCGCCTTGGACCACCAGGTGCACGCGCACCTGCGGACATGACCCGACGACGCGCGCGACAAGCGCACCAGGACGCGGCAACGTTCACGCGCTGCAGCAACGACAAAACAGAGAGGCGCCCGCGTGCGTTGCTTTCTCTCGGTCGGGGCGTCGACGATGTGGGCCGTTCGGCGCTGGGGCAAGCGAGTGCCAGCGTGCGTTCGCGGCTTGGGACAGACGCTGCACGCGCGCGCGCACCGGCTGCGAGGTCATGGAGAAGCTGGCGTTGGGGATGATGTGCACCGTCACGTAGCCGGGCGGCGGCGCGAACTGCGCAGGCGAGGCGACGACACACGCACGGCAACAGAAACCACGTCGGCTGAGGCGGGACTCAAGGAGGTGGAGTGCCCCGCGGGCGAGGCGTCGAGCGGTGGTGCAAGGTGAGCGGCCGAGGCGCCCCGTCGGCGTGCCGGCGCCTCACCCGCGCGTTGACGCCGCCGTTGCTGGTGAAGGTGGGCGTGAGGAAGCCCGTGGGCGCAAGCGTGTTGACCACCTGGCCCACCTCTGCGTGGTGCGACGTGGAGCGAGAAGGCAAGGGCACAGAAGATTAAGCTCCTGACGGCCTGGCCCACTTCTGCGTGGGGAACGCGGAGCGCGAGGACAGGGCAGGTGGGCCGCCAGCTCCGATGTGGGCCAGCGAGCGACGCAATGCACACGCTAGAGCGCCCTGTGCTGCGGCGTCTGCCACGGCGTCCCAAAGGGAGCAGGCAGCAGACCGGAGGGAAAGAAAAACGGCATTGTCCCTCCCTTGGCGCACCGCGCTTGAGCTTGGTGAGGAAGGGCGCGGGCGAGGGCAGGCTCTCGGGCACCGAGCGCATGCCCTGGTAGAGCGCGTTGGAAAAGGCGGTCATGGGGCCGCTGGGGCCCTCCTGCAGCTCGGGCCCCGCTTGCGGCGTGTCGGGGCGCACCAGGATCTGCAGCATCACCCTGCGGGAGCACCCAGCACCAAGAAGGCCCGTCGCTCACCGCCTCCTCTGCTTCCATGCGCATCTTCCAAAGCCTTCCTCCGGCCCGGCGCCGCGCCAACGTTGTGCTGAGGTGGCCGGGCCGCATGAGACGTGAACCCTAGGAGGTGCAAGTCCTAGGGAGGGAGGCGCGCGCACCTGTACTCGGTGTCGAGCGCCAGCGCGCGGGTCGGCGAGGGCGAGGAGGGCCCCGAGCGCGTGATGGCGCGCGTGAGCGTGCGCCGGAACGAGCGGCTGCTGGCGCGCTGCGACGACGGGCTCGACGGCACGGCGCGCCCGCCCGCCGACTGCTGCGCTCACGCAAAGCAAACGTGGCACACGCAGCACAAGATGACGCGTGACCGCGCCAAAGGGCTCCCTCCATGCTTTGCTTGAGGTGTCCTGCTAGAAAAGATCCACGGCGGGCGCGCACCATCATGGCGGAGGCGACGGCGGCCTCCGACACGAGCATGAACTTGACCTTGACCACCTGGTCGGGCGCGGCGTCCTCCCAGGTGGGGTCCACGGCCGGCACCGAGCTGCCACCGCCGGGCAGCGGCTGGCCCCTGCGTACACGCGTGCACACGCACCGCAAGGCACAGCGTCCCCAAGGGCGCCTGGCGTGCACGCCGTGTGGATGGGCCTGGGCGGCGTGTGTCCGCCGTCAGTGGCATGAGACAGGGCGCAAGGCCGGCGCGAAGTGGAGTGTGGTGCGGGGCGGCGTCTGGGGGCGCGCGCACCGCTGGTTGAAGAGCTTGGCGACGAGCAGCTTGGGCCGGCGCGGCGGCGGCGGCGGCGGCGGCTGCAGCTGCTGCTTCTGCAGCTTGAGCGCCTCCTGGTACTGCTGCATCTCGAGCTGCCGGAGGATGTGCCACTCGGCCGGCCCGCCCTCGCTCAGCGACGCCTCCTCCACCTGCGGGTGGCGCCACGCACTCTCGGCGCTGGTTGATTCTCATGCGCTTCGGCTTCGGCTGCAGCGAGCGCAGGATGCTGCGAGCACAGGGTGACGGTTCGTGGCCGCGGCGAACGAACTAATCACCTGCCGCATGCGGAGCCAGTGCGACAGCTCCGAGTCCTGGTCGGAGCTGCTGAGGGGCTTGCTGATCTCGCACGGCCTGCGCGCGCACGAGTGAGCGGCGAGAGCGAAGCGACCGCCCCCGTCGTCTCCGCGCGAACGCAAGGAACGCAACCCGCAAAGGCAGGGTTGCCGCCCTGCCGAAGCAGAAGAACCTCTCCCTCGCACTCACTTGGACGACTGCAGCTGCAGCTCGTGCACCTTGAGCGAGATGTAGACCGCCTCGGTCATGCAGACGTAGAAGCTCTGGCTGCTGCCGGGCGTGATGGACACCACGCTGATGTTGCTCAGGCACCAGCGGATGCACGTCGTGACCTCGGCCCACGGCACCTGCGCCGACTCGCGGCAGCGCGCCGAGCAGCGATCGGTGTCAGCAAGGCGACCAGAGCACTGCTTCGGCCATCCTCGACTGCCCTACTGCCAGGCCCGGCGACTCACCTTGTCCCAGTCGGCGTTGTCGCGCTCCAGGTCCGTCCGGTGCAGCACGTCGATCTCCCGGCAGCGCACCGTCGCCCAGCGCAGGCCCTTGCGCAGCACGCCCACGATCATGCGCTTGATGAGCGCGGCCGGCAGCGCCGGCTGCTTGTTGAGCTCGCGGAAGCGCTTGTGCTTGCCCAGCTTGTACGCCAGCAGGTAAAACGCGTTGACGGCCGCCAGGTAGGCCTGCTCCTCCTCGGCAGCCCGGTCGCTCGCCTCCTGCTGCACCGCCAGCTGGTCCGCCACCGACCCCGACGAACCCGGACGGAACACCTGCGACCACACACATGCGCGCACAGCACAAAAGCACTCGCATCGATGCCTGCGCCTTCCCGATTGACGTCCCCTTGGAAGCAAAGCATCAACCAGCGCAGCGCGTCTCACCGAGCGCAGCGTGCGAGGAACGTCGCCGGGCCCCTGCGCCTGCAGCTGCCCGATGAGCCCGCCGGGCATGCTCGACGTCCGCGTCAGGCCGCCGCCGCCGGCCACGACCGGCGGCGGCCCCGCCGGCCCAAACGCCGCCGTCGCCGCCGCGCCGTTGGCGCTGCTGGTGCCCGCCGCCGCGCCGGCGCTGCCCGAGTGGTGGTGCCCCGGGGCCTGCTGCTGCGGCGGCGTGCGCGTGTCGAGCGGGTCCTTGTGCGCCACCAGGTACCCCTGCGGCACGCGCCAGCAGCAGCGTTGGACAACCTGACGCGCAGCGCGACACGGTGTCAATCGCAATCGTGCATTGGGCTGCGCACGCGGCTGTTGAAGCGCGCGGCGGCCAGCGCGCTCACGTGCATGCGGTAGGGGAGGCTGTTGGTGAGCACGACGGTGGGCTTGACCTTGATGGTGGCCTCCAGTGCCCGGTTGGCGCGTGTGAACTCGCCCGGGTACTGCACCTGCGGTTCGCGAGCCCCAAGCGCCAAGCGCACAGGCACGCGAGCGACGTTCGCCCCGCCATGGCCACTACCCTCTCTTCCTCTCTCTGAGAGCGTGCAGAGCCTGGATGAGGAGTGGCGCTGCCTGGAGCTGCGCAGAGGGAGCAAAGGCACGGGCGCCGCGGGCGAAGCTGGCCTCTCACCTCGATGGCGTGGTGCGCGCCTAGCTGCCAGTCCAGCCGCGACTTGACCTTGATCTGCAAGCGCAACACACAAGGGGAGCAGCATAAAGTGACACCTCCCGATGGCGCAAAGCCGCTTGGAGCTTGGGGGCTCTGGTGGTGGTCCACAGCACGCAAGCGTGCCTGCCCTGCTGCTGGTCACACGAGAGCAGCGGGGGGTGGGGGGGTCGGGAGAGGGAGCCAGGGGCCACGCGCCTCGCTGGCAAAGTGCATGGACTCGGCGCCCTGCCCTGACCAAACAAGAGCAGCGGGAAGCTGGGGGTCGGGAGAGGGAGCCAGGGCCACTCGCCTTGCTGGCAAAGTGCATGGACTCGGCGAGCGGGTCGCGCGTGGGCAGCGGCTCGCAGCAAATGTAGCCCTGCTGGCTGGGCATGGCGCTGACGTCGGGGAAGAGCCGGATCACGTCGTGCTGCGCCGCGCCGCAGCCCTGCGGCTCGAGGTAGAGCACGCCGTCCAGGCACGCCACCACGGGCAGGTAGCGCCCTGCGAGGGGAGGGCGCGTAGTACCGCCAAGCACACGCAATGCGGCGTCAGCAACGCCGTCCAGGTGCGCCACCACAGGGCAGGTACCGCCCTGCGGGGCCTACGGGGGCCGCACCGCACGCGGCACCGCGTCCAATGCGCCACGCTCGCAGGCCTGTGCGACGCTGCCAGTGAAAGGTGCTGAGCGCCGCAGGCGGCACAGCACGAATCGCCGAGGATGGGCTCCCTTTCGCGGCACCCTTGTGCCCAGAGGCGTCAGCGTCTGGCTGGCCGGGCGCGTTGATTGCGTGGAGGACAGGGAGAACAAGGGAGATGCGGTGTGGTCCCGTACCTTGGCCGGGCGCCAGGCTGCGCAGCCGCAGGCAGTGGTCGTTGAGCACCGTGTCGCCGGGCGCCGGCACAATCTGCTGCATGAGGCTGGTGGACGCCAGGCTCAGGCGGAACGTGGTGTTGAGCGTGGTGCTGTTCTGCGCGCGCAACTCGTGCACGCGCCACGCCACGCCTCACCAACAGGTGTGCGCAGCAGGTGTGAACGCTCGGCAAAAGTGCCGCCCGGGACGCACGGAAGGTGCCGCCTGGGGCTCAACAGACGGCGGCACGTCACGTAGCGCGCCCCGCACCTCGATGTAGGTGGCGCCAACCCTAACCCTCACCCAAACCCTAGCCCGCACCTCGATGTAGATGGCGCTGTGCAGCTTGATGATCTTGGTGCGGCCCATGAGCGCCACGTCCACGATGACCGGCACGCGACGGTCCTCGAGCGGCATGTCCAGGTAGTAGCAGTACTTGCCCACCACGTCCGTGCTCACGTCTGCGCGACACAGGATGACAGCGCAAGCAGCAGCAACATTCAACGCCCACCGCCCCGTGCGAAACACGCCACCCGCCACCGGCCACACCCCAAGCACGCGCGGTTGTGACACAGCGGCGAGGCGGCGAAGGCTGAAACAGTCAGACAAAGAGCTGCAAGGGGGGGTTGCAGAGGGGAAGGGCGGGCGGGGCGCACCCGTGAGCGGCATCCAGTTGCCCTCGAACTGCAGGTTGATGACGCCGGCGCGCGTGTGCGTGATGACCACGCCGCCCTTGCCCACCAGCTTGCACGACTTGTGCATCGGCTGGACCTGCACGCAGGCGGTTGGCCACGCCAGCTCTGCTGCCGCAGTCCCACTCTTGGGGGACGGGCTGAGGGCGCTAGCGTCACGGCTGGGCCTGGCAGAGGAAGTTGGAACGCAGCGATTGCCTCGGGCGATGGCTTCAGTGCCACGGCTGGGAGAAAGCAAAAGAAACAGAGTGAGGTAGGAGGATTGAGGGCGTGGAGTCGCACCTTGAGCTCCTGGCCGCGGCCTGAGGAGGGCAGCTTGACGGCGTCCACGGCGCGCGTGCTGCCGTCGGCGGCGGGCCGCCAGTACCACAGCGTCATGCCCGTGTGGTTGAGGATCAGGTACCTGCGCTCAGCGCGCACAGCACGCACGCGCAGGGCCACTCACGTGTGCGCCCTTGCTTTCCCCGTGGGTGGGCACAGCCTGTCGGAGCTGACAGCCGCAGAGCAGAGGTGGGGCGGCCTGAGGACGCCGAGCCCATGGCTCCGCAGCTCTGCCTGCGGCTCCCAGCCCCTGCCGCTCACCTCTGCGGCACGCGCTGCGCTGATGGGGACGGAACGGCGCTGCCCTCAGGCGTCTTCCCCACCCCTGAGACAGCCCGCAACGTCCTATTTACTCACCTCTGCGGCACGCGCTGCGTGATGGGGATGGTGAGCCCCATCTGCTCCTCCACCGGCGGCACCTCGGCGTTGCCCGCCGCGATGCCCGCCGCGCCCGCCTTGTGCGCCGCCGACGGCCCCCGCTGGTGGTGCGGCGCCCCCGCCGCGTGCGCCGGCGCCGCGCCGCCGCCCGCCGCCGCCACTGCTGCCGCCAGCGGCTGGTCCGCCGGCGCTGACAGCGAGCCCTGGCGGGCGTGCAGCCCGGCGGCGGCGCCGTGCGGCGGCGCGTGCGTCGGTGTGCCCAGCGCCTTGACCAGCGCCAGGCAGTCGCCAATCGTGAGCAGCGCGGCAGGGTGGAAGAGCACCTTGAGCGGCTCGGTCGACTGCACGCCCACGTACCTGTGCGCATGGTTAGGGCTCTCACGGCGCGCCGTTAGGGCTTACCCGCCCACTCGCCACACTGAGCTCACGGAAACAGAGCTTTTGCTTGGGTCCGCTGGCGCGTGCCAATGG
>VFQP010003656.1_pt1 | contig 15384 bp, 19 predicted proteins | sample 3512351 | NCBI WGS metagenome assembly VFQP01 (sample SAMN10412372, study PRJNA504923) | tailings metagenome | isolation source: Relicate 1 Philex TSF1 revegetated site | place: Philippines: Tuba, Benguet | collected 2017-08-29 | reverse complement strand
GGCCACGCGCGGCGCCGAAGCGGCGCCAAGCCCGCTCGGCGCGCCGGGCCGTGTTTGGGGCTGCTGCTCTTTTCGCTTGTGGCCTGTGGTGGTGCTTCACCTGCCACTTGTCTGCCCGCTGCTCCCACCGCCGTCCCATCTTTGGTCCTGCCAGCAGCGTGGGTGGACCACATCTTCCACCCCCCCCCTTCCCCGCTCTCCGAACACATGATGCTCGGGGTGCCTCATTGGCGCGCTCCTCTTGCAGCCACACAAACGTGCCAGCCACCCGCCAGCCACCCGCAACCAATGCGCAGCCTCAGCCCTTAATCTGCTTCTCAAACTTGTCCAAGTTGTTGACCCGCCGGAAGAGCAGCAGGGCGGAGACGGCGAAGACGCCGGCGGCGGTGAGCGCGGCCGCCGCTGGGCCCATGTGCTCGGCCAGCGCGAGCGTGGTGCCCAGGTTGACAAAGCCCAGCGCGCCCACCACGTTGACCGTTGCTGCCTGCATGACGCTGGAGCGGCGGGCGGCGCGCTCCCCCTCCAGCACGCGCGCGCGCAGCTTGAGGTCCCCGGACTCCAAGGAAGTCAGCACGTTGTCGATGCGCTGCACCCGCAAGGGCATGGCTGCGGCGGCTGCGCCCACCTCGGTGGCTTGCTGCCACAGCATGGGAGGCCCCTGGCGCGACTCCTGCGCACGTCAGTACGGGCGGCGGTGCGCACATGTCCGTTCGGGCAGCGGGCAGCTCCCTTCGCTATAGCTCGTTGGAGACCCGCAAGCCATCGATTGTGTTGCTGTAGCTGACCACTCCGCCCCGCAGCTCACCTGCGAGATGCTTGCCGACAGCAGCTGCTGCGCGTAGGGAGTGGCTACGTCCGCAAAGCGGTAGTCTGGGTTGAGGCTCCGCCCAATGCCCTCGAGCGTGGAAAACGCTCTCAGCACCTGCTCAAGCAGACACATTTGGCACAATGAGTTGCACGGCGCGCTGCTCAGCTCCTCTTCCACCCTCTCTATCTGCGCCTTACAAAGGTGAAGGTCGCCGGGAAGCGGAAGGGCGAGTGGACGGCGAGCGCAAACAGGTCCTCGCCAATCTGCGAGCAGAGCACCAGGTGGCGCCTCACATTGTGGCACACACGCTTGCTGCAGCTGACCGCAGACTTGCTGTTCCTCCACCCCGCTCCGCTCACCGCAGACACGGCGTCCTGCTGCTGCGTCTTGTTGGCCAGGTTGGTGAGGAAGAAGCCCACGGCGCGCCGGATGGCCAGCGTGTCGCCGCCCGTCAGCTTGATCACCTTGAGCGCCACCAGCACGTCAATCACGCCGGCTGTGTCCTTCTGGTAGATAGCTGCGAGGGAGGCAAGGCGTGGCAAGGCAGGGGGGGGACATGTTCCATGCTAACACGTGTCCTGCCGTGCACACCTGCACCCTTGCTTGAGGGCGCCATACATCACAAGGGACCGCGTCCACCCACCGACGAAGAGGTCCATCAAGCGCTCGCGCACGTCTGGCACAATCTCCCCCATCATGCCGAAGTCGTACAACTGCGCGCGAGTGCACGCGCGCGCAAGCATGTTGGGCAAAGCACAGGGCCCGGGGGGCATTGGCAGTCGCAGCGCAGGCAAGGCTCCACGCACCATCAAGTTGCCCCTGGTGTCCACAGAGATGTTGCCCGGGTGCGGGTCAGCGTCTGCAAGGCTCAGCAGCAATGCAGGGGCAGTGCAAGGCGTCCCAAGCAGGCGGAAACACGCTGGCTGCTGGCTCATGCGGTGCGCAGGCCTCCAGATCCCTGCCTGCGCGCTGGTTGACTCACGGAAGAAGCCGTGTATGAGGATCTGCTGCAGATACGACTCGGTCGCCCGCCTGGCAATCAGGTTGGCGTCAATGCCCGCCGCTGTGAGCTCCTGCCGGTTGCTGACCTGCAGCGCAGGTCGAGGGAGTGGGGTGGGGTGGCGTTTACACGGCGCGGCGCGGCACCTCACCTGGAGGCTCGCCCGTGCTTGGGATGTGCCCCTCACCTTGGTGCCGGGGAGGTACTCCATGGTGAGCACACGCGGGCTCACGTACTCCCTGCGCTCAACCACCACAGCGCGGGTCGAGAGAGCTGGCTGACGCAGGCCGGTGCACAGCTGGAGTTGTCACTGCGTGCCAGAGCACTCGGTCGCCACGCACCAGTGCACTGTGGGCACGCGCACCCAGGGCGTCCCGCGGAAGTTGCGCTTGAAGCGCGCGCAGTTGCGCGCCTCGTTGATGTAGTCAATCTCCTGGTACAGCACCTGGTGGGGGGCAGCACGGCGAGGGACAGCGGACGAGCGCCAGGTGCAAACACAAACAAGCACGCTGAGCGAGCACGCAGCGTCGGTGTGTGTGCCACAGCGCAAGGTGCAACAGAGAGCCAGGGAAATGCACACCTGCGCGCACTCCTGGTAGATGCCCTTGAAGTCCCTGCGGGGCGAGGGGGTGCGCACAAGGGGCTGCGTCAACCGAGGGCCTCAGCACGGCGCGCGTCGCTCCCGCCTGGCACCCACCTGTTCTCGTCGCCCTTGTCCAGCTGCTCGGCCAGCAGCTTGAGGTTGGCCAGGTCAATGTCAAACAACTGCTTGAGCCCGGGCCTCTGCGCCCAGGGGAACGTTCAAAGGGCAGGGGCGCAGCTCGTCACAACCTCCCCATGGCTCGGTCACCTCACAGAGCAAGACGACACGCGCGGCCCCGCCAAGGCTCTCACCTGCACCTTGACCACCACTTGCTCGCCAGAGAGCAGCACAGCCCGGTGCACCTGGCCCAGGGACGCCGCTGCGATGGGCACTGGGTCAAAGGACTGGAACATCTCCTCAACGGGCCGCCCCAGGTCCGCCTCCACAATGGCAACGGCTTTGTCGGCGCTGAAGCTGGGTACGCGGTCCTGCAGCTTGCTGAGCTCCTCGCAGAACTCCACGGGGAAGAGGTCCGAGCGCGTGGAGCCCAGCTGCCCCAGCTTGATGAAGGTGGGACCCAGCTCCAGCACGCTCTGCAGCAGGTAGCGCGCCAGGCCCCGCCGCCGCTCCAGCTTCTTGGCCTCGCTGAACCCACCTGCCCACGCGGTGACGCGTGGAGGCAGCACACATGTCAGACTCCTCAACCTCCACGCGCTGCGCTGCACACAAGCGGGAGGGCCCTTGGCCGCCTGGGCGCGCGCACCTGGGTACGACCACTTCTGCTCGAGCAGCCACAGCCCCGCGCGGAACACCGTGAAGAACGTCCAGGTGTCGACTGTCCTCTGCACGGCGTTGTAGTTGTCCTGTGCCCACTTGAAGTCCGAGCTGGTGATGGTGATGGTGACTGGTGTGGCGGCCCGCGAGCCACCACCGACCCCGGTGCTCGAGCTGGGGGGCTCCAGCACCACGGCGTCCACGGGCTGCTTCTGGAGAGCGGACCGCGAGTCCGGCGCGGGCGATGGTGACCTGCCTGGCCCAAGCGGGCGCAGCACCACCGCCGAGCGTGTGGCGTTGAGCGGTGCAACGGCCGCGCCCCGCCGCTGCATGGCTGCTGGAGCTACCAGCCTGCCACCAGACGTACACCTGTCGCCCCTGGTGGCGTTGACGCCGGCTGAGCTGCGCATTGGCAGCTGTGCTCGCGGCTGCCGGCTTCAGCGGCTCAGCATGGAGGTAGGTGAGCACAAAAGCGGCGACCACCACAAATGTCGAGAGCGGCGAGCGAGACGCACAGTTCAGCCGCCGAGCGATCGCAGTTCTACGTGCTCGGCTGCGATGGCGCTTCCGCTGCCGAGGCCACCGCCCTCATCATGTGCCTGCCGCTGCTGGGCGCTGCGGGTGAGCAGCAGGCGGCAGCAGGACGCCCTGCCGCAGTCGGGATGGCCCTGCACATGACAACGCAGCGCTGGCCGCTGCAATCGGGCCGCTGGCGTGCTCGCAGCCGAGGTGGTCAAGGGCGCGGCGGTGGGCAGCGCGACCGCGTGAGGAGCCCTGCAAGCAAGAATGATCAGGGGGCGCAGCTCTCTCACGCTGATCGCCATTTACATGGAGCAACGTTCCAGTGGTGCGGCGTGCAGGGGCGGACGAGGCCCAGCGCAACGAGGGCGCGTGCTGGTCGTGGAGTTCGCCGTCGGGCTCCTGCCGCTGGTGCTGCTGACCATGGGCGGCTTCCTGCAGCCTGTGGAGACGTGCCTCACGCTGCTCGCGCTCCTCATACCCCTGGCGCTGCAGCAGCTGCTCACTCCAGCAGCGGAAGCAAAGGGCGACACAGCGCGTAGTGCGGAGCGCAGCGGCCTGGCAGAGGCTGTGGAGAACGTGGTGGCCCTGCGTGGGTGCAGGTGCGCGCATGCTGCTGTGCATGGTCGCAGTCGTGACCCACCCGTGCGCGAGCTGGTCACGGGGGCGTGCTTTGGCGGTGACGGTGGTGGTGATGGTGTTGCAGGTACGTCGGCGCGTTCCGGGGCCTGCTGATGCTGGGCACGTGCGTCTGCATCCTGGCGGTGGACTTCAGGTGCGTCGCTCACCGCCCTCGTGGGCAGCTGCTCGTGCGTCACGCGCCACCTCTGCTGGCCATGCACTCTCGTGCCTGTCCCCCTCCACCGTGCAGGGCCTTTCCTCGCCGCCACGCAAAGACGCACGCCTGGGGCTTCAGCCTCATGGACGTGGGCGTGGGCGGCGTGGTGCTGGCAGGCGGGCTGGTCATGCGCGGGGCCGACCATGGGGCCGCTCCAGCGTGGTGCGCAGTGGCTGAGCTGACTGCTGCGCTCCATGTCCGCCACCCCTTCCAAAAGAAGCGCCACATGCTGCTGTGCTGCTTGACGCCCTCAGGAGGGAGCGTGCCATGTGTGGCCTGCGAACGGCTGCTCCCTGCTGGGCGCTGTGGTTTGCGCGCCTGTGGTCCGTCAAGGCACTGGACTACCAGGTGCGGGGGGTGGCGTGCGCATGGCACCAGGCTCACGCTGTGCACGTGCTTGTGACCAGCCATGCCATGCTGGCATGCCGTGCGTGCTGGTGTGCAGGAGCAAGTGGGCGAGTACGGCGTGCACTGGAACTTCTTTGCGACCGTGGCGTTCGTCGTGCTGGCTCACCACACGCTTGCGTCCGGCATGGGGTGGCAGGGCCAGGCGGCCATGGCTGCAGGCGTGTGCCTCCTGCACCAGGCGGCGCTCTCCCTCGGTGAGCGGTGGCGCACCGACCTCGTGACGAATTGCCGGCACGGCAATTGAAGGTCGTCCGCGCAAGCGGACTGGCACTCTTCTTCTCAACGCACGCGTGCAGGCCTGGGAGAGTGGGCGCGGAGCGAGGAGCGTGCCTCAGACTTGCTCAGCCTCAACAAGGAGGGCATCACCTCCCTGCCCGGGTTTGTTTGCTTGTCGCTGGCGGGCAGCGCCTTGGGCCAGGGCCTCAGAGCCGCGCTCCAGCCCGCTTGCAGGCAGGTGCTGCTCCAGCTGGGCGAGGGGAGCAGCGGCCCCTCCCCCAAGAGCGTGGAGGTCGCTGCACAGCCACGGTGGCGCATGCTGTGGCCGTTGATGAGCGGCCCGCTGGCCGTCCTCGTCGCCGTGGACCTGACAATGTGGGCGCTGGTGCTCGTCCTCGACACCTGGGTGGAGCGCCCGTGCCGGCGCTGTGCCAACGCGACATACGTGCTGTGGGTCTGCGCCACGAGCCTCCTGGTGCTCGTGCTCTTGCTGGCTTCTCAGCTGCTCTTGCCAAGCGGGCTGCGGCCTCTCCTGCTGCAGGCGGCGTCCCGCAACATGCTGCCGCTCTTCTTGGTGGCCAACTTGATGACTGGCGCCGTCAACCTTTCGATGGACACGCTGCGAGTGTCTGACTTTGCAGCGCGCGGGCTGGTGGCCACTTACCTTGGCGTGCTCTGCGCGCTGCTCGCCTGCCTCGGCACACGGTCCATCAAGCTGCGCGTGTAATCCAGCGCTGACAGTGTGGCACTTGACCAATGACCGGCAGCGCGTGCGAAAGAATAGCCTCGCTAGAGTGCAGTCTCTGACGTCCGAAAATGCCTACAAGTAGCGCGTGCCCCCCTCGAAAGACCCAGTGTCCGGCCGTGGCTTGACCCAGCCACGACCAGTCACCGGGTCCCCGATCGGGAGCTCAAACTTGGGCTGCCATGGGTGCCCGCAGCGGTAGCCGCCATCAACCCTGCGCCAGCACAGGCATACGAAGACGTGCTGGGCTGAGACGTGGCGCGCGCGAGATGGTGAGCCAGCCACAACAGCGACCTGGCGTGACGTGCCAGCGCGTAGCTCACCATTCCACCTTGCAGCACTTGGGTTGGACGAGGTACCGCTTGGGGGGCGCGTTGCGAGGCTCCCCGTACTTGTACGCCCACTCGTAGCCCTTGGTCAGCATGTCTGGGCAACCAAAAGAGGTGGCGCATGAGCGCACACGACGTGAGCCAGACGTGGAACGCCCTTCAAGGGCTGCACCAACGGCCTGGCGCGCGCCCCGAGCCTCACCTGTGGCCCGCGTGTGCAGATTGCGGGCCGGGAGCTCATCCCCCAGCCCATAGTGCCGTTGCACCTGCGCGCGCGAGAGAGAGACGAGCAACACTCATGAGCAGGCTGGGAATGGCAGGCGCTCGCGCGCTTGACGCCGCTCACGACACGCCCTCCGCACCTGCTGCACTGTCATGGCTGAGATGCGCTGGAGGCACTGCTTGATCTGCGGCGGGTAGTCGGTGCCGATGGCGTCCTTGCCCTCGCCCAGCCAGCAGCGGTAGTCCAGCAGCAGCTGGGGGTCTGCCATGTCCCGCCGCGCCTGGTCGGCCGTGATGTACTTGAGCACAAACTCGTTGCTCAGGCGCACAATCTCCTGCACGCGGCGTGCGCGCGTGGAGGGCGGGGGGGGGGGGCGGGGGCACATGGCCGGCGCGTTGGCCGCTCGACCCCTGCGCGCACATGACCTCATGGCCACACGCATTGCCAGATCAGGCGCTCGCACCTGCTTCTGCGTGGTGGGCACGAAGATCGAGTCAAAGGCGCAGTTGCGCCAGCTGTTCTGCAGGCACGCCTCGTTGTCGATGAGCTTGAGCTGCCCCTGCTCGTTGATGAAGATGTTCTGCGGGCGCGGCGGCCAGACACCACACCAGGCCAGGGTGGAGAGTGCACGCGCTCGCCTGGCGCGCTCAGCAAGCCAACTGGCCCTGACACGGTGAGTGAGGGCGCCATCCTTGCGGTACGCGCCTGCGAGTGCCGGTCGCACTGGCTGGTCAGCAGGTCAAAGATGGCGGCGCGGACCACTTGCGTCTTGTTGAGCTTGTTGTTCATCAGGTCCAGGATGGCGGCGGGCGGCAGGCGGTGCGGCTCGCCGCGGTGCAGCAGCCCCTCGAGGCTCACGCCGTGGATGAGCTCCATCCACAGCCCGTGCCAGCGGATGTGGTAGCCGAGGTCGGGCATCACGGCGTCCACGCGAGCCACCCACACCTGATCAGGACAGCGGCAGACGACACGACGATGGCTCTGTTCCCGGCTCCTCGCTGCCGGGCGGGCCCTTGACGCTCTCACGTTGCCGGCGCCTCACCACACGCACCTGAGGCAGGATGTCCTCAAAGCCGCACTCCTCGGTGAGCTTGCCCAGCGCCTGGTAGAGCTGCATGTTCCTCAGCACGGTGACCGGCGAGCAGACGGGCACCTTGCCGCCCTCGCGCTTGGGCACCGGCACGCAGTACACCTTGACCACGGCCATGTTGCCGGGCATGCCGGGCGCCGTGGCGCGGAAGAGCCAGCTGCTGGTGGCGCCCTTCTCGTTCACGTACGTGATGTTGAAGGCCTTGGACTCTGAGTTCATAAAGGTCAGCTTGGTGTTGCAGCCGTAGCACTCTGCGCGGTGGCGAGTGGGGCGCGCGCGTGTGCTGCACGTGTGCTACGCGCGGCGCCTGCGCTGCAGTGCGGCAGCAGTGCACGCAAAGCCCTCGCGCGCCTGTGCAGTTTGGGAGGGTCTGCTTGGGCACCGTGTCTCCTTGCGTGGCCAGGAAGAGGTTGGCATGCAGCTCAGGGACGTCTGTCGTCCCCGCCTGCAGCAATGCGCGAGTGCTGCCTGCTGGGCCACCGTCGCCGCTGCCTCCACTCCTGCTGCCATCCTCCATGCGTAGAAGCGCCCCCGCCGCGCTGCGTGCCAGCTGCTCGGGAAGGTGCGCACGCTCACGCTCCGCCGCGGCCGCTTCGGGTGAGTGGAGCAGGCTGCGCATGCTGGTCCTGGGCGCCTTGTTGCCGACGTGACACACTTTGCAGAAGTTGCACGCGCTGACGTGCCGCATCCCTCCTTCTGCGTCCTCCTGCTGCGCTGCGATCTGCCGCGCCTGCGCGGCGGCCAGCGCCAGCAACAGGGCGAGCGGTGCCCACCCAGGGCGGGGCGCGCGTCGCCTCATCGCATCGGGCAGGACTGCGACGCGTTCGGGGGCGTTCTGGCAGGCCAAGCCCTCATGGTGGCGGTGGAGGTGTGGAGCAGCTGCAGCAGCTGAGGTCAGCGGCACAATGGCCTCATGGGTGGTGTTGCTGGCGTCAAGGGGCGGCCTGGCCTCCTCGGCCTGCCTGTCCCAGCCGCAGCGCGCCACCCCCGCCGCCCCCGCCGCCGCGATCATGGCGTTCAGCACGAGCCGCGCCACTCAGGACCTCAGAGAGTTCTTTGACTGGTCATCAAGGGACAACAAGGAGCCAGAGGCGCGCGGTGAGCGGCGTGCGGGGCGCCTCTGAGCACCCGGCCGCCGGCCAGGGTGCTGCTCGACGCAGTGCGCCCACTGCTCGTGCTGCTTCGTGCAGGGCGCGCGTGGAAGGAGCACGAGCTCAAGCTCAAGTCATGGGCAGACCTGCACAAGCTCTGGTGCGCCTGTGCGATTCACCCTGGCGATGGGGCGCTGCTGGGGCGCTGCTCCACTAACCACAGCGACCTTTCCTCGTCCCCGCAGGTTCATCTGCGTCAAGGAGCAGAACCTGCTGCTCACAGAGCTGGCGTGGAAGCGCATCCCACGGGACTTGGACCAGCAGCGGCTGATGGGCCTGCAGCGGGGGCACCCTGCAGAGTTCACCCCGCACAGAGTGCGGTACCGCGAGGTGCGTTCAGGCGCTCAGCTCGAGTGCGCCGCTGCTCCACACCGAGGCCACCTCCCATCCTCGTGTCCGGCTTTGGAACCCCGCGCCGCCTGCAGGTGCAGCTCACGCTCAGCCGCATCAAGAAGGTGCTCAGGTGCGCTCAGGCCCCCCGGCTGGTTCTCCCGTGCGGGCATGCTGCGCCACCTGGCGATGGCGCAAACATGATGCGTGCATGCCGCCACGTGGCGCTGCGCAGGGAACGCGCTGAGCAGAGCCGCGACCCTGAGGAGCGCCAGCAGATGCTGCGGGTGCTGGAGACGCGCTGACACGCCGCCTTCTGACTTCTTGTTGCATGGGAAAGAAAGGGCAAGCCCCGCATGGTCCGGCGCGCAATACAGTCTTGCACAACCTGCGCCCAGTGGGTCACGTTCGGCGGTTCGCTGCCTCGTTCTCCTTGGCCACCTGCCACGCGCACCACCGCACAGGAGGGAGCACAGCGACACTTGAATATGCCGAGGCACAGCAAGCAGAAGGCCTGGGGCCCCCGGCAGCAGCTCATTGATGCGGCGGCAAGCGGCGCGGCACCTGCATGAGCATGAGGGGGACGCGCTCGTCCTCCAGCAAGCCCTCCATCACTGCTTGAAGGTCGTGGCCCCGCGCCGCCACGTGCGCCTTGATGAAGGCGTGCGTCGTCGTCGGTATGAGCAGGTCCACGCGCGTGCTGCCGCTCCTGGCGGGAGCGACGCCGTCGTGCGCCGGTGGCCCCTCAGGCGGCGCCCCGTCCCCACCCTGCGCCTCGCTGGAGGCTCCAGCTGGTGCTGAGCCCCGCGGCGGCGGCGGCGGCGGCGCCGGGTCCAACGCCAGCGTGGCAACGGGGCTGGGCCGGTGCTGCCGCGCCGCGTCCCGCATGGCGTGCAGCAGCAGCCGACTGTCGCGCGCCGCCAGCAGCAGCGACGGGATGCGCACGGCGCTGTTGGCCAGTGGCATGTCGCTCGTCATGGTGACCAGCTCCTGCTCGTCGTCCACGTTGAGCACCACCATGCCCGCTGCGCCCGCCGCCTGCACCACCTGCGCCTTGCGGGAGAAGCTGCAGCCGCCGCGCACCACCACCGCCACCAGGCCCGAGAGGTTGACGGCGTTCACCTCGTCCGCGGGGCTGCACGCGTGCGGCGGGTGGGCAACCGCCAGCTCCCCAGACACCACAGGCACGTGCTTGCAGGGGCCCGTGAGGTGCGGGTCCTCGAATGACCATGATGGCGGGGGCTCCGCCGCCGCTGCGCTGCCTGGGGCAGGCGGCACATACGCCTCCTGCTGCTGCTGCTGCTGCTGCTGCTGCTGCTGCTGCTGCTGCCTGGTGGCAGGCTCGCCCGCTTCTGCTGTGCGCGAGGGTGCTGCTTCCACCACGGGTGGGTGGCTGGCTGGGTCCACGCCGTCCCCCCCAGGCGGGAGCGCGCAAACACTGCCATCATGGACGCACTGCTCGGCTGCAGGAGAGCTGTGCGGCTGCTGTGTGGATGGTGCTGCAACCGCCTCCGGGAGCCCACCCAGCGTGTGGTGGGTGGGCGTCGCCCCCGCCCCATGCCCAGACACGTCCTGACACGTGTGCGAGGAGGCAGCGGCGGCGTCCTGCCCCGGCGCGTGCACGGGCAGCGGCGCGTGCACGCCCTCGCCCTCGCCAGCTTCCACGTAGTGCAGCACGTCGCACGTGTCGGGGTGAGCTGGGGACTCTGGGACGATGGGCTCGGGATGCGACGAGGGCAGCGGGTGGCCTGTGTGCGGCGAGAAACACGCGTCTGCTTGAGCCAGAGGCGGAGAGCAGCGGGCCAGAGCCTGAGCGACAACCCACCTGACAAGAGCTCATCCTCTGTCGTCACGTCGCCGTTCTCTGACAAGTGCAGGCCATTCCACAGCACCTCGCCCTCCAGCTCCTCCACGGGCAAGCCCACCCCCTCGCCATCGTCGTCCAGCGCGTCGCCGCCGTCGCAGCCACACAGCGGTTCCTCCTCCTCATCGTCCTGGTCGCTGGGTGGTGCTGCCTCCTCCCCTTCCTCCTCCTGGGGCTGCATTTTGTCTGCGTGAGGGGGACCAGGGCCGGCAGGTGGCTGGCTGGGTGCGGCGGCGGGTTGAGGCGTGCTGGGAGGGTCCGCAACGACGTGCGCGGCCTCCTCCTGCAGGGCGGCTGGCTCAGGCGCTGCTGCCAAGCTGCTGCTGCTGCTGCTACGACCGGGCGCATCCGTGCTGTCGCCGGCTTGCTGCACTGGAAGGATGCACGCCGCGCTGCTGCGCTGCGCCTCCACCACCTCTGCCGCCAGCGCGGCGATGGGCACAGACAGCTGCTGCAGGGTGAGGGCGGCGTTGCGCGCGGGGTAGGGCGCCGGGCCGTCTGGCTGCTGGCTGTGCGGCTCTGGAGCAGCAGCGGTGCCGTGGTCGACGGGCGGCGGCGACGGTGGCGCGGTAAGCCAGGGGGTGGTGGCGTTGAAGAGGTGGCGGAGGCACGGCATGGTGATCTCCACCAAGGTGCTTCCAAAGGTTGCGGCGCTGGCTGGGAACAGGAAGCTGGCCTGCGTGCATAGGGCAGGTTAGCTGTCGAGCTGGAACATGGCGCACACACGCATGAAGCGCCTGGTGCGCCATTTCCACCCCCCGAGGAAAGTCAGTCTCCGCGCGCGCACCTCGTCTTGCGTGGTCAGTGGGCTGACGAGCAGCAGGCCGCGCTGCACCTGGGTCTCCACCCACGAGAGCTGCAGCACCACGGCGTTGTGCGGCAGGCCGTGCGCCATGTCGTGCGCCATGAGGGGGCGCAGCACCTGGCAGGAGACGGCGCCGCTCCTTGCCACGCGTAGCACGCACACCACTTGCGACAGCGGCTTGTTGGCCATGGCCACGCCTGCGCGCACATGCACGTTGCAGCCAGCAAAAGGTGAGGAGAGGAGAGGCGGGCCACGCCACATGCGCTTGCGCTTCAACCGCAGACCTGCGCACCGTGGTTGTGCAAGTCGGCGCTGAGCTGCATGATGCGGTGCCGCGCGCTGAGGCTGCTGGCAGGGCTGGACGCCATGCGCTTGGTCACGTGCGCGCATGCCACGCAGCGCCGCCGCCGGATGGCCGCCGCCTCCTCGCGCCGGAAGACGAGCAAGGGGAAGGCGCGCCTCAGGTCCTGCTCCACCAAGGCCTGCGGGCGGCGCCAGCAGCGTTGCATCATGATGGGCACAAGGCGCCCTTTGCCCCGCAGCACCGCACTCCACAACTCGGGCTCCATCCGCGCCACGTTTTGGGCTGCCGTCGCACCTGCTGTTCAGGGTCCAGGGGCCGGCACAGCTCGGCGCAGTTGCCGGGCACGCCCGCCTCCAGCTCGGCCTGCAGCTGCGCCTCCTCCTCCCGCTCCTGGTGCTCATCGCCGGGCACGAAGGCGGGCAGCAGGTGCCCCTCGGTGCTCAGGACGTAGTAGTCGAGCAGGTGCGGCGCGGGGGGCGTGAAGCTCAGGTAGAGGTACTTGACGGTTTCTGACAGGAAGAAGCTCTCCTGCAGGTCCTGCTTCTCCCCTGCGCACGCCAGCGCGCCAGGCGTGGGCGCGGGTGGGTCGTGTGAACGCCGTGCCTGGCGCGGAGCCGTCCTGCAGTGCGTGGCTGGGCGCACCCGTCTCGACGTTGGACACGGCGGCGTAGCCGCACGGCGCACGGTTGGCGGCGCGCAGCGTGCGCTGCAGGCGCGCGGCAATCTTGCGGTAGACGGGCTTGCCGGTGAGCGCGTGCAGCATGAAGGTGGACTCGACGTGCTCGGGGCGCAGGTTGTAGCCGGGGTCCTCGGGGTGTACCTGCACGCGCAACGCGTCCTCCCCAGGCGCAGTGTGCGCACGCGTCTGCCTGGTGTGCACACTCAGCGGCGCACACTTCACACGGCTCGACGCCCACCCGTGTGAGGTCCAGCCCAAAGAGCTCTGGCATCCAGCCCCACGTCTGCCAGGCAGCGGTGAAGTTGGAGTGAAGCTCCACCGCGTCGTTCCTCTGGCCTGCGGGGCACAGCGAGGTGTCGTGAGGGAGGGACACGTGAAGAGCCCTAGCTCTGCCACAGCCAAGGGCCGTGGCCACGAACGCTGCCAGGCGTGTGAGCTCACCTGCCAGCGCCTGCATGCCGGGCCAGAAGGCGCCCAGCGATGACACAAAGGGCCGGCTCATGCGCCCGCTGTCCATGTGCACGTCCGCCAGGAACGAGTAGCCCCGCAATGTGCCCGGCACCTGCGTGCGGCGAGGCAGCACGGCTTGACATGGGACGAGAGGCCGTGCAGCGCAGCGCAAACAGCGCACGCGCGGCCACAACCACGTGAGCACGCCGCACGTGCCTGGAGGTGCCGCATGGCCGATACGTACAGCTCCCCAAACATGTCCAGGTGCGTGCGGTTGCCAAACATGAGGTACGACTGCAGAGGTGCGGGGTAAGCGCACCCAACCGTTGCGTCGTGGTCCCAATTCATGCTGCACGCCAAGCGCTGCCGCGCGCCCCGCCCTCACCTTGAGGAGGTACTCGTAGAACGAGTCTGTGCCCGGGCCAATGGTGGCGTCGCGCGACACCCACGTGCTGCTGCCCACGTCCAGGCTGCTGCCCACCAGCCCCAGCGAGGAGCGGCGAGAGTAGAGGATCTGCGACGGGCGAGCAAGCACCGATGTGCAACCGTCGCGGCTGCTCCGTGGTCCGGCCGCAAGGCGCGGGGTGCGTGCACTCACGTGCACAGCGTGGTCGGCCAGGTGCATCCAGTGGCGGTCCCCGCTGAGGTGGCTGAGCGTGCCGTACTCGAGCAGCAGCGTGCCCGCGCACGCCGTGCACGTCACGTTGTTGTCAGTCACGGGGCCCTGCACAGCGACCACCCGCTAAGGCATCGCCGTGGCCACATCGAGCGCCATTCCCCTGCCCCTCCCGTGTGCTCGCGGACGCACTCACAGTCTTGAGGTTGGTGAACTGCCAGGGCAGGCCGCTGGGCGTCTTGAAGGCCGGCAGCATGGCCTTGGCCAGGTGCGTGGCCAGGTGCAGCAGGTGGTCGTCGTACTCGGGCACCACGTCGCGCGCGCGCGCCAGCAGGCTGTGGCCCGACAGCAGCCCGCCCACCACGCGGATCACCACCTCAAACACGTGCACCTTGAGCGGCTTGGCAAAGTCCACGTGGCGCTTGATGAGCGGCAGCACCGAGCGCACGTCGCTCAGGCGCCCCATCATCTGCATCCAAGGGTGCGTGCACCAGGCAACCCTTCAGTCCAAGCATCATTGGCAGCGCTCGATCGGGAAGCGCGGTGCCCGTGTGGCTGGCTGGCTGACCATGAGGGAGTCGAGTGAGTCGAGCAGCGTGACGGCCATGCCGCCCTGCCAGTCGGCGCCCGTGCAGCTGATGGGCAGCAGGTTGTCCTTGGGGAAGGCCTTGGACATGTAGTTGGTGAAGCCCTCGTCAAACATGGTCCAGGCATCGTGCCTGCGCACCAACGCGACCCAGGAACGCCGCGCGTGAGCTCATCCCTGCGGCGCAGCCCTCACAGCTTCATCAGCAGCCGAGGGTCCACACCTGAGCTGCTCCACGTCTTGGTCGCTCAGAACGCGGTTGTCCTCCCAAATGCTCTGCGCGGCGCAGGCGCCGGCCCGTGCTGATCGCCTAGGTCGTGCGCCACTCCTCAATCCCACAACGTTGGCTACACGTCCTCAAGGGGGCGACGCGCTCGACCTGGCAGCGCACCTGCAGCTCATTGGCCAGGTCTTTGGGGAGCGCCTGCAGGCTGCGCAGCGGCCGCGCCGCCAGCAGCACCACCAGCAGCGCCAACGACCTCCTCATGTGTCATGGGCGGAACAGCACCACGAGTATCCGCATGCTGCTCAGCTGCCACTGCTCTCAGCGCTTCCTCACCTGCTCGCTGCCCATGGGCGCCAAGCCCCGAGTCAACGGCGCACACGGCCAGGCCCCAAACGATCCGGTCACACGCGATCAGGATGTCGAGCGCGTGGTCTCTGCATCGCGCGCCCTTCGTGGGCCACCACCAGCGCGGCGCTGGGGCGCCGTGCCGGACGCAGCGGTGTGCGCGCCTGGACGTGCGCGCGATGGGCGAGCGGAGGTCGGCCAATCGGACCGGCTGGGCACGCCAGGACGCGCCGCAGGACGCGGCCGCGCCATCAACGGGCGCTGCGGCGGTCATGCCGCCGCCATCGCCGACACAAACAGTCCCCACCACTCGTGCGACAGCCAGCCTCTCGCCGAGCGAGCAGGTAGCGGCACTGTGGGTCCAGAGAGGGTGGGAGCAGAGGGCAACGAGCGCTACGTGCGCAGTGTGTGGAGGCGCCGCTGGGCTGCACGCAATGGGGCCGCGTGCAGGTGTGGGGCGCGGCGGCGGACTTGCAGGGCCCCGTGTTCAGCGTC
>VFQP010003653.1_pt1 | contig 15411 bp, 19 predicted proteins | sample 3512351 | NCBI WGS metagenome assembly VFQP01 (sample SAMN10412372, study PRJNA504923) | tailings metagenome | isolation source: Relicate 1 Philex TSF1 revegetated site | place: Philippines: Tuba, Benguet | collected 2017-08-29 | reverse complement strand
GCGAGAAGGGGGAAGGGCCAGGTGCAGACTTGCCACTTGAGTTCGCAGCGGCCTTTGCAAGGTGGCCTGCGCGCTGCGCTGCTGGTTCGGCACGTTGTGCTGCGGCCAGAGTGCAGCACGCCTGCAGAGGTCGAGGTACACGGTGCCCAGCTCGCCCTGGTCGGGGTGCGACACGTCGCATCGCAGCACGCCGTGCGCCCAGCTCTCCCTGGCGCCGGCGGGGCGGATGCGCAGTGCCACGCCCATGCTGCGGCCCATGAGCTCGCCCAGGCCCTCCAGCACGCGCAGCAGGTGCGCGTACCTGCAGCATGCCCACAGCACGCCCGCAGCGCGCGTAGCACACAGTACGAACGGATCCTCGCCGCGTCCACGTTCTCGCGGCGTCGCACACGCGCTTGGCTCCGCGTGGCCTGCTGTATCGACGTCGCTGAGCAGGGTTGGGGGCAGGCGAAAGCAGGGAGGGCCGAGGTGACCAACGGACGCACTCGGAGGGCAGCGGGCGGACGGGCGCGCCGCGGCTCCTCCGCGCCTGCGCCATGAGGTGCTCGGTGTCCCACGGCCGCACCGCCACCAGCGACGCGTCGACGCCCAGGAGAGACGCCTTGACTTGCGCCAGCTCCTGCAAGTCGGGCATGGTGGTGCGGCGCGGTCACGTCAGACGCCAGCTGGGACTCACGGAGCCGTCCTACAGTGTACAGAGCGCTGGGCTTCGCCATGTTTCTCCGCAGCTGAGCAGGCCACGCCAGGCTGGCGGTGTGCGACCGCCTCGCCGCGCTGACGGTGCGGGCTGCGATCGTGGGATCCCATGCTCAGCGCCCTGCGCGCCCTGGGTGGGATCAAGAGGGACGGAGGGCGCACCTGCACCTCCTGGTCGGCCACGGGCCGCAGGTGGCTCGCCAGCCGCTGCAGGAAGTCCACGATGGCGCCCGGGTGCTCCGCCAGGCTGCGCGCACGACGCGACACGCAGCGAGGTCCGTGACAGGCAACACGCGACGCAAAACCTCGCAACCGGAACGTGGCACGCTGCGCAGGGCCCTGCGCGCCAGCACCCCCACCCCGCCCCCATATCCAGTGCGGCGGCGGCGCGAGGAACCTTGCCGCGGTGCGCGCGCGCAGCGCGAAAGCCAAAACTCTGGGGCGGCGGGGTGAGGGGTCGCCGCCGCTGCCGCCGGCGCACCGCACCTAGCGCCCTGCGCCTTGTAGTGGCTGTAGCTGGGCGCGCCCACCAGCTGCGCCTGCTCGTGCCGCGCGGCGCACATGGCCTCCAGCAGCGCCAGGTTGCTGCTGGGGCTGCGGGACGCCGCGCGCCACACCTGCCACACGCGTAAACGCACGCACACACACCTTTGCAGGTTGCCTCCATGCTGCCAAGGCATGACGGCCACCCGTTAGGTGGGCTGTAGCCCCGCCCAGGGGTCCAAACAGATGCAAGCGTTGGGACGCGCCCGAGTCAGAGGCGCATAACAGCAAGAGCAGAGCTGCGGCGGGCGGTTGCGCACCTCTTGGCGCGTTCGCTCGTCCGATTCGTTGACTAGGACGCTGGCCACGTTGCCCGCGCTGAGCACCACGGTGGCGCCCCGCACGCGCACGCTGCCCAGGTGCCTGGGGTCCAGCTGCGCGCGCCCGTGTGGCCGTTAGTTTCCCACCGCAAGGCAAAAGGCGACACGGCTTGTCTTGGCAAGTCAGGCAAGGACGGCGGAGGGGGGGTTGCGAACGACCGGTGGCTCCTCGCAGACTCTGCAAGGCGCTCAGCTCACCAGGGCGCGGTTGAAGGCCGCCGCGTAGTGGTTGCTGTCCGTCATGAGCGCCTGCAGCACAGCACGCGCAGCACACGCAGCACACGCAGCACACGCACTTGTCACCTGCTTGCCAGAATCGGCTCCCAGCAGACGTGACGCCCAGCAATGCACACACAAGTGCCTGGCAGCTGGGTGCGCCGCCGTCTCCCTTGGCGGGGCGGCCGCCAAGACACCTAACCCGCCTCGTAGCAGGGCTCTGGCCCCGACGAGGTGCCCAGACAGGTGCTGGCGGCAGGCCATAGAGCGGAGCGCGGCGTCCGCGTGGCGGGGCAGCGAGCTGTAATTCGCCTGGGGGCCGCACGCTCACCTGCATGCGGGTTCGGTGAGGCTCTGGCAGGTGGATGCCTGCCTTCTCCATGTCCAGCGCCAGCAGCGAGCCCACCCGAAGCGACTCGGCGCACCAGCCCGGCGGGGGCGCGGCGGGGCGCTGCGCAGCGGCAGACTGGGGAGTCGGTGGCGGCGGCCCGCCGGCGAGCCCGGTTTGCGTGGCGGCGGTGCCGCTGCTGCTGCCGACGGGGCGGGGGTGCCCGGCGGCGGCCAATGCGGCGCTGAGCTTGGCGTACATGCCCTCGTGGTGGTTGATGCGCGCGATGTACCCTGCGGCGCGCGCACGCCAAGGGGAGGGAGTCGCACCGGTGTGCCGCCAGTGCGGCCGCATGGGAGCTTCATGTCGCACGCCACGCAGGCATGGCAGACGTGCCCATGTCATGGCGGCACGCGTGTGTGTTGCAGTGCGGCGGGCCGTTCACCTCCCAGCTCGTGGCAGACGGCCGACGCCGCCGCGCGCCAGCTGGGGTCGTCGTGGATGTTGCGGCACGCCTCGGCCGCGTCGTAGCAACGGCACAGCTGCGGGGACAGGTAGGGGGCGAGCACAGCACGATCGGAGAGGGGGCGGCGCACAGCCTGACGAAAGGCCCTCGATCGTGCAGCTGTTCGGGCTGGACGCAGCGCAGGCGCGGCCCCCTGCGGTGGGCAGGACCGCCCACGCAGCGCGTACATCAGCGCGGCGGCTTGCTGTGCGTGGCATCGCGCACATTCCGCGTGCGCAGATCTGCGACGTCGTCATCTGCTCGCTGGACGCGGCTGCGCTAGACGTGAAGCTCAACACACTGAGCCCTGTGCTGCGGGGCCTGTTGGACATGCCTGCTGGGTGCTGAGCCGCAATGCGTCTCTGCACCTGTGCGTGTGCCTTTGGTTCGCTTGCCTTGGTGCTGCGAGACATCTGATACGCCCGGTAGCCTGGGCTCCGGCCCCGCCGAGGTGTCCAAACAGATGCAAAATCCCTCGCACACAACCGCCCGCCGGCTGCGCACCGCGTCGCTCATGTCGTCCATGACCTGCACCACGCGCGCGTCCGCCACTGGCTCCTGGAGCAGCGACGCCAGCAGCTCCTCGCACCTGCGCACAGCAGCAGCGGCACACGGTAGCCCGGTAGCCCGGTAGCTGGGCGCCGGCCCCGCCGAGGCGTCCAGACAGATGCACATCCCCCCCGCACACGGCCGACCGCCTCTCTTTGCTTCTCGCCCCGAACTGCCGTCCCGGCTGAAGGCACGCAGCGTCAACAGCAACGTCAGCACGGGCCCAGCGCCGCACGGCTAGGGCCTGGGCAAAGGAACCAGTGCCCTGGCGCCTGGGAGTGCTCATGGCCCCCCGGGAGCCCGGGGCTTCCCAACCGCTCCCCGACCCCATGGCGGCAAGGGGACCGTCGCCCCGCCCATCCGCTGGGAGCCCCACCCCCTGTCCGCTCGGCGGTTGCAATCGGCGCGGGCGGCGACCGCAGAGGACTCGTGGGCCCGCAAGGGCTCCGGGCCGTGCAAGTGCACTCGCTGGCGCCGCCCTAGCTCTCGCACCGTCTCCCCGGATGGAGGGGCTGTGCCACCGGTGCGTGCGTCCTGATGGCCACGAATCAAGCAGGCCGCGGTACCCCACCTGCTGCGGGCGTCGTGCATCATGCGCTGGAAGTCCGAGGGCTGGCGCAGCTCCGCCAGGCCAAACAGCCCGACGCCGGGGTCGCTGGGGGCGGAGCCGGCCATGGCCGTGGCGCTGCTGTGCGACGCCGCCTCCGGGGACGCCCTGCCGCTGCTGCTGGCGCCGTGCGGCGCTGAGGAGGTGAAGCGCCGGACGCCGCGCCATCTGCTGATGGCGGCGGTGGGCGGAGGCTGCGCCTGCTGGGCCCTGGTGCTGGTGCTGGGCTCAGGGCACGCTGAGGATGATGGGGAGGAGGCATCTGTCGTGGCTCCACAGGGTGCTGCTGTGACGCCCGCCTGCACGGCTGCGCCCGCGATCGTCTGGAGTGCCGCCAGGTGGCTGCTCAGGCCCCGGCACCGCCACAGCCATGCTAACGAGCTCCCCGTGAGCAGCATCCTGCACCTAAAGCTGTGACTGGCATCGCTAGCGGCAGCGATCGAGGGTCTACGGTGCATGCACGACTTGCAACGAGCAATTAGGGGCGTCAGGACCAGCGATGACGCGCAGCAGAAGACGGTAGCTGCCTCGGATCGCGACTGTCGCTGTCGTGGCTAGGGGATTGATGCAAAGGCGAAGGCGAGGAGGGCCACTCCTCGCCTTTCTCCTCTGGGCAGCATCAGCAGCAGCACTAGCAGCTGCTGCAGAGAACGAAGGCAATGTGACGCGAGGGGGCAACGCCACTGGCAAGCCAGAGCCGTGAGTCGCCGTGCACATGGTTCCGCCGGGCGCGCTACCCCGCCGCTCAGAGCGGGGCCAACGACTCTCCATCGCGCTCACGCGCCGCGCAGGCTGCCGCTCATCCTGCCCGCCGGGCTGGTCCCGCCGGGCGGAGGCTCATCAGCAGGCGCGGCGCAGCAGCAGCTCGAGGCGCGGCAGCGGGCCGACAACGGCGCGCTCGTCGCGTGCAGCGCCGGGCTCGAGCTGCTCTCCAGCCTGGAGTGCGTGGCGCCGGTGGTAGTCATCGGCCCTTATCGCAGCGGCAAGTCCTTCACGCTCAACCAGCTGCTCCAGGTGGACTGCGGTGCGTCGCCCAGGGCAGGCATGGGGAGCGCCGCGGGGCATTCGGCAGCACCGCCGTCAACCTGAGGTGGCGTGCGGTGGCGTGGCGTGCGGCGCGCCTGCAGAGCACGGCTTTGGCGTGGGGCACACGCGGCAGACGCAGACGCGCGGTGTGTGGGTGTGGGGCGAGCCGCGGCCCGTGACGCTGCCGGACGGCAGCACCTGCAGCGTGAGTGGGGCTGGCTGGCTGGGTGGGCACAGGCGTGGCAGCCTCGGCAGAGGGGACTGTTGCCCTGTTTGGGGCAGACGGGACACCCCGCGTGTGCCCGCACGTTAGTGAACCAATGTTCCTGTCAAACGGCAGGTGGCGCTGACCGACTCGTCCAGGCGGAAAGCAAGGCCTCCCGCGCACCAGCGCAGGTGCAAACGTAGTCCGCGCACGCGCGCGTGCATGGCGTCGCAGGTGGTGTACGTGGACACTGAGGGCTTTGAGAGCGCGGGGCGCAGCAACGCCTACGACGACCGCATCTTCGCTCTGTCCACGCTGCTCTCAAGCGTCCTCATCTACAACCTGCCAGGTGCGCCTTCCTGGCGGTTGGTCGTTGCTGCCGGGCAGTGCCGCAGGGCGCAGCTAGCGCACTGCCCATACGGCTCCGCCCGATGATCATCCACACGCCGCGACCCGTGCGCGTTGGGAAGCTCGTGCCAGCTCCCACCTGTGTGTCGAGCAGAGATGGTGTAGCCATCTCTGGCAAGCAGGTGTGCACGGCGCTTGACGCGCGCTCAAGCTTCACGTGCGCTCCGCCGCGTCGCAGAGGCGGTCAGGGAGAGCGACATCGCCAAGCTCTCCTTCTCGGTGCAGCTTGCGGAAGGGCTCTTCTCGCAGCAGCAGCAGCATCACCACCACCAGCAGCAGCCAGGCCGGTCCGCCGCCGAGCAGCAGGGCGCTGGCGACGGCGGGCAGCAGGACTCCGTGGGCCTGTCGGGGTCGTTTGAGCCGGGCGCCATGATCTGGCTGATCCAGCGGGACTTTCTGCAGGGGTCCGGCGGCGCGCAGCAGGCCGTCAAGGAGGCGCTGGCGCTGGTGCCCAACCCCACGGTGCGTCGGGGTACTTGTGGGCGTTGCGCGCCACGCCTGGAGCAATCACTTTTTGGTAGCGCAAGGCGCCGATCCCTCAAATCATCCCATCCCTGTGCCTGTCAGCTCGCCCGCCGCCGCCGAGCCGTGCGCGCTTTGGCGCCGCCTGTGCGGCACGGCGCGTGCGGCGGATGCCGTGCGGGATCCACACAGCGGGCACGAGACGTTGGCGGCGCTGCCGTGCCCTGACGTCGCCGCCGCGTGCGTGTGCACAGGGCAACCCGGAGGTGGAGGCGCTGAACCGTGTGCGCTCGTCGCTGGGCGCGCTGGCCGCCAGCAGCCAGGGCTTCAGCATGCCGCAGCCGCACCTGGAGCGCGCGCGGCTGTGCGAGCTGCCTGATGAGCAGCTGGACGGCAAGTACAGGGCGGCCCGGGACGCGCTGAGGGGCAAGGTGCTGGTGAGTCGCCACCGTGCTGCGGAGGCTGCTGTCGCCTGCGTGCGCCGCCGACGCCACGACGCAGGCCGCTTGGTGTCTGCTGGAACTGTGCTGGAACTCTGCCTGGACCGAGCCCGTTGGACGTTGTGATTGGGGATCGCGAGAGAGGCCGCTGAGTGTGCGGACGTTCCTTGAGGTGCGGTTGCAGGCGCTGGCCAAGCCAAAGATGGTGGGCGGGCGGCGCGCCACGGGCAAGGCGCTGGCGGGCCTGCTGACTGAGCTGGTGGAGGGCCTCAACCAGCAGGTGCGATGCAACGACGGAGCGCTGCACGGGTGTAACGCTGGTGCCGATAAGCTCAGGCTGGCATCGACACGCTCCGGTTCGCTGGTTGGCGTGCGTCCCACACGGCACCTGCACGCTTCCCAGCAGGCGGCGGCGGCGCCGTCGCCGGCGAGGCAACACCTTGTGGCGTGGCGCAAGCCCTGACCTTGCGCCTGACCCGTGGCCATGCGCAGGAGATCCCCAGCGTGGCCAACCTGCTGGACGCCTTCAACCGGCAGCGCGTGCAGCGCGCCGTCAAGCAGTTCCGCCGGGCGCTGGAGGCGGTGCCGCTGCCGGCCGAGGAGCCGGCGCTGCGGCGGCGGGCGGGCGCGGCGCGCGGCGAGGTGCAGGGCGCGCTGCGGGCGGCGCTGCTGGGCAACGACGCAGGGCACCAGCAGCTGCTGACCGAGCTGTCAGAGGTGCGGGGCACCGGGGGGTTGAGGGTTGCGCACGACGGGAGACAGAGGAGGGGATGGCAGCGTGCATGAGGGGGCGTGATGGGATCAGTCTGCAAGGCTGCCGACGCCGGGGCGATCGTGTTTGCGTGTAGTGGTGTGCCGTGCCGCGTGGGCAGGCGCTGGGCGAGGTTGGGGTGGCATTTCGACCAGTGGTGCTGCGCTGCGGTACGAATGCGTGCCATGCGGTGTGGTGTGGTGCGGTGCGGTGCGATGCCACGTGGTAAGCAGGCGCTGGACCGCGAGGTGCAAGTGCGCCTCACGGAGAACCAGGCGTCCTCCAGCTCCGTGTGCGGCAAGCTGGAGGCAGAGTGAGTCCGGGCAGAGGGAGCGGGAGGGCCCTCGCCTGCCGGTGCGCAGCGCGCCGCAACCGCACTCAGCGCGCTCAGTCACGACGACGCAGCTTGCACGGACGGGCACGGTCCGCCGCGGCGAGGCCGGAGCGGGCCGGCAGCGAGCTGGGCGTGGGGCCGAAGGGCACGCGTCAACCGCTGCTCCGTTGCTGCGCCGCCCGTTCAGGTGTGAGGCGCAGTTGGACGCGGCCATGACCGAGCGCCTGCCGTCCCTGCACCGCTTCGCCGTGCTCGCCACGGTGAGCACCCCCAAGCACCGCCACCCACGCTGCGGTGCTCAGGCGTGACTGCCTCGCAGGTCCTGAAGCGATCGAGCAATTGGTGAGTGCGCGCGTGCCCGCGCGTGTGTGCCAGCGCAGCGGTGCGAGTCGCGGTTCAACGGGAGCTGCGCCGGCCCGGCGCGCCCCGCCTTTTGGCAGCGGCTGCAGCGCAGCCGCGCCAAGGCAGAGGCGCAGTTCAACACCGAGTACAACGGCAGGCTGCACACGGGTGCGTCGGCTCACACCAGGGCGCAAGCGACGTTGCTCGCAGGCCTCCGTGAAGCTCAGCATGGGAACGCTGCGGACGGCACAGTGCACGCCACCCGCTCGGCTGGCATGTGGATGGTTGGCCCCGCCTGGTGATGTCGTGCTGGTGGTACGCGTCGCAGGCCTGACGCTGCTGTGCCTGGTGGCGGGCGTGACGTTCCGGTGGATCTTCCGCGCTCGCGTGCTCGAGGCGCTGGGCTGGATCGGCTTCGCCGTGCTGGAGCTGAGCCCGCACCTGCTGCTGGGCGGTGCCAAGCAGATGTACCAGAGCGCGGTGAGCGCGGCGTGGGTGCCAAGGCGCCGCGTGGTGCTGGCGCGCCGTGTGTGTGAGCATCTTGCATCAGCGGAAAGGGCCATCGCCGGCGTCATGCAGCAAGAGATGAGCAGTGAGAAAGAGTGGGCACCAGCCCAGGCCAGCGCCTGTACACGTGCGATGGTGGACTGCCAAGGGAGGTCAGGCGTTGCAGCAGCAGCTTGTCTCGCGCTGCCCCCCGTGCGTGCGCAGTGGTGGGTGGCGACGTCGCACGCGTGGGAGGGATGCGTGCGGCTGCTGCGGCTGGACGGAGGGTGGACGCCGCTGGTGTGGCTGGGCATGCTCTGCGCGGCGTGGTTCTGGCGCTGGAGGCGGCGGCGGAGCGGCGCGGCGGGCGCAGCGGCGGCAGGCAGAGGGCGAGGGCCCAAGCAGCGCGCACTGCTGGACGTGTGACGCTACGTTTCGGCGTTGCTGTGTGCGTGCCTGAGCTTCGTGCAAGCAATCTGCCGGTGGCCACCGCCGCGCATGCGCCTGGCCGCCGCTCACGTGCGCGGCCCGCGTGCAACCCCCTCCGCACCGCCACCTGCTCGCGTCCAGCCCTGCAGTGGTTCATATGCGGAGGCCATGCGTGCGCCCCTTGTCCATAGCCAGAGCGTCCTGGGCTCCCGCTCGCTGCGCCATGCGGCAGACGCGCCACCCGCCCAAAAGAGCGCGATTCCCCGGGAGCCACGCTCGCAGGTGCCTCGGCTGGTGCCGCCGAGGTAGCTGGTATGCTCAGTGTCGGATGAGGAGGCCCCTGCGCGCGGATGGACGGACCCCCCAAACCACAAGACGCCCATGCGTCGTGCCGGCTGCAGCCACTCAGAGCACACACGATGGTGAACTCTCCCATGCGCAGCGGCGGCGGCGGTGCGTCAGGACGCCATGCCAGCAGCGGCCAGCACTACTCCCTGTCCAGGATCGCCGCCGTCGTGCTCGGCTTCGCGCTGCTCATCGCGCTCGTCTACGTGTTTGAGCACCAGCACGACGCGCTGCAGGCCGCCAACGCCAACGCCGCGTCGTCTCTGATCACGATGGGGGCGAGAGGCGCCGCCAGGGGCTCGATGAGGTGGGGCGCCTCTCGCGTGTGCACGCCGGCACGTGCCCTGCTGCTCCAGTGCAGCCCAAGTGCACTTGCATAGCGATTCACGCAGGTGGAGCGATGTGTGGCGCGTCTCTCAGCAGGCCAATGGCGACGAGCAGCAGTTCCTTGCCGGGCTGCGAGCCGCTGGCATCATCTCCAGGTGCAGGGCGCGTGGCAGCAACGGCAGGGACGCACAAGCCAGCCTCTGAACGCGGAGCTCTGAGCACTTCGGCACCACAATCTCACGATGCGATGCAAGCAGGTTGTCAACAGCCTCTCAAGCCGTGGGCGGGTCGAGCTCATCTGGCTCGCCGCACGCCGCTGCCGCCGGCCCGCCAGGTCACCAAGGAGGAGACGGCACGGCAAGGGAGACCGCCGCCAACCAGACCGCCACACAGCCGCCGAGCCCAGCGCCCCAGCCCACCATCGTCCGCGAGTCACCCTCCCCGGCAGCGATGGTGCGCAAGCCAGCGCCTCCCGCGCTCCAGCCAGTCAACGGCAGGTGCGCCGGCAAGCAACTCTGTGGCACGCAGCTAACAGGCAATGTCTCATTGCCTGGAGCTCACCTCCTGCACCATGGTGCGGCTTGAGGGAGAGGGAGGAAAAGGCGCTGACCGTGCTCCATCCCGTGCGTGGCTCCCCGCAGCCCGCCCCCCCTGAGCGCCGAGCTGGCCCGCGCCGTGGCCGTCAACGGCACGCTCATCCTGGCGGTGGGCAACTTTGCCGTGCTCGAGTTTGTGCGCAGCTGGGCCTTCCACGTCCGCAAGCAAGGTGCGCCGCCGCACGCCGCCCTCGCCGCCCTCAGCCCAGCTGCGCAGGGTCGGCCACCAGCCCTTATGAATCGCACGAAATGGCGGCTGTTGCGCGCTGCTGCTGCTTGCTGCTGTGATTTCGTCGTGATTTGCCACGCAGGCTACACCAACTACTTGGTGGGCGCCACCGACTTGGAGCTGGGCAAGGCGCTGGTCGAGCAGGGCATCCAGTGCTTCGCCCTGTGAGCGCCACCTCGCGATGCACTTGTGCTCCTGATGAGCGCATGCTCTTTTCGCACTTCCAGCTGTTTGCTTGTGTGTCCGGGATGCCGCCGGGGGGCGCCCTGACGCGCGCATGCTGCGCGTGCTGTGCTCAGGTACAACGAGACGCACCCGGCGGCCCTCAGCACGCGCGACCTGCCGTGGAACCTGGGCGACTGGGGCGTGATGGTGAGCCCCGGACAGTGCTGCGTGCTGGTGTGAGTGTGCGTCTCGTGCGAGTGCATGCGCGCTCCCTGCAGCAGGGGCGTCGGGTCCCGAGCGCAAGCGTGCATGCGTGTGGTGCAGGGGCGCCTCAAGGTGGACGTCATGCGCACGGTGCTGTCCTACGGGCTGCATGTCGTCGCCCTCGACACCGACATCATGGTCCTGGGCGACATGCTCTCGGACTTTGAGCGCTTCCCCGAGGTGAGCGCAAGCAAGCTGTGGTGGCTCAGGCCCCAGGCAGGCGGGTCACCGTCAAATGCGAGCTTGCAGGCCGTCTCACGCGTGAGCTCGGACCCACGCGCCTGTGCGGTGCGCCCTGTCTTGCGTCGCAGGCGGACGTGCTCATGTCGTCGGACCTGCTCCGCTCGACCGTCGAGCCCGGCGACAGTGGCCTGGAGCTCCCGCGCCCGGCGCTCGAGGCGCAGGACGACGTCAACATGGGTGAGTGGCGCGCGCGCTGGACTTTGCGTGTCGCACGCTTCCAGCGCTGAGGGCGTCACGAAGCGCATCTGCCTGGCGCGCGGCACAGGGCTGATGCTGCTGCGGAGCCGGCCCAGCACGCGGCGCATGGTGGACGCCTGGCGCGAGCTGCTGCGCAACGACAGCAAGATGTGGGACCAGGTGTGTGGAACGGGGGCCACCGTGCCTGGACGCTGTGGACGGAACGGGCCGCCGCCCACGTCAATCAGCAAGGTCAGCGCTGTGGGCTGATCCGCCCCTTGCCATTGCAGGGAGGGCTCAACAAGGTCGTGCGGCTGGGGCTCGACGACTGGGACAATGTCACAGTGAGCTGCCAGCGTGTGGCGGCGCTTCTGGGGCAACGTGACGGGGCGCCAAGGGCCGACTCAGCGAGGCAGGTTCAGCGCCAGTCAGCACCGCGCTCGCCCAGAGCCAGGGGGGTGCTGCTCTGCTCCGCCGAACGCAGACGCACCCCAAGGCCCCGCGGGTGGTCATGTGCATGAACGGCTCGCTGGCGCTGGGCGTGCTGCCCGTGTCGCGCTACCAGAGCGGCCACACGGCGTGGGCGCAGCGCCTGCACGAGGTCCAGCGCCTCACGCCGCTGGCCGTGCACCCCACCTTCACCTGTGCGTGTGTGGGCAGGCCGCGCCGCCGCACCCGCTTTTGCACCCGCACGTCGTGTGGCGTGGATGCGACGCCCGTGACGGCGCCATGCTCGTTCGCGTGTGCAGTTGGCGGCAACATGGGCAAGAAGGCACGCCTCCGCGACTCCATGCTCATGGACGACCCGCCCTCGTACTGGACAGGTAAATGAGTGGGCGCAGGAACACCTGTGATGCGCCAGATCTGCGATGTTGCGGTCCACCGCCACGGCAGCGCACCCGTCAGATCCAGGGAACGTTAGCTGACCCTGCTGGCGCTGTGCAGACGACGCCTACGTCATGGTCAACGTGCCGCGTGGGCCCAGCATGACGGCGGAGCAGTTTGAGAAGGCGTTCAACGCTTCGCAGGCGAGCCTGACGCACGCCCGGCCCGCAGTCCTCTCCACCCGCCGCGACAAGGACCTTCCCCCGCTGAGTCACTGCTCCACCAAACTGCCTGCGACGCCGCACGCAGAAGAAGACGTACCACCTGAGGATGCTGAGGGTGCAGATGCAGCCCGTGTACGCCGGCATCGCCCTGGCGCACCTCTTCAACCGGTCCATCATCCTGCCGCGCCTCGCCTGCTACTGCGACAAGTGAGGTCCCGTGCACGCTTGGTGCTCAGGGCGCTCGTGACGTCGTGCTGCAGGCGTAAACGTTGTTGCGGGCACCTGGGTGCTGATCCGCGCAGGAACTGGAACCCCCTGGTTGAGTGCCGCACGATCGGCGCCACGCAGATGCGCCTGCCCTTCCTGTGCCCCATGGACTATGTGCTCGGTGAGGCTCCACTTGGTCTCGTGCGCAAGACTCACGCCCACCCTGCGCGTCGGCGTGCACACCGTGCTGCGCGCGCTGTGCGCTGTGCGGGACGCGACCGCCCGCGCAGACCCGGGCCTGTGGACGGCGCCCCTGTCCGACACGTCCGTGATCATCAACCCCCGGTGGCGCGAGCCCTCCTTCCTGGACAACCCAAGGTGCCCTCCCGACCTCAAGACGAACAAGATCACCGTCTTCGTCAACGAGGTGGGGCGTCTGCGTCTTACGAGCCAAGTCTTCCTCGCTCGCCGCCGAGATCATCGCATGGACACCAAGCGCTCGCGTCGTGCGCAACGCTGTTGGTTCGTGGCCGCGCGCAGACGCTGGCGCTGGGCGCGGCGCCCGAGGAGAGCTGGACGGCGCAGGACGGGCTGGCCGTGGCGCTGCCGCCCGACCGCACCGACCAGCAGCTTCGCGACGCGCTGCAGCCCTACGAGCGCGTCAAGATCTGGAGGTGCGTGCCCCTCGCGGATGATCAGCCATGCCGGTTTGGTACGCGAGGAACGGAGCGGTGGCGAACGGTGGCTGCGCTCTCCGCGCACGTGCCCCGCAGGTTCGCCGACGCTGCGGCCACCTTCAAGGTGAGGTCCTCGCCCGACCCTGGTGACCAAGGGTGGTGGTGGTGGAGAGGCTGGGCCACACACGCCGCATGCTCACGCCCGTGCTGCGCCGTGCTGCGCTGGCGAGCCGCAGGCGTTCTCGGACCCCGCCACGCAGCGGGTGTGGGAGGAGCGGCTCGCCGCCCTCACGTCCTGCGTCAACTACTGGGAGCTGTACGACTGAGGAACGCCGCCTGCCATCCCGCCACGTGATCTTCGCCACGTGATCAGCGCCCCCACCCCTGCGATGAAGCCGACTCCCACCGACTCCCACGCTTTTGCACTGCGTTGATTCCAGAGCTTGCGACAACAAACGTGCGAGGGCGGCTTGACGACGACCCGTGTGGGCGCCGCCCGAGCCAGCCCGTGCCCGCCCTGCCTCTCTGCACCCCCCTCTGCTGCCCAACCTGCCCCCTCATGAGCGACAACACCGCCACCTGCAAACCGCCGGGTCCACCCGGTTCGGCCAGGCACGCAAAATGCACCGCAAAAGACCTGACGCACGCGTTTCGGCGGTGCAACATGAATCGCTTGGGCGATGCCGCTCGCCCCGGGGGGCACAGCTGCAACTTGGCGTTTGAACCCGCACTGCAAGCAGCAGCAGACGCCTGATGCAGCACCCACGAGCCGGCGGCGCCGCCGGCATGCACAGGGAAGGACTTGAAGCGCTGGCGCTCGCGGCACGCCCGCATTTCCGGGCCGGGGGAAGCCCAGGAGAGGCCGCCACGAAGAAGAAGAAAGGGGCTAGCAGTGCTGGAAGCGCAATGTTGGCCCAACTCCCCCACCAACTCGTCCTTTCTTGACGTTCCATTACCATGACGGAAGGATTGAGGGCCGCAGGGACGGCCGGCAAGTTTCAGGCCCTGAGAGCCGCGGCCGTCGTCGTGCGCACAGGACGACGGCCGCGGCCCGCGACATCTAGACTACCACGCCACGACCGCACGCAGCGGCGAGAGAGAGACGCCGTCGCCTCCCCACCCATGATCCACCTGCCCGCCTCCACGCTCATGACCCAGGCCCCTCTTGAGGAAGTTCTCTGCTGCTGACGCGCCGTGTGCGCGAAAAATGGCAAGGGCCCTGGCTCCGCAAGACGCAGCAGCGTCTCGTGCGGCCCCCGCACGACTAGCCGGCAGCCGTGCCGCGGCGACGGCTCCTCGCGCCACGTGGAGAAACGAGGGTGTCAGCGCCTTGGTGTCACTTGGCGAATGGCGGCGCCTCCGCACTGCTTGAAGGACAAGGGCGGCGCCTCCGCGCTACTTGGCACAGGGGCGGCGCCTGCGGGTGCTCCACCACGGCGCCCTTGGCCGGTGCTGGCACGCTGGAGCCTGAGCACTTCTTGGCGAATGGCGGCGCCTCAGTGTCACTTGGCGAATGGCGGCGCCTGCGGATGCACCCTGAAGACGAGCTCCACCACGGCGCCCTTGGCCGGCGGCGGCACGTTGGACACCTTGAGCTGCCCGCCCCACACGTGCATCATGCGCTTGACCATGAGCAGGCCCAGGCCCAGCTGCTCCGCCATGGTGCCTGCGGGCGCAAACGGCCACGGGCGCATGTGCGCGCGTTTTGCTCGTGCGTTTGGGTGGGCGCCCGGCCGTCGCGCTGAGGCGAGCGCGGCGTGGGCGTCCGCGTGCGCCAAAAGCGACATGGGCGCGGTCGGGGTGCGAGTGCGGTGTGCGGAGGAGGCTTGCCGCCGCCGCCGCGGTGACGGGCGCGCGCGTGCAATGCGCCCACCGACCCACCTTTGAAGGGCGCGTTGAATTTCTCCAGCAGCGGCGGCGCGAAGCCCGTGCCCGAGTCGGTGCAGCGCAGCACGGCGTACACGCCTCCCTCGAGCGGCTCCAGCTGGAACGTCACGGCGCCCTGCGGAAGGTGCATGGCGCACCGGCATCACGGTTGGCGTCCACGCGCGTCTTTGGGTGCGGGTGACGTCGCTGCGGTCGCTTTGCGCGGGCGCCGCAACCTGGGGCACGGTCGAGTGGGCGAGGAAGGAGGCTGCGGCGGCGAGCAGGCGGTCGCGCTGGGCGAAGCGAGGAACCCGGCGCGGCGACGGCGTGCGGGCGGCTCTCACCCGGCGCGTGAACTTGAAGGCGTTGGCCACCACCACGTGCACGACCTGGTACAGGTGGTCGTTGTCGGCGAGCACCCGGTCGGCGCCGCGCGTCAGGTTCTGCACCTTGAGCGCGGCCGCCGCCATGGGCTGCAGCCGCTGCACGGCCTGCGAGGGAGCAGCGACGCGGCGCGGCGCGGTGCGGCGCGCGTCAGCACAGGCGCGAGGCAGAGGCGCGAGGCACAGGTGCGAGGCAGAGGCGCGAGGCAAGGCACAGGCGCAAGGCAAGGCAGAGG
>VFQP010003652.1_pt1 | contig 15411 bp, 10 predicted proteins | sample 3512351 | NCBI WGS metagenome assembly VFQP01 (sample SAMN10412372, study PRJNA504923) | tailings metagenome | isolation source: Relicate 1 Philex TSF1 revegetated site | place: Philippines: Tuba, Benguet | collected 2017-08-29 | reverse complement strand
TCTATCAACGAGCGTTTGGATCTGTCTTATGCAACTGATTTATTCGGAAAAATCAAGAGTGAATTCAAAATCGGTGTTTACAACCAAATCCGTTCCAGAAAGTTCGAAGCACGCCAGTTGGGATATACCCGTTACGGTGTAACAGGAGGAAGTGTGAAGTTTGACAACAGTTTGCTTTACCTTCCGGAGGACCAGATTTTCGCTCCTGAAAACATGGGATTGATTGAAGAAGGTGCAAACGGAAACCCTGGAAAGGGTGGGTTTAAGCTGACTGACGGAACAAAGGCTTCTGACAGCTACGATGCCCGCTCTATGCTGAATGCAGCATACATTCAAATTGATAACCGTTTCGCAAAGCGTTTCCGTTTAATCTACGGGGTTCGTGCTGAATATTTCAAACAGGAATTGAATTCGTTGCGTGACAACAAAACGGAATTGAAAATCAACACGACGAAACTGGATTTCCTGCCGTCTCTTAACGCAATTTTCGAAGCGAACAAGCGAACAAATGTCCGTTTGAGCTACTCCCAGACTTTGAACAGACCTGAGTACAGAGAGCTTGCTCCGTTTGCTTTCTACGATTTCACAACCAATTTTGTGGTTTCCGGAAACGATACCTTGAAACGTGCTTTAATCCACAACCTGGATTTGAGATATGAAACATTTGCAGGAAGAGGTCAATTGCTTTCAGCGACTGTTTTCTACAAAAAATTCCAAAACCCGATCGAGCAAAAATCACGTGCCGACGTTGTTAATGAGATTTCTTTCCAGAACGTACCTTCAGCAACGAATTACGGATTGGAGTTAGAAGCAAGGTCATTGATCTCATCCATTTTCAAACTGGACACTGCTTCTTTCTTTGACAAGTTGACGATCTATTCGAATTTGTCCATCATCCGTTCGAAAGTTGACGTTTCAACAGTAGTTGGAAGTGTTGCGGATTCAAGACCGCTGCAGGGGCAATCTCCTTATGTTTTCAACGCAGGATTGCGTTATGACAATGCCCGCAATCTTTGGGGAGTTGCATTGAACGTGAACCGTGTCGGACACCGCATTTACATTGTAGGAAACGTAAACGAACCGGATCTTTGGGAACAGGCACGTACTTTCCTGGATTTACAGATCACAAAAGGATTCTGGAAAGGCCGCGCACAGTTTAAATTAAACATCCAGAATATTTTGGCACAGGATCAGATTTTCTACCAGAACAATTCTTCTGAAAGATCTACCGCAAACGGTCTTAACGGGTTCTTCAATACCATCTTTGTTGGTGATAAAAACAACAACAACAACTTCGATAAGAAGATTGACCAGCAGGTTTGGAGAACAAACTTCGGAAGAACATTTACAGCTTCCGTAAGCATCAGATTGTAACAAAAAGCATCCTTTACAGAAAAGCCATTCGTTCTTCCTTGAGCGGGTGGCTTTTTTGTGTGATAAAACATCTTCAAACTCTCTAAAATCAGACTTTCCACATAATTTTATAAATTTATAAAAATGTGTAAAATCAGCGACTCGTCTATTTCTTTTGCCTCTGCTGTGTTTTCATTATACACCACCTAAATTTCAGTGCAAAACATTCCATGTTTTGATATCAAAGCACTCAAAAAGATTCTAGGAGCTTAAAATTCAACTTGAGCTTTTGAATACTTTGAACGTGCAAACTTTCTTATCTCACTAAAACGATTCGCCCAATGTTAAATTAATGATACTGCTATTAAAAATGGCTTAACATTTATTTACGCGAATCGTAACCTAAAAGAAAGGATTGAACAAGGTTAGTAAATCAATTTTGTACCAAGAAAAAAAAGGAAAAATGAAAAAAATTTACTTAAGTGCAATGTTCGCGAGTTTAGGAACTTTAGCAGCATTCGGACAGTTTGAACAAACCACTTATCGTGGTGCTTTTGCTCCGGCTCCAACAGCAATGTGGACAGATGGTTGGTCTAATTGGGATCCTCAAAACACAAACTACGGTTCTTCTAACCAAACAGTCACAGCAAACATTACATCTAACACAACCTGGACAGCTGGAAACATCTACTTGCTACAAGGTCAGATTTATGTTAAGAACAATGCTACTTTGACAATCGAACCGGGAACTGTTATCATGGGTGATAAAAGTGTTCTTGGATCAGGTTTGTTTATCACGAAAGGTGCAAAATTGATCGCTGAAGGAACAGTTAACGCTCCGATCGTATTTACATCTAACCAGGCTGCTGGTTCTCGTGCACCAGGTGATTGGGGAGGACTTATTTTCTTAGGAAAAGCAGCAAACAACCAACCAAACGGTGTTGCAAACATCGAAGGATTGGCTCCGACTACAGATACTGAATTCGGTGGTGGAACAACACCTGACAACCACGATAACTCCGGAAAATTGAAATATGTACGTGTTGAATTCCCTGGATATGCTTACCAGCAGGATAAAGAAATCAACGGGATTACTTTCGGTTCTGTAGGTGATTTCACAACAGTAGATTACGTTCAGGTTTCTTTCTCTAATGACGATGGATTCGAGTGGTTCGGTGGAACTGTGGATGCGAAGCACCTTGTTTCTTACAGAAACTTAGATGACGATTTCGATACAGATTTCGGATTCTCGGGAAAAGTTCAATTCGGATTGATCGTTCGTGACCCGGATATCGCTGATAACCCATCTGTTTCTACTTCAGAAGGTTTCGAATCTGATAATGACGCTGCCGGTTCTACAGGAACTCCTCAAACAAATGCAATTTTCTCTAATGTTACTGCAATCGGACCATACAGAGGAAATACATCCAATACAATTGCTGCAGGATACCGTCGTGGAGCTCGTATCCGCCGTAACTCTGCAATCGATATCCGCAACTCCATCTTTATGGATTTCCAAAGAGGAATCTTTATCGACGGAACTGCTTGTGAAGCAAACGCAACAAATGGTTTGATCGTTTACAAAAACAACATCGTTGCCGGGAACTCTGCCGGAAAAGTAACTGAAAGAACAGCTACAAGTACATTCAACATCCAGGCTTGGTTTGCTGCAGGAATGAATGACTCAATCGCTTCAACTGCTGGTATTTTGACTACTCCATACAACTATACTTCTCCTGATTACCGTCCTGCTGCAAGCTCTCCGCTTTTAACAGGTTCTGATTTCACAGGATTGGTTGGATTGATCGAAAATTCAGCTATCGCAGGAGTATCTTTGTACCCTAACCCGACAAATGCAGATGCAACATTGTTTGTTGACGTAGCTCAAAACGACGAAATCGAAGTAGTTGTCATGAATGCAAACGGACAAGTGATTCAAACAGTAGCAACGAAATATGCAGAAGTTGGAACTCACCAGTTCACGATCAACTCTGCTACTTTCGCTCAAGGATTGTATTACGCTGTAGTAAGATCAGGTAATGCAGTTAAAACTGTAAAGTTGAGCGTCGTTAAATAAGAGAAAGCAAAGCTTTCGATAAAGCCAGCCGGAAGGGTGGCGAAGACTGAGCTAAACAATGATGAATTGTTTAAAGCGAAGGAACAAGCGTTAACGCGGAATACCATCCAACATGTGTGGGATTCACGCGAAAGCTAAAAGAAAAAATGTTTTCTCTGTTAGTTTAGTTTTATAGCAAAAAAAGACCGGGGCGAAAATTTTCGCCCCGGTCTTTTTTTATGACCAATCCCCTATTGAATCACCAGTTTTTTCAGAATACTTGTACCCGATTCCTGTTTCAATTCTACAAAATAGATTCCCGGAGATAGCTGACTCGTATCCAGCATTCGTTTCTGCCTTCCGCTTTCCGTCAATTCCAGATCCTGTAAGGTATGTCCCGAAAGATCTGTCAGTGTAATCTTACAAACACCACTTGTTTCAACAGCCACGATAACCTGCTCTGTTGCAGGATTTGGGAACAGCTCCATGCTAAGTTTAACTGCCGATCCTGTTTGTTTTTCTTCCTCTTCAGACGTTCCGGAAGTCTGAACAAGCGGAATAGCATACACATTATTGGCCTCATTCAATTCATCATTCAGGTATTCTGCATCAACCTGGATTAAAAGATAAGAGCGTGAAGCCAGCTTATTCTTATTCGGAAAACTCATTTCTTGTCCGGGAGTCAAGGTAACAATACCATTCATGTTTTCCTCGCCAAGCAATACATCATCACTGCTGAGCGTTGCATCATACGAGTCCCAATACCTAACTGCATCACGATACAAGTATAAGATCCCGTTTGTCGCCCCAATATTTTTGACTTTATACGACATATTAACAGCCTTTCCAAGTGAAGTAACGTTCACAGAGTAAGTAACCTGTGTCGGAATCAGATCCGGTTTGTTATTCGGGTTTACAAAAGTAGAACGACCATTATTTGCATCGTCTAGTTCATATTGTATCATGCCGGGATCTACAATAGCATTTAAATATAACTTGTAATCCGCCGGATTATAATCAACATAAGGAAGTGTTACGATATAGGTATTCGTTGCTCCCGGTGCGATAGCTGGTATATTAATTTGCACAGGAGTAAATGAATCGTCATCGTAATAACTGTTGTATTCCCGGGTAACTGAAAGATATACCTGCAGCTGCGTCGGGTCAGATACAACCGTAGTTGATTTGTTTGAAACTGTAATCGTTCCGCGAACAGTGGTTGGATTCATTCTTTCGTAAACCACCTGGTCTACAGACAAATCAGCTAACTCATGACTGCCCGGAGTATAATCTGCAGCTATAACAACAGCTTCGTACGCATCCAACATATGATATACACCATCCATAATGGTCGTAGAGGCTTTGATCAGCAAATGCTCTACTTCATGCATTCTTAATTGGTTATTTACGGAAAGCACCTGGGCAACAACTCCTGTAACGTAAGGTGCTGCAATCGATGTTCCGAAAGCATCAGTGACATAATCACCATTTGTTCCCGGATTATAGCAGGTTCCTGCACTGCAGTTTGTATAACCGGATAATCCCGGTGCACCGGGAATATCAATCGCAGGGAGCATCGTACCGGGAGCCATCACGTCCAGCCCGGCTCCGTAATTTGAACCCCAAACAATGTAGTTACTCCCATCCCATATGGTTCTCGTGTCCTGCTCACAGCTAAGCGAGGTAACAGAAGTTTTTACGCCTCCACACGGATTAGTTGCTCCAACCGCAACTCCGACCTTGGCTGGAAAATGAACTTCATTGGTATTAAAATTCCCCGAAGCACCAACAAAAATACAGCCATTGGCAATACCGTATGAGATTGCTTCACGAATCTCATTGTTGATGGTTCTTTCGTTCCATCCGAAACTCATGTTAATTACCTTGACATTGTTATTTACAGCATGACGGATGGCATCTGCAATATGCACTCTTTGACTTCCGGGAACAGTCGGATCTATTTTTACTGGCATCACCAGGCAATTTTTGTCAACACCCGCGATTCCGGTACCATTATCCACTGTTGCCGCAATAGCACCTACTACATGTGTACCATGCCCATATGTATCCGTTGTATTGAGATTGTAAGGAGTTGCAGCAAAATTCTTCCCCGGAAGAATGCGTGCAGAATTAAGATCCGGATGCCATGGAGCTAACCCGGAATCAAGAACACCGACACGCACCTGGTGGAGGGATTTTCTTTTGTTCAGGTATTCCCAGGCTTCGGGAATGTTCATGTCAAATCCCAAAAGACCGCAAAATCCGGTTCCGGGGAAGTTAGGAACCAGCCCTGTATTATTGTGTGACCATTGGAGCGGGTAGTACGGGTCGTTTGGCGGTGTGATTTCTTCTACCGGTTCAACAATCACTTGCGTGTACGCGGAGTTTACACCACATACACCAAAGGCCAACAGGCCAATTGATAGAAATGTTTTTTTCATGTTTTCTTCAATGAATGGGTTAATAAATAGTGGCTTGTTTGTTCTTGTAATCGAAACAAACAATATGAAATGAAATATAACAAATTTCCAATTATTTAACTTTAAATTTACAAGAAAAATCAACCGAAAGGTTCAGTAAATCATTCCTTTCAATGGGAATATGATTACCTTCGCAAAAAACAATTCACATGAAAATATTAGCATTCGGAGCAAGTACCAGTAAATCTTCAATCAACCAGCAATTCGCACATTTTGCAGCTCACCAGTTTGAGGGTGAAATCAATATGATTGATCTGAACGACTTCGAAATGCCGTTATTTTCTGTCGATAAGGAGAAAGAAAACGGTTACCCGGATGAAGCCTATGAATTGCACGAGATCATTGAAAACTCGGATTTCCTGGTGATTTCCATGACCGAGCATAACGGAAGTTATTCTGCGGCTTTCAAAAATACACTGGATTGGTGTTCCCGTTTGAACAACAATGTATTCCACGATAAACCGATGCTGTTAATTTCAACATCTCCGGGAAAACTGGGTGCAAAGTTCGTTTTGGAAACTGCTTTAAGCCGTTTTCCGCGCCACAGCGCAAATATTATCGGTCATTTCAGCTTACCAAGCTTTGAAGCTAATTTCAAGGACGGAATTATCAATGACGAGCTGAAAAAGGAATTCTCCGACCTGGTTAATAACGTAAAGGAAACTTTAGCGAAGATCAAATAAGGAATCTACTCCGGGCAAACGCTCAACAGTAAATCCTTCCGCATAGCGCGCACCGATGCTGCGTCCGAATTCTGCCATTCTTCCCCGAAGGAATTCAAAGAATTCTTCACCGGAAATGGGTGTTTTCGGCTCTGTGGATGCCGGATCCCAGAATTGGGTTTTGTATGCTTTAATCGAAGCAAATTTTTGCTCTACGAAATCCGTTACATCTACCGCAAAATCCGGTTTCAGGTAACGGTCCTGGATGTAATGATACACTGCTTTCGGCCTGTAAGCTTCCTGAGGATTTCCCTCCCAGGTAGTTTCAATTCTACGCAAACCTGCCAGGAAACAAGCTTCAGAAGCCAGCTTACTTCCTTTCCCGTGATCCGGATGCCTGTCCGAAACAGCATTCAACAAAACGATGCCTGGCTTGAATCTCCTGATTTGTTCAACAATCAGACGCAGATTCTCTTCCGAATGCTCAAAAAAGCCATCTGCCATTTTTAAATTAACCCGCGCAGACAATCCCAGGATTTCTGCAGCAGCCATTGCTTCCTCTTTGCGCGTTTCTTTCGTTCCCCTGGACCCCAATTCGCCCTGTGTCAGATCAATGATCCCGGTTGAAAACCCCATTGCACGATGCTTCAATAAGGTTCCGGCAGCAGAAAGTTCTACATCATCCGGATGTGCTCCGATAGCCAGTATATCAATTTGATTCATGATTTTTTAATCCAATCTAAGATTTGTTCATCGCAAGGTTCCGTTTGCGGAGTATGAACGCCCACAACTTCCCCATTCTCATTAATCAGGAATTTTTGGAAATTCCAACTTACTTCCGAATTGGTTTGATCAAACAACCACTTATAAATCGGGTGAATCTCCGTACCGATTGTATGCACTTTTTCCGACAAGGGAAAACTCACACCATAGGTCGTTGAGCAAAAAGCAGCAATTTCTTCGGCCGTTCCCGGTTCCTGTCCTGCAAAGTCATTGCAGGGAACTCCCAAAATCGTGAAATCCTTTCCACCGAATTCCTGCATCAGCTCCTCCAGCTGTGCGTACTGTGGAGTTAATCCGCATTGGGAAGCCACATTTACCAGCAAGATCTTCTTTCCCTGAAAATCTTTCCACTCGAGCGGAGTTCCGTTCAAGTAGTTTAATGAAAAATCATACAGTGTCATAACAATTCTCTTTGAGCCTGAATGTACTTCTTATTTCGGATTGAAGCGGCAATTGTCAATCCTAAAAATGCAGCTGCACTGATCCAAACTGAAATCGGAAGGTTTACGGAACCGTCTCCGTTTGCGTATGAATGCAACCCAACCAAAATGAAGTTTACACCAAAGAAGGTAAACAAAATGGCTGCATATGCCCACATACTTGCCACATTATAAACGAATTTCCCTTTCATGCCCGGAATGTATCTGAAGTGCAGAATAATTGCGTAAACCAATACGGAAACCAGTGCCCATGTTTCTTTCGGATCCCAGCCCCAGTATCTTCCCCAGGATTCGTTGGCCCAAATTCCACCAAGGAATGTTCCGATCGTCAGCATGAACAAACCAACGGTCATGGTCATTTCCGAAACATAGGTCAATTCGTTGATGTTCTTGGTAACCGTTTTTCCATTTTTCCCGGTTCGGAAAATATACAGGATCATATTATAGACTCCCAGGATGCATGCCAATCCTAAAAAGGCGTAACTTCCGGTAATAATCGCCACGTGAATCATCAACCAATAGCTTTTCAATACGGGCTGCAAGTTGGTAATTTCCGGATCGAGCAGGTTCAATTCTGTAACCATGATCATAAATGCCGCCAAAAGTGTTGCTCCGGCCAAAATCCCGGCATTTCCTTTCGAGAAAATCAACCCGGCAAGCATGGTAACCCAGGCAATGAATACAACAGCTTCGTATCCGTCACTCCACGGAGCATGTCCTGAAACATACCAACGCATTCCCAAACCTGTACCGTGATACAAAAAGATGATCATTAAAAGAAAAACTGTCACTTTACGGATATTCATGTAACGTTTTTCTGATTTCTGAGAAGGGTTGAACAGCACCCGTATAAAAAACACAATCATCAATCCCAGACCAAGCAAAAGATAAGAATATTCCGTGTTTTTAAAGATTCCCATTTTGTTATATGAAACTTCCACTTTTACGTGAGTTTCAGACGGTAAAATAGATTTTGGAGCAATCGCACGCTGCGCCTTTTTCAACTCATTCAGTAATTTCGTTGATTTCGCATAATTTCTGTTTGATTTAGCGGCATCATTCAATGAACTGATATAGGTTAAAGCCAGTTTACTCGTAACCGAGTCTTTCATCATCAGCTCCTGGTTGAAAGGCATGAACCAGCGATTTGCTTTATCACCCTTCATTGGAATAATTTTCATGAAATTCCAGTTCACAACCTCCAGGAACACCTGGTATTTCTCCCCTAATTTGATGAGTTTTTTCTGTGTTTCGGATTGCTGAGCTTCTGTTTTTCGCAGTGCGGTATTGTAATCATTTACCCACTTAAAGTTTCCGGTTTCGTCAGTCAATTCACGGAAAGAAACATACTCCGTCAGGTTATATGGCTCACGCAAGGCCGTAGGAACCCAAATTAGTTTTTGATCCATCCAATAATCCGGGTACATGTGCATGCTAATTACCGTTTGAACTGCATTTCGTCCTTCATATTTGTTTGAACGATACAATTTTCTCAGGATCTGATCACACATGGTATGCATCGGGATAATTCTTCCTTTCGGATCCTGAACCAGCAAGCTTGCCAGTTCGTCGCTCTGATCTTCTGACATGAAATACACTACCGGTTTTACAGGTGCAGCCGGCATTTGCTGATGTTCATGACTGTGGTCGTGATCATGGTGTTCGTGGTCGTGATCGTGATTGTGATCATGTTCCGGTGCATTCTGTGCAAATGCAGATAACGAAGCCAGAACGAATAAAACACTCATCGTCTTCTTCGCATTCGACTGAATCAGGTTTCTCAACAATTCTCTGAATCGTGAAGTTGGAGCAAACAAACTAAAAATCATCCCGATAAATAACATTAAATATCCCAGATAGGAAACATTTGTCCCCCAGAAATCGTGGTTTACACTCAAAACTGTTCCCATTTCATCCGCATCATACGAAGACTGGAAGAAACGGTAGCCTCCGTAATCCAATACGTGGTTCATAAATACGCGTTTCGTTCCGAATTCGTTGTTTGCCGTGTCCAACACCTGCAAATCACTTGCATAGGAAGACGGCATATCCGATCCCGGATAACGATCAAGCATAAAATCATTGCATTTCATGTAGAAAGGAATTTTGATGCGTTTCATCCCGTATTCCAAGTGATAATTCAACCCGTTGAACTCGAAGAATGCCGGAACTCCAACTGCTTTCAAACCTCCTTCCAAGCGCACAATTTTGCTTTTGGAACCATCTGTAATTTTCACCGTCAGATAATCCGAACCAACATCTTTACGACCAGAAGGAATCAGCTTCTTCCCTGCATTCGGGATTTCCTGCTTGAATACAAATTGCTGTCCGCCAACCTGGTAAAGTGTTGTTTTTGCCAAGACAATTTCCTGTCCGGGAGCCACTTTCACCAATACGGAATCCGGGGGAGCAATACCGGTTTGACGTGCTTTCTGCATTTCCTTCATCGGCATATACTGCAACGGCATATTCGGTCTCAAACGCAACGTATCGTTCTTTCTGTAAATATTGACTCCGTTCACCAATTGATCTGAAAATGCAATATCCAATCCATTCAGTGAGAAAATTTCGTCGGTGATAATGTAGTTAGATTTCATTCCATCTGTTACAAGATCAAGCGCACTGGTTTTGTATTTCGAATTGATTTCGATCGTATCGATTTGCTTCGATTTAAAATCCACGTATTCAATGGAGATCGGGCTCTTATGATTCGGAAACTCGATATCCATAGAAGCACTGTTGAAAGGATAGGATTCAGCCATAAATGCTTTCACATCGTTGGTATACTGCATCTTTCCGTCATTGATATTTACCCATAAATAAGGGTCGGAAGTATAAACCGTATTGGAAGCCTGTCCTTCGCGAATCGTCATAATTCCTTCATAACTCACATAACGCGTAATCCACGAACCGATAATGATGACAATAAACGACAAGTGGAAAAGGAACAACGCAATTTTCTCGCGCTTCCACATTTGATACCGGAAAATATTAGCGATTAAGTTTACCGCCAGGAAGGCCAGCAGCAGTTCAAACCATTTAGCATTGTAAATCCAAAGTTTTGCTGCCTGAGTATCTTCTGAAGATTCGATAAACGTAGCTATTGCAATTGCGGAAAGGAATACAAATAATCCCATTGCCATCGCGCGCATCGAGAAAAGCGCTTTTGCTAATTTTTCCATGTAGAAACGGATTGATATTTTTCAAGTGCAAAAATAAGGATTCGTTTGGGTATTCGGTCAGAAATTACCCGGGAAAAACCAAGAAAGTAGCTTTAGCAGCAAAACAATGAACAGATATGACACCATACACCTGATATCAAAGACCATGATGAAATCAGCATTTCATTTGTTTAACATTTTTTAAAATCTTATCTGATTGACTCGAAAAACGAATGATTGCATCACTCAAACAAAAAAAGAGGGACGCAATGCATTGCGTCCCTTTCTCTTCTGACAATTTCTTGTCTATTTCTTATTCAGCGTCTACCACTTCAGCCGGAACTAAAATTCTTCCGCAGTGTTCGCAAACAATGACTTTTCTACGTGTATCGATATCCAATTGACGTTGAGGCGGGATTTTGTTAAAACATCCTCCGCAAGAATCACGATCAACTCCAACAACTGCCAAACCATTCTTTGCATTCTGGCGCAAACGGTCATACGCAGCAATCAAACGAACATCAATCAATGCTTTCGCTTTTTCAGATTGTGCAATCAATGCTTCCTCTTCTTTTTGCGTCTCACCAACGATTTCGTTCAACTCGTCTTGTTTCACTTTCAAATCGCCTTTACGCAATTCCAAACGCTCTTTCGCTTCATCCAATACTTCTTTCTTGGAAGCAATTTTGATTTTCGCTTCTTTCGAACGCTTATCGTGTAACTTGATCTCTAACTCCTGGTATTCGATTTCTTTTGCCAAAGATTCGAACTCACGGTTATTTCGTACATTATTTTGTTGTTCCTTGAACTTTACAATCGCAGCTTCAGCATCTTTAATTGCGATCTTACGATCTGCAACTTCAGTATCCAATTCTTTCGCTTCCTCCTGCAGGTTCTTGATTCTAGTCTCTAACCCTTCGATTTCGTCCTCCAAATCCTGAACCTCCAAAGGCAATTCACCACGTATAGTTCTAATTTTATCGATTTGAGAATCAATCTTTTGCAACGCATACAATGCGTCCAACTTTTCAGCAACTGTTGTTTCTTTTGTACTTGCTTTTGCAGCCATACTTTAGAGATAATTTATCGGATTCGTATTTACGTTCGTTAAACGAACCGCAAAATTAGTAAATTTTTTCTTCAATTGTGCTACCAACCACTCAGAAGTATATTGTTCTGACTCAAAATGACCGATATCCGCAATCATCAGGTGATCTTCCGCATCGAAAAATTCGTGGTATTTAAAGTCTCCCGTGATGAAAACATCTGCTTTTGCGCGAATTGCATCTTTTAATAAAAAACTTCCGGCGCCTCCGCAAACGGCAATTCTTTTTACGGTAGATTTTGTCGGATTCGTGTACCTGATTGCCCCGCAATGAAATGTTCTCTTAACGAAATTCAAAAATTCCATTGCTTCCATCCCATTTTCCAATGTTCCGATCATCCCGCTTCCGATGTATTCATTCGAATTCGTCATTGCAATCAGATCATAGGCAATTTCTTCATACGGATGCGTTGCTTTCATGGCGTGTAAAACCGAAGAAACGGCGTGCTCCGCAACGATTACTTCTACTTTGATTTCTTTTACCACTTCCAGTTCGCCTGCTTTTCCGATAAACGGATCTGCATCTTCATCCGGTCTGAAACGTCCTTCTCCTTTTGAACTGAAACTGCACCAACTATACGATCCCAAATGTCCTGCTCCTGCTTTCGCCAGCGATTCTCTCAACAAATCAGCATGCGTTTGCGGAACAAATACCGACAATTTAAACGAAGTAGCAGCCTTCGGACTTAAAATTCTCACATCCTTCAGCCCCAATTTTTCCGAAATAATGTGATTCACTCCGAAATGAATATTGTCCAGGTTCGTGTGAATAGCAACCAGGTTGATATCATTCTTAATGGCTTTCAACACGGTTCTTTCCACATAATTTGCACCGGTAATCCGTTTCAAGCCTTTAAATACAATCGGATGATGCGTTAATACCACATTCGCACCATGTAAAATAGCTTCATCGATAATGGATTCCAAACAGTCTAAAGCAACGACTACTCCTTTCACTTCAGCGGAAGGATTTCCAACCAGCAAGCCCGAATTATCATACGATTCCTGGTAAGTAAACGGCGCCAATTGATTTAAATAGGATACGAGCTCTTTGACCTGCATTGTTGAATGAATTATATGATCAAAGATAAGAAGATTCATGATCAATTCCGAAATTATCCATTGTCCAAATGATCCGGAATTGATCATTTCTCTTCTTATAAAGGATAAAACTTAATTTTCGAAATTGTTCTCAAATATATGTTACTTAATTCCTTTTCCGGAATCAAAGTCGTATTTAATATCTGTGCTTTTTCGCAAACAGGGATTTCATTCAAACCCACAAGCGGATGTCCGAAAATGCCATCCGGGAATTTCTCAGGTTCATGTGAAACCCAGCTAAACGGAACATCATTTTCAATAAGGACTTTTGCAGTTAATCGTCCCTTCTGCCCTGTTCCGTTTACAACCAACTGCTGTTCTGCATCCCAATCCAACCCCACAAAACGGTCGATCTTCAACGAGAAGAATGCTTTTTGAGCATAATCCGCACTTGTTTTGGATGTTCTCGTATCGTGATCACGCCACAAATGTGTTACCAGGTCCAAACCTGTTATCGCATATCCGGCTTCATACCAGCGAAACAGCAAATCGTAATCTTCCGGGTAATTCAATCCGGAAAAACCGCCGCATTGCTCCAAATCCGATCTGCGCATCAGCCAGTTTCCGGAAGCAAGCGAACATTCGCGGTAAATCTGCCGGTAAAAATCCTGCCGGTCGATCCGCTCATTCAACCACTTTTCGTATCCCAGATAACCCAGAGAAATGGATTCCGTTTGTGAGAAATAGCGCACTTTTCCTGTAACGATTTGAGCTTCTTCATTTTCAAGAACCCGGAGAAATTCGGACAATTTGAAATCCGGCATCACATCATCGGCATCCATTCGTGTGATGAATTCACCCTTCGCAACTTCAAATGCCGTGCAAAGCGCATCCACAATTCCAGATCCTTTATTCGTGAGCAATTTAATTCTCGGATCATGCAACAAGTCTGCAATTACTCCTGATTCATTTTCCTCACTGTGATCATTCACTAAGATCCATTCCCAATCCGCATGCGTTTGCCCCAGGATCGACAAAGCCGTTTCCCGGATGTATTTTTCCGCATTGCGGTAAGGTGTCAGAATGGAAATCATCATGAAGCGAAATTAGACTTTGTTCCGGACAAAAATCATAAATCCCGGTGATCTGTGTCATGTTTTTAGGATTTGCTCCTCCCTACCTTTGAAGTATCAATGAATAACATCTCTTTAAATTAAAAAACATGAGTCAGAGCGAATATATCTACAAACAACACGAAGAAAACCTGGAATGGGCAAACAAACTGGATTTCTACAAAGACGAAATCTACATTCTTCAGAGTCGCCTGGAAGAAATTGCAGAAAAAAACAACCAGAAAGAAGTACTTGCTTTTATCGAACAATTTCAAAACCGATTAATTATTCACCGGAATACTATCGACGAAATACAACATAAAATCACCATTTCGGAGGATCAGCTACAGGAGGAAATAAACAGGAATCCGGTTGCTTCAGATCACCGGAAAGCGGCTTATCACGAAGCGGAAAAGGAAGAAGTTGAGGTTTTCGAGAAAGTATTCAAAGAATTGCGCGAAGAGTTCAAACGATTTGCTGCTAAATGGATGTAAAATCCGCCTGTTACACTTAAAAATACCCGGAAAAGTGCTGCCAGAAACAGTTCTTTTCCCGGTTTTTCCATGACTGAAGTATGGGATTTCTATTATCTTTACCTCTATGTTTTCATGGCGTTTGTTCTTACTTCCGTTCTCCTGGATTTACCTGTTGATTGTTGGTATCCGTAACAAGCTGTTTGACTGGCAGATTTTCAGATCGAACAAAATTCCCGGGGCATCTGTCTGCATTGGAAACATTACCGTAGGCGGAACAGGGAAATCCCCGATGACAGCTTACCTTGCAGAATTGTTCCGAAACTACAATCCCGTGATTCTATCCCGTGGCTATGGCCGCAAAACACAAGGCCTTCATATTGCTTCTTCTAAAAGTACTGCAACGGAAATCGGCGACGAACCCATGATGTACTGGACGACGTTCCAAAACCAAATCCCGGTCGTTGTTTCAGAGAAAAGACAAACCGGTGTTGACTGGATCCGTGCAAACAAACCGGATTCACTTATTCTTTTGGATGACGCATACCAGCACCGTGCTGTAAAAGCCGGATTAAATATATTGTTGATGACATACAACAGGCCGGTTTTCAGCGATTTTGTTTTTCCGGCGGGAAATCTCCGGGAATCACGAACCGGAATGAAACGCGCAGACCTGGTCGTTATCACCAAATGCCCGAAAAACATCGGACCGGAACAAAAAGAACGTTTTTTCAAAAGGATTCCC
>VFQP010003651.1_pt1 | contig 15411 bp, 20 predicted proteins | sample 3512351 | NCBI WGS metagenome assembly VFQP01 (sample SAMN10412372, study PRJNA504923) | tailings metagenome | isolation source: Relicate 1 Philex TSF1 revegetated site | place: Philippines: Tuba, Benguet | collected 2017-08-29 | reverse complement strand
TCGCGCAACCGAACACCCAGACCAGCTCGCGCGGCTTGCGGTAGCTGCCGTAGATCAGGCCACGGAACATGTGCAGGTACACCACCACGAAGAACGCCGAGGCGCCGGTGGAGTGCATGTAGCGGATCAGCCAGCCCCAGGGCACGTCGCGCATGATGTACTCGACCGAGGCGAAGGCCAGATTGGCGTCCGGCTTGTAGTGCATCACCAGGAAGATGCCGGTGACGATCTGGATCACCAGCACCAGCAGGGCCAGCGAGCCGAAGAAGTACCAGAAGTTGAAGTTCTTGGGTGCGTAGTACTCAGCCAGGTGCTCGTTGTAGAGCTTGGAGAGCGGAAACCGGTTGTCGATCCAGTTCAGGGCTTTCTGACCGATCGGTGCGTCGGGGGAGATTTCTTTGAATTCAGCCATGGGATGCCTTCTTGGTCCGTTGTCTGTGAGCGCCGCGGGGCTCAGGCCTGTTTCTCTTCGCCCACCAGCAAGGTGGTGTCGGACAGGTAGTAGTGCGGCGGCACTTCCAGGTTGTCAGGAGCGGGCTTGTTCTTGAACACACGGCCGGCCACGTCGAAGGTGGAACCGTGGCAGGCGCACAGGAAACCGCCCTTCCAATCGTTGGGCAAGGAAGGCTGGGGACCAGGGGTGAGCTTGTCGCCGGGCGAGCAGCCCAGGTGGGTGCAGATGCCCACGGTCACGAGGTACTCGGGCTTGATCGAACGGTGGCGGTTCTTGGCGTACGCCGGCGTGGGGTAGGCCGTGCGGTCGGAGTTCGGGTCGGCCAGCTCGCCTTCGATGGTTTCGAGCGCGGCGAGTTGCTCGGGCGTGCGGCGCAGGATCCAGACCGGCTTGCCACGCCATTCGACGACGATCTTTTCGCCCGGCGCGATGCCGGAGATGTCCACTTCGACGGCCGCACCGGCGGCCCTGGCGCGCTCGGAAGGCTGGAATGTGCTCACGAAGGGCACGGCGACGGCGGCTGCGCCAACGCCACCCATGGCGCAGGAGGTGATCAGCCAGGTTCGGCGGCTGCGATCGACGTTCGCGCCAGCGGTTGCTTCACTCATGGGGATCTTTCAATGAGGTACGGTCGGGACACTAGGGACAACCCGGCATTGTACTGGAGCGCCAGGGGCCATCCAGGGCTTGCCGGGGTAGCTGACTGGAGTATTGCAGCGCGCATTGGATGGGGCGACGCAACCCTGTGCACCGGACGCGGGCTGTGTGAGAATCGATCGCAGTTCGTCCATTCCAACCACAGCCTGGAGGGTCCCGTCATGGGCATGATGCAAGAGTTCAAGGAATTTGCCGTCAAGGGCAACGTCATCGATCTGGCGGTTGGCGTCATCATCGGTGGCGCCTTTGGCAAGATCGTCACCTCGATGGTGGAAGACATCATCATGCCCATCGTGGGCGCGATCTTCGGCAACCTCGATTTCACCAACCTCTACATCGCACTGGGCAGGGTGCCCGAGGGCACCGCCCCCACGCTGGCCGGGCTCAAGGCCGCCGGCGTGCCCACCCTGGCCTATGGCAGCTTCATCACGGTGGCGCTGAACTTCACCATCATGGCCTTCATCATCTTCGTGATGGTCAAGCAGATCAACCGCCTCAAGCGTGAAACCCCCGCCGCCCCGCCCGCGCCAGTAGCGCCCCCGGAAGACGTGCTGCTGCTGCGCGAGATTCGCGACAGCCTCAAGAAGTAAAGCCGGTCTCAGGGCGCCGTTGCGGCCCTGGCGGCGTCCAAGGCGGCCAGCAGGCTGGCGGCGCTTGCCCGTCCGGTGCCGGCCAGATCGAAGGCGGTGCCATGGTCCGGGCTGGTGCGCACGAACGGCAGCCCCAGCGTGGTGTTCACACCATGCTCGAGTCCCAGCAGCTTGACCGGGATCAGGCCCTGGTCGTGGTACATGGCCACCACCACATCGAAATCGCCCTGTCGGGCGCGCATGAACACGGTGTCGGGTGCGTGCGGCCCGCTCGCCTCGATCCCCGCCTTGCGCGCCTGCGCCACGGCCGGCGCGATGACCTCGATCTCTTCCCGGCCAAACAAGCCGCCCTCCCCCGCATGCGGGTTGAGGCCGGCCACCGCGATGCGCGCGTGCCCCTGGCCCAGGCGCTGGAAATGGGCTTGGGTGATCTCGATGGTCTGCAACACCTGGGCCGTCGTGACCGCGTCCAGTGCCTGCCGCAACGCCAGGTGGATGCTCACCAGCACCGTGTGCAGCCCCGGGCCGCTGAGCATCATGCGGACCGGCATGGCGCCGGCCGGAACACCCGCATGCTCGGCCGCCAGCGCCTGCAGCAACTCGGTGTGGCCCGGGTGCGAGACGCCAGCGGCGGCGAGGGCCTCCTTGTGGATGGGGGCCGTCACCACCGCACGGGCCTGATGGTGCAAGGCGGCGCGGGCGGCAAAACGGATGCAGTCCGCCGCGGCGCGACCGGCCTGGGCGTCGACGCGCCCCCACGCCACCGGCTCCGCCAGGCTGCACGCCTGCACCACCGCCATGCAGCCAGGCGGCACGGCGGCCAGATCGGTCAGCGCGTCAATCTGCGCCAGCATGAGGCCGCCCGCACCGGCATCGGGAGCGGTGATGCGCAGCGCGCGTTGCAGCGTCGGTACGTCGCCCGCCACCACCACCTCGCACAACAGCTCGGGCCGCTCTCGAAAGGCCTTGACCACGATTTCGGGACCGATCCCCGCCGGGTCGCCCATGCTCAAGACCAGGGGCCGGGTCGCGGAAGTGGACATGCTGCGCCTCAGGCCGGGTTGTCGATGTCGATGAACACGTGCGACAGCCCAAGCTGCGCCGCCACATGGGCGCCCACCGCCGCGGCGCCATAGCGTTCGGAAGCGTGGTGGCCGCAGGCGATGTACGCCACGCCGCATTCGCGCGCATAGTGCGCCTGCGGCTCGGAAATCTCGCCCGTGATGAACACGTCGGCACCGGCAGCGATCGCCGACTCGAAGTAGCCCTGTGCACCGCCCGTGCACAAGGCCACCCGGCAAACCGCGCGGTCGGGCTCGGCCACCAGCGTCACCGCCCGGCCCAACTGCTTCGAGACGTGATCAGCCAACTCGGCGGCGGAAGAAGCCTCCCGCTCACCCAGGAAGCCCAGCGACTGCTCGCCGAAACGACCTCGCGCGTCCGCGTAAACGTCCACACCCAGGCGCAATGCCAGTTGCGCGTTGTTGCCCAGCTGAGGATGGGCATCGAGAGGCAGGTGGTAGGCCAGCAGGTTGACATCGTGCGCCAGCAGGCGCGCGAGGCGTTGCTTCATCCAGCCGGTCACGCGGCCATCCTGTCCACGCCAGAAAAGCCCGTGATGCACCAGGATGGCATCTGCGCCCTGTTCGATCGCTGCGTCGATCAACGCCCGGCTGGCCGTCACGCCGGTGACCAGCTTGCCCACCCTCTCACGTCCCTCCACCTGCAGACCGTTCGGGCCGTAGTCCTTGAACAACGCGGGCTGGAGCAGCTCGTCCAGGCGGGCGGTCAGGGTGGCGCGGGAAACGGTGGTCATGGGCGAAGGCGAGCAGAGGGTGTGTGGCACGGGCGGCCTCCATTCTGACACCCACCCCTTGTGCTTCGGCTCGACTTGAAGCCGTGGTCGGGGAACGCATTTGCGGGACAATACGCTGTGCGAAACGGTTCCAAGCCGGCCCGAAACCGGACCGCTTCGCGACCGTCAACCTGCCCGCGCCCCAACATGAAACGTCTCTGGCTTCTTTTTGCCCAAACGGTCACCGTGGCCGTGGCCGCGCTGTTCGTCGTGGCCACCCTGCAACCCCAATGGCTGGGCCGCCCGACCAGCGTGGGCTCGGTGGTACCGGTGTTTCAGGCGCCCGCCGCGACGCCCGTGGAAGGCGCTGCCTCCGGCAGTTTTCGCGCCGCCGCCAAGTCGGCCTCGGGCGCCGTGGTGAGCATCAACACCAGCAAGGCACCCGCCAACAACCCGCAAAGCGCCGATCCGTGGTTCCGTTTCTTTTTCGGAGACCAGGCGCCGTCACAGCAGCAGAGCGGCCTGGGCTCGGGCGTGATCGTGAGCCCGGCGGGCTACGTGCTGACCAACAACCACGTGATCGAGGAGGCCGACGAGATCGAGGTGATCCTGAACGACGGGCGCAAGGCGGTCGCGCAGGTGATCGGCACCGACCCTGAGACCGATCTCGCGATCCTGAAAATCAACCTGACCGATCTGCCGGTGATCACCCTGGGCAATTCGGATGGCCTTGAGATCGGCGACCAGGTGCTGGCCATCGGCAATCCCTTCGGCGTGGGGCAGACCGTCACCAGCGGCATCGTGAGCGCACTCGGCCGCACCCAGTTGGGCATCAACACCTTCGAGAACTTCATCCAGACCGACGCCGCCATCAACCCCGGCAATTCGGGCGGCGCCCTGGTGGACGTCAATGGCCACCTGATGGGGATCAACACGGCGATCTACTCGCGCTCGGGCGGTTCGATGGGCATCGGGTTTGCTATCCCCACGTCCACCGCGCGCAGTGTGATGGAGGCCATCGTGAAGGACGGGCAGGTGACGCGCGGCTGGATCGGCGTGGAACCGCAGGACCTGGGGCCCGAACTGGCCGAGAGCTTCGGCATGAAGCCAGGCACCGGCGTCATCATCACCGGCGTGCTCCAGAACGGTCCCGCCGCTCAGGCCGGGATCCGCCCGGGCGATGTGATCACGGCAGTGGCCGGGCGCAATGTGACCAACGTGGCACAGCTGCTGTCGGCGGTGGCCAACCTGTCACCCGGGACACCTGCCACGCTGGAAGTCGTCCGCAAGGAAGGCAAGGCGCAGGTGCAGGTCACACCGGGCCGGCGCAACCTGCCCAGGCAGGCGGCCCCCCGCTGATCCCGGCCGCTCAGGCGGCGGTTTCTTTTTCGCCGTCTTCCTCGGGCTTGGCCGAGGACTTGACGAACCAGTGGGCACCCCAGATGCCCAGTTCGTAGAGCAGGCACATGGGCACGGCCAGCGCCAGCTGCGAGATCACGTCAGGCGGCGTGACCACTGCGGCGATGATGAAGGCCACCACGATGAAGTAGCCGCGGAAATCCTTGAGCTTCTGGACCGACACCATGTTCATCTTGACCAGCAGCACCACGACGATGGGCACCTGGAAAGCCAGTCCGAACGCAAGGTACAGCGAAAGGATCGCTTCAACATAGGAGGCGATGTCGGGCGTGGCGGCCACGCTGGCGGGCGTGAACTTCTGGATGAAGCCGAACATCTTGTCCAGCACGAAGAACTGCACGAACGCAATGCCGGTATAAGCCAGCAGGCTGCCCAGCACGATCAGCGGAATCGCAAAGCGCTTTTCGTGGCTGTAGAGGCCCGGCGCGACAAACGCCCATACTTGATACATCCACCAGGGCAGCGACAACAGCAGCGCAGCCATGGCCAGCACCTTGATCGGCACGAAGAAAGGCGAGAAGACCCCCACCGCGATCAGCTTGGCGTCCGGCGGCATGTGGGCACGGATCGGCACGGCGATCAGGTCGATCAGCCCACTCGGACCGGGCCACACGGCCAGCAACGCCATGCAGATGGCCAGCCCCACGATGCCGTAGAGAAGCCGGTCGCGCAGCTCCTTGAGGTGCTGAACAAAAGGCTGCTCGGAACCGGCGAGTTCGTCGGCGGGATCTTTGGTGTCGGGCATCAACGGGGGGCGGAATTGGAGCGTGGCCGGAACCGGGCCACGCGGGCCGCACCGGACTGGGTGCGGGTGCGCACGCCCGCGCGGGCCTTGTACCACTGGGGCATCGCCCCCTGCTTGAGGCGCCAGTTCTTCTTGGGATGCTTGTAGACCGGGGGCTCGAGCGAGCCCAGCGGGGCGCTGGCGTCATACGAAGAGGTGGACGAGGTGCCATCCAGCCCGGCCGTGGCGTCGGACCACGATTTCTCGAAGTCGCTGGCTCCACTCTGCACCGAGGACTCCACATCGCGGGCGGCCTCGGTCATCGAGTCCTTCATCTTCTTGAGCTCTTCCAGCTCCATGGAGCGGCTGACCTCCGCCTTCACGTCGGACACGTAGCGCTGCGCCTTGCCGAGCAGGGCCCCGACCGTGCGGGCCACGCGCGGCAGTTTTTCCGGCCCGATGACGACCAGCGCCACCGCGCCGATCAGCGCGAGTTTGGAAATGCCCAGGTCAATCATGGGAACACCATTTCACGGGCGGGTTCACCGGAAGACATCCCCCGCACCGTGTGCAGGGCATCAGCTCTTCTGCTTGGCTTCGACGTCGATGGCGTTCTTGTCGGCCCGGGATTCCTGGGTGACCTGCGAAGCCGGCGTGGCGGTGGTGTCGGCGGGGTTCTGTCCACCCTCCTTGATGCCGTCCTTGAAGCCCTTGACGGCCCCCCCCAGGTCGGATCCGATGTTCTTGAGCTTCTTGGTGCCGAACACCATCACGACGATCAGCAGCACGATCAGCCAGTGCCAGATGGAAAACGTACCCATGGATATCTCCAGACTTGAATAAAGGTAGCGACACGCGCTTTGAATGGGATTCTAAGCCCGGGCAGGAGTTCAGACCCGGTGATCCGCGGTGCCGGCGGGTGGAAGAAGGGGGTATTCAGCCGCGAAGCCACGGTCGGGGACCGCCCATCACATGCCAGTGCAGGTGATGAACTTCCTGGCCGCCTTCGGTCCCGGTGTTGCACACCATGCGAAATCCGCCTTCGGGGTACGGATTGCAGCCTTCCTGCTGCGCCAGGCGGGGGGCCAGCACCATCATGCGCCCCATCAGGGCTTGGTCTGCCTCCCCGATCTGCGCCATGGAGGCAATGTGCCGCTTGGGCACCATGAGAAAGTGCACCGGCGCCCAGGGATGGATGTCATGGAAGGCGAAAACATCGTCGTCCTCGTAGACCTTGCGGGACGGAATCTGGCCGGCAACGATCTTGCAGAAGAGGCAGTTCGGGTCGTGGTGGCTCATGGTTCAGGTGGGCAGGGCCCGATTCGCATTCATGCGAACCATGCCCTTGACGATGCGGTAGAGAAACCAGATGGAAATGAGGCACCAGGCGATCCAGCCTGGCACGAGGAACACCAGCCACAACGGCGCGGTGACCAGATAGAGCAGGACGGCCCAGATCACGGTGCGGATGCGCCAGGAAAAATGGCTGGCCTGCCAGGTCCCTTCGGCATCGCCCTTTTTCACGAGGTCGATGACCAGGGCAATGATCAGCACCACCGGGCTGGCCTGAGCGCCCGGCAGCACCGCAGCCACCGCCACGATCAGGTGCAGGAAGTAGCTGATCCAGCCCACCGTCTTGAGGGATTGGGCCTTTTCGCTGTCCACAGCATCGACGTCGATGATGTCGCTCATGGGAATGGCTCCTTTCAACTGGCCGATGGCCCGTCCGTGACTTCGCGCTCCAGGACCTTGCGCATGGCTTTTTCTTCCAGGCCGCTCAGGCCTTCACGGCGCACCAGTTCGGCGATCACATCGGCTGGACCCAGGTTGTAGTGCGCGAGCGCAATCATGCAGTGAAACCAGAGATCGGCGGTTTCATTCACCAGCTTCTGCGGGTCGCCTCCGTGGTCAAGGTCCTTGGCGGCCATCACCGCCTCGGTCGCCTCTTCGCCGATTTTTTTCAGAAAGCTGTCGGGGCCTTTGTGCAGCAGGCGCGCCACGTAGCTTTTGTCGGGATCGCCGCCGTTGGCCGGCTTTCGGCCCTCGATCACGGCGGCCAGTCGCGCCAGGTCGTCTGTGGTGGACATGGTGGGCCTACTTGTAGATGGATTCCGGATCCTTGAGCACCGGCTCGACCGCATTCCAGCGACCCTGCTCAAGCTTCTGGAAGAAGCAGCTGTGGCGACCCGTGTGGCAGGCAATGCCGGGTTCGTGCCCGAGTTGGGTGACCTTGAGCAGCACCACGTCGTTGTCGCAATCCATGCGGATGTCGTGCACGGTCTGCACGTGGCCGGACGCTTCCCCCTTGAACCAGAGGCGGTCGCGCGATCGGCTGAAGTACACGGCGCGGCCGAGTTCGGCTGTCTTCTGCAGCGCGTCCCGGTTCATCCAGGCAAACATCAGCACGTCGCCCGAGACGGCCTCCTGCGCGATCACGGGCACCAGGCCTTGCGCGTCCCACTTCACTTCGTCGAGCCAGTTCATGCCGGGAATCTACCATGCGCTTGCGTCTGGACACACTCGCCTGGAGGAATGCCGTTAGGATGACCCAGACCCCAACCGAACGTCCGAGGAACCTCATGAAAATCCGCACCCTGCTCCTGGTCGTCTTCATCCTGTTCATCGCGGGCTTCGTGGCGCTGAATTTCGAGCAGATTCTCCTGCCCACGCCGCTCAACTTCGGCGTCACGCAGGTGCAGGCGCCCCTGGGCCTGGTGATGCTGGGGTTGCTGGCGCTGGTGCTGGTCGTGTTTCTGGCCGCCCTGGTCTACAGCCAGACGCTTCACCTCATGGAGGTGCGCCGCATCACACGCGATGCGGCCGACCAGCGCACCCTGGCCGACAAAGCCGAGGCCTCGCGCTTCACTGAGCTACGGCAGTACCTGCAGACGGAACTGCAGGCCACGGCCGCGCGCGAGCGGGAGCTTGCCGACCAGGTGAACCAGAAGATGGACCAAGTGCAGGCGGCGTTGACACAGGTCATCGAGCAAACCGGCAACGGCCTGGGGGCCAGCATCGGTGAGCTGGAAGACCGGCTCGAACGCCAGGTCCTGCCCCGCAGCGAACGGCCCTGATCCAGGCGCTCAGCGCCGCACCGGGATGCCGCGCTCGGCCATCCGGGCCTTGGCCTGCGCCACGGTGAATTCGCCGTAGTGGAAGATGCTGGCGGCCAGCACCGCATCGGCACCGCCCTGTTGCACGCCGTCGGCCAGGTGGTCGAGGTTGCCCACGCCACCAGAGGCGATGACCGGCACATCCACCGCGTCGGCCACCGCACGCGTCAAGGCAAGATCAAAACCGGACTTGGTGCCATCACGGTCCATGCTGGTCAGCAGGATCTCGCCGGCCCCGTGTTCGGCCATCCGGGAAGCCCACGCCACCGCATCCAGCCCGGTGTTCTTGCGCCCGCCGTGGCTGTACACGTCCCAACCCTCACCCCGCTGGGCCAGGTCGTCGCCTTGACGGCGCTTGGCGTCGATCGCCACCACGATGCACTGCGCCCCGTACTTGGCGGAAGCGTCGCGGATCACCTCGGGGTGGGCGATGGCGGCGGAATTGAAGCTGGTCTTGTCGGCCCCGGCGTTGAGCAGCCGGCGCACGTCTTCCACCGTGCGCACGCCGCCACCCACCGTGAGGGGAATGAAGACCTGGGAAGCCACGGCCTCGATGATGTGCAGGATCAGGTCGCGGCCATCGGAGGTGGCGGTGATGTCCAGGAAGGTCAGTTCGTCGGCGCCCTGCTCGTTGTAGCGCGCCGCAATTTCCACCGGGTCGCCGGCGTCGCGCAGTTCGACGAAGTTGACGCCCTTGACGACGCGCCCGCCCGTGACGTCCAGGCAGGGAATGATGCGCTTGGCAAGCATGGGGCCGCTTATCCGTTGAGTTCGTCGGCGAGCTGCTGGGCGGCCTCGAAATCGAGGTCGCCGCTGTAGATGGACCGGCCACAGATCACCCCCTCGACGCCCTCGTCCTCGACGGCACAGAGTGCACGGATGTCTTCCAGGTTGGACAGGCCGCCCGAGGCGATCACCGGGATGGACAGCGCCTGCGCCAGCTTGACGGTGGCGTCGATGTTGATGCCCGAGAGCATGCCGTCGCGGCCGATGTCGGTGTAGATGATGCCTTCGACACCGTAGTCCTCGAACTTCTTGCCCAGGTCGACCACCTCGTGGCCGGTGAGCTTGCTCCAGCCGTCGGTGGCGACCTTGCCGTCCTTGGCGTCGAGGCCGACGATGATGTGGCCGCCGAAGGCGGTGCAGGCGTCCTGCAGGAAGCCGGGGTTCTTCACCGCGGCGGTGCCGATGATCACGTAGCGCAGGCCGGCGTCGAGGTAGCGCTCGATGGTGTCGAGGTCGCGGATGCCGCCGCCGAGCTGCACGTCGACCTCGGCACCCACCTCTTTCAGGATGGCACGGATCGCCTGTTCGTTCTTCGGCTTGCCGGCGAAGGCGCCATTGAGGTCCACCAGGTGCACCCGGCGTGCCCCTTTGTTCACCCAGTTGCGGGCCATGGCCGCCGGGTCTTCACCGAACACCGTGGATTGGTCCATGTCGCCCTGTTTGAGGCGAACGCACTGGCCGTCTTTCAGATCAATGGCAGGAATCAGCAGCATGATGATGTGATGTCAGTGAAGGCAGAAGGACTCAGGGGTTCCAGGACAGGAAGTTTCGGTAGAGCGCCAGGCCCTGGTCGGCGCTCTTCTCGGGGTGAAACTGGGTGGCAAAAATGTTATCGCGGGCGATGGCGGCTGCAAAGCGGCCACCGTAGTCGGCTTCGCCCACGGCATGCAAGGCCTGGACCGGCCGAGCATAAAAGCTGTGCACGAAATAAAAATAGGCGCCTTCCCCAATGCCACTCCACAGCGGGTGCACCGGGCGGCCGAGTTCGTGGAACACCGGGTTCCAGCCCATCTGCGGCACCTTGAAACGGCTGCCGTCGGCCTGCAGGCGACCTTCCAGGCGGAAGCGCGTCACCTCCCCGGGGATCAGGCCCAGGCCATCGGTGGGCCCTTCCTCGCTGCGGTCGAGCAGCATCTGCATGCCCACGCAGACGCCGAAAAGGGGCTTGTTCGCCGCAGCGTGCAGCACCGAATCGAGCAGGCCGGAAGCGGCCAGCTCCCGCATGCAGTCACCCATGTGCCCCTGGCCGGGCAGCACCACGCGGTCGGCATCCCGCACCTGCTGCGCGTCGGACGTGACGCGCACGTCCACATCGTCCACACGGGCCACGTGTTGAACCGCCTGCGACACCGAGCGCAGGTTCCCGCTGCCGTAGTCCACCACGGCGACCGTCTTGCGTTTCATCGGGGGGAAGAACTCAGAGCGAGCCTTTGGTCGAGGGAATCACGTCGCCCATGCGCGGGTCGCGCTCCAGGGCCATGCGCAGCGCGCGGGCAAACGCCTTGAACACGGTCTCGGCCTGGTGGTGGGCGTTTTCGCCGTGCAGGTTGTCGATGTGCAGGGTCACGCCAGCGTGATTGACGAAGCCCTGGAAGAACTCGAAGGCGAGCTGGGTGTCGAAACCACCCACCATGCCGCTCTTGAACGGCACGCGCATGTGCAGACCGGGCCGGCCGGAGAAATCGATGACCACGCGCGACAGGGCTTCGTCCAGCGGCACGTAGGCGTGGCCATAGCGGCGGATGCCCTTCTTGTCGCCCACCGCCTGCGCAAAGGCCTGGCCAAGCGTGATGCCGACGTCTTCCACGGTGTGATGGCCGTCGATGTGCAGGTCGCCCTTGGCCTGGATGTCCAGGTCGATCAGGCCGTGGCGGGCGATCTGGTCGAGCATGTGGTCGAAGAAGCCGATGCCGGTGGACAGGCTGGCCACACCGGTGCCATCGAGGTTGACGCGCACGCCGATCTGCGTTTCCGAGGTGTTGCGCTGCACGTGCGCGACGCGGTCGGACACGGTGGAGGCGGGAGGCGTCTGGGTCATAGGGTGGTCTGGAGGGCGCGGATCAGCTGGGCATTTTCCGACGGCGTGCCCACCGTCAGGCGCAGGCACTGGGCCAGCAGTGGGTGCATTTTAGAAACATTCTTCACCAGAATGCCCTGGGACCTGAGCCCGTCGAAGCAGCGTTGCGCATCCGGCACACGCACCAGCACCATGTTGGCCTCGCTGGGGAAAGGCGTGACGCCCGGCATGCCGGCCAGCGCGTCCAGGAGCAGATGGCGCTGTTCGCGGATGTCCGCCGCCTGCTTCGCGAACACCTCGGCATGCTCGAGCGCGAAGAGCGCGCACTCGGCGTTGAGCACGCTCACGTTGTACGGCGGTCGCAGTTTGTCGACCTCGTGCAGGAGCGCCTGCGGCCCCAGCATGTAGCCGATGCGCACGCCCGCCAGGCCGAATTTGGAGAGCGTGCGCATCAGCAGCACGTTGGCGTTGGCGGCGGGGTGGGCACGGATCTCATCCAGCCAGCTCTGGCTGGAGAACGGTTGGTAGGCCTCGTCCATCACCACCAGACCACCGAAACCAGCCGCCTCGGCGATCAGGCGCCGGATGGTGTCTGCGCTCCAGAGGTTGGCGGTGGGGTTGTTGGGGTAGGCGATGTAGGTGATGGCAGGCTGGTGCTCGCGCAGGGCGGCGAGCATCGCGGCCTCGTCGAGCTCGAAATCGGGCGTGAGCGGCACGCCGACGAACTTCAGACCCTGCAATTGCGCGCTCATGGCGTACATGACGAAGCCGGGCAGCGGCGCGACGATGGTCGCCCCCGGCAGATCGCAGCCCATGGCCAGAAGGGAAATCAGTTCGTCCGATCCATTGCCCAGCATGAGCGCCTGTCCCGCCGGCAGGTCCACGTAACGGGCCAGCGCCTGCTTCAGATCCTCGATGCGGGCACCCGGGTAACGGTGGATGGCCACGGCACCCAACCGCGCACCCAGCTCGGCCTGCAGGGCCGGCGGCAGGGCGTACGGGTTCTCCATCGCATCGAGCTTGACCATGCCGGCCGAGTCCTGGATGGCATAGGCGTGCATGGACTGCACGTCCTGGCGGATCGTTTCCAGGGGGGAACGGTTCACACTTGACCTCTCATGGGTGGCACCTCGTCCAGCCGCAGCTCGGCCGCCCGGGCGTGGGCCTGCAATCCTTCACCATAGGCCATTTCGGCGGCGATCCTGCCCAGGCCCTGGGCGCCGGCTTGGCTCACCTCGATGAGGCTGCTGCGCTTCTGGAAGTCGTACACGCCCAACGGCGAGGAAAAGCGCGCGGTGCCGCTGGTGGGCAGCACGTGGTTGGGGCCGGCGCAGTAGTCGCCCAGGCTTTCGCTGGTCCAGGCGCCGAGGAAGATCGCGCCGGCGTGCTTGAGCAACGGCTCCCAGCGGTGGGGCTCGCGGCTGGAGACTTCCAGGTGTTCGGGTGCGATGCGGTTGCTGATGTCGCAGGCCTCTTCCATGCTGCGGGTCTGGATGAGGACGCCCCGGTCGGTGAGGCTCCTGGCGATGATGGCCGCACGCGGCATGGTGGGCAGCAGGCGTGCCATCTCGTGCTGCACCGCCTCGATGTAGGCCGCATCCGGGCACAGCAGGACGCTCTGCGCCAGTTCGTCGTGCTCGGCCTGGCTGAACAGGTCCATGGCCACCCATTCGGCCGGCGTGCTGCCATCGGCCAGCACCAGGATTTCGCTCGGGCCGGCGATCATGTCGATGCCGACGGTGCCGAAGACGCGCTTCTTGGCGCTGGCCACGTAGGCGTTGCCGGGGCCGGTGATCTTGTCGACCTTGGGCACCGTGGCGGTGCCGTAGGCCAGCGCGGCCACCGCCTGGGCGCCACCGATGGTGAAGGCCCGCGTGACGCCGGCGACAAAGGCGGCAGCGAGCACCAGCTCGTTGCGTTCGCCGCGCGCGGCGGTCGCGGCCTCGCCGCTGCCGCCGGTGGCCACGCTGCCGCGCACCGGCGTGGGCACCATCATGATGATGTCCTGCACGCCGGCCACGTGCGCGGGCACGGCGTTCATGATCAGGCTCGACGGGTAAGCGGCCTTGCCGCCCGGCACGTAGATGCCCACGCGGTCCAGCGGCGTGACCTTCTGGCCGAGCAGCGTGCCATCCTCGTCGCGGTAGCTCCAGCTCTCGCCACCGGCTTTTTTCTGCGCCTCGTGGTAGCTGCGCACGCGGCGCGTGGCGGCCTGCAGGGCTTCTCGCTGGGCCACGGGCAGGCCATCGAAGGCGGCCTTGAAGTCGGCCTGGGTGAGTTCGAGCTCGGCCACCGAGCCCGCGGCCAGGCCGTCGAAACGCGCGGTGTACTCGAGCACGGCGGCGTCGCCGCGCCGCTGCACGTCGGCCAGGATGTCGGCCACGCGCTGCTCGATGGCGCCGTCGGTCTCGGACGACCAGTGCAGACGGGCCTGGAACCGGGCCTCGAAATCGGCATCGGTGGTGGACAGGCGCAAGGGGCTGGCCATCAGGCTCATGGCGTCCGTCCCCCGGGAGCAATGGCGCTGGCGAAGGCCTCGATGATCGGGCGGATCCGGGCCTGCTTGAGCTTGAGCGAGGCCTGGTTGACCACCAGGCGCGCGCTGATGTCCATGATGCGCTCGACCTCGACCAGGTGGTTGGCCTTGAGCGTGTTGCCGGTGGACACCAGGTCCACGATGGCGTCGGCCAGGCCGGTCAGCGGCGCCAGCTCCATGCTGCCGTAGAGCTTGATCAGGTCCACGTGCACGCCCTTGCCGGCAAAGAACTCGCGCGCGATCGAGGTGTACTTGGTCGCCACCTTCAGGCGCGAGCCCTGCCGCACGGCCGAGGCGTAATCAAAATCGGCGCGCACCGCCACGCTGACGCGGCAGCGCGAGATGTTCAGGTCGAGCGGCTGGTACAGGCCCTGCCCGCCGTGCTCGATCAGCGTGTCCTTGCCGGTCACGCCGAGGTCGGCGCCGCCGTACTCCACGTAGGTCGGCACGTCGCTGGCGCGCACGAGCACCACGCGCACCTCGGGATGGCTGGTGGCGAGGATCAGCTTGCGCGACTTCTCGGGATCTTCCAGCACCTCGATGCCGGCGGCCCGCAGCAGCGGCAGGGTCTCATCGAAGATGCGGCCTTTGGAAAGGGCTAAGGTGATCATTTGATGCGTTCTATGTCGGCGCCGATCCCGCGCAGTTTTTCTTCCATCTGGTCGTAGCCCCGGTCCAGGTGGTAGATGCGGTCGACGATGGTCTCGCCATCGGCCACCAGGCCGGCAATCACCAGACTGGCCGATGCGCGCAGGTCGGTGGCCATCACGGTGGCACCCGACAGCTTCGGGATGCCCTCGATCACCGCGACCTTGCCATCGGTCTGGATGTGCGCGCCCAGGCGCACCAGCTCGTTGACGTGCATGAAGCGGTTTTCGAAGATGGTCTCGGTGACCTTGCTCGGGCCCTGCGCAATGCAGTTGAGCACCATGAACTGGGCCTGCATGTCGGTGGGGAAACCCGGGTACTCCGTGGTGCGAAAGCTCTGCGCCTTCAGGCGCCCGGAAGCGCGCACGCGGATGAAATCACCGCCTGCGTCCTTGCCGGCCTCGATCTCGGCGCCCGCTTCGTGCAGCTTGTCGATCACCGCGTCCAGGTGATCGGCACGGCCATGGCGCAGGACCACGTCGCCGCCCGTGGCGGCCACGGCGCAGAGGAAGGTGCCGGTCTCGATGCGGTCGGCCACCACCTGGTGGGTGCAGCCGTGCAGGCGGTCCACGCCCTGAACATGGATGCGGCTGGTGCCGTGGCCTTCGATCCTGGCACCCATGGCGATCAGCATCTCGGCCAGGTCGCCGATCTCGGGTTCCTGGGCGGCGT
>VFQP010003649.1_pt1 | contig 15417 bp, 17 predicted proteins | sample 3512351 | NCBI WGS metagenome assembly VFQP01 (sample SAMN10412372, study PRJNA504923) | tailings metagenome | isolation source: Relicate 1 Philex TSF1 revegetated site | place: Philippines: Tuba, Benguet | collected 2017-08-29 | reverse complement strand
CACGCCCCGGCCACCCCGGCCGCCCTCCCCTCCGTCGCGCGACCCCAACTTTGGCGACTTCACGCTCTTCCCGCTGCCCCCTGACCGCGCCACGTGGAGCGCCACCAACTACCAGGTGCAGCTGTACCAGCGCGTGGACACGGGCAGCACACTGGAGCTCACCTACCAGCTGGCGGCCTCGGACGTCAACACGTGCACGCGCTTCTACCCCGACCGCGAGTGCGGGCCCATCCAGGGCTTTGCCACGCAGCTGGACCCCAACGTGTTTGGCTCCAACCTCAACATCAGCGCCGCCACGGCCAGCATCAACCCGCCCTCGCGCGCCATCCAGCTGCGCAGGCAGCCCGCCAACGCCACGGCCAACCAGGCGCCGCAGCTGGGCGTGGAGATCACGCCGCTCGTCGGGCCCAGCGAGGTGGTGCAGATCAAGTTCGTCATCCCCAAGACGGCCGCCGCCGCCGCCTCGCCGCCGCCGCGCGCGCGCCGCTTCCTGCTGCAGTCGTCGGGCGGCGGCGGCACCAACGGCACCGACGGGCTGCACCCCACACTGGCGTGGGGGCCCAGCTTCTGGGGCACGCGCGCGCTGGGCCTCACGCAAGAGGTGTTCAACCTGACGGTGCTGGGCAACCCGGCCTTCAGCAGCGCGCCGGGCGTCACCACGCGCGACATTGCCGCCTCGCCGCTGCAGCTGCTGGCGTCGCTGGGCACCACCAGCACGGGCGCGCAGGACGCCACGCAGCTGCTGCTGTCGCTGGCCGACAGCTCCACGCCCGACACGCCCGCCAACCCCAGGGAGCCGCTCTACCTGCGCCTCTTCCTCACGCCGCAAGCGCTGGCGCAGGGCCTGGACGCCGCGCCGCCCGCCGCCGCCTACACGGCCAACGGCGCCGACGTCACGTACACGGCGGCGCCCACGCCGGAAAACACCTTCAACTACTCGCTGGCCTTCCCCAGCGGCGTGTCGTTCGTGGGCAGCCGCGGCCTTGCCGGCGTGTGCTCGCAAGACGCCGTGGCCGGGCAGCCCAACGACACGTGCGCCGTGCAAATCATCACGAGCGACAACACGGTGTACCAGACCTTCCTCACGCCGGCGCAGCTGGGCCTGGTGGCCGGCAACAACCCGCTGTTTGGCTACGCCGGCCTCGTGACGGACCCCGGGTCCTCGCAGTACCTGCCCGCGCAGACCAACTGGGGCGCGCAAATGTACAACGTGACGGAGAACAGCACGCACGTCTCGTTCAGCGTGCTCAACGCGCTGTCGGACCTGGCCACCTGCAACGGCGCCGGCCTGCCCGGCTGCTCCACCTGCACGCGCGTGGCGCTGCTGCTCAACACCACGGTGCTGCCAGGCGTCAACACCAACGCCGTCGCCGTCGCCAGCCCAGACTGGCAGCAGGCAGGCATCGTGGCGCCCACCATCCAGGTGCGTGTGTGGCGTGGCCAAAGCACGCTTTGCGCGTCGTGACGCACCTCCCTGCCGACGCACACTCTGCGACTCACCACTGCGGGCCCGTGTGCCGCCCCCCCCTCCTCCTCTGCTGCACTCGCGCAGGTGACCAACAGCACTGCCACCACGCCCGTCACGGTGGTCAACGTGGCGCTCAACCGCGAGCTGGGCGCCACGGGCTCCAGCACCTACCTCTACACCTTCACCATGCCCAAGTTTGCCAACGCCACCAACACACAAGTGCTGGCGCGCGCGCCCAATGGCCTGCCCATGTGCGCGCCTGCCTGCTCTTTTTCTGCGCCAGGAAGACCGAGCAGCGGCACGAGAGCAGTGGCGAGAGCATGTGCCGCGCTCACCATCCTCTCTGACGCCGCTCCGTTTGCCCGCTGACCCACGTGCACACGTGCAGGGCCCCGTCCATGGCGTTTGTCATGACGAGCCCGTCCGTCACCACCGTCACGTCCATGGGCGCCCCCACCGACCCCTCCCAGGTGTACAACCCGGCCGTGCTCAACAACGCCGCCTACGCCGGCAACCTGCAGCTGCCCTCGAGCACCACGCTGGCCACCTGCCTCAACACAACCATGGCCAAGACCACCAGGGGGGGCACCACTGGCGGCTCAACCCCTGCCAGCACCACGCTGCAGTGGAACGTCAACGCTGGGCTTGGCACGCAGGCGCAGTGCGCCAACACGCTCAACAACCTGCTCAGGCGGCCCATGTACGTGCGCGTGCTGCTCTCGCCGGCCGGCGCCGCCGCGCTGCAGCAGAGCGGCGCCACGCTGGCGCCCACGGCGCAGGGCGCCAGCTACGCCGCACTGAGCGGCAACGCCTCGGTGGGCGGCGCGCTGACCTGGGGCCTGCTGCCCTACTGGGGCAACCTGCTCAGCCTGTCGGCCACGGCGCCGGGCCAGCTGGCCGTCAACGACGTGTGCGCGCAAAACGTGCTGCCCGGGCAGCCGGCCGACACGTGCGTGGTGCAGATTGTGTCGGGAGGCAACAGCACCGTGTGGACGGGCCTGGCCGGCGTCACGGGCACGGGCCTCTCGCCCTTCCCGCCGCTGCCGCCCGTCAGCGCGCCCCCGCCCCAGGGATCGGGTGGCGGCTCCAGCGGCCTCACCTACAACGAAAAGCTGGCCATCGTCATTTGCAGCGTGGTGGGCGGCATCCTGCTCATCCTGCTCTGCTGCCTGCTGGGCATCTGGTGCTACCGCCGCCGCCAGCGCAAGTGGGCGCCCGCAAAGTCGGCCGTCTACACGCCCGAGGAGGAGGCCGCCGCGGCGGCAGCGGCGGCGGCGGCGGCGGGCGCGGGTGGCGCGGCGGCCACGGCCAGCTCCCTGTCAGGCAGGCAGGGCACGTCCACCTCGCCCGGGCCAGACAGCCAGTTCAGCGCCGAGCCCGACAGTGCGCTAGCGGCGACAGGAGGCGCGGCGGCCGCCGCCAGCGCCACCGGCGGCGCGGGCGTGCCTCCGGCGGCGGCGGAGGCGGGCGCCAGCGCCGCGGCGGGCAGCAGCAGCGTGGCGGCGGCGGGTGCGTCGTCGTCGTCGGCGGCGGCGGCCCCCCCTCAGCCCGAGATCCAGTCGGCCGCCAGCCAGAGCAAGCCCAGCAAGTCGGGCGCCTCGCGCCCGGGGGGCAAGGGCGGCACGCTCTGATCATCTGCCCGCGGGATGCTGCTGACGCGCAATGCATTTCAGGACATGCAAATCTGTTGTCCAGGCAAAAATGAATGACCCTGGCGGTCGCGGACACCCCTTGCGCCTACCCTGACGCAACCCTGCGCATGGCTGCGCCGCGGGCAGCAGCCAGACCTCAGGACCAGCGCGGCAAACGCACACACTGCCATGGCGTCAGACAAGCTGTACACGGTCGCGGACCTGAAGCAGCACACTACGTCCAAGTCGTGCTGGCTGGCCATCCACGGGAACGTGTACGACGTGACGGACTTCCTTGAAGAGCACCCCGGCGGCTATGACATCGTGCTCAGCTCCACAGGTCAGCTCTTTCTCCGTGCCTGAGAGGCGGTGGAGAGGCCCCTGGTCCTTTGCGCGGGCGCTCCGACACCCGAGTGGGGGGCGCGCCCACCCAGCTGCACCACCCCCACAGGCCGCGTGCGGCGCAGAGAGACTTGCAGCGAGGTGCTGTCGACCGTGCTTGCGCTGCAGGCAAGGACGCGACGCAGGACTTTGACGAGATCGGGCACAGCAACTCGGCCAAGCAGCTGCTCGAGAAGTACCGCATTGGGAAGCTAGAGGTGCGCCGAGCAGCACTACGCAGCGGCGCTGGGCACGCGGCCGCAATGCAACGGGTGTGGGAGGGGCTGAGCTCGAACTCGCGGCCGCGGCGCCACCCTTCTCCAAGGCTGCCTCACCGCAGCACAGCGCAATCCGACATGCGCGAGACGCAGCTTGGGTGCTTCACAGCGTGTTCTGGGGCGGGAGGGGCGTCCTGGGGGCCTGGGATCTGCGCCGCGCGCACAGGCGGCTCGTGCGGCGAGCGCTGTCAACGCGGAGCAGCGCAGAGCAGCAGAGCACAGTGCACCAGCTTCCTGTTGCAGCACGTCACATGCGCGTGCACGCCTGTCTGCGTGCCTGTCTGTGCAGGGCGGGGACGTGGCCGCCGCCAAGGCACCCGCCGCAGCGGCGCCAGCGGCCGTCAAGCCCGTCAGCAGCACGGTCCGCATCGCCAACGTGGTGCTCCCAGTGGTCCTGCTAGCCGTGGCGGTTGCTCTCAACTTCTACTACGGCAGCGCGAAGAAGTGACAGTGCCAGACGAGCGGGACGATCGCGAGAGGGTGCTTTGCTTTGCTTTGGTGTGCTGAGTGGGGCAGGTGGATGTGCTGCGCTCTGGAGAGCACTCTGACGTCTTGAGAGAGGAGAGGGCTGGCCGCACGTGTGAACTGGCCCTGCCTGGGCGTGAGGGGACTCTGGCCCGCCGGGTCGTCGGTCGTTTTCTCCTTGGACACCTGGGAAGTGCAACGGAGCCTGCTGCGGCAACTCAGACGGCAACTCGGAGGCAGTGTGTTTGGCGCAACTGCCGCAGCCGCAGCCGCAGCAGCCGCCACAATTGCCGGGCAACGCGGGACGCACGGTCCAGCTGCTTAACCACCATTGCGGCCCTGGCGTCAGCATTCTGTGGGGCGGGGCTGTCGTGCGGCTTTCACTGCATGGTCCAGGGAGTGCGCAGGCATGGCAGCAGCCACGCCCGCCGCTCCGGTAAGCCCCCGCAGAAGCAGGCCAGGCAGTGCGCTCTCAGTGGTCCCTGGACACGAAGCCCGCGGTCAGTACAGATTCCGTCCAGGTGCTGCTGGCGCCGACGCTGCCTCACCAGCGGGCACGCGGATGGGCCCCAGCCGCTGGGCTGCCAGGCTAACGCCGGGCGGAGGCGCAGCGTCTGGGACTGGCCCCTGCGCAGGCTGGGGGCCCTGCCCCGCGCTCACGCCACCAGCGTAGCGCGTGACACCTGGCGGCAGCGGCGCCAAGCCCGCCTCTGCTGCCAGTGCGTCCGCGGAGGGCGCTGCGCAGTCCGAAGCCCCAGGAGGGCTGCGCTGCTGGTGCGACGTCGCCGCCCACCCTGCAGGGCCCGCCGCACTGGCACCTGAGGACGCGGTCGTTTTGTGTGCTGCGCCCTGGCCCCCGGACCAGCCCAGGCCGGACCCGTCGTGGCCACCCCGGTGCGGCGGCAGCTTGCCTGTGGGCAGCACGCCGGCGCCCGACGACGGGAGCTGCTGCTGCTGCTGCTGCTGCTGCTGGCTGAGGCCCGCCCCTTGGAGAATGCTTCTGGGCGGCCCTTGCCGCGCGGTCGCGCGGCGCCCCTCCTTGGCCTCTCTCGAGCCGGTGGGCGAGGGCCCCAGGGCCGCCAGCTCGCGCTCAAAGCTGTCCAGCAGTGCGCCGCCGCCAGCTGCGCCGCCACCATCCCCTCCAGCCGCCCCGTCCCCACTGCTGTCCGAGCTAGCACGCGGCAAGAGGCTGCTCACAGCCCCGCCTGATGCTGCGATCCGACCACCGCTGCCGCCACCGAGGCTGCCCGTGGGCCGCCGTGGCGTCAAGTGCGCGCCTCTCTGAGGCTGCTGCGGAGTGGCGCCCTGCTGCGCTGCACCTGAACCCCTGGCGACCCGTGCCTCGCTGCGCAAGGACGTGATGCTCCGCCTGCCGGGCGCCCCCAGGAGCACTCCACCCCCGCCTGAGACCCCGCTGCTCCCGTCGTCGCTGCTGCAGCCGCCGCTGCTGCTGCTCCCGCCGCCGCCCAGCGTGAGGACAGACAGCAGAGTGTTGAGGTCCAGAGGTGGGCTGCCCGCCGCGTCCTTGCCGCCACCCGCTGCCGCCGCGCCGCCGCCGACGCTGGGGCCTGCCGTACGCGCCTGGCCCTCCCCTTGCTCCGCCAGCGGTCGGGTCATGCCGCCGCTTGTGGGAGGCGCGTCCTGGGCGGCGCAGCCTGCAGAGGCTGGCTGGCCGCTGGGGCGCCTCGCTGCCCTCCCTGAAGCCTCCCCGCCGCCACGCGGGGCCGGGGTCAGGTGAAGCGGGGGCTGTGTCCGGACGGTGGCAAAGTAGGCGTGCTGCAGGGCCTGCGTGGCGGTGGGGCGCCTGCTGGGGTCCCACTGGCACATGGCGGCGATGAGGTCGAGAGCCTCTGGCGAGGCGTGGGTGATGACCTTGGCCAGGGGCGTGGGGCTGAAGGTGGGCAGGCGCAGGTTCATGGCGCCGGCCAGCTTGAGCCCCTCGGGCCAGGACTGCTGGGTGGGCGTGCCCAGCAAGGAGCACATCTTGAAGAGCTGGTCCGCCTGAGGCCAGTGGGCGAGGTCGTGGGCGAGGTCGCCGTCGGGACGGGATGCGCTGGACGGGCCCTGGGAGCGCTGGCCTGCTGCGCCGTCCACCCACCCCACCCCACCCCACTCTCACAAGCGGTCGAGGCTCACCTCTGAGCTCCCGGCAAAGAGCGGGCGCAGCATGTAGAGCTCGGCCATGATGAGGCCCGTGGCAAAGATGTCAATAGGCGCCGAGTAGCAGGGCGAGCGCAGCAGCACCTCGGGCGCGCGGTACCTGGCGCCCGGCACCCAGCAACAGTGAGCAACAAGCAACAGCGAGTCGTGCATTGCGCCGCCCAACGCGGCACGCCCCTGCGCCCGAGCCTGTGCCTCCACCCACCAGCGGGTGGAGACGTAGTCAGTGTATGGCGGCCGGCTGCGGACCTCGCGCGCCTGGCCAAAGTCGGCGATCTTGACGCGCTCCTGGCCGTCAAACAGCACGTTCTCCGGCTTCATGTCCCGGTGGAAGAAGCCGTGCTTGTGCACGTAGGCGAGCCCCTGCAGGATCTGGTAGCTCCAGTCGCGCACACGCGCCTCGGGGAAGAACGTGTCGCGGTCCTTGATGAGCTGGTGCAGGTTGCCCTCCTGCGTGCACCACGTGTGTGTGGGGAGCATGGTGTGTGGGTGTGGGCGGGTGTGTGGGCACACAATCACGGCAGATCAGCAGCACGGGCGGACATGGCAGAGCTCGCTTTCACCTCACCAGGTACTCAAAGACAAAGTGCAGCTCGTCATTCTCGCGCACGACCTCCTTGAGCCTGACCACGCAGGGGTGGTGCTGCAGCTTGCGCAGCGCCTTGACTTCGCGCAGCGCCAGCGCCTCCTCCCACGTGGCAAACTTGCGCTTCATCTTCTTGATGGCCACCTGGATGGCCACCGGGCGCCCGCGCACGCATGCACAAGCAGGTCAGCGGCGGGCGGACCGGGCTGGCCCTGCGCAGCGGCATATCAGGTCGGAGGCGCGCACCTGCTCGTTCGTCTCGCGGTGAAGGGCCTTCCACACGGTGCCGAACGAGCCGTCACCCAGCTGCTTCTCCACGATGAACCTGTCCATCCCACGCCGGAGTGCGTTGGCGCCACACACAGGGTGCTGCAGAGCCATGCTGATTTGCTGCCGCGCCACAAGCGTAGCGTAGCGTAGCGCCTCCGGGGACGCTCAGCTCCTCTTTCGCTCGCGCATGCTGCGGCGGGCGGGCGGCGCGGGCGGCGGGCCGCTGCTTCGTCAGGCCCGCTGCTACTGCTGCTCAGAGAGCCATGCACGTCCCTGGCTTGACGCTTGGTGCGATTGGGGTGTTGGCGCGGCAAGTTCTGCATGGGCAAAGAGTCCAAGGGCGGCCCTGAGGCGGCCGGGCGCGTCGCAGCGTGCGCAGGGATGGCAGCAGCCACGCCCGGCGCGCAGCCCATGACGCAGCATCAGCAGGAGCACCAGCCTCAGGCCAGCGCAGCCGCTGCGCCCGCGCGCTCGCACCGCCCGGTCCAGCGCGAGGCGTCGAGCCTCAGCATCGTGTTCTCCGCGTCGTGGATCCGCCTCACCACGCCCATTGGCGAGGGGGCCTTCTCGCGCGTCTACGAGGGCGTCTACCGCAACCCCGACACTGGCGACGAGAGCGTGGTGGCGGTGAAGATTCTGAAGAAGAGCATGCTCAAGCGGCGGAGCGACTGCCTCAGGTTCATCAAGGAGGCCAAGATCATGACCAGGATCAATCACAGGCGAGACGGCACCTCCTCGAGCGGGGGGGAGGCCTGCCATCGTGGAGATGCTGCACCCGAAGCAGACAACCGCCACCCGGCGCGCCATCGCGCCATCGCAGGCACATCGCGGCGTGCTACGGCATCGGCAAGTATGAGGACGACGATCCGCACCACGCCGGCTCGCTCTTCATCGTGCAGGCAAGGCAGCGGACCTGCAGGCCGGCCCCGCACTGCGGCACAACGCACTCGTTCAGCGGTGCTGCACGCTCGGGAGCTGCCAGGAGGGTCAGGAGGGCACCAGTGTGTTGCGGCAGCGAAGGCTCTGCGGGCGCGCTTCGCCTGGGCAGCTGCCGCACCCGCCCCCTTTGCTCCTGCCCCCGTCCTTGCCCGCAGGAGCTCATCCGCGGGGGCAACCTGCTGCACAAGGTCTACAAGCAGGTGGGCAGCGTGATTGCTGGTTTGCTGCCAGCCGGCGAGCGAGGCGGACAGGCGCACAGGAACAACCCCGATCGATCGCCGCGGCGCGTCAGCTGCTGCGCAGATGCTCAACCGGGCCAAGTGCATCTACACGAGCCAGGAGGCGCTTCAGTGGATGATGGACGTGGCGTCGGGCATGGCGTACCTGCACTCGGTGCAGGACGGCAAGGCCATGATCATCCACAGGCGCGCGCCTCCTGAGCACTCCTCAGAGCCGCGCAGAGGAGCATGCGCTGCCCGCTCTAACACTTGGGCATGGGATGATCCTGGCCGCACGCCGCAGGGACCTCAAGCTGGAGAACATCATGCTGGCGCCCACCTCCCAGGGTGCGCCTCCAGGGAAACGGGCGGGCGGGGCAGCTGCACCTCCCCAAGCAGCAGCAGCAGCGGCAGCCGGCGTGGTGCCCCCAGCGCTCCCGCGTGCGCGCGGCTTGCGTGCCTGCAGGCACGGTGGCCAAGCTGGTGGACTTTGGACTGCACAAGGTGATTGACGACCACATCAAAAAGGTGGTCAAGCGCGTCATCAGCGAGGCCAACCTGGGCACGAGGCTGGGGCGGCTGCGTGCCCAGCACGAGGACGCCTCTTTGGACTTCAACCTGGACGACGAGCTCGAGGCGGCGCTGGCCGAGCAGCATGCAATGGTGGTGGCCTCGTCCGTCAAGCCAGGGGTGGGGCCGGCGGCGCTCAGCCCGCTGGGCGCAGGCAGCAGCCTCAACGGCGCCGCCGCCAGCCTGGGCGCCAGCGGGGCGGGCGGCGGCCCGCGCGCGTCCAGCCTGGGCAGCAGCCTGGGCGGCAGCGCGGGCGGCGCGGCGCTTCTGTCGGCGTCGGGCGGCGTGGGCGCGCTGTCGTCGCTGGGCGCCGGCGGCGGCGGCGGCGTGCTTGGCCCTCCGCCGGCGCAGCTGCGCGCCCCGGGGCGGCGTGCCAGCCAGCTGAGCATCGAGTCGTCGGGGCGGAGCATGTCGGCCATGCCCGAGGAGGTGGACGAGGAGGAGCAGGCCATCCGCGAGGCGCAGGAGCAGCAGAGGCAGCAGCAGCAGCTTCAAGCCCAGCAGCAGCAGCAAGGGCAAGGGCAGGGCCCTCGGCAAGGGGTCGCGTGCAAGTCCCCGCTGAGCGGCAGCACGGGGCCGGGGGGCGCAGGCACCGGCGCGGAGCAGGGGCCCCCGCAGCAGCAGGGCGCCACGCAGGGGCCAGGGCTCAGCCCGCCCGGGTCCTGGGGAGGAGGGGGAGGGGGAGCGGCGGGAGCAAACGCTGTCGGCGGCGCGGCGCCGGTGCCAGTGGGCGTCAATCCCGTGGTGGCCAAGGTGAGGGACGGGAGGGGAGGAGCAGCTAGCTCGAGGACTTATGTGTCTTGGTGGGTGGGGATGGGATCTGGCAGAGGAAGCGCTTGATCACCACCGTGCCGCGGCCCCTGGTGATGACGATTGCTGCGCGCAGATCCGCGCGCCCGTCAAGAAGCAGTCGTCCATGCAGAAGCTCATCACCAAGATGAAGGAGATCCGCCTCAAGGTCACGGGCAAGGGTGAGTGATGCGGCACCCACGAGGGGGGGACAAAGAGAGAAGACGTGGGCGCGGCCAAAACACGTGCTTGCGGCTCTCCTCCAAGCAATTTGCCTCCCCTGGTGGCTGCTCAATCGCCCACCGCCCCACCCCGCAGACTCGGCGCTCAACCCCAGCACCACCAGCTCCCAGGGCGCAGCCGCCACAGCAGCAGGGGGCGTGGCGCCAGACGCCGCCTCCCCCACGCCCCTCTCCCGCGCCGCGAGCAACGCCAGCGGCAGCGCGGCGCTGCACGGCACTGCCGCTGCGGCGGCCGCCGTGGCGGGCAGCGCGTCCGGGGGCGGCGGGGGGCCCTCCACGCCGCCCCCCCCGGCACCGCCGCACGCAGACGCCTCCACACCCCTCACCTCGCAGCTGCTCACGGCGTCGCCCTCCTCAGCCCAGCAGCAGCAGCAGCAGCAGGCGCTGACGCCGGCGCAGGAGTTTGCGGCTGTGGCGGCTGCGGCTGCAGAGGAGAAGCGCCAGCGCAACATGGCCTTGCTGGACCGCATGGTGGCGGCGCAGAGCGTGGCGGTGCAGGGGGAGGACGGCCAGGGGGGCGCGGGGGGGGGCAGCAGCCTGGCGGACGCGCACGGGCTGGTGGAGAGCGAGGCGCTGCTGGCCAGGGCGCAGCCCAAGCAGCGCGCGCCGCCGCGCCGCGCCGTCACCATGATGAACGAAATCAGGTGCACGCATGGTGTGCGCTGCACCTGACCTGAGCGTGGGCAAGAGATTCCCGTCCACCCGTCCGCTCCTTACTGCTCATTTGCCTCGGTCCCCTGGCCATGGCTGGGGCGCAGGTACAACCTCACCGAGGCCGTCGGCTCGTGGGCCTACATGGTGAGGGCGTGGTGGTGGCGTGCCCCTTGGGGGCTGACGCCGTGATGCATGGAGCACCCAGCGTCCTCGGGAGCGCCCAAGGAATGAGCAGCGGCGCCACCGCTTGCTGTGCGCTGCGCCCCCCCTTCGCCCCCGCGCGCACACGTTGCAGGCTCCCGAGGTGGTGCTGGGGCAGCCCTACAACGAAAAGGTGGACGTGTTTAGCTTTGGCGTCATCCTCTTCGAGGTGCTGTTCCGCAAGCTCATGCTGGTGGACGAGATCAAGAACGACCCGCGCAAGGACGCGCAGGTGAGCGAGGTGGAGGGGGAAGTCAGGGGTGAGGGAGGGGCCGGCAGGCACCACGTGCGAGTCATGGGCGGGTGGGCGGCGCACCACCCTGGTGGCTGCTCGTGGCCCCGCGGCCGCGAGGCGCCCCCCCGTGTGCCACACGAGGTGTGCGCCTGTCCCCCTGTGCCCCCCCTCCCCTGGCTGCAGGCGTACGCCGAGCGCGTGGCGCGCGGGTTCCGGCCCGAGATCCCCAAGCACTGGCCCGAGCTGCTGCACGAGCTCATCGCCGCGTGCTGGGCGCAGGACCCGCACCAGCGGCCCAACTTTGCCGCCGTGGTGGACGCGCTGCACGAGCTCAACCGGGAAAACTGCGTGGGCAAGCTGGACCTCAGGCTGTGGGGCGCGGCGAACAGCAACGTCTTCATCTGACCCGCCTGGCGCCCGCCACCGTCCTGCGCTCGCTGGGCGCGGAGGGGGGGTTGGCAGGCAGGGGGGCGGGACGCTCGTGCGGGGAGCGGTGCATTGAGAGGCGGCGCGCGTGATGAATTGCTCGCCGGCCTGGCGCCGCAGAGGATCCGTAGGAGCCCGTGTGTCCGGGCACCCCTGTTGTAGTGTGCTGTATCGTGGCACGCTGCATCGTGCCCGGCAACTTTGCACTTGGATTCCCACTCCCAGGCGCTGGACGCGAGCAGGAGGTGTTCCCCGCTTTCATCACCTTTCAGTGACCTGTGGAGCCTTTTGCTTGTGCCTTTCCTGCTCGCCCCGCCTGCGTATCTTCAGGCCGCCTGCCCCCGCGTGCCCCTGCATGGGGTTCCACCTGACACCATCGCGTGCCGGAGGTGATGCTTCGTGATTTGCTCTTGTCCTCACCACTCTCGTGCAAGGCCTGAGATGCCAGAGTCGCCAGGCGCACCGGCTGGTGCAGCGGCGCAGCGTGCGGGACCTGCCGCGGGCGCGCCGGCGCCTGGTGCCCAAGGCACTGCCGCAGCAGCGCAGCAGCAGCCCCAGGGGCAAGCACAGACCTCTCTGGTGAGCTTCATCGTCCCATCGTTAGCAGGCGATGCTGCAGCGCAGGAGGACCTCAAGAAACATGAGGAAGGAAGGCAGCGCCAGCGCCCGACGAGCAGCGCTCGATCATCGCCTGTCGCGCTCCGTCGACGCAGGCGCTCACGTCACTTGCAGAGGCGGCCCAGCATCGCCAGGGCGGCAACGACGCGCTCAAGTTGGGGCAGGTGGGAGCGTTGGGTGGGAGCTGCAGCGAGCTGGGGATGTCTCTGGCAAAGGCATCAGTGATGGCAGAGAGGGACCGCAGCGCCCAGCTGTGTCCATGGAGGTGGTGGGCGTGATGCGCTGGGTGGCATCAGCGGGCGGGGCGTGTGGCCACCCTCGCGATGCGACCCTCCCGCATCGTTGAACTGATCGTCCCTCCCCGCTCTTCCTCCTCGCGTGCAGTATGAGGCGGCCATCGACCTGTACGTCAAGGGACTGCGCCTGGTCCGCGGTCTGCGGGAGGCGCAGCAGCTTGCGGCCCAGAGCCCCGCTGGCGCAGGCCCGCCGGACAACACCACGGCGGCGCTGCTGGCGGCGGCCCCGGCCACCATCGAGGAGGAGGCCCTGCTGTACTCGAACCGCAGCGCCGCCTTTGCCTCCCTGGCACGCCAGTACCTGTCCCGCCCTGCCGCGCGCTCTGAGCGCTTTGGCGCGCTGTTTGGGCTGGACCCCAAGCACCTGGCGGCCCTGGCGCTGGCCGACGCGCAAAAGGTAGGTGGGGCTGTGCTCTGGGGTTGAGCACGCGCTTGCCCGGCGGTCTGTTCGTGCTCCAGAGCGTGGTCACCTTAGCGTGTGCGGCGCAGGTGGTGGCGGCGCGGCCCGAGTGGCCAAAGGCCTTCCACCGCCTGGTGCGCGCGACTTTCAGCTGTGGCACGTGGGCGGGCAGGGAGGCCGCACAAGTGCGGCGCACCTGAGTGGGTGCCTTTGAGCACCGCACGCGCCGCGCTTGGCCGTGTGGGCTGGCCTGCAGGGCACGGCGCTCTTCCTGTCGGAGCGCTACCTCGAGGCGGAAAAGGCCTTTCTGGATGGGCTGAGCCTCGAGCCCACCCACCCGGGCCTGCTGGTGCGTGCGCCCTGCTGCGAGCGCTCCTCGGGGGGTGGCCAGAGAGCGGCAGCTCAGCGAGTGCGCGTGGTGATGCTGCGCTGCGCGCGTGGCGCAGGAGGGCCTGGCCGAGGTGGCCAAGGAGCTGCGCGACGACGAGGAAGAGGAGGAAGAGGAGGGCGGAGAGGGGCAGGAGGGCGAGCAGCAGCAGGACGGGCAGAAGCAGGAGGCGGCGGCCGGGGGCGCGGCCAAGGAGGCCGGCAAGGAGGGGCAGGAGGCGCAGGAGGGCGGCGGCGGCGGCGCGGCGGGGTCCCTGGGGCGCACGTCGTCCAGCTCGTCGGCGGCGGCTGCGGCGCTGGGCCGGCGCTCCGTGGGGGGGGGCGGCGGATCCCTTCGCAGGAAGAGGTGACGCGCTCCCCTCGCCACGCCTGGGTGGCGCCAGCGCGCCCTTTACCGTCGGCGCTGCATCTCACCCTCACGCGTCGTGGGCTGCTGCCGCGCGTGTGCGTCGCGCATGCGCGCAGGTCGCGCGTGGTGTCTGCTGGCGCGGCGGCGGCCGACGACGTCGAGTGCACGCTGTGCATGCGCCTGCTGTTCGAGCCCGTCACCACGCCGTGCGGGCACACGTTTTGCCGGCGCTGCTTCTCCCTGTCGCTCGACCACCGCACGCGCGCCTCGGCAAAGTGCCCGCTCTGCCGCACCGTGCTGCACACGGGCAAGGACCTGCCCGTCACAGTCGCGTTTGCTGCGCTGCTCCAAAAGCTCTTCCCACAGGCGAGTGCGGGCGCTTGAAGCCGCTGGTGACCATGCGGCGCTCTAATCACGTGGCTCGGCCACCGGTGCGAGGCCACCGGTGCTGTGCCGTGCCGTGCCATGCTGTGCAGGAGTACGCTGAGCGTGCGTCCGAGGAGGCGCAGGCCCGCCTGGAGGAGGCGGCGGTGCTGTCGGGCGGGGGCGCCCAGGGCGCGCCCGGCGCCGCGCCGCCCGTGGTGCCGGCGCTGCCGCTCTTTGTCATGAGCGTCATCATGCCGGGAGAGCGCATGGCGCTCAACATTTTCGAGCCCAGGTGCGCAGAGGGCGTCAGTCAGTGGTGGCAGGCATGCACAAGGTGTTCCTGCGGGCGGGCAGAGCGGCCTCGCCAGCAACCACGCGTGTGCACTGACTGATTGGTGCAGGTACCGTCTCATGGTGCGGCGCGCCATGGAGGGCAGCCGCCGCATCGGCATGGCGCAGGTGCGGCGCGGCGCGCGCGATGCGCCACATTCGTTCGCGCTCAGGCAGGCGCCTCCCGGCCCCCCCTTTCTCTTTCAGCGGCCCTGAGAGCTCAGGGTGCTGTGCGTGCTGCATGCAGGTGCGCATGCGCTCGCACGCGCTGGAGGAGGTGGCGGTGGAGGCGGAGATTGTCGAGTGCGTGCCCCAGTCCGACGGACGCTACTACGTGAGTCCCTGCGAGTCATCCGGTTGTGAGCATGGGGCCCGGAGACCGGGGCAGCGCGCAACACCTTCCTCGCTGCGCCGTGGCGCCTCCTGCTCTGCAGTTGGAGCTGGTGGGACGGCGGCGCGTCAAGCTGCTCGAGCACTGGGAACAGGACTCGTACCGTGTGGCGCGCGCCCAGGTGGGTGCGCCTGGGCGTTGCCGCGCAGCTCGCACTGCTGACCTGGGGCTTCTTAACGCATTCACGCGTCCTTGGTCACGCTTGGCTCATACCCCCCCCCCCCCCCCCTGGAGCGACGTGTCGCAGGTGCTGGTGGACGAGGCTCCGGGCTCCGAGGCGGACCAGCAGGCGCTGCGCGCGCTGAGCGACGAGGTGGCGGGCGCGCTCGACGCGCTGGTGGCGCGCATCCACACCTGGGTGGCGGGCGGCGGGGGCCAGAGCCGCCACGGCGCGCGCGTGCGCGAGATGATTGAGCGCGCTGGGCCCCGCCCGCCCGCCACCACGCCCGAGGCGCTGTCCATGTGGGCGGTGAGTGTGTGCTGTGCGCGCTGCTGTGAGGTTGGCCCACTTCCGCTCTGCTCGCCCCACAATCGCTTGCAAAACTGTGTCCCCCCCGGCGCCCCGTGGCCTGCCGCAGGGCGCGCTGGCCGTCACGTTCTGCCAGTCGGTGGACGACGAGGACCGCACGCGCATGCTGGCCATGACGGACTCGGCGCAGCGCCTGCGCTTTGTCAAGCACCACCTGCAGCAGCTCTCGGGCTCGGTGCTGGGGCGCAGCGGGCCGGGCTCCCCCGCCACCACCAGGCGCACGTCGGCGGCGCCCGTC
>VFQP010003648.1_pt1 | contig 15419 bp, 10 predicted proteins | sample 3512351 | NCBI WGS metagenome assembly VFQP01 (sample SAMN10412372, study PRJNA504923) | tailings metagenome | isolation source: Relicate 1 Philex TSF1 revegetated site | place: Philippines: Tuba, Benguet | collected 2017-08-29 | reverse complement strand
TACAAAGGCTTCCACTTCGACATCGGCGGCCATCGCTTCTTCTCCAAGTCGGAACGCATCGAAGCGCTGTGGCGCGAGATCCTGCCCGACGACTTCCTCGAGCGGCCCCGCTCCAGTCGGATATACTACGCCGGCAAGTTCTTTGCCTACCCCCTCAAGCCCTTTCAGGCGCTGGTCAGCCTCGGCCTGATCGAGTCCATTCGCTGCGTACTGTCCTACGCCTGGGCTCAGCTCACGCCCGTCCGGAATCCGCGCAACTTTGAAGAGTGGGTGACTAACCAGTTCGGCGCCCGCCTGTACCAGATTTTCTTCAAGACCTATACGGAAAAGGTCTGGGGAATGCCCTGCACCGAGATCTCGGCCGACTGGGCGGCCCAGCGGATCAAGGGCGTGTCGCTGGTGTCCGCCGTGCTCAACGCTTTGCGTCCAGCCCGCACCGGAGGCCCGGACGCTATCAAGAGTCTCATCAGCACCTTCCGATACCCGAGGAAAGGGCCAGGCATGCTGTGGGATTCCTGCGCGGCGCGTATGCAGACCATGGGCGGCACACTGCGCCTTGGCCGACGCGTCACCGCGCTTGCTCGCGATCACAACACCGGACGTTGGTTGGTGCGCCACGAAGGCCCCGATGGAACCTCCGAGGTTCTCGATGCCGAGCATGTGATTTCGTCGGCACCGCTGCGCGAAATTGCACATGCCCTGACCCCGCCCTTGCCTGAGCAAGCGCTCGCGGCAGCTGACCGGCTGTCCTATCGGGACTTCCTGACGGTGGCAGTCATCCTCCGTGATCGTGGCACATTCCATGACAACTGGATCTACGTGCATGACGACACGGTGAAGGTCGGACGCATCCAGAACTTCAAGTCGTGGTCGCCGGAAATGATCCCCGACCCAAGTCTCACTTGCTACGGCCTTGAGTACTTCTGCTTTGAGGGCGATGGCCTATGGGAAAGCACCGACGAGGCGCTGACCGAACGGGCGTTGTCTGAGCTCGAAGCGCTTGGCCTCGCCAAGCGCAGCGACTACGTGGACGCCTGTGTGGTTCGGCAGAAGAAGGCTTACCCGGTGTACGACGACCTCTATGCGAGCAATGTGCAGATCATCCGCGACGCGCTCAGTGAGGCGCATGCGGGACTGCATCTCGTGGGTCGCAACGGGATGCACAAGTACAACAACCAGGATCACGCCATGATGACCGGCTTGCTGGTGGCCGAGAACATTATCGCCGGTACGGCCGTGCATGATCCCTGGCGCGTCAACGAAGACGCGGAGTACCACGAGGAACAGCGCAGCGTCTCGGCCGACCAACAGTCAGCCAGTGTCTCCGGCCTGCGCGCCGTTCCACGCCGCGTATCATGACGGACGCTGAGCCTCGTTCGGCCAGGTGCAGGCCATGATCCCGTACTGCGTCACCACGCGCCATGCACCGCCGCGCACATTGGGCGGCAGATAGCGAGTCGCGTCGGTTTGGAGGGTATCGCGCGGAATGCCGGCTGCGATGCGATCCAGCGGAGACACCACCCACCGCGGGCCATCTGGCCACTGACAGACCGTCGCAAGTCTTGCGGAGTCGACCAAAGCCAGCGCGAGGTCGCTACGACGAGCCCAACGTGGTGACGCGATCCGATCGACCAACGCTGCCCGTTGCTCCCACTCCACTGCTAGGCTGCGATCAAAGATCGTGGGAGTCCCCTGCAATACACCGCCCCAGGCCGGACGCCGCAGCAGCACCCAGGGCTCGAGGTCAGCATCCAGCCAGAGTGCAGCTCCCGACATCGACACAGGTCGATGCCCGGAGTCATCTGGTTTAGCGGTGATCTGCTTCTCGATCCAGAGAACATACCCGGTGCGCTGGTCCGCGACGAAGGGCAGCCACAGGCAGAGCAAGCCGGCAACCACCGGCGGAAGCAGTCGGCGCCAACGCCTTCCCACGAATGCCGTACGAGTGGTCGTGGCAGCGACCAAGGCCCCAAACAACACGAAGGCATTGGGAACTCCTGATGTCACGAGGGTGCGCCACACCCAGCGTTCCGTCGAATCCGGATGAATGGCGTACACCTCCCACACCACCAAGGCTCGAAGCAGTACCAGCGCCACCACTAGCACTGCAACCAGCATTGTGCAAACGCGCAATCCCTGTCGGGAGACATGCACCTGCGCGCACCGACGTGCGAGCCAGTGCAGTACCAGTACGCAAGCAAGTATCCACCCCGCAGCGCTGCTCACATCCAGCATGATCCACGCGAGCAGAAGCAGCAGGGTGGCACAGAGTTCGAGACTACGCCGGTTCGACACATCAGAGTCCACCGCGCTGTCCGCATTGCGCGACTGCAGCACACGAAGCTGACACAGGAGCGCCAGCGGCGAGAGGAACGCGACAGCCCACAACACTCGCCAGGGCTGCACCTGCGTCAGCAAGCGGTGGTGCACCACGTCGGTGGCTAGCCAGGTGAGTATGACGCCTGCCAATCCCGCCACCAGCATGGCATCCCACAGCCCGCGAGCCCGCCCCTGAACAAGTGGACGCGTGACAAACAGTGTGGAGAGTTGCACGGCAATTCGCACCCAATCCAGAGCGTGCCACTGTCCAGCCAGTGCAATCGACCTGCGGCGCTGGAGCATCTCCAGCCAGGCCGTGTCAAACGTGGCCAGCGGTACTGCCCATTCGGCATTCGTATTCAGCCCAGTGCTCAAGGCGAGCATCGCGCAGAGCATCACCGCTACGCCAGCAACAATCACGTTTCGCCGGCTGACGTCGACTCGCAACCAAAGCAGCGCCGCGAGGCCTGGCACAATGAGCAGCGGATGCATCAAGCCGGCGAGAATCACGAGCGCGACGGCCAGCGCGGTAAGGTTGCGCGTTATCCAAGCTTGCGACGCCTTCAGCTTATCTGATTGCACCAGGAATGACAGCGCGAGCAGCAACAGCGCTTCCGCTATTGAGCGCGGTGCAGCGAAGTTCTCAGAGAACCGAAACGTACTCCCGCCACCGTACAGCGTGTGGAGAGACGTCGCCCACAGAAGCAGCCCGGCTCGTGCCGTTATATCAGCGGTCGGAAACAGGGCCCACACGAGACGCCAGGCTGCGGCGAACCAGATCAGCAGTGCGGCAAAGGACAGCGTCATGGCTCCAGTCGAGAGCCCAACCAACCGACCTATCAGCCCCAGCAGAAGCGGATAGACGCTGTACCCCGATTGTCCATCATGCACAAACATGATGTCCTGCCCCACCCCCTGCGGATCCCACGCGGCGAGGACATAGCCCACATACAGGCGCGCATCATGTACGATGCCGTCGTAAGGCCGAAGCAGCAGGAATACCGCAAGAGCAATAGCGAAGACTGACCATGAGCTGACACGGTCTTGAGTATCCGAGGGTCGCTCAGTCAGAGTTGCCGAGTTCACCGTGCGCTTGCCTCGTGACAGCGCGCAATTGACGGTGACACCGCTTCCTTCCCGCCCTCTGCGTCACGAGTTCGCCACCACAGCGCATACGCCGCCACACTGTCCGCCGGCGGCAGCACAACCCGTCGCCACTCCTGGGAAGCCGCCAGCAGCGCATTCGTGGCATGCGCCACCGGCAGCACCACCACCTGCACGTCGTGCAGTGGGGGGTGCAGCATGGCGCCAAGCCGCAGTTCCTGGCGCGCCTCGGGGCGCGCCACGGAATCGGGGAAGATGGTCCGCCCGTCGATGGACCACGACACGTACGGCACCGCCCACGCGAGATAGCTGCCCGTGTTGAAGCTGGCCGTCCCCTTCATCACTGCCCGCTCGACGCCAGCCTCACGGCGCATGGCGGCCAGATCGCGTGAAGGGGCCGCACATTCGAGCCAGGCCACGACCGGTGCCAACGCGCGGGCCTCGGGATGTGGCAACTCCAGCCTCGTGGCCCCCTGCTCTGCGCGAAGTCGCAGCGGCTGCCCCAGCATGCCCACCACGCCCACGCCCCATGCCCAGGGCAACACCCGCTGCACCAGCCGCGTGCGCGGCAGGGGCAGTGCCGCAATGCTCCACGCCACCACCGGAAGCGCCAGCAGCCACCAGAGCAGCAGACCGCGAATGGCCAGCCCGAACAGCACCAGCCCCGCAGCCCACGACAGCCCATACCACCAGCGCTCCCGTGACACACGCGCCGCAAAGCTCGGCAGCAGCGGTTGCAGCAACAACAGGGTCACCACCAGCGCCGTACCCACAGCTGCGTGCGTCACGAACACAAAGCCGGCCTCGTGCTCCATCACGGGCGAGGCGGCATTGAAGAGGGCGTTGTAGCCGAAGTTGAGACGGAACAGTGCGGGCAGCTGGAACAGATATGGCGTACAGAGCCACCCGAGCAGCAGGCACCCCACCCACATTGCGACCAATGACCGGCGAACCGGCGTTGCCCCGAGCAGCACCACCACCGGCGCCGCCATGAGCGGAAAGAGCAGATGACTGTTGACCGCCACGGCAGACGCGCAGATCAAGGCCGCACAAGCGCTCAGTATGTGACGGTTGTGCCGCACACGAAACGCCGAGGCCCACGCAATGGGCAGCGCAACGGCCAGCACGAGTTGCGGTCGGGTGGCCGGTTGCACAAACATCCAGAGCAGCATGTGCAGCGACAGCATCAGCCGGGTGCTCCAGAGGCTCCACTGGGCCACACGCGCGAGATCCCAGATCGCCCACACCACACCCATCAGGAGTGCGCTGTGCAGCAGCGAGAGCGCGTTGGCCCCGCCCAACTGCCAGGCCCACGAATAGGCAAGCTGCGGGAGCCACGAGTAGGCGAAGTAGGGCGCCCCCGCACGCGTCCAGGCAAAGGGCTCCACCACCGGCAAGGCGGCGTGGGCGCGAATCCAATCACCTGTCAGGAGATGCAGCGGCAGGTCGGCGTCATCGAGCGGCACGAGGAGGCCAACCAGGCCGGCCACTGCGAGACAGAGCCACAGGTCTGCGAGGCGCGCCCCGCCGCGCCCCCACCCGCTGTTAGTTTCCTCAGACTGTTCAGTGTCCGCCGCTTTCACGACCGGCCCATGCGTTCACTCCGCTCCCACGCGCTCTTCCGGTGACTGTGACCTCTCCAACGTTGCCGCTTGCCCTGCACATCGACCGCGTCCGCAAGGCCTACGCGAATCATGTGGCCGTGCGCGACGTTTCGCTCTCGGTGCCACCCGGAACGGTCTATGGTCTGCTCGGCCCCAATGGCGCCGGCAAGACCACGACCATCCGCATGATGCTCAACATCCTGCGGCCGGACAGTGGTCGCATCACCATGCTGGGCCTGCCCGCCGGGCACTCCGACCTGCTCAACCGGGTGGGGTATCTTCCGGAAGAACGGGGCCTGTACAAGAAGATGCAGGTGCGTCGCGTGCTGCGCTTCCTGGGCCGTCTCAAGGGCCTGAGCGGGGCCGATGCCGACCGGCGCATCGATCACTGGCTCGAGCGCCTCGGGCTGCGCAGCGGGGGCGAAGACTGGAGCCAGGCGAGGGTGGAGGACCTCTCGCGCGGCATGCAGCAGAAGGTGCAGTTCGCCGGCACCATGCTGCACGATCCGGAGCTCGTGGTGCTCGACGAGCCGTTCAGTGGTCTCGACCCCGTGAACGCGCAGGCTCTCAAGGACTCGGTGCTCGACCTGCGCCGTATGGGCCGTACGGTCATCTTCAGCACGCACGTCATGGACGCCGCCGAGCGCATGTGCGATGCCGTGGCCATCATCGCGCGAGGTGAGATCGTCGCGGACGGCAGCCTGCGTGCGCTCAAGTCGCAGTACGGTGGTGCGAATCGCGTGCTGGTGATCTTCGGTGGCAACGGGCGCGATCTGGCACGCCCCGTGCTCGAGGACCGTGAGCTGGTCGCACGCTTCGAGGATCTGGGCCAGCAGGTGGAAATCGACCTCGCGGCCAATGCGCAGGCCCAGACGCTGCTTCAGGCGCTGGTGGCACGGGAGGTGGAGATCGTGCGCTTCGACCGTCTCGAGGCGTCGCTGCACCGCATCTTCCTCGACAAGGTGGGCGCCACCGGCGTCGAAGCAGGAGTGAGTGGCCATGGGTAAGCTTTTTGCCGTCATCGAACGCGAATTCATGGAGCGCGTGCGCTCCAAGTGGTTCGTGCTCACCACGCTCTTTGGTCCCTTCCTGTTTGCCGGTCTCACCATTGGGCCGCCCATTCTGGCGTTCCGCTCTGCGCGCGCCGTGGATGTGTCGCGCATGGTGATTGTCGACGCCACACAGGTGGGGGCGGGCAATGGCGTGGCCACGGAGTTGGCTGGTGGTCTGACCAGTGCGGCCACGCCACCCACGGTCATTGCCGTGAACGCCGAGACGCGCACGCCGGTGGTGGATTCGTTGCGCGCGCTGCTCGCCGCTGATCGTATCCCGGCCGCGGTCATTCTGGACGACAGCAGCGTGGCCAGTGGAGCGGTGCGCGTGCTGCTGGCGGGTGGTGCGCCGCTGGCCACCTCGGAACGGGTGCAGCGCGCAGCGGAACGTGAGCTGCTGCGGCGCCAGATTGCCACCACCGGCATCGATGTGGCCGTGGCCGAGCGCATCACGCGCTTTTCAGTGAGTGCCAAGGTGGAGCGTGTGCTGCGGGATGGCCGCAGTGGCTCCGCCCAGGTCAACATCATCTTCGGCGCCGGTGTGGCCGTGCTCCTGTACATCGTCATCGTGCTGTACGGCCAGATCGTACTGCGCGGCGTGACGGAGGAAAAGCAGTCGCGTGTGTCGGAACTGGTGCTTGCCAGTGTGCCGCCCCGCGTGCTGTTGTCGGGCAAGGTGCTCGGCATTGGCGGCGTGGCGCTCCTGCAGCTGGGATTCTGGACCTCGTCACTGCTGGTGCTGATGGCCAATCGCGAGAAACTGCTCGCGGCGTTTGGGGTGGCCGGCGGCAGCATGGCCCTGCCAACCATTGGGGCGGCGGAACTGGTGCCGCTGTTTGCGTACTTCACCCTGGGCTACGTGCTCTACGCCGCGCTCTTCGCGGCCGTGGGCAGCATCGTGAGCTCGGAACAGGAAGCCCAGCAGGCCCAGACGCCGGTCATCATGCTGCTCGTGGGCAGCATGGCCCTGCTGCAGCCCGCGCTGGCCGACCCCGATGGTCCCATTGCGCGGGCCATGAGCATCGTGCCGTTCTCATCGCCCATTCTCATGCCGCTTAGGCTTGGCCTGGTGTCGGTGCCGGCAGCGGATCTCGCGATGTCGATCTCGCTACTGTCACTGACGGCCGTCGGTGCCATGATTGCCGCAGGACGGTTGTATCGTACGGCCATGCTCATGTACGGCAAGCGCCCGTCACTGGCGGAAGTGTTTCGCTGGATCCGCAACGCCGACTGACGCACTGGGAACTGAGGGAGCAGCGGTCGGCGCGGCGGACGCAGCAGCCCGCCGTCCGCTGCACTCGGCAGGCAGGCGCACGTAGCGCAGCAGCGGGTCGCCGCCCAGCAGTCCGCGCCGCGGCTCGTGGCAGGACACCTGTCGCAGTGCCAGACGCGCTTCATCGGCGCGGTTGAGCGCCAGCGACACATAGGCGGCCAGCACGAGGTCCAGCCAGCCACCTTCCGCGAGGTACTCGGGCGTGGTCCACGGCTTGGCGCGGTTGCGTGCGCGCACCGAGTCCCCCACCGACACATCGACGAGCGCTGCCGCAAGCTCGCCCCAGTCGGTGCGCCCCAGACGCGCGGCCACTTCTGCATCCGCCCAGGCCTCGCGCCGCTCATTGAGCTGGCTGCGCACGATGGCCCGCCAGACATAGGCCGGCGCATGCTGTGGATCGAGCACCACCGCACGATTGAGCAGGCGACAGGCCTGTCGCACATTGCCCGCATGCCGCTCGAGTTCAGCCAGCACGAGCAGCGCCTCCACACTCACATCGGCCGCGCCGCCACGCGCGCGCAGACGCTGCAACGCATCCGAACCGCGGCCGGTCATGCGCAGCAACTGGGCTTCCACCGCCACGACATCGGGGTTGTCGGGGGCGCGTGCGCGCAGCACGCCCACCACGGGCTGCGCCAGCCCGGGGGCATCGCCCTGCACATGCAGTGCGGCCAGCATGGTGAGCGCCTGCAGATCGTACGGGGCGCGCATGAGCACCTGACCCACCGCGGCAAGGCCCTGCTTGTACAGCCGTTCCCGCTCAGCGTCGCGCTGGGCCAGCCAGGTGAGTTGGCGAAGGGCATGCGTGGCGAGACGATAGTGCGCCGCCAGAAACGTTGGATCGAGTCGAACCGCGGTCAGCAGCGCATCTTCCGTGCGCTCGGCCGTCAGGCGATCAAAGGCCTCGAGGCCACTGAGTGCACGCAGGTAGGCATTGATGGCAGCGGGCGAGCGCGAGTGGATGCGCTCATGCGGCGCGGCTTCGTAGCTCGGTCGGCCGAATGCTCGCGTGAGGGCAGCGGTGGCTACACTGACGAGACTGTCGGGACTACCCAGGGCCTGTGTGACGACACCGCTGCTCATCTCGCGTCCGGTGCGGGCGTCCACGAGGCGCCAGGTCACCACGCTGCGTTCGTTGAGCCGCTCGACGGTCCCCACCAGTACAAAGCGCACGCCGAGCACGCGGCCCTCGGCGATGGCGCTGCTGGCGTCGGTCTGGGTGGATCCCGCGCCAACGCCCCGCGATTCCACCGCCACCTGCGCGGCACGACGGACGCGCTCGGCGGTGAGGCGACTGAGTGCCCGCGCGAGAAATGCATCGTTCGTGTCGGCGGAAACGCCGGACGAAAAACGCACCAGGGCGCGTGAGTCCGACACGAGAGCTGCGCGTGCTCCGGCCGACACCGGCTCACCGCAGTGAGACGGCGGCGTGGCATCGAGCCCCTGCGCAGCTGCCGCATGAGCCCATGCCAGCATGGCGCCGGTGAACGCAGCGAACGTGTCGCGACGAGCGCTCACCGCACGAGGATCAGGCGTTGGCCAAGCGATGGGGCATTGCCGAGCGCGGTGCCCGGACCGAGCCCCGGATAGATGGCCTCCGGATAGCCCACGATCGTTCCTTCGTCATACGGCGTGGAAACGCCACGTGCATCGAAGAACGACTTGTTGGGACCGTCGAGCCACTGGCAGGATTCATTGCCTGCTGGCGGCGGCCCCGGAGGATCCTTTGGTGGCTTGGGCTTGTCGTCCTGTTTCCCTGGTTGGACAGGGCTATACGACGCCAGCTGAAACTGAGCGGGCGCACCAGCGACACCGGCACTCTGCCCGCCCCCACCTTTCCCGCGATACACGCACATGACCCGGAATCCGCCGATAGCTACCACCGGAACGGCCGAGCCATTCGTTGGCCCGACCCACGCCACCACTACCCGTACTCCCGGTGTCTGACCGTTGAAGTTGGTGGTGCCCTGCGGCCAGCAGTCCGCCTGATTGTTGGGAGCGTTTACGTTCTCACACAATCCTATGTACTGATTGGCCGGACCCGTGCCTTCCACCCCGTCCACGGTTTTCTTCTGCACCGATCCGGAGCCCTGACCCGGAAAGGTCTCCTGCGCGCCAATGGCGATTGAGGAGTTGCCACCACAGCTGTTGAGCGGATCGGCAATCTGGTCCGCATAGGAGTTCATGTTACCGGCCAACGCATAGAATGCCGAATCCGAGCCGGTCTGTTTCGGCAACTGAGGTCCCGCGTTCTGCAGATGCGTGGGCGGCCAGAAAATCATGGTCAGGTCACGCGCCCCTGTGGATGTGGCAAGCGCCGAGTCGATGGACGCAAACGCATTGCCGCCGATGGCCGACGGACTCGGTGATCCCGGCGTCAAGCGCTCATTCAACGCGAGCACAGGGAAGCCCCAGGGCGTCGGGCAACGCACCTGCTGCACGTTGGCCACCCAGGCCACGGAGCGTCGTGTGGGCGATGGCATGACATTGGTCAGCAGGCGCCCGAACAACAGGTTGCCAAGGCGCGTCGCGCGGACCTCCACGGCATTGGCGGTGGCCCACGCCGTGGCCGTAAACGATCGGTTGGTTGGATCGTAGAAGATCGGCGACACATCCTGTGCCGAGAGTTGTACACCGCTGCCCAGTGACTCATTGCTGGGAGCAAAGGCGATCGCCGCGCTGGTGGGATCACTTCCCGGGCTGCTTTGCATGAACCGCGCCGCGCGCAGCGCCGCCGCGTCGGCCCCGGTCTGCAGCTCGTTGGTGCCCACGTACAGCCGACTGGCATCGATGGCGAACGCCGCCACACCCACCAGCGCCAGTGCGAACACCGCCACAAACACCAATGTGGCCCCGCGACGATCACGCCGCGCGTTTGCAGGCCGCACATGCGCACGCCCCGCGACCGAACGCCAACCCGCTGCCAACCTGCGTGCACGCGTCCACATGGGACCTCCTATTGGGAAAGACTCCCCAGCTGGCCGATAACGGTGATGGCTGCCGGCCCGAGAATCACGGCCAGCAGCGCCGGCAGCAGGAACAACGCGAGCGGAAAGATCATCTTGAGCGCCGCTTCAGCCGCGCGCTTTTCGGCCTTCTGGCGCCGGCGCAGACGCAGCGACTCGGAATTCACCCGCAGTACCCGTGCAATCGACGTGCCGAGCCGCTCGGTTTGAATCATACTCGCCACGAGGGTGCGCAGCTCGTCCACGCCGGTGCGCTGCGACAGGCTCAACAGTGCCCGATCACGGGGCATGCCGGCATTCACCCGGCGCACCACCTGCGCAAACTCGAGCGCCAGCTCGGGCCGGACGTTCGACAGGTCACGCGCCACGCGCAGAATGGCGGCGTCGAGTGAGACGCCGGCCTCCACACACACCACCAGGAGGTCGAGGGCATCGGGCACCGAGCGCCGGATCCGCTCCTGCCGCGCGCTGGCCAGACGGTCCAGTACGGCCTGCGGCCCCGCCACGCCCACCACGAGCCCCATCACCACCGACACCGCCAGCCAGACCGGATTGTCGCGCGGCGCCGCCACAAACGACAGCACCGGCATGAGCAGCGCCGAGGCAATGCGTACCGCCGAAAAGATGACCGGCGCCGCCGTGCCGTCGAATCCCGCGTGCACGAGCTTGTGCACATTGCTGGTATCCGACACGAAGCTCTCGGGCATGCGGTCACGCAGCCAGGACGCCATGCGCGAGGACGCGGTGGCGTCCTCGTTGAGCAGCAGGCGCTCGGCCAACCGCGAAGCCTCGAGGTCGGGCGAGACGCGCTGCAGCGTTTCCTTGCGCTCCCGCTCGGCGATGGCCACATAGACCATCGTACTCACCGCCACGATGACGGTGAGCACGAGGAAGATGAGGGTCAGCGGGATCTCGGCCATCAGCGCGCGCCTCTCACAGGTCGATCCTCACAGGTCGATGCTCGCGATGCGGTCCATGATGACGTAGCCCACGATCACCGACACCACCGCGTACACCACCAGCAGCTTGCCCACCGGATGTGAGAACAGCGGCTCCATGTACTGGCGATTGATGGTGTAGATGGCGAAGAACATGACAAAGGGCATGGCCGCCAGCACCCGCGCCGACATCTTGGGCTCGGCCGTGAGCGTGGCCAGATTGGCCTGGAACTTGAGCCGCTCACGGATGAGGTTGGAGATGTTGGTGAGCAGTTCCACCAGGTTGCCGCCCGTCTCACGCTGAATGATGAGCGAGGTGACGAAGAGCCGGGCTTCCTCGGTGCCGATGCGCTCTTGCATGGCCAGGAGGGCAGTGCGCACGTCCACACCCAGTCGCTGCTCATCGTAGAAACGAAGGAACTCCTGGCGGAGCGGCGCCTGTGATTCGCGCCCCACGAACTCCATGGCCGCCTGCAGCGAATAGCCGGCACGCAGCGCGTTGGTCATGAGGTCGAGCGCATCGGGGAAGGCGTTTTCGAACTGCCGGCGCCGGATGCCCTGCCGGCGCCGCAGCATGAGCCAGGGAATGGGTGCGCCAAGCAGCAGCCCCACCACGCTGGCAATGCCCCCAATGGCAAACTGCGCCAGCGTGAGACCAATCATGGCCGAGAGCAGCGTGAAGAGCAGAAACTCACCGGGCTTCTGACGTGAACCGGCGTGCGCCAATTCCCGCTCGAGACGAACCGTGATGTCCTTGCCACTGAGCAGCGTGTCCAGTGCCTTGACGTCCGACACCCGGTCGTCGCGCAGAATGGACAGGGGCACCTCACCGCGCAGAATGCCACCGGTATCCCCCACCCGAATGCGCGCGGCGTCGGCGGCAGCCAGTCGGCGCCGGTTGATGAACACGAAGGTGCCCACCACCAGCAGCATGGCGCCAAGAAATACCAGGGTGAGAACGAGCGCGGTCATGACTCGACGGCCTTGCCCACCAGTCCCACATCGAGGCCAGCCTCCAGCATGGGCGCGGCAGGCGTGCTGGAGCCGAAGGCGAAGGTTTCGTGCGGCAGGTTGATGCCGCGCGCCAGAATCTGGTCCATGAACAGCGGTCGCACGCCAGTGGCTTCGAAGTTGCCCAGCACCGTGCCGTCATCCGCCACACCAAGCCGCCGGAAGCGGAAGATCTCCTGTGTGGTAATGACGTCGCCTTCCATGGTGGAGACCTCGGTGATGCTGACAATGCGCCGTGTTCCGTCGGTCATGCGTGAGACCTGCACGATGACGTTGAGCGCGGAGGCCATCTGCTCGCGAATGGCGCGTGTGGGCAGCGCCGTGCCGGCAAAGAGCACCATGGTTTCGAGACGCGCCAGCGCATCTCGCGCCGAGTTGGCGTGGATGGTGGTGAGCGAGCCCTCGTGACCGGTATTCATGGCCTGCAGCATGTCGAGCGCTTCGCCCGATCGCACTTCGCCGATGATGATGCGGTCGGGACGCATGCGCAGCGCATTCTTGACGAGGTCACGCGCGCTGACCTCCCCGCGGCCTTCCGTGTTGGGCGGGCGTGTCTCGAGGCGCACCACGTGGGCCTGCTGCAGACGGAGTTCTGCCGCGTCCTCGATGGTCACGAGGCGTTCGCTGCCCGGGATGAAGCTGGACAGGGCGTTGAGAATGGTGGTCTTGCCGGCGCCCGTGCCGCCCGACACGAGAATATTGAGCCGGGCCACGACACAGGCGGCGAGAAGACGCAGCATGGCCGGCGACATGGCGCCCAACTCCAGCAGGCGACGCGGCCCGATGGACGCGCCGAATCGGCGGATGGAGAGCACCGGCCCGTCGATGGCCAGCGGCGGAATGATGGCGTTGACACGCGAGCCATCGGTGAGTCGCGCATCCACCATGGGCTGCGACTCGTCAACGCGCCGCCCGACCTTGCTGACGATTCGATCGATGATGGTGAGCAGGTGCGCGTTGTCGCGGAAGGTGACGCCGGTCTTCTCGAGACGGCCGCGACGCTCCACGTACACCGACTTGGGGCCGTTGACGAGAATGTCGGAAATGGTCCCGTCACGCGTGAGCGGTTCGATGGGCCCGAGCCCCGTGACCTCCCAGACGATCTGCTCCACCACCTCATCGCGCTCGGCCGCCGACAGTGGCGCCTGCTCGATACGCAGGAACTCCAGCACCGCCGTGCGGATCTGCTGCGTGAGCACGGCCTCGTCGCGAATCTTTTCGAGCGCCGCGAGATCGAGGCGATCCACCAGCTTCTGGTGCAGATCGCGCTTGAGCAGGTCTACCGGCGAGAGTTCGCCTCGCGAGTCGCCTTCGGCCTTTTGCTCAGGCTGCGGCAGACCATGCAGCGGATCGATGGGCGTGTGCGGATCGGCACTCGGTGCTGACGCAGCGTTGCCGTTACCGTCGGGTGTGGCCGGCTTGCGGCCCAGCAGGCGTTCGCGGAGCGAGCGTTCCTGAGCCATGGCTACTTCCGGAGCTTGGACAACAGGCGTCCAATGCCGGAGCCCGTGCCGTTGGTGGTGACGATGGAGGCACCCGCCGAGGGCGTGAAGCCCTTCTGCCCCATGATGCGAATGGCCAGCAACTGGTAGGCCTCAATGAGTGCCTGCGCCGAGCCGCTGTTCATGCCGGCCAGCGCGATGGGCACACCGCGCGTCTGCGCATCGGCCACCAGTTGAAAGCTGTTGGGCAAACGAAAGTCGACCGGGCGACCCAGCGCCTTGGCCACGTCGGGCCAGGCCATGACATCACTCGTGCCCACGCGATTGGCCACGAGCACGATCTTCTCCTTGGCGAACTCGAGCTGCTCGAACATGGCCAGCGCCCGCTTGGCCTTGCGCAGACCGGCCACCGTAACCTGAAACACGAGCAGAATGCGGTCCGCCCCGTCGAGGGCCGCAATGGTGCGCGGCGACACGGTGTGCTCCACATCGAGCACGGTGTACGAGTAGGTGCTGCGCATGAGGGCCATGATGCGCATGACCGCATCGGCTGTTACGTCTTCGCCAATCTCGATGTCATCGGCACCCGTGAGCGCATCGAGGCCTTCCTGCACACTCACCGTGATGGAGTGCAGCGACTCACTGTCCGCGCGGTCGAGCTTGCGCACCAGTTCGCCCAAATCGTAGGTGGGCGAGAGATTGAGGTGCGTGGCCACGTCGCCGAGTCCCACCACGAGATCTGCCACGGCCACACGTCCCGGTGGTTTGCGCACCGACAAGGCGTGGGCCAGGTTGACGGCAATGGTCGTGACCCCGGCGCCGCCGGCCGGGCTGTACACGGCCGTGATGTGCCCGCCCTTCGGCGCGCGCGCCCACTTGGCCTCGAGGCGGGCGAGCGCCCCGGAGAGATCGTCGGGCACGGCCGGCGAAACGAGAAACTCACTGAAGCCGCGACGGAATGCGGCCAGGATGACCTCACTGCTGGCCTCGGGCGCCGTGCCAATGGCCACCAGGCCGTCACGCTGCCGCAGCAGATCCTCGATGAGATCGAGTGTGGCCGGTGCGGCGCTCTGCAGCGGCACCACCAGCAAGTCCACGTCGCCACGTTCGACGAGATCGGGGAGCACATCCACCCGGTCCGTTTCGTCCGGACGGGCAAAGCCCGCCCCGGTGAACACGGGGTAGAGTGGTGTGAGGGGACCCAGGGCCCCCTGAAGGATCAGCGCACGACGCATGGCAGCAGCAACTCGGTACGGGAAGCGAAACGCGAAGAACTCATACTCAGTCGGGCGGCAGTCGCTTGCGCAGGGCCTCGATGGCTGGCGTGAGACTGTCGGGCTTGAGCTGCATGGTGCGTGGGCCGCGCGGCGTGTTGGGATCGAAGACCTGCGGCGTCACCACCACGAGCAACTCGGATTCGTTGTTCTGCCAACGTGAGCTCGAAAACAGCGCGCCGATGATGGGCAGTCGCATGAGTCCGGGAATGCCGGTGCGCACGCTCTCGCGCTCTTCGTTGAAGAGTCCCGAAAGCACAAGACTCTCGCCCGGCCTCACGTCGACCGTGGTTTCGACGCGGCGTGTGCGAATGGCGGGAATGCGGAAGCCGGAGAGCAGCACCGCATTGCCGAAATCCAGACTGGAGACTTCGGGCGCCACACGCAGCTTGACCAGTGAGTCATTGATGACCTCACCGCGGAACTTGAGCTGCAC
>VFQP010003647.1_pt1 | contig 15419 bp, 13 predicted proteins | sample 3512351 | NCBI WGS metagenome assembly VFQP01 (sample SAMN10412372, study PRJNA504923) | tailings metagenome | isolation source: Relicate 1 Philex TSF1 revegetated site | place: Philippines: Tuba, Benguet | collected 2017-08-29 | reverse complement strand
ACGACGATGTTGCCGCGGCGGCGATCCATCTTGAGGATCTGGAACTGCATCGGCTGGTGCATCAGCGGGCCGATGTCGCGAACCGGGCGGATATCGACCTGCGAGCCCGGCAGGAACGCGACGGCGCCGTCGAGATCGACGGTAAAGCCGCCCTTGACCTTGTTGAAGATGACGCCCGTAACCTTCTCGCCCTTCTCGGAGAGCTTCTCGAGACGGGTCCAGCTCTCTTCGCGGCGCGCCTTGTCGCGCGAGAGAACGGCTTCACCGAGCGCGTTCTCGATGCGCTCGAGGTAGACTTCAACCGTGTCGCCGATCTTGATGTTGCCGGGCTGGCCGCCCAGACCGAACTCCTTCAGCGGAACGCGGCCTTCCATCTTGAGGCCGACGTCGATGACGGCGAGATCCTTCTCGATGCCGACGACTTTGCCCTTGACGACGCTGCCTTCGAACAGGTCGTCCTTGGCAAGGCTTTCGGTGAGCAGCGCGGCGAACTCGTCACGCGACGGGGTGTAATCTTTGCTGATTTCGGCGGTCATTCAGGCTCCTGGACGTGTGTAAGAATTGAGATCTGCCGCACGGGAAGCCCAAAGGGCCAGCCGACGGCGCGGATAGCGGAATGCCGAAAGCCCCACCCGGACATGCGAAAACGCACGATCGGACGGCCCTCTGCCGGCACGAATCTTTGAATATTGGTCCGGGCGCCGTCGTGATGGGCCTCTTGCCCGCCCCCTAAAAATTGAAACGCATATCTTATGCGCCTCTAGGGGCCGATCTTCCTCTTGATCAATCCGACGACGGCGTCGAATGCGGCTTCTATACTCAAGTTGCTGGTGTCAAGCAACATCGCATCTGAGGCCTGGGCCATCGGTGCGTTCTGACGGCCCGAGTCACGGGCGTCCCGCACCAGGATATCGGCCAGCACCGTTTCATAGGCAACGGTGTTCCCGCGGGCCTCGAACTCGGTAAAACGGCGTTTCGCCCGGATTTCCGGGGTCGCGGTGACGAAAATCTTAACGTCCGCATCTGGGCACACGATGGTGCCGATATCCCGGCCGTCGAGCACGGCCCCGGGCGGCCTGCGGGCGAAATCGCGCTGGTAGGTGAGCAGTGCCGCCCGTACGACCGGAATACGGGCCACGATCGACGCGGCATCTCCGGCGGCGGTGCCGCGAAGCGCAGGATCTTCGAACGAGGCCGGGTTCAAGCCTCGCGCGGCCGCAACTGCCGCCCAGATATCTTCCAATCGAAAGCCTTGGCGGGCGACGTCGCGGGCCACAGCGCGGTAGAGAAGCCCCGTATCGAGGCAGGCATAGCCGAAGTGTTCTGCGACGCGTTTTGCGAGTGTCCCCTTGCCCGAGGCGGCTGGCCCGTCGATCGCGATGATCATCAGCGTTGAGCCTCGCTCGCTTCGAACCGGCTGCCGATCTGCTCCATCAGTGAGCGGAATTCGGGGAAGCTGGTAGCGATCATGCCCGTGTCGTCGACGGTGACCGGCGTTTCGGAGGCAAGTCCCATGACCAGGAAGGCCATCGCAATCCGATGGTCGAGATGCGTCGCAACGAGCCCGCCCCCCGCAACCTTTCCCGTCCCGTGAACAATGAGCGTGTCGCCCTCGACCTCGGTGCGAACGCCGTTCGCTTCGAGGCCCGCGGCCGTCGCCGCCAGCCGGTCGCTTTCCTTGACCTTGAGCTCGGCGAGCCCATCCATCCGCGTCGTGCCCTGGGCAAAAGCCGCAACCACGGCCAGCATCGGATACTCGTCGATCATCGACGGTGCGCGCTCTGCCGGTACCGTAACGCCGGAAAGCTTTGAAAAACGGGCACGAATGTCGGCTACCGGCTCGCCGCCTTCCTCGCGCGGGTTGAGGAGAGCCACGTCGCCGCCCATCTCCTGCAGCGTTGTGTAGAAGCCGGTGCGGGTTGGGTTTACCAGCACACCTTCGATGGTGATGTCGGAGCCGGGCACGATCAGAGCCGCAGCAATCAGGAATGCCGCAGAGGACGGATCGCCCGGCACTGTGACGTCGCGGCCCTGAAGCTCGGCTTCGCCGTGGATCGTAATGCGTGTACCGAACTCCCCGGTTTCGGTCGAAACCTCAGCGCCGAAGTGTCGAAGCATGCGCTCGGTATGGTCGCGCGTGGCTTCCCGCTCGATCACGGTCGTTTCACCGGCCGTGCCGAGACCGGCAAGCAGGATCGCGCTCTTAATCTGCGCGGAAGGCACCGGCAACTCGTACACGATCGGCGTGAGCTGCGACGTGCCGCGCAGCGTGAGCGGCAGTCGATCCCGGTCTCCGTCCACTTCGACGCCCATTTGCTTGAGCGGCCCCAGAACGCGCCCCATCGGCCGCTTCGAAAGCGAGGCGTCGCCGATCATCGTCACGGTGATGTCGTGAGGGGCGAGAACGCCCATCATGAGGCGGGTTCCGGTGCCCGCGTTTCCAAAGTCCAGGGGGGCTGAGGGCTGGGCGAGGCCGCCGGTCCCACGGCCGAGCACTTCCCAGATATCGCCAGTTTTCTTGGCCGGGGCTCCGAGCGCCGTCACGGCGCGGGCGGTGTTGATGACGTCCTCGGACTCGAGCAGGCCCCGGATGCGGGTTTTGCCCGTCGCGAGCGCTCCCAGCATGAGGGCCCGGTGGGAGATAGATTTGTCGCCGGGCACCCTGAGGGTCCCCTTGAGGGCTTCTGAACGTTCGGCTGCAAGCGGGGTGGGGTCGGCGTGTGTCACGGGGTGGCGCCTGCCATATCGCGGGGGCGAGGGCCGGAGGCCGTCGCCCGGATTTTCGGGAAAGCTCGCGCATAGAGCCGCCGGATGCGGGTGCTGTCAACGCCGGGCAAAAGTTTTGTCGCCTCTGGAGAGGATTTCGTTTTGACAGCCGCCAGCCGCTGTGTCAGATCCCGCTATCCCAAATTGACTGGTGAGAAAGCCATGGCGACGAAACAAGCGCGCGGGACTAAGCGCACCTGTCAGAGCAACGAATGCGGCGCTCGGTTCTACGACCTCAATCGCGATCCAATCACGTGCCCGATTTGCGGCTCGATCTACGCGCTGGCCTCTTCGCCATTGGCGATTTCGGCCGTCGAAGAGAAATCGAGCCGCCGGGGCCGCAAGTCGGATTACGCCGAGAAGGTGCCGGCTGAGGCCGCGGATGCCGAGGCTGACGAGGCTCTGCCGGAGATCGAAGACGGTGACGCCGAAGTTGCGGCGGAAGAGGACGAGACCTTCCTCGAGGAAGAGGAAGAAGAGGGCGGCGACGTCTCCAACATCATCGGCGGTCCGGTCGATGGCGGCGACGAGGAACGTTGAGGCTCGTCTTTGAACACCATGGCTCCGAAGCGTTGCGACGCTTTGGACCGAAGGGCGAAAGAAGCCGAAATGTCAGGTCCTTGCGGGCCGATATGCTCGGCGACGCCCAGCACGTTGAGAGGAACGAGGACGCTGGCTCTATTTTTGATGGGGTTGCGCCAACTTCGCTCTTGCAGTTTTGAGACGATCGGCCTAATCAGCCGATCTCTTCGATCGTGATCCGCCAGAGGGGCGACAAAACCCGACACGGCGTCACGTAACTCCTGCGATCGGCAAAAGGCCCTAGGCCTGAACGCACGCTGCAGGATCCCAACGGTAAGGGGCCATAGCTCAGCTGGGAGAGCGCTTGCATGGCATGCAAGAGGTCAGCGGTTCGATCCCGCTTGGCTCCACCACTTAACAATTTTGTTTAATTGATATTTTTAGCTTCGAGCCTCATCTGAGGTCGTTGCTCTGACAATCCCTCAAAACAATCCAGTGTAACATTCGCTTACGTCCCCGACGCAGCTTCCGAAGAGTGCTGCACGTCGACGGCTTTGTCCCATAAGCCCACTCGTCCCGTGTCACGAGCGCGTAGAGCCGCACGCCGATCGGAGGTACGCCCTTCTTATGCGGCCACCGCCTCGGTCAAGCTGAGCAGCGCAGGGGTGTGATAGACCCGGGAAAGCTTGAGTCCGGCCTGATCGAACAAAGCTGAGAACTCTGCCTCCGTCCGCTCGCGGCCCTCGAGAGAGGCCATCATGAGCATGTCGAGGACCTTGCCTCCGTGGGGCTCGTTCCCAGGAGGAATGACGGTATCCGCCACGAGAACGCGACCTTGCGGCGCCATCGCTTGTTTGATGTTGCGCAGAATATTGACGCACGTCTCGTCGGTCCAGTCATGGAGGATCCGCTTCAGCACGTAGGCGTCAGCGCCGACCGGTACGGACTGGAAGAAGTCGCCTTCCATGCATTGCCACCGCCCCGGCAGTTCGTTGACGCGTGCGTCCTTGAGGACATGCGCGCGATCATAGTTGATCCCCTGCGAGCGGGGCGCCGTCTTCAGGATCTCGATGAGAAATCCCCCGTGCCCGCCGCCGACGTCGACGATCGTGCCGAACGGCGAGAAGTCGAAACTTTGTGCGATAAGCCGGTTCTCCATGTCCGAAAGGCTCGACATGCCGGTATGAAAGATCGCTCCAGCTTGCTTGTTCTCGGACAGATAGTCGAAAAACGGCTTGCCGAAGATCCGCTCCATGCCGTTCTGGCCCGTGAGCACCACATCCTCGAATGCGCCGAGCGGTTTCCAGAAGATGTCCTGGGTGATCATCAGCACGGCGTCGCGGAGAGTATTCGGTGTTCCGCGCTGGAGCAGTACGGAAGCCTGCGTGGCATGAAACCTGTTCTGATCATCCTCACTGAACACGCCGAGGCTCGACAAGCTTCGCATGAGGCGACGCACGGACAGGGCGTCGGCGTTGAGTTCGTTGCCGAGCTCTTCCGCGCGCATCGGTCGGTCTGCGATGAGGTCGGGTATACCGAGTTTCACCGCTGCGGCGAGCGCACCGGATAAGGCGAAGCCGAAGGCAAGATCGACAACGAGCTGGGCGGGATCTTTCAGCGTGCTGGACATGTCAAATTCCGAATTGAATTGAGCACGTTGATCTTCCCCCAAATGACGACGGCTTCTCTATGGTTGCCGGAGGTCCGTGCTGACAGAGAATCCGCAAAATGCGTGCCAAACTTGTGGCTCGTTGCCGCCCTCGCGAATCTGCGCCCCATCCCCCTGTTGGCACAAGCCGTTTTGCGGTCTGCGCGGCGCAACGCATTACCCGCGGGGCGCCAATGCCGCGACGTCGTTACAGCTGTCGCAAACGGCCAAAGCCGCCAGGCAACAAAGGCTGCTACATCTGGCTACTGACAATCGAGCCGAGACATCGCTCTGGCCTCCGCCGCTGATTGCAATCAAGAAGACGGAATTACCGTTCGGCCGGCATCTTAACGGCAGACATCGGACATCGAGCGGGTTACGCAAGTCGCGCAGTTTGCATTGACTTCCGGTACGGATGTAGGGGCAGACGTCGACGAACATGCAACAGTCGCGGCTGAACGTAGCCCGTCAAATTTCTGCTTGAGGCCGCTCATGAGCTCACTACATGCAGGCCGGATGGGTAGAAAAAATTATGGTATTCTTCCCCGATGAAGCGACGCTTCGTACCTGAACCCCTCCGCCTGACAGTCCTTCGGTCGCACAGTGGCAGGGGGCTTTTCACTCAGGAACGCATACCCAAGGGTTCGTGCGTCATCGAATACATCGGGCGCCCCGCCACAGCCAAACAGATCAAGGAAAATCGCGGGAAGTACCTCTTCTGGACGAGCGACACGAGCATGATCGACGGGAACATCCCGGCGAATACAGCTCGCTTCATCAACCATTCCTGCGCGCCGAATTGCGAAATCAGTATCCGCAAACGTCGAATATATATCTTCGCGCTCCGCACCATCCAGCCTGGCGAAGAGCTGTCCTACGATTACGGCGAGGAATATTTCGACATACATCTGGCAGGAAGCTGCCGCTGCGCTAAGTGCTCTAAGTAACGAATACCCTTTCGCCATCGCGGGTGCGGGTAGTCGGTATCGCGACTGCACGGCGGCGACGTCCAAATGGCGGAAGTGGGCCGTCGAATGATCGGCGATCGGGACTAGATCTGCTCGCACGTCCGCTTGTTGGTGCGCACCGGTCCGACTCACGGGACAGTTAACGCGTGCTCATGCACCCGAAGCGGACGGGGTGATCACTCCGCCAGTCCCGCCTTTCGGAGACCGTCGGCGAATATCGAGAGGTGCTCTGCGCGGCTAATCGGGAGCCAGTCATTGATATTCGACACGCGTAGCGCCGGATTTAGTCTTTGCACCTCGTCGATCGCACGCCTTGCGTCCTCTTGGCGGCCGCTTAGCGCTCGGGTTGCTGCAATCAAGGCGACCACCATGAGGAAGCTCGGCAGGTTGCTGTAGGATTGCTCTGCCCACGCAGACGCCATCTCGATCCGGCCGGCAAATAGATGCGCCATCCCGATCCCTCCCTGCATCCGATAGAGCTCGGGATCGACGGGGCTCAATTGCATCGCGCGCTCGAAGTGTTCGATCGCGTCCTCGCATTCGCCGTGCCAAGTGCGGAGAAAGCCGCCTAGAAACCAAGCCGACGCCAAATTGGGATTGAGGAATATCGCCCTGTCGAGATGCGCGATGCCGCTGTCGAGATCGCCGGAAAGATGTGCCAGCGCATGGCCGCCTCGCGTCAACGCCACGGCATCGTCCCTGCCCAGCTCGACGGCGCGACGTGCCAGACGTTCGCCCTCGGCGGTCTCCAATGCGCTGTTTTCGGTCCAACCGTTCACCTTGCGCCAGAAATAGGACCACGCCGCCATGGCATGAGCGGCAGCAAACTCTGGATCCAACTCGATACTTCTCTGGAACAGGGATAGGGCTTCCTCGATTGCGTCCCTCGTGCCCCGATGGATGTGAGAGAGTCCGCGCAAGTAACAATCGTAGGCAGTCAAGCTGGCCGTCGGCTTCCTCTTCGCGCGCTCGATTTCGGCCAATTCGACCTGAGGAGCAATGGCACCTGCAACGCCCGCTGCGATCTCATCCTGCAACTCGAAGATATCTTCCAGTATTCCTTCGAAACGCTCGGCCCAAAGGTGAGCGCCAGTCGAAACTTCGATTAGCTGCCCGGTGATGCGGACGCGATCGCCAGCCTTGCGTAAGCTGCCCTCCACCACGTACCCGACCCCTAACTCCCGGCCAACTTGCCTTAAGTCCACATCGCGACCCTGGTACGTGAAGCTCGAATTGCGAGCGATCACGAACAGCCAGCGCACGCGTGAAAGTGCGGTGATGATCTCCTCCACCACGCCATCGGCGAAGTAGGCTTGTTCGGGGTCTCCGCTCAAGTTCTGAAACGGCAGAACGGCAATGGACGGCTTGCTGGGGAGAGATGGCGTAGGATGCGAAGAATGGCTCGGTACTCCGGAGACTCCCGGTAGTGACCGATCGAACGCATTCGCCTCTGTGACTTCGCCCACAAAGCGGAAGCCCTTTCGGGGCACGGTGCGGACCAGGAGCTGTTTCTCGCCGCTGTCTCCGATGGCCTTGCGAACCGCGTTGATATGACTGGTCAGAGTCGATTCCGAAACAATGCGTCCACTCCACACGGCCTCCATCATGTGGTCCTTGCTCACTACGCGATCGCGGTTCTGAACCAGATAGAGGAGCAGATCGAATACTTGCGGACCGACGTCGACTGCCGTCGAGGCTCGCGTAAGCTCTCGCCGGGCCGGGTCGAGGACACAATCGGAAAAGAGGAATTGCACGGTGAACTCCGCAATCAGCCGGTGGGGCACCGGTCAGGGTACATAGCATGATACCGGCCTCGGCTAGAGGCTTGGACGCAATTCCAAGGTAAACTGAAGGATATTTGGACGTCCCCGCAAAGCCATCCTGCGGCTCCCCGGGCAATCTCCATTCAGTGGCGGCGTCAGCACGGCGCGGCGTCGAGATCGGAGATGTCACATGAAAATCGTCGTAATCGGGGGCAGCGGCCTTATCGGATCGAAAGTCGTCGGCTTGCTTCGCGGCAAGGGCCATCAGGTTTTGGCGGCGTCTCCAAACACGGGCGTCAACACCATCACGCGCGAGGGACTCGCCGAGGCGCTCGCTGGAGCGAGCATCGTGGTCGACGTGGCGAATTCCCCGTCGTTTGAGGATAAAGCGGTGCTCGAGTTCTTCGAGACCGCTGGGCGCAACCTTCTGGCCGCCGAGGCGGCCGCCGGTGTCGGCCATCACGTAGCGCTCTCGGTCGTGGGCGCCGACCGCCTGCCTGAAAGCGGATATATGCGCGCCAAGAACGCTCAGGAACGGCTGATTAAGAGCTCCCGCATTCCTTACACGATCGTGCGGTCGACACAGTTCTTCGAGTTCGTCGGTGCGATCACGCAGTCCGCGGCCGACGGCAATGCCATCCGCTTGTCGCCGGCGCTTCTTCAGCCCATTGCCTCCGATGATGTCGCGTCGGCGCTCGCCGGCATTGCCGTGGGCAAGCCCGCGAACGGTATCGTTGAGCTGGCAGGACCCGAGAAAATACCGCTCGACGCTCTCGCTCGACAGCATCTCGCTCACGCCGGCGATCGGCGTGAAGTGATCGCCGACATTCATGCGCGCTACTTCGGCACCGAGCTCGACGACAAGTCGCTGACGCCGGATGCGGCGCCGATACTGGGCGCGACCCGCTTCGAGGATTGGCTGGGCCGGTCATAGAAGCGGAGCTGATCTCGTCATCGCCCTCACAGTCAGTCAGACAAAGGCGCGTCGTCGCCGGGAGAATTCCTCCAATGCTCAAAGCCGCTTCAATCGCCGCAGCGCTCGTGCTCGGCTCAGCCGCAATTGCCAATGGCGTCTTCATGCTGATCGACCCGGAGCGCTGGTACTTGGACGTGCCAGGCGTGACGACGACCGGACCGTTTAATCAGCACTTCGTGCGCGACATCGGCTTGATCTTTCTGCTCCTTGGCGGCGCGTTCCTCGTCGGCGCTGCGCGACCGGATCTGAGAGTTCCGTTTTGGGCCACAGCATCGATCTGGCTATCCGCACATGCGCTCTTTCATTTTTGGGAGGTGGCCGTTGGTATCTGCGGACCTTCGGCTCTGGCGCGTGACTTTCCAGCGGTGACGCTACCGGCCCTCATCGGTCTCGCAATCACGGCCTGGGCGATGGCCGACGCGCGGCGCGCGATCCCCATGACCCAAGCGCACACCTCGTAACGGACGCGTGTCGGATCAGCGCGACGAGTCAACTCAACGCACTGAAAACAAGGAGACCTCAAATGTTGAATGTGAAGAAGGACGCGAGCGCGAACGGCACCGCACGCCGCAAATCGGAGCCCGAAGAGTTGGTTCCGTCGCGCTATGCAGTGAAGATCGGTGACATAGACGTACTTGTGGTCAGCGATGGCGTGTTGCCTCTTCCAACTCAAATGTTGGGACACAACGTTGACCTGACCGCTCGAGCGGCATGGCTGAAGGACATGTTCCTGCCGCAAGACTCCTTCGACTGGGCGCTGAACGTCGTTATGGTCCGCAGCGGTGGCAAGACCATCCTCATCGACGCCGGACTGGGATCGGACCCGGACTTGCACTTGCCGCGGGCCGGACAATTGATCAAGCGACTGGACGCCGCCGGCATCGATCTCGGGTCTGTGACCGACGTGGTGCTGACTCATATGCACATGGACCACGTTGGCGGGCTGCTCGTCGACGGAGTGAAGGAGCGGCTACGTCCGGACCTGCAGATCCACGTTGCGGCCGCCGAGGTAAAATTCTGGGAGTCGCCAGATTTCTCGCGCACCAATATGCCGACGGGATTCCCTGATGCGTTGCGGGCTGCCGCCAAGCAGTTCATGAAACAATACGGCAGCCATGTGCGCACGTTCGAGGAGAAGCAAGAGGTGGCGCAGGGCGTGGTCGTCCATCGCACCGGCGGCCACACCCCAGGGCATAGCGTCGTGCGCCTGGCGTCTGGCGGCGAAGCATTAACGTTCGCTGGCGACGCCGTGTTCGCGGTCGGGTTCGACCAACCTGAGTGGCACAACGGTTTCGAGCACGACCCCCAGGAGGCGGCTCGCGTTCGGATCGGTCTACTGCGCAAATTGGCTGAGACCGGCGAGATGCTGGTGGCTACTCATCTGCCGTTCCCGTCCGTTGGCCGGGTTGCAATTGATGGCGATGCCTTCCGGTGGGTGCCAGTCTTCTGGGACTACTGATCGTCTCATGTGATGGCGCGGCCGGCGAAGCCGCCGCGCCGCGGGGCGCCAGGAATGGAGGAGTGAGAAAGAGCATTTGCGTCCGCTTGTTGCCCGTCTCGGAAGAGTGAGGCATGTCCGGTGAATTGCGGGCCTTCGCCGAGCGGCGTTGTTTGGCTATCCGCTCGTCCGTCGTCCCGTCCCGCATTTTCCCGACCACCCAAACGTCCATGGGCTTCGCTATCAGTTTCTGCTCGGCGCGGACGTGATGGTCGCGCCGGCTCGGCAAGGGTGCAGCCTCGGTCGAAGTCTATTTTCCGCGCGGCGCGGAATGGATCGATGTCTGGACGGGATCTGACATCGGCAAAAGATCCTTGTGCCGCACGAAATGCAGCGCCCACAATGCCAGGCCAAGCCGACACAAAGAGGGCGTTGCAGCACACGCTGATCCTTCGGGCTTGAGCAGCAGATTGTCTCTGCGACAAGCCTTCGGGGATGGAAACGCCCAAAGCGATCTAAGCGTGAGGACCGCAACGATGACAACGATGTTTCGAAACGAGCTGCACAACGATTTCGGCACCTGGCCCGTTGCTTATATTCCGTACGGTGGGGCAGACTTCGGAGAAATCCAAGCGGTTGCCGATGTCATCGGCGACGGCGATGACAGTGCTTACTACGATGCCTGGAACGGGGCGGCCGCACGATTGAGCGTCCAGGCTGAAGATGCGCTTGGCAAGGGACACGTCGCGAGTGCGCGCGCGCTCTATCTCAAGGCCAGCGTCTTCCACTGCGCTTCTCTGCATCCGCTTTACGGCGCGCCGGTCGATCCTCGCCTGAAGAGCGCCTTTGGCAAGCAGGTTATCGCGCTCGACCGAGGTCTGGGGCTCGGTGCTCATCCGGTTGTCCCCCTTGCCATACCCTTCGAGCATACCCCGATGCCCGCCTATTTCATTCCGGCGAAAGGCTTCGAAACGCAGGTGCGGCCGCTCATTGTCTTCAACAACGGCTACGACGGAACCATCACGGACATGTATTTCGCGAGCGCAGTAGCGGCCTCGCAGCGTGGCTATCACAGCCTGCTGTTCGACGGCCCCGGCCAGGGCGCCATGCTGTATGAGAATGGCGTCCCGTTGCGACCCGACTGGGAGGTCGTCATCAAAGCCGTGGTCGATTTTTCCGAAGCCCTGCCGCTGGTCGACGCGAGGCGCATTGCGCTCTCCGGCTGGAGCCTCGGCGGTCACCTCGCCCCGCGCGGCGCCGCGAGTGAGCCGCGCATCGCCGCGCTGATTGCCGATCCCGGCACGTGGAGCATCGCGGATGGTTTCCGCGGTATCGTGATGCGCAAGTTCGGCCTCTCGCCTGAGGCGGCAGCCGATCTCGGCGCTCTGGATCAGTCCATCATCGACAAGACGGATACCTTCATCCGTGGCAATCGCCAGCTGAATTGGAAGGTCGTCAAGCGCGGCTTCTGGGTGCATGGCGTCAACGACTTACGCGCCTACCTTGCGTCGGCTGAGCTGTTCACAATGCGGGGACGCGCTGAGTTGATCCGGTGTCCAACGTTGATCACGCAAGCCGAGAATGACGGTCTCGGTGCCGGCGCCGTCGCTTTCTTCGAGGCTCTCCGATGCCCCAAGACGTTGATGCGCTTCAGTGCCGCCGAAGGCGCAGGAGGACACTGCGAGATGGGCAACCGCTCCATCCTCAATGGACGGGTTTTCGATTGGCTAGACGAGCAGTTCTCGTAGCGCTTGGCACGGGCTCCACCACATCGTTTCAATTTTTTCCAGCTCCCACCATGCGGCTAGTGTGCGCCGCCGAGCGAGCGCTCTACTCCGCCGCCAACTTGGCATAGGTGCCGTTCGGGACCGGGCAGGCCGCCCAGAGCCCTTCGAGCGCATCGATCAAGGTCGTCATCTGCTCGTCCGAGTGTGCCGGTGACGGCGTGAGGCGCATTCGCTCGGTGCCTTTCGCGACTGTCGGATAATTGATCGGCTGCACATAGATCCCGTATTGGCGAAGCAGCGTGTCTGTCACCGCCTTGCAGTGAATCGGGCAGCCGACCATCACCGGGACGATATGGCTTGGATTGTCCATGACGGGCAAATCCTTTGCCTTCAGCGATCTCTTGAGTGTTCGAACCCGCTCCTGATGGCGGCTGCGCTCGATAGAACTCGTCTTCAAATGACGAATGGAGGCGAGCGCCCCGGCCACGATCGCAGGCGCGAGAGATGTGGTGAAGATGAAGCCTGAAGCAAACGAGCGGATAGCGTCGCAGAGGTCACGGGAACCGGCGATGTAGCCGCCCATGACGCCGAACCCCTTGGCGAGCGTTCCGTTGATGATGTCGACGCGGTCCATGACGCCGTCGCGCTCGGCAATGCCCCCGCCGCGCGGACCGTACAGGCCGACCGCGTGCACTTCGTCGAGGTAGGTGAGTGCTCCATATTTCTCGGCGAGATCACAGATCGCGGCGATCGGCGCGATGTGCCCATCCATCGAATAGACGCTCTCAAAGGCAATGATCTTGGGCGTGCCCTTCGGAAGCCGCTTAAGTTTCGTTTCCAGATCGGCGACGTCATTATGGCGAAAAATCTGCTTTTCCCCGTTTCCGTGGCGAACGCCTTCGATGATGGATGCATGGTTTCTCTCGTCCGAGAAGACGACCGTGCCTGGAACGAGCTTCACCAGCGTCGAGAGCGTCGCGTCATTGGCAACGTAAGCTGAAGTGAAAAGAAGCGCGGCTTCTTTTCCGTGCAGGTCGGCGAGTTCCTGCTCGAGCTCGACGTGATAGTGCGTTGTGCCAGAAATATTGCGCGTGCCGCCCGAACCTGCGCCGACGCTATCGATCGCCTCGTGCATGGCGGCGATCACTTTGGGGTGCTGGCCCATGCCGAGGTAGTCGTTGGAGCACCACACCGTAACCTCGCGCGCGCCGCTCGCCGCGAAATGATCCGCCACCGGAAAGGCCCCGCGGCGGCGCTTCAAATCCGCGAAAACGCGGTATCGTCCTTCGCGCTGAAGGGCCGCGAGCCTCTGCTGGAACAAGTGCTCAAAGTTCATGTCGACCTCCTGCGCGTCCTTCCGGCAAAAAATTTAGAGCGGTCATTCGGCCTTGAGGCCGAGCTCGATCGCCGCAGCCATGATCGTGCCCGATGCCGCGGAGTCGTCCTTGAAGACATCGAGTGCTTTGCGGAATGCCGTGTCCGCGTCCTCTCTCTCGCCAAGAACAACGCGAGAGCGCATGAGGCGAGTCCAGCCATCGAGATCTCGCGGAGAATGATCGAGGCGATCCGCCAGGCCGTCGACCATCGAGCGAATAGCAGCGTCATTTTCATGCGGGGGCGTCGCTTCCGAACTGGCGAGCTTCGTGACGCTGGCCTCATCGGTACCTGTCTGGACGGCCCCAGTCGTTCCCGTCGAAGCAGTCTCCAAAGTACTAGCCCCGGAGGCTTTCGCCTTTGCTTGCTCGTATGAAGTCTTGAGCTCGGCGGAATTCGGATCGAGCTCAATTGCTTTCGCATAAGCGGTCACGGCCTGGTCGTAGCGCTCCGTATTGAAGTAGGACCAGCCGAGCATCCGCCAGCCTTGAATGTCCTGCGGCGCGGTCTTGAGCCGATCCGCGAGCTGCTCGATCATCGTGTTCACGTCGGGCAGAAGCTTATTGGCAGCCGCGTTGGAGGCCGGTTCTTCGGATTTAATCGAGCGCGTATAGTCCGCGAGATTCGCGAGCATTTCGTCGTCGCCTCCGGGAGAGGTCGACGTGTCTATGGTCGCGCCATCTGAGCTAGGAGAAGTCCGGAGATATGAAGAAGCGGCTCCTATGCCTGCAACCACAAGAAAAGCCGCGGCCGCAACCGTCAATCCTCGCGCAGTTCCGGGAAGGCGCGTCCCGACACTCAAGCGCGATGGCCGCAGACGAGAGGGGAAAATAGCTCCCGCCTCTCTCGGTCCTTTCTCATCGAGCTTCCGAAGCTTAAGCCGAGATCGGATATCGAGGGGCAGCTGCTCGCCGCGCGAAAACACGACGAGCGCTGGCAGCGCGATCGACGAGACGATGAAAATCCAACCCAAGAATGTCAGAGACATCTGATACCTCCCTGCGATCAATGCCTGCGCACTTTGTTGCGGCGGAATGATTCAGAACCGCGATACCGGCTGCGGATGTAATAGGGACGGTAGTAGACATACCCTCCGATATGCGTCGGGTAGTGACCGCGGCTGTAGTAATAGGGATAGTCGTAGTAGATATAGCTCGGTCCTATCGGCAGATAGATCCGCGGGCCGCGAGCACGATGCCGGCTCTCGAGCGCATAAGTCCTGGCGCTTTCGCGGGACTTCGAAATGGATTTTTTGCCCGATGCGGCGTCGGCCGCTGGCGCAATGGCGAGAACGCCGACTGCCAGCAAGCAGGCTATCAAAATACTCCAACCACTCATGAGACACCTCGCATAGTTCATCGCTTAGAACTTCCGGCGGACCTCGGCGCGGAGGCCGAAGTTGTCTTCGTCACCGCCCTCGAGGATCTGATAGGTGGCGTCGGCGCGGAACAGCCAGGCTCGATCGATCGGCACCTGATAGCGAACGCCGAAGCCATATTGCGCGTCCCTGGCGCCGATGCCGTCATCTTCGAACGGCTGCACCATGCCCACTTCGAAGACGAGCTGCTGATCCAGGTTGAAGAGATACTGCAAGCCAATCGCGCCGCCGAGAGTGTTGGATGCGGTGTCGTCGAGCTTCGGATAGCCGGTGAGCGCGTCGGTCTCGAAGTTGATGCCGACGTTCTTCAGGATGCCCGCGCCGTTGCCGTCGACCAGGGGCTGCGGGTTGCCGACGCCGATGAAGAAGTTGGCGTAGGGCAGCAGGGTGCTCGGCAAGCCCGTGATCAAGCTGTTTTCGGAAATGAGCGCAAAGCCGTCGCTGTTCCCTTCGGGATCTTCTCCGAAGTTCGCAAACAAGCGCGTCGAGTTCGACACGGTATTGTAGTAGCGCCGGGTGTAAGCGGCGGTCAAGAAGTGCGTCAGAAGGCCGTCCTGCTCGTCGCGCCCCTGTATCAGGCCATAGCCCGCTTCGATGTAGCCGTCGTAGGCGTCGATGAAGGCCGTTACGCCGTACAGGTTGGCCAGGTGATTGTCTTTCTCGTCCGCTCCGATGATGCCCGCGTTGTCGACATTGTCGAACGCGGCGAAGAAGGTAACATCGAAGTTGGCAAGGCCGAGCGCCGCTGAGTTCTTGGCCGGAAGGCTCACGGCGGCTCCCAGGATTGCGTCGTTCGCCCAGATCCCGTTCTGCAGGAACAGTGGGAACAGACCGAAAGTGAACGGCAGGTCGAAACCGG
>VFQP010003646.1_pt1 | contig 15420 bp, 17 predicted proteins | sample 3512351 | NCBI WGS metagenome assembly VFQP01 (sample SAMN10412372, study PRJNA504923) | tailings metagenome | isolation source: Relicate 1 Philex TSF1 revegetated site | place: Philippines: Tuba, Benguet | collected 2017-08-29 | reverse complement strand
GTAGCGCGCTCGCGTGAGCGGGCACGGCGCACGGAGTCCCAGCAGTCGATGCGCACCAGCACTACTGTGCACCCTTGGTTATGTGTTCGTTCTCTCTGTGCGCGCTCTTCTCGCGCGCCTCACACTTTCGGCGCCCGCCTCCTCGTTGCGGGCCAGAAGCATCCCCAAAGAACGCTCGCGACACCGAGAACGCAAGCTCAAGGCACTGTCGACACCAGTTGCCCACGTACTGTCGCTTCCGATGGCTTTCGGAGCGTGCCGGCGCCAAATGGCTGTAGCAGCGCGCTCGTTGAGCAAGCGCCCTGCAAGCAGCGCGCCCTTTCTCATGACGTGATTGCTGCCGTGCTGCATCTGCCGCATTCCACGCCGCTGAGCAAGCTCTTCAACAGCTGGGCTCGTCGTCGTTGCATGCCGCCCTGAGGAGCAGCGCAAAGCGTTCATTATGTCAGCGAGCAGCAGCAGCGGCAGCACAGCGCAGGCACAAAAAAGACTCACACACACAAGGCCCCAGGCGTGGCGAGGCGCACACGCGTCCGAGGACGACGCGCCGCACCAGCCTGTGCCCTCCGCACAGTCCTGGTACAACACACTGCCGCGGCACCTCCCCCACTGTCTTACGATGTCGGTGAGGGCCACACAATCAATCATACAGGCACACGCGGGGGTGGGGGGAGAAGAGCACCAATTGGCGGCGTGGGGAGCAGGGCCAATCGCCCAGGCAAACGAGCGACGGGCACGCGGGCTGGCTACGCATCTAGCCCTCAATCAACCCCCCGGGCCGGTCCTCTCCGAGAAAGATGTCGTCGTGATGCGCTGCGGGTCGCCGCAGGCGCCGACGGCTAAAAGCTATGGTTCGCAGCGGGCAGGCCGCAGGCCGGCTGGTCAAGCGACAGAATGACGGCCCCGCCCCCCAAAGGGGCACCGGGCCCTCACCAAAGGGATGGCCCCCCACGGGCTCGGGCGTCGGTGCGTGTGCCGCACAATCAGAGCACGCCGTGCGCGCCGGTCAATCATGCCCACACACGCACACGGCCCGTGTTCCAGGGGGGGCAAGGAGGAGGTGACTACAGCACACGAGCACGCCTGATGGGCACACGCACATCACAGGCACTGCCCCCATTTCGGTCCTGCTTCCAGCTGCTGGTGGGGCAGCAACCCTGGCAACCCCAGAGAGCGCGGCACGGCGGCCCCCGCCTCTCACTGAGCGCACGCAGCCCCGGGGCCCTCCGTCCCCGGCGTCCCATCCTGCCTCCCACCAAACCACGAAATCCGAGTCTTCAGCTCGCCACGCTGCAGGCGCGAGCGAGCGGCCTTCCTAGCTTGGTACACGGGGACTACTAGCTCTCCTCTACGGGCAGGCGCTGGCGTAGGGCCCGGCGAACCGGTCGGCATTCATGACCTTGGTCCAGGCGGCGGTGAAGGTGCTGAGGAAGAGCGCGTTGTCGTTGGCGTACTGCGTGGCGAACGTGAGCAGCGTGGGGTCCTGCACGATGGCGATGTCGTTGGCCGTCATGGCCACCGTGCCGCGGCGCGACAGGTAGTAGACGGGCGCGGCGGCCACCACGTCCCACTGGTTGCCGATGAGCGTCTTGAAGTAGGCGTTGGTGAGCTTGGAGGGGTCGCCGTTGGCCGCGGGCACCCAGTAGTTGGCCGGCACGGCGTAGCCCTGCCACTGCATCTGCGTGGCGCTGCGCGGCATGGCCGCCAGCGCCACCGCCTCGCCCTGCGGTGCGCACGAGGCGGCCGAGCGAGCCACACAGATGCGTCAGTCCGTGCACCACGCACGCGTCGGGAGGGCGCCAATTGGCCGCAGCAGCGCTCAGCACGGCGAGACGGACAGTGGCGATGCGCTGCGCACTACGAGTTACACGGAAGGGGCAAGCGCGAGAGGCCCCAAGCGGTGTCGGCGGCGGCTCACCAGCGTGACGCCCAGCACGTCTGCGTTGTCCTTGAAGGCCGTGACGGCGTCGGGGTAGGTGCGCGGCGCCAGCCAGGCCGGGCCGCCGTCGTACGCGTCGGTGCGCCCGCCGCAGAAGCGGAGCGTCTGCCCAGTGGCGTCCTCGATGGCGGCCTGGCCCGCCAGCACGATGGTGTCGGCCCACGAGAGCGCGGGGCCGCCGACAGCCGAGCGGTCAAACTGCGCCTGGATGGGCGCCAGCACTTGGAGCACCTGCACGCGTCGGGGCGAGAGTGGGGACCTTGTGAGCGCGTGTGCGGTGGCTGTGGACCCGGGACGCGGACGCAGCCGGCCCTCGGCCACTGCCCACTTTCGCTCGTCCAGCAGCGGTTTGCGGGCGGCGCTGCTGCTGCTCACCATGTTCATGCCCACGTTGGCGGGCCAGTCGCGCTGCGGCGACAGGCGGATGCGCGCGCCGTTGCAGCCTCCCAGGTGGTCCGTGTCGCGGTAGGTCGAGGCGCACCGCCAGGCCAGCGCAGCAAACAGCGCGCCGTAGTACGGGCTGTTGCCCTGGGCGCCCACCATGTCAGGCAGCAGCGCGCTGTTCCACGTGCGCAGCGCCTGCGCGGAGGCGAGGCGTCGTCACCACGCCCAGCACGCCGTCAGTGCGCGCTGCAGCAGCGATGGCATTTCTAGATCCCGTACGCGTTGCTGTGCTGTGGGAGGGCATGCAGCGGGCCCTGCTGGCCAGCGCGGGGCGTGCGGTGGGAAGGGCCCAACGGCGGCCAGCGCTCGCTCACCGTCTTGATGGCCGTCTTGACGGCGCCAAAGTTGGCCAGCAGCGGCGGCGTGGGCGGCAGCGGGTGCTGGAAGGGCTGCGGCGGCAGCACCAGCGGCCCGATGCACCGCGAGGCCGGGCCCATGTCGCGGCTCACCAGCTTGTACCTGGGCGGCACGAACACACAGCGTCACACAGAGCACGCACAGCAGGGTGAGCAACGCTGCACGAGCCACAGCTGCCAAGGGCACTACTGAGGCAAAAGAGAGAGAGCACCCTCTCTCACCAGGCGGCGGAGAAGGCCGTCTTGAGCTCCGTCAGGTTGCCGGCGTACAGCTGCACCCACGGGTTGTACGTCATGTCGTACAGCAGCGCAATGTCCGACGTCAGCATGAAGTGCTCGGTGATGCCAAAGGGCGCGTTGTCCACGCGCAGGTTGGACGCCGTCTCGGGCGTCGGCCGCCACTGGTAGTGGCCGCCCGGGCCCAGCACCACCTGCAAGCCAGGGAGCCATAGAGCAGCGCAGCGGTCAGAGCCCGGGCCTGCAGAGAGAGGGATGCACCTCTCGCGCCGCGCGTGGCTTTCTTCACCAGCCACCATCACGGTGCGAGCGCGGAGGCGGCTCACCTCCCAGAGGTGCGAGCGGAGGTGCATGAAGAACTCGTTGGTCCACATGTTGGGCGCAAAGCCCCACGCGCCCTCAAACCCGCTCGTGAAGGTGTTGGGCCCCTTGCCCGGCACGGGGCCGCGGTTGGTGCACCGGCCAGGGCCCAGCGTGCACGCGCCGTGCATCTTGCCAATGCCGTGCCCGCCGCCGATGAGCGCAACCGTCTCGGCGTCGTTCATGTCCATGCGGCTGAACACCTCGCGCACCTGTGCGCAGCCATCGGTAGGCGCGAGCAGGCGGCCGTTGGAAGGATCGCGTGGCGCGTGCGTGGGCGGCCACCAGCCGGCAGCAGGGCGCACGCCCGTGGAAAGTTAAAGGCGTGCTCTGCTGCTAGATGACAGTGTTGCTTGTGCCGAAGGGTGGGTGGGACTGGGGAGGGAGAGTGGATGGGTGGGCGGGCTTGTGAGGTGGACCTCGAGTGCGCACCTCGAGGGCCGAGGCGAGGGGGTCGGGGTTGCCCATGGGCCCCTCTGGGTTGACGTAGATGAGGCCAATGGTGGTGGGGCCCAGCGGCGCCTTGCACTGCCCGTTGACGGGGCAGGGCGCAATGGACTGCTGGACCGCCGTGGGGCCCAGCGGGTAGCTGTCGGTGCCGTCCAGGTCGTCGATGCGCCCGCCGCAAAAGCCCAGCGACGGCCCGCCCTGCACGGCACACGCGCGTGCACACGCGTTGGGCGCCGTGAGCGGGCGGGCGGGTGGGTGGCCGCAGACGCACGTGGCTGTGCGTGGAAGGTCTGGGGCGCGCGGCGTGCCGTTGGGCTTCCAGGCGGGCGCTGCAGGTGCGAGCTGCTCACCATGGCCTCGATGGCCGTGGTGCCCGTGAGCACGATGAGGTCGCCCCAGGAGAGCGCGGGTCCGTACTTGTCCTTGAGCGGCTGCAGCAGCGCCAGCGCCATGTCCAGGTTGGTGTTGTCGGGCCAGTTGCTGCGCAACAGAGCGAAAGGGCCAGGAGCGCGCGGCACACGATTCAAGAACGAGGTGGCGCGGCGCGTGTGTGCAATTGGCGCTGCGCGCGCTGTGAGGCCTGTGAGCCGTGCTCAGCTGCAGCTGGTGGCGTCGTCCGGCAGTGGACGGTTGCGCGTGCTGTAGCTGACGTGTGCTTTGGGATCACTTCCTGGTGCTGAACACGAGTGGGCGGAGCCGTGTAGTAGGCCTGCCCTGCGCCACGGGCCTCGCACGCACGCTGGCGCACACACGCACATTTCCGGGTCGAAGCGGATGCGCGCGCCGTCGCAGCCTCCGCGTCCGTCCCAGGCGCGGTAGCTGCCGGAACAATGCCATGCCAGGCGCACCATGAAGGGGCCGTACGTTCCTGTGCGCACATGACGGGGGAGCGGGCCACAGCGGTCAACGTCGGCATCACCTTCCTCGCGTACAACGCCAGCAGGCGCCGGCCACGCAGCCAGGCGTGCGCGGAAAGCGAACGGGAGCTCGCTGCTTGCGGCCTGCGCCTCTCTCCGCCTCTGCACCGAGGCCAGAGTTGTGGGGCCGCATGCTGGCACGACAGGATGCTGGCAAAAAGGTGATGGCCCCGGTGGGCGCCAGCGGGGTGCCGGAACGACCGGGGGCGGCCCCAAGGGGAGCGCGACAGCGGCCGCGGCGGGGCGCGCCTTTGGCTTTCGACACCTATGCATCGCCATCTGCCTGGTTGCCTGCGCCGCTGGGGGCTCGCTGCGCTCGAGGACGTACCCCAAGGGTCGACCGGCCACATCGGGTTGTTCGTGAGGAGCAGCGCCTGGATGTCCTGCTTCAGCGCGTAGTAGTCGACCGCACCGAGCTGCTGCTGCAGCCGCCTGGCCCTGCGCCGCTCCACCGGGTCCACGCCCTGGGCCGAAAAGTTCGCGTGGCTCTGCTGTACAGACTGCTCCTGCGCAAGCGACCGCTGCTTCTTCATCAAGTGCGGACAGACCGCGAGCGCTAGATGGGAGAGCTGCAGCGCTGTGAGCACCACCAGCAGCGCCGCGCGCGCCATCCTGACTTTCTGCGTTTGTGTGTGAGGATGCCGTGGTCAAGGCCGTGGTCAAGGCTCCACGGCAGGGCTTTAGAACCCCCGCCCGACAGCGAGACGCAGCACATACGACACTCCAACGCGCAAGCCGAGCCTCCATCGCCTCAAACGCGTTCGCCAGCGCGCGATCTGGCCAAAAGGACTCGGCTCGCTCGGCTTGCTTGGAGCTTGCATACGATGGAGCTCGCCTGCCACCCCGGATGGGATGGCAGGCACTCACATCATCGTGTGGCTGAAGGAGGTCCACATCGCTGTTGGTGAGAAGCCCAACGGCAGATGCGACTCGAACACTCTCCCGCTGGCGCACACGCGATGCATTGACGGCAGGCGTCCGGTGAAGGAGATGAGGCTGCACCAAAAAGGAGAGTTTCTCAGGATGAGCCCAGAAAGGACATCATCGTCATCGTCATCTGAGCAGGCAGGAAGAGCAAAGGATGCCAACACCTCGGCTGAACGAAGCGGCGCTGCCAGCGGGGGAGCGCACCCAAGCGCGTAGGTGGCTGGGCACCCATGGCACCTGCACCCAGGACCACACTGCAGTGGCACGTTGTGCGACCACGCCGGATGCACGCGGATCCGGATCAACGCCGCGGGTGGAGCAGGCCTTCGACCTGCCATCCACCTCGAGATGATGACAACACCTGCATCACCTCCTCAACGCCCTCCTCCTTGACCTTCTGGCGTTGAAGTCTGCGTGCGCTGTTTAGGTACGCGTGCGAACGCGTCCCGCCAGCCGCGCCTGCTAGTTGAGTGTGCTGGCCTCCTCCGCCACTGGCATGCGCTGTATACAGTGTCACGCTCCCAATTGCACGCTGCGTGGCGCGCTCCGGAGCTCTGCTCGCCCCCCTCTCAGGGCCGGGCGAAAGAGTTGACCTCTCCCCCCCCCCTGGCACGCGCAGACGCGCAAATGGCGACCGAAGATGTGTATGCCTATGGCGATCAGCAGCAGCACCAGTACCCGTCCTACCACGAGCAGCAGCAGGCCCCTGGCGAGGAGGCTCCGGGGGGCGACACGAACGGAGGGGACCACCAGCAGCAGCACCACCAGCAGCACCAGCAGGTCGTCTACGGCGGCGGCGATGAAGCTGCTCCTGGAGAGGCACCGCCACCAGGCGGTGGCGCTTCAAGCGGAGTGCACGACTACCAACAGGCGGCAGCGCAGGCCGCCGCGCTCGCAGCAAAGTTCGCGCAGCCCGAGGGGCAGCAGCAGAACAAGCGCAAGTACGACGAGTCGGACGGCGGCGCGGCTGCCCAGCCCGAGCCCAAGCGCTTCCACCTCGAGGTGCGCCGAGGTCCGCATTTCAACTTGTGGCGAGCGCGCACACGCCATGCACTGCCCGTGCATGGGCAGTGCCCAGCGCCATTGGCGACGGTGCTGCAGCTGTGCTGGCATCTGGCCCGAGCGCCGTGGGCAGCATCAGCGCTTGACCACACGCGCGATCTCGAGCGCCCCCCCTCGCACCGTGCACGTGCTGGTGCCCTGCAGGGCGTGGTGACGGGCGAGGTGGTGACGCTGCCCTCCGGAGACGCCCTCTTCACCATGCACCTCTCGCAAGCCAAGGTGCGCCCCGCGGACGTGTGCCCACCCAGCCACCCTCCTCGCAGCACCACGCCTCGCAGCACATCGGCCCCTTGGTCGGTACGCTGCTGCACGCAGGTGGGGCGCATCATCGGGCGCGCCGGCGCAACCATCCGTGAGCTGGAGCAGAGGACGGGCACACGCATCCAGGTGCGCTCACGCTCTGTGGCACGCACGCACCATCTCAGCACAGAGCGACAAAAAAGGTTCCCTTCCCTTTGCTTCTCGCCCATGATCAGGTGGACCACAAGACGGACGGGGACATGAAGCCCGTGCGCATCACCGGCCCCGCCTACGCCGTGGAGGAGGCCCGCGCGCAGGCCCTCGCCATCCTCGAGGGCGAGGGCGGCCCGGGCGGCGGCGGCGGCGGCGGCGGCGGCGGCTTCGGCGGCCCCTCGGGCGGCTTTGGCGCCCAGCAGCAGTACGGCGGAGGTGGTGGCGACGGCGGCTACGGCGGCGGCGGCGGCGGCTTTGGCGGGGCGGGGGCAAGCGGTGGCTACGGCGCTGGCGCCGGCGCTGCCGGCGGCGAGGTGCGGTGCGGGGCGCACGCCGCTCAGAGGGCTGGCAGAGGCGGCAGGCTAGCGAGCAAGTGACTGCTTTATTCTGTGTCAAACAGGCGACCACCGCGGTGACGTGATGGTGTTTGCTGCGTGCGGGGCGTAGGTGTCGCGGGTGATCCAGTGCCCCCCGGGCATGGTGGGGCGCATCATTGGGCGCGGCGGCGAGACCATCCGGGGCCTGCAGAACGGCACGGGGGCGCACATCCACATTGACCAGGTGCGCCGCGTCCCCTCTTCCCCCTTCCCCTCCTTCCTTCCCCCTCCCCAGGGTGAGACGCAACCGGGCACGCGACGGCCCGCTGCACGTGCTGAGCCCCCGCGGCTCGCCCTTGCCCCTGCATCGCCAAGCCTGCGCGCCGAGCTCAGCTGGTTTGCGTCGTGCGTGTGATCCCTGTTGGCGCCCTGGCCGCCCCCGCAGAACTTCCCCCCCGACCAGCCGCGCGTCATCACGGTCAAGGGGCGCACCGAGAGCGTCGAGCGCGCCGTGAAGATGATCCAGGACCTCATCAACGGAGACCCCGCCAGCGCGCAGGCAATCATCCAAAAGGTGCGAGCGCCCTGCCCTCCCTCCCCTCGCGCCTGGCCCTGCTTGATTTGGCACCAAACCCAGGGAGCCCGCCGCATCCCCGGGGGTGTGCCCACACGGGCTGGCGGCCTCCTCGCGGGGCAAAAGCGTCGCTCCCACCAACTGGCGCGCATCCAGCGCTCACTCTGCTCCAATCGTGTGTGTGGAACGTCTGTTCCCGCAGCACGGGCTGCTGGGCCCCAGCGTGGTGGTCGAGTGCCCCAAGAACGTGGTGGGGCGCGTGATTGGCAAGGGCGGCGAGACCATCAAGTCGCTGCAGCGCAACCACAAGGTCTCGGTGCAGATCGACCAGAGCACCGACCCCTGCAAGGTGCGCGCGGGCAGATAGATGTCGGGCCGCATGCATGCGTGTTGAGCTCTCCACGTGTGGGCCAGCCATCGCTAGCAAGCAGAGTGGGTGTGAGCTTGGCGGGAGGGCGACCAAGCAGCGCCGCTGCGCCTCACACCGCGCCTCGCTTCATCTCGCAAAGCGACCCGAGGGGCCAGGCCCCGAGGGGCTTGCCATGGCGCGGGCGCCGACAGCTGCGTCGGTGTGTGGGTGTGCTCGCTGCTCTGGCGGTTGCCTGGTGCAGGTGACCATCGCGGGCCCGGCGCCCAACGTGCAGGCGTGCCAGGTCGCCGTCATTGAGATCATGGAGGACAGGCAGCCGGGCAGCATGGCGGGCGCCATGGGCATGGGCGCGATGGGCGCTGGGGGCGCCATGGGGGGCTTCGGCGCCATGGGCGCGGGCTTTGCAGGTGCGCGCGCACCTCCCTCCCTGCCCTGCAAAAAGGACGTCGTCTCCAAGCAGTTTGGAGAGCGGTGCTCGTGCGGTGCTGCTGCCGTGTGGCGCGCAGGCCAGGGCTTTGGGTTTGCGGGCGGCATGGCGCAGTTCCCCGGCGCCGCCGGCGCCTACGGCATGCAGGCCAACCCTTACGGAATGGCGGCGGGGGGCTTTGCCGGCGGCTACGGCATGCAGGCGGGCTTTGGCGCGGCGGCGTACGGTGCCATGCAGCCGGGCTTTGGGGCCTACGGCGCCATGCAGCAGGGCGTCTACGGCATGGCGCAGCAGCAGCAGCAGCAGCAGGGCGCGGGGGCTGACGCCTCGGCATACGGGGGTGCGGCGGGCTATGGCGGCCAGCAGCAGCAGCCACAGCAGCAGCAGCAGCAGCAGCAGCAGGCGCAGCAGCAGCCACAGCAGCAGCAGCAGCAGCAGGACGGCGGCAGCGTTTGGTCAGAGCAGAAGGACGACCAGGGGCGCATTTACTACTATAATGGCATCACGGGCGTGTCCCAGTGAGTTTGATGTGCAGCCAGACTGCACCAGACTGGCCCTCATTTTGGCTCCACTTCTCCCTCACTTGCGTGCCTCTCTCACGCGCACCTGCAGGTGGGAGAAGCCGCCAGAGATGCCCTGAGGACGAGGCGTGCTGTTCGCGTGCGGCGCGGGGCGTCACGGGCAAGGCTGCGTGCTGTCTGCGCGCCGCCGAGGACCGATTGCTTGCTGACCACCTCTGCGGCCCGTCGCTTCTTGGACATAAGGCGGTTGGAACGCGATGGGGACGTGGGCCGTAGCTGACGTGCCGGCGGCGGCGTGCTGTGCGCGCGGTGGTTTGGACGCGACAACGAGTTGACGGCTGGGGTGTGTGGCACGCGATCGAGATCCCGGGATTGTTGGGAATGCGCAGCGTCCGCTGCTGGGTTGTATGGTGGCAAGGGTCCATGTGTCCCACTGGCACTGCATCAGATGCAGTGCGCACGGCGAGGCGGTTGCAGTTTGTGTTCCCGAGATGAGCACAGCACTCACGACAGCACTCACGACAGCACTCACGACAGGGCAGCAGCCCAGAGCAGCGTCGACTAGTATGGGCCCAGACGAGCAGGAGCAGGTGCACGATTCATGCAGGCACGCCAGGCGCCAGCACCACTCAGCCGCCGCCATCTTGGCCTGATTAGCATCCGCGTAAGCAGGACGAAAAGATCTGAGTGCGAAAGGGACAAAAGCGGCGCCCCAGCAGCAAGCGCGTCCGTCGAGCGCTTGACCACAAACGCCAAGGCCCGAGCGGGGGCTGCGACGCGGTGTGCGCACGCCCCCGCTCAGGCACGCAGCGGCCCATCGCAGCAGCCCATGGGCTCTTCCATCACTGCAGCTGGAAATCAGAATCAGAAGCCGATGGCCTTCATGAGCGCGTAGCCCAGCGAGACGATGACTCCGTAGGCCAGCACGCTGCTGGGCACGCCGACAGCCAAAAAGTCCGCCGTATTGACAAACGTCTGCCCGGTGGCGTCCTCGAGCGACACGGCGTTCATGTTGGGGAAGCCGCTCACGGGCAGGCCCATGGCGCCTGAGCAGAAAAGGGGAAGACAAGGGGAGCGGGTCGCGCGTGCGGGCGCGGACGCCTGCATCGACGTGCCAGCGCCAGGGCCCGGAGCCGAGCCAACGCGGCACAACACTGCGCTTGGACCGCAACGGTGCGCCCATGATTGGAGGCTGCAGCCCTGCGGCCGCACCAGCGGCTTGCGCCCACCCCACCCTTTCCCTGGCGCCCATGCCCCCATGGGGAGTCCTACCTGAGCACATGAGCGCGGCGGCCATGACGAGCAGCTTGGGGTGGGGCACGCCGGGCATCTCCTCGCCCACGCTCTGGACGATGGGCAGGATGACCATGGCGCCGACCGTGTGCGAGATGAAGGTGGTGCAGATGAGCACCGCCACGCAAAAGATGGCCGTCACGGTCCACAGGTCCAGACCGTCCACCTGCGACCAAACCACGCGTGCATGTGTGACGGTGTGCTCTCTCACGCACGGTGCTCTCTCGGCGAACCGAGCAGAAGCCAGCCCGTGCCCCCTGCAACCGGCGCGCCGGTTGACCCTCAGCGAAGCCGTGCAGCTGCGGGCCTTCTCCATCATCTTAGATGGAAAGCAAGTCGGCAGCCAAACACTCAGGGTTAAGAAGGCTGCACCCAGCCCCACAATCGCACAGCCGTGGCCCACCACCGACGGACTCTCCTCCAGCCCTGCCAAGCAGCAGCGCCACAAGGGGGGCGACGGGACCAGGCGGAGCGGCGGCGGCGTGGGTGTGCCGCGGCGGTACACGCACCAGGTGGCGGATGCTCTCGGCGATGGTGAGCAGCAGGCCAGAGCTCTTGACCGCCTCGCCCAGCGCCGACCCGCCCATGGCCAGCATCACCACGTTCCACAGGAAGCCGTTGAAGTCGTCCTGCGCACACACAGCCACCCAGCACACGCAGACGGCGGCGTGCACGCGACTCACGTGACGCTGCATGCCCCAGCACACGCAGACGGCGGCGTGCACACGCTGCGCACGACAGCAGCGCGGCCAAGATGGCGACGCGCACGGTGCGCACGCACGCCGGGCCGCGCGCGCGCGCGACGCACCTTGCTGAGCACGCCAAAGCCGAAAAAGGCAATCATGGGCAGCACGGCCACCACGCCCATCTCTCCCGTGTACCTGCATTTCGCAACGATTGCAGAGCCGCGCCAGACCAATCGCCACAGACTGTCGAGCTCCGCCACCGATGGAGCTGCGCGCGCCGCGGTGCGCGTGCAGAAGAGAACGGGTGCGCCGCCCAGCTGCGCAGAGGGCGCGGCCCGCAGAGCCGCACGCGTGTCCAGCCCGCTGGCCGCTCGGCCCACTCACTTTTGCAGCGCCGTGTTGGCGCACCAGAGGCCCACTGTCACGACCGACACCACCACCACGTATACCTGCAGGCGCCGCCACCGCACCACATCACGCACCGTTCACGTTGCCGAGGCGCTGCTGAGCACAGCAAGACTTGCTCCCTCATCTCGTTCGCTCCGAAAGCAGCAGCGATGCGGCCCACCCGCCGCGGGCGGGCGCAGGCGGCCGCTGGCGAGGGGGCCCGAACGAGGGCGCGGTCAGGGCCCAGGCGCATGGTGCACGTGGTGTGTGCTTGCTCGTGTGCGGCTGCGGGGTGCGCGAGTGCGCGCCTGGGTGAAGGTGAGCGGGTCGTTGGAGGGCTTGAGCGGGCGGATCTCCGTGGTCTTGGTCCAGGGCTGGTACCACGCCATGAGAAGGCCCCAGCACATGAAGTTGGCTGCGGCGGCGTGCGCACACACACAAGATGCGACGCCAACGCAAGCACATGAGTTCGCGTCATCGCGCCAGCAGGGGAACGCCGCTGTGTGCGTCCGCGACGGTCCGCAAGGCCCGGTCCAGCGGCCAAGGCGCAGGGACGTCTCGCTCCCGCAGCGCACTCACTGACGATGGCGACGGGCAGCGCGACGGCAAACCACGCCAGCCAGCTGGGCGGGTGCCCGTCCATGGACATGCGCTCAATGGCAAAGATGTTCTGCACGGCAAAAAGCACGCACGGCACAGAGCACGCGCTCCCTCGCCCTCACGCTCCTCCACACACGTGCTCCTCCTCCGCGCCAGCCCCTGGCCTATGCACCGAAACAGGTCGCTGAGGCAAGCCGCGAACCCCAATTCGTTTGCAGTCGCGTCTTCAAGCAATCGCGTGACAACATGGCCCCAGGCAACGCACCTGCGGCGAGGAGATGGGCGAGGTCATGCCGCCCACGTTGGACGCGAGCGCGATGCCCATGACGAGCGCCTTGGCAAAGGGCGTGGTCACGTCCAGGGTCCTGCGAGGGCGCAGCACGCGCGCCGTGAGGACGCAGCGAGCAATCCATCAAGGCGGCTGTCGCCTCCTCCGCTTGCGCCGCCCTCGCAATGGCTTCTACGCACTCACGCACTGAGTGTGAGGCTCAGCAGCGACACCAGCAGTTCTGCAACCCTACCCAATCTGCACCCCTGGCCCCTGGTTGGCGCACCTGAGGATGGGCGAGACGAGCGAGAAGCAGAGCACGGGCGCCGCCACGTTGCTGATCCACATGGAGGCAAAGGTGGCCACGAACATGGAGGCCAGCAGCACGTTGCGCGGCTTGCGCCCAACGCGAGACAGCACCGCCACCGCCATCTGCCTGCGGGCGCCAAGCGCGGACGACGTGACGAGTCACGCTTGTGAGCGCGGCTGCGCTTGTGTTGGGGGGCGCCGCGTGCGCGGGAACCTGCGTGAGGAGGTGGGCCCTCGCATCGCGCCGCTGCCGGCGAAGGAGCGGCGAGCGTGCAAGTGCGGGGCGGGTGTCGCCGCACGACGCACTTGGCGATGAAGTGCTTGGACAGCGCAGCGGCGATGGTGAAGCCGCCGAGCAGCAGCATGATGACCTGCAGGGCGAGGAACAGCGAGGTCCAGGGGCACACACCAATCCCTTGGCAAGCAGCTTCTCCCGTTCCCCTCTCGTGAACGGTCTCCGAGACGCGAACGCGAGAGCGGTGGGAAGCAAGCCTTTGTGTGCACGTCCGACAGAGCCGAGCAAACGCCAGGCGCGCAGGCAGCAGTATAGCCCTGCAGGTCAGCCTGGGGAGCGCGCCGCACCTGGGAGAACATGGCGTGGAAGATGGCGGGCGCCGCCTGCTGCGGCGTCAGGCGTTCAGGCGCGTCGGGGTGCGTGCGGTCCACCAGCACCTGCGCCCGTACAGGATGAGGGCCACCGCAGGGCTCTCGCGTTCCTGCAATAGCCGCTGTGGGCCCGAGGGGCAAGTCTCGCGGGTCGCAGAGGAACGCAAAGCGTCCTCCTGGTGGTGGTCGTCCAGAAAGCGCAGGCGGACCGGGCGTGGGAGGGGAGCGGCGGCGGCGGCGGCAACGGCTCACCCGCAGCGTGACGACCAGCACGGGCACCAGCAGCGCCGTGACAAAGAGCGGCACCGCCTCGAGCGCCCACAGCATGGAGGCAAAGGCCAGGATGGCCAGGCAGTTGCACTTTTCCGGCTCCTGCGTGGCGCCCGCACGACCGACGGAACATGATACGGATGCGTGAGGAAGCGTCGCCCCCCCCAAAACTGGGGTTGAGACCGGAAGCGACGCTGGACGTGAGCGGCGCACGGGCGCTGTGGCCGGGCGGGACCGTGGCAGCGGGCGTGTTGCGACGTGCCATGCGCGCCCGTAGAGAGGGACAGGGGGTGAGGCGTGTGGCGCACCGGGAAGATGTCGACGCTGAGCAGGCCGGCAAACACCAGCACGCTGGCCAGCAGCGCCAGCTTGTCGCGGTTCTGCGTCAGCCTGCGGCCACGCACGCGCGGCGCGCGCCGCCCAGGCGCGAACTGTGTGAGCGAAGAGGAGGTCTGGTCGCGGGTGGCGCCCGCCGGAAAAGGGGCAGCTCTGGGCCTCTTACCACGACTCCTTCTTGATGGTGGGCTCCACCGTGGCGGCCACCGTGCGCCGCTCCATGGCCACCATGTCGCGCCACACGGTGTTGCGCTCGACCTGCGCACACAGCGCGCCCAGCACACGCCCAGCACGCTCAGCGCGCACGTTCCCCGGCGCAAGCTCCAAGCCGCCCAGAGAAGAAGAGAGCACAGCGACAGCTCAGGCAGCAAGGGAAGGGCAGGCTCCAGCCCACTCGCCTTGATGTGCTCACGGAGGTTGCGCGAGAGCTGCTCGCGCGCGCGCGTGGTGTCGCCATTGGCGAACACGACGGCGTACAGGTCCACCAGCCGGTCCAGGTGCCGCTCCAGCTCGTCCTGGAGCGAGGCAACGCAACGCAGCACACACGCAAGGGGCGCACGGCCCGGTCACGGCCAAGCTAAGGGCGCCATGGAACTGCTGCGATTGACGCCAAAGGAGACAGAGGGTGAGGGCTGGGATTGCTGACGCTTTTCAGGGCTGCGGCGCGCCGGCACGCCCCCCTCTAGCTCATGAAGGACTGTCGTGAGCGCGAAGAAAGCAGGCGCAGCCCACCTTCTTCTTGATGGGGTACTTTTGCTCCACCAGCGGCCAGTACGTGTCCTTGAGGCTCACGCTGCTCGTCAGCTGCGCGGGCACGGCGCGGCAGGGCAGGCGCGAGGCAGCGCGTGAGGCGCTGCGAATCAGCAGCACCCGCGGCACCCCCGGAGTGGTGAGCACAGAGCACATTACCCCGCCACACGCACACAAATCCACGCCCAAACACCCGCACCTTGTCGTGCTTCTTGATGAGCTTGCGGAAGCCCTCGCGGTTGAGGTTCAGGTACTCGAGCAGGTCGTTGACCGTGGTGAACACGTCCTGCACGATGCACCCACGCGCACGTCACACGCGCGCCACGCCACACGCCCTGGGCCGCCCACGTTGCCCTCTGCCCTCTTGCCGCGGCCTCCTTGCCTGCTTTCCTGTGCCCCCACCCTGCGCCATCCCCGCCACGCACCACGAAGCGCGCCCGGAGCTTGTCGCGCTCGGTGCGGACCTCCCTCACCCACCCACCCACCCACCCACCCAGCCCCGCCATGCACCACGAAGCGCGCCCGGAGCTTGTCGCGCTCGGTGCGGACCTCCCTCACCCA
>VFQP010003645.1_pt1 | contig 15424 bp, 26 predicted proteins | sample 3512351 | NCBI WGS metagenome assembly VFQP01 (sample SAMN10412372, study PRJNA504923) | tailings metagenome | isolation source: Relicate 1 Philex TSF1 revegetated site | place: Philippines: Tuba, Benguet | collected 2017-08-29 | reverse complement strand
TCCCCCCACATACATATCCCCCCACATACATATCCCCCCACATACATATCCCCCCCCACAAACCCCCCCCCCACCACATACCATGAGTGCCGACATATTTTCATACATCTCTGCCCCCATCAGTCTGAACGCAACTGTCTGGTCACCCACCAGTGCTTGATCATGAGACTCAGCATATGCAATGGTCTGTGTGGGGTGTGTATGGGTGTGTGTGTGTGGGGGGGGTATGGTGTTTGTATCCTTTGTGTATAATGGGCAGTGTTGACATGACTGGTTATGTGTAATGCAGGGTACAATACACACACACACACACACACACACACACACAATCCCCTCAACCCCCCACGTACCCCCACATCACAACCAACCCCCGCACCTTTTCATTGTATCGTCGATTGCACAGTGTACTCACAATATCCATCATGCTCCACTGCTCATCCGGGACATGTTTAAGTAATTGAATCCACCGATCCGGGATTGCCATGCCTAGTCGATAATCAAACCCCACACCACCTTCCTCTACTGGGCGACAGAGGGTTGGCATGCCACTCACATCCTCTGCAATGGATACCGCCTGTGTGGGTGTTTGTGGTGGTGGTATGCGCGTGTGTGCAAGGGTACTTGTGTGTGTGGAAGGGTACTTGTGTGTGTGTGTGGGGGGGGGTACGTGATGAGGGAAATCAACACACTTGTTCATCCACACACACCCCTTACAAACCTACCCCATTATATGCACACCATCTACACACACACTCCACGCTACCCTACCCACACGCTCCACGCACTCTCCACCCACTCTAAACTCACACCACACACACCCCAAACCCACACCCCACACCCAAACATACATCTGGTACGAGGCTGTGTATGACCGTATTGGCCAGCATGAGGTACACCACTGCATCCACATCAGTGGAGGTGCTGAAATACTCATGATAATCACCTGAAAAGCCCACATTAATTCCGTGATGATGGTACAACATGCTGGTCACCCCATCAAACCGAAACCCATCAAACCTAGGTGTGGGTAGGTGGGGTGGTGGTGTGGTGGTGGTGGCGAATACACACATGGTGTTGTGGTGTTGGTGGTGAATACACACATGGTGTTGGTGAATACACACATGGTGTTGGTAGTGTTGGTGGTGAACACTGTATGCATTCGTCCATCACCCCCCCCAAAACCCCCCCACGCCCCCCCCCCCACAACCCACCACCCACGTACTTGTACTCATCCAACCACCAGCGCACATTCGACAGCAAGTACCGCAACACCTCCCAATTTTTGTAATTCAAAATCCTACTATCCCACTGTGCATGATACCCAGCAGGGCCCTGTCGAAAGTAATTGCTCTCTTCTGGTTGACCAAAGTCAAAGCCTGCGAGACCATCATCTACATTGCTGCTGATGTGGCTGTGTACAACATCAAGTAGGACGTATATTCCTAGACGATGTGCCTCATCAACAAGTGCCTGTGTGTGTGTGTGTGGGGGGGGGGGGGTTGGGTTTGTGGGTGTGAGTGTGGGTGTGGGTGTGGGGGGGGGTTGGGTGTGTGCTCGTGTGATTTGTGTGTGGGAGGGAATGAATGTGTATATACAAGTGCATGTGTGGTTGTGAAGAGGATGTGCGTATAGTTTTTCACCCCCTCTCTTTTCACCCCCTCTCTTTTCACCCCCTCTCTTTTCGCCCCCTCTCTTTTCACCCCCCCTTTTCATCCACCCTTATCACCCCCTCTCTTTTCACATGACACACCTTGAGTTCCTCTGGTGTCCCTGATCTGCTACTCACAGCAAAGGGGTTGGTCACATGATACCCAAAACTTGCATAATACGCATGTTCCTGTATAGCCATCAGCTGGACTGCATTATACCCCAAGTCCTTTATACGAGGCAGCACAACATCTGTGTTGTGTTGTGTGGGGTGGGGTGGTGTTCCACAGCGTGTGGGGGGTGGTGGTGATGTGGGTGGGGGTGGGGGTGGGCCACCAACACCATTAACACCCACCAACACCATAAACACCCACCAACACCATTGACACCCACCAACACCATGAACACCCTCCAACACACCTTTAAACTCTGTGTAGGTAGCCACCTTACCCTCATCCGCACTCATACCCACATGTGCCTCATACACACGCAGTGACTGGGGCTTGGGGGGGCGACTGTGACGCCTGGGTGTGTTTGTGTGTGTGAGAGTGTGTGTGTTGTGCACATGTGTACATTGGTTGGTATGTATGCCTGTGTTGACTGCAGATTCCCTCATGTGTTGGCTGCAATTTCCCTCATGTATCGACTGCAGTATCCCTCATGCACCCCCATTGTTGTCAGTATGATGCCATGTGTATGTATATTTTCACTGTTTCTACAGCCGTTGCTCATGTGTGCCACCTCACACCAACCATCTCCACCACCAACCCCACACTCCCATCCACCCCACCACACACCACCACACGTACCACACATGTTTCTCTGCTGGTGGTGGGTTCCAAAACACACCATCATACTTGGCACCCATCACACCAGGTTTGACTGTTGCCCATGTGATCCATGCAGGTAGGCGATCCACAGACCACCCCTCTGTGTGTGTGTGTGTTGGTGTGGTGTGGTTGTGTGGTGTGTGGTGTGTGTTGGTGTCTGCGTTGGTGTGCATGTGTTGCTATGTGTACGGATGTGCTATGTGATACAACAAATGTAAACACTGCATGCACCAACGTGGTCACCAACATGGTCACACATGGTGGGGGGTGACCATACCATGATTGAACAGTTTGATCTTCACAAGGCTCCCATGAGGAATTGTGGGTTTACCATCAGCACCATGTGGGATGCGAATTTCCCACACTCCAAACTTGTCACGTGTCATCTGCCCCTCTGTGCCATTCCAACCATTGAAATCACCAATGAGCTGTGCGTTGGCTGCTCCTGGAGCCCATTCACGGTACACGACTGCATCTGACTCGACGATAAAGCCAAACTTTTTATACCCCTATGTTTATGGTGGGTGGTGAGGTGTGGGTGGTGAGGAGGACGCATTTGTGTATAGACGTGTGATAGTCCCACTGTAGTGCAGGTGCAACCATATGTCTACATACTTGTGCAAACTCGAGGAGGGAACCCTCAGCAGCCTCGATGGCCTCCTTAGTTGCTGTGTATTGCTGCCAGCGATAGTCGATGTGTGGTGCGTGGTCCACCAGCATCGGATCCACATCGTAGATAGCCTGTGATGTGGATGTGGCAGATCTAGATCGGTCAACCCGCCAACCATCTCCCCACCCCAGCAACCAACACACGCTAGCAAACCACCACCACCCTACGCACCAGCTTGTGGCCCTCTGCTGTGGAGACATCAGCAGCTGCATTGGTTTTCACCTGACGTTGTCTATCAATCACGCGTGGTCCCAGAGGTAATCGACATCCTCGTAGCGTGTGCCACAGTTGCATGCTTACGAGGAGTCCTGGGGTTGGTGAATCCCTGCAACTGACATGTCGTTTGCCGCCCAGCACAGGCTGCCCAGCGATGGTTCGCAGCCCACTGCTCAGCGTGTGCATGCCACCAACGCTATAAGGTGCAACACGAAATGAAGAGTGTGCTGCTGTGACGAGCAAGGCGGTTGATGGTCGATGCTCTAGAGACAACGGTCTGCTTGCGTCCCGAGACCAAGCAAAGAGGTTGTGGTATGGGTGAATGGGTTGGGGGTTGGGCTCGGATTAATTTGGGGTGAAATAATTGGTCAAGGAAAAAACACCAACGTGCCACATCGTGTGGACACCTGAGGTCACCTGAGCTTGTGGCCCATGATGCTCACACACACCTCATCATTGATGCTCATGTGGTGCAGGTGGTGATAGTGCTCGTGATGGGAAGCAGCAGATGATGCAGGTGGTGGTGAGGCACATGGTTGGTGCCAGGATGTGTGGGGCAAACACATTGTTGTGCTTTTTTATGTCCTGACAAGTTCAGGAAATTTGTGTATACCATCATTGCATGCACCATTGCAGTGTGCGTCCCCATCAATCGCACAGCTGAGAGATACAGCAACACATTGTGCCTTGCAAGATCTACACCCTAGACAACAACATACTCACACGCAATAGAAATATGACTAGTCGTTCACTGGCAATGCTGCTGACATTGTGCATAGTAGTAGTATTTGCACCTGGCGTGTTTGCAGGACCTCGGTGGACATACTTCGGATGCCAGTGAGTCGTGGCTCGTATACTACCCTGTGCAGCACACATATTATTCATCATCTCACCAACATCACCACACCCACATTTATAGGTGCCACAACACATGGACGTTTAATGACACAACAACCCTCTACCCCACCCCTGCCAATCGCACTGGTGGCCTTGCCTACACCGTATTGGGGGAATGCGCTGGGCAAAACAGCGACATTCCGTTGGTATGCTGATTATCATGTGTTTTGCAGTTTGCAATGCAAACCTGTCTCAACACCCTACACCCATCCGCACAGGTCTACCCACCAACAAGTCCCCAGCAACGTGGGTACACCCCACCCCCCCTTCAGCTCTCTCGCTGGTGCTATGTGCAGGTCTGGAGCTGCAAGGCTGCGCTCCCACACTTTCAATACGACCCTGTGACTGACTTGTGGTGGGACTATTGCTCATGCAACGGCAATGGTGCAGGTTCTGGGGCACAAGCTGGGTGTTACTTTACCGATCAAGCCCCCGTCAATGGCTGGGTGCCCACCACAAATGTGTGGTCGAAAAACCCAGCGTAATCGGGTTGCCGGGTGTGTATGTGCGTGATGGTGTTGCGTGAGGGGTATGGTATCATTTTCTTCTTCTTTTTTGTGGTAATTATATGTGTATGTGAATGAGATAGTTGCACATTATTCCTTGTTGGGCAGGCGGACCAATACTGTAATACATCGGCAACAATGCAAACAAATGGGTGGCACAAACAAACAGGTGGCTTTCTTGTTGGTACACATACATGTTGTGTGGGTGTGTTGACATGATGCTCCCTGTTATTCTTCAGTATGAATGATACGGCAAAACAAACACATGCCAGATGCAAAATGCAGAAAACACAGAGCTGTATTGAACACACAGATGGAAACACACATAGGACAAACACAAATACACATATGAACAAACACAAACACACATATGAACAAACACAAACACACATATGAACAAACACAAACAAATATATAATGAGAAAACACTTGGGTCACATCAAGTGGTGACCTAGTTTTTATTCACCCATTGTGGGGTTGTATGCCTCCACATGAACACCCACCGTTGTGGGGGCTCCACATATGTCTCTCTCTCTCTTTCTCTCTCAAGCACACCGCTTGCATGATGCTGCACATGCACCCTGCATGAATGTTGCATCACATGCACCCCCTGTGAGATTGTGTGTGTGTGTGTGTTTTATGATTGATTCGTGCAAGTTTTATGGTACAACCCTCATCCATCCACCCTCAGCACCCACCCTTAACCTCCACCCTCAACACATACATGCTGCCAGCTGTGGACACGCATCCGTCACATTGTTATAAATGCCCACTGGTGGTGTATCATCACACACCACATCTGCCACCTGTGCCACATCATTCGGCACTGTGTCGGGGGCAGTCAATGGAACATCTTGACCCTGTGTTTTGGGATCAATCAATTGTGAGTCACCAGTGGGTGCAGTGTTGGGTCCAGTCAGAGGAAGATCATCACCCTGCCAGTAGGGAGAGAATTTACGAAGGCGTTTAAAGTACTTGCATGAGTCACACCAGTTGCGGCAGAAGCCACCGAGAAAGGGCCAACACTGCTGGGGGGTGGGGGCCTGGGTGGGGGTAGGGGTAGGGAAACGGTGTGGTTGGTAGGGAAATTGAGGGATTGAGAGGGGGACATGATGGTTGTGTATAAAACATGAGGGTGTGAAGGAAATGAGGATGGTTTATACATCATGACGCCACCACAGTACAAAACCACTTCACATACAAAAGGAGTTGTTTCTCACACCACCAACATATCACACACCATATCACACCATCACACACCACCACACTCTACCTGTATCATACATGCCCCTGCATCACTCGAGCCAGGTGGTGGGTAATCCACACATGGTGGATCTGGTGAAAATGCTACAGAGGGGTTTTGACCTGTATTGGCTGCATTTGCCCAGTTAAGCTGTGCCTGAACTGCCTGGCCACCATCTTGGGAATAGGTGAAATCCAAGCCAGACTGCAACACACCACCATCGGGGACTGCCTGTGGGTGGGAGGGTGTGGGAGAGGGTGGGTGGGGGGGGAGAGGGTATGGTTGTGGTGGCAGGTGTGGGGAATACAGGAGGGAGAATGGGATTGCGGTTGATAATATAGGGATACACACCCACACACCTCCACACACTCACACAAACAGCCCATGTGTACCCGTACTTACCTGCCACACCAGTACCCCCCCATATCCAGCATAATTAGCAGCATCAAATGCATAGGAGAGAAATGCATTGCGCCCCATAGGGAGTGAATCACTGAGGATTCCTATTTCTTCTAGAACAATAGGCTTGTTGTACCTAGTGTGGATATATTAGTGCGTTGGTGTACTTGTGTGGGGGTGTGGGTGTACTTGTGTGTGGGAGGGGATGCATGTGTGGGTGTGTACAAGTGTGCATCATGAAGACGCACAATGGCGCACTCCCACACCATCATGTACGATATACAAAACCCCCCACATACTCCAACCCACACCCCCTGTACCCCACACCCCCTGTACCCCACACCCCCTGTACCACAGTGCATACACAAACAGTGCACACAATGGAGCCCTGTACCCCTGTGCACATACCCACGTGCCATGTTGGCCCTGTTGGCAGCATAATATGTAAAAAACCCTGTCCAATTCCACATTGCAATAGAAAAGCTCTCACCATAAAAGTGCAGGGTTTGATAATCAATGTTGGGGTTGGCAATGTGCGCACGTGCATCAACACCCTTATAGCCATCATTCACCCAGCCTGCTGGGATCTCACCTCGACTGTCTGTGCGATACCCCTCCTGTGTGAAAAGGTGTGTGGGTGTGTATGTCAGCGTATATGTGTGTGATGACAACCATGACAACCACAAAACCACCAACAAACGACACCCATACACACCCACCCCACACGTACATCTCCCACGCTCAATAAATGATTGGTATCAATGCTCTTAAAGTGTGCCGCCATCTCTTCCACCCACTGTTTAATGGCTGTACCAGGTGCCCACCCGAGTGAAGCATCATACCCAGGAGCAGTGGTAGGTTCATTACAGAGGTTGAAGGAGAATATAGCTGGGTCATCTGCATAGCGGAGTCCATTATACACATTGACACGATTGAGAAGGTAGGTCATCTGTGTTTGTGTGTTTGTATGTGTGTATGTATAGATATGTGTGTGTACGTGTGAAGATTGGGGAGAAAGAGAAGGGGGAGTTTGAATAAAATGGCAGTAGTGATAAGGGATGCATATTGAGGTAAAAACAGCTCATGCATGCAACAGCTCATGATGCCAGAAACCATCATGGTGTTCCAGCCCCCACAGCATAGCATACCCAATGACCCCCACACCCTCACAAAACACACACAACATACCCATTGCTTGTATGCATCACGAGTGGCTTGGGACGTATAAAACTCATCCTCACTGGCTTGAGGCCCTATCAAGCTGCGAACATACCACAAACGGCCACCAAAGTCAGGCCAACTATTCACCAGTGCTAGTGTGAAACGCAGCCCCACACGTGCCCCATAGTGGAGCACGAAATCAAGGCGTTGTATGTTGGCTTCTATGTACTGACCTGGCTGTGTGTGTGAGGGTGTGGGTGTGGGTGTGGGGAGGGGATGATGGATGAAGGGGGGAGGGTGGTTGGAGGGGGGATGCGGGGTAATGTGGTGTGTGTGCGTTGAGGTGTATTGTTGTATGGGGGTTTTGTGTGTGGTGTGGTGTAGCACACATTGTGCCACGACGTATCCCTCAACCACAAAAACAACATATCTCAAACAAAAACAGCATATCTCGAACAATAATACCACCCTCCACACAACAAAAACAACACCCCCCCACACACATACAGTAGCTTGAAATGGGAAAGGCCGCTTCCATTGCTCATACTCTCCATACCCATCAGCAAAAGCCCATATACGCAACACAGTGACACCTCGTTGTGCGTGAAAGTTGAGGGTGCTGATGATCTGATCCTCGGTCCATGCCTCTTGCTGTGGAGAGTGGGGTGTTGTGAGTGGGGGTGTGTGGGTTGTGTGTGTAAAGGGTGAGTGGGTTGTCTGTGTAGAGGACAGTGTGTATGCATTGCCATATGTTGTTATGGTGTACACATGGTCACCCTGATGGTGATGTACCGCTTCCCCCCCAACAAAACACAATCCCACCTGGCAGGCTATCCCATATGCATTGGTACCAGCAGCAAAGAATGGTGCGCCATCGAGTGTAAAACGCCACCCATCCCGTTTGACAAACCCACTCACGGGGGTGGCAGATTCAGGTGCAGCAATGGGCTGCGTGGCTGCAGGTGGCGGTGAGTTGCGCTTGAGCTGCCAAAACACATCCAAAAGCTGCTGCATATAGTCTGGATCGCTTTTATTGAGGTTTTGAGATGTGTACACGGATTGCTGGTGGGGTGGATGGGATGGCGTTGTTGAGGCAGCATGTTTGAATTGGAATGCACCAGCACCTACCTCAAAACTAGCACGGGCTGGATAGTGGGAAGCATCATCTTGAATACCTACACTGCCAGGGGGAGGGCCAAACAGCTGCATGGGCTTGTTGGCAGGTGGTGTAGATAGTGTGATGGGGTGAGCACCCTGCATTGTGTTTGCTGAAGACGCCTGCAACACCTCAGAACTCGTGTACATGGTTGTATGGAGATCTGGGGGATCTGTTGGTGGTGGGGTTTGAGCCTGAGGGGGCTGTCGTGCGTGGGCGATACCACCGATGATGGTGATCAGTAGCAACAAATTTCGCGTCATGATGATCGGATTCGGTTAGTGATTAGGGGGTTGTGTTGAATGTTGAATGTGGGACGACACGGGGTTTGTTATGGGTTGTTTTTCGTTCATCTGCTTGAAAATGAATTGAACGCGTGGTTTTCGGCAGTACCTGGGTTTATTTGAACGCATGTTGAACGCATATGTGAATGCAGTTGTGTGTGCAAACCTCATCGTGCAAACCCCAACGTGATCTGTGCGGCAGGGGCAGTGTGGGATTGTGTGATGTATGGCCAACCCCACAAAAGGATGAGCTCTGTCTGTCAGCATTTCACAAATATATCCTAGCAACGTCATGAGTCTGCATTAGTAGCCATTGCACTGTCGTGGCGCTGACTTTGGCAAGCATCAGCCATGGTGCAGCATACAGTGTGCACAGTATCTACACTGTCAATGATACTATTTTTGCAGCTTGTATTACTTCTTGTGGCTCTTGGCCCTTGTCATGCTGCCACATTGGTGGTTCCCTTGCGAAGACGGGTGATGCATGCGACCACCCCCCGCCGCCACCTCCTGCTTGATGGTGCATACCAACTGCATGGAACTGTCAAGGATCTTGAGTACGTTATGAGTGATGTGTCCAGGGTTGATGTCTTGTGTACGCATGTGGTACCATGGTGGGGTACCAAAGCTACACATGATGTTGACCGCTCCATGATGTTGACCGATGCCATCACAATCCCCCACACCCCCAGGTATTTTTATGCTACGTTGGAACTGGGTACTCCACCACGTCCATATGATCTCATTGTTGATACTGGCAGCACCATGACCTATGTGCCATGTGAGACATGCACAGCATGCGGTACCCACAAAAACCAACCTTATGGTCCCAGTGCCAGCAGCACGTACAGTGAGGTTGCGTGCAACAGTGACAAGTGTGCGTGTGGGGTGCCAAATTGCGGCTGTGGAAGGAAAAGCCGGGTATGTACTTGGGGGGGGTGTACTGTGGGGGTATTATTGTACACCATGCACACCATGCACACACACACCCTGCACACACACCATGCACTGTTGAAAAACAATCAAACCATATGCACAACCTCTTTTCACACCACCTGTGTTCACACACCCTGTTTTCGCATACAGTGTACATACGAGCGCAATTATGCAGAATCAAGCAGCAGCAAGGGCTACCTAGTACAAGACAACCTGCTGCTGCATGGCAATGAACAGGGGTCTGCTGGGCTGCACAGTGTCCCTCTTGTGTTTGGGTGTGCTATGAGTGAAACAGGGGCAATTCATCATCAAGCAGCAGACGGGCTGTTGGGGCTGGGGAACAGTAACGCCTCTGTGGTGAACCAGGTGCTTGAGGGGTGGGGTTGTTTAAGAGGTGTGGTTGAGGATGGGTTGGGTCATGGAGGTGTGATGGTCTGTGGTGATGATGTGTGTGTTGTTGTTGTTGTATATGTCCATCATGCATGGACATATGTCTTTGCCATGTGACACACCCATGTACAAGGTACAAAGCTACAAGAAAACACACCCTCACAAATGCACATGCCGTACCCACCTCACAAATCCCCCCCCCTCCCCCATGGTCAAACAGTTGGTCAAACATGGTGTTATGGTTGACCGCTTCAGCCTGTGTTTTGGTACAGTGGATGGGGATGGTGCACTGCTCCTGGGTGACCTTGCCCTACCAGGAAATGTTATAGAGTTTGATTATGTGCCTTTGATGCGCACTGCAGGGCATTATTACATAGTAAGGATGGACAACATGGGGCTGGGTGGCGTGCCACTGGACATACGGCCGGTATGGTGGTGTTTGAGTGTTTGGTGTTACGGTTGTTGGTGTTTGAGGAGGTGCAAGGGTGATGTGCATGGTACTCATGCTACGAGTGTTTCTGGGCAAGGATGGTTTGGGGTTGTGTTTTTTTGTTATTCTTTCTCATGATTGTGTATGCTATTTGTGTTGCATGCAATGGTATATTGCTATACATACATTAAACACAAACACATACATACATTAAGCACATGTATACACACGCATGCAATGCCCCCTCCACCCATCCCCTCGTACCTGAACACGCACAGGGTTTATTCGATATGGGGTATGGGGTGGTGCTCGACTCAGGCACCACCTACACACACTTGCCTAGAGAAGCATATGACGCGTTTGTGAGGCTATTGTTGCAGTATACCAATACATCGGGACTGCCTCGTATTGATGGGCCCGATCCAAATGTATGTGATATGAGAGGGGGGTGGGTAGTATATGGTGGTGGTGGTGGTGGTGGTGTGTGCATATACAGTGTACATACACAACTATGGTATATATACAGTGTACGTACACAACTATGGTATATTCTCCCCCCTCCAACACATCCGCACAGTTTAGCACCCAGGACATATGCTGGCAGGGTGCCCCCTCTGAACATCACCTGGAGCGCCTCACAGACGTATTCCCCACCCTGCAACTCCACATGGGTGACGTCACGCTGCATCTGGGACCTGTGAGTTACTTGTTTCGCCATGGGCTTGTGCATGGGGCGTGGTGTTTGGGTGTGTTTGATAATGGGCACCAGGGGACCCTGTTGGGGGGGATTACACTGAGGAATGTGCTTGTGACGGTACGCTGTGTGGGTGACTGTGTGGGTGGGTGGGGGTCACGATGGTGTATTCCCATCAACATGCATGACCATGACTGTACCTTATTGTGCAACGACACGCATGTAGTTACATTCTACACATACAGTATGATAGAGTGCAATGGCGTGTGGGGTTTGCACATGCACCATGTAAACGACTGGGGCTCATGTTCAGTGAAGAGTGTCATCATAACAAGGTATTGTGTAGTGTGCTGATACGTGCATGTGCTGATGTGTTGGTGGGTGTATGTGCTGATGTGTGTATGTGTTGGTGTGTAGTGTGGGGAGAGATACCACACCCCAGTCAGCAACAACACCCATCCTCCCCCCCCGCACCCCCCCACACATGAGCAGGATGCACCCGAGTGTGCCCCCACCATACGGCCAGCACATGGAGACCCCCGTTCCAGCTTTGACAACTTGAATGAACATGTCCTGCTGCGAATCTGGAATCGGCTCTACGCTGCAAGGGGCCAGCAGCAGGCAGTGCACGAGAATGACACACAGAAGCACCACCACCAGAGGAAGCGTCGCCCACAGCAGCAGACTCAAAACAACTAGCCATTTTGTTTGACCCACAATGTTCTATTTATAGAGAAAGTCTAGCCACTAACAATATAACCAAAGCAACAACCATACCATGCCTGTGTATGAGCTCTTTGCGTTGCTGCGTGCAGATCTGCCTCGAACGCAAATCACAGAAGTGCTGCGAAGAACTGGCACTACCGTGCTCAATGGCAATGGTGTATTGACAGATATTAAATGCTATGGTGAGCAGCCATTAGCCTACAGAATACGTAGCCCAGAGGGCTTTCAGTACGAGGCATGCCATGGCTGCTGCTGGGTGTTGTATTCAACTGCTTTGTGTTTATATATATCATACCACCAACAATTAGGCATTGATGCTGAGCGTTTTTTTCGCTGCCAACCCTGCTGTGCTGGACAAGCTCAATTACAGCCTGCGTGTCGATGAGCGTGTGCTACGGTACAAGGTGTTTAAGCAGCGCAGCCTCCCCAAGTACCCAAGCCCCTATTATGTGGGCAAGGCACTGCGTTTGGGCTATGCAGACAAGCTCAAAGCCAAGTTTGATCCCATCACCAACGGGTTTCCCCATGCCGCCTGGAGGGCCCTCACCAGTCACATGCCACCAGGGAGGTTGGAGCCTGGGTCGTTTGGGCAGCTGGCACGGGAAGCAACTGCTGCACTGGCGGGGCAGACAATCGAGACGCAGCATTTATTGGGGGGAGGGTCGGGGAGGGGGGTGTTGCCACCAGCAGGGCGGGGTGGGCTTGGCGGTCGGCAGATGCATACGGTTGCTGGTGGTGTGCATGGTAGTGGTGTGCATGGCAGCTTTGCAGCGAGTGGAGTTGTTGGGTATGGGGCAGTGATAGGCAGTGATCATGCAAGAAGGGAGGACGATGTTGTGCAAGTACCTCCACCATGGTCATGATGTATTTCCTAGTGTGCATGGTATGTGTATAGTACATGTATGTGAAGTTATTGCTGTCCATTGTACATATGTGTCGTACATGTCTGTAGTACATATGTGTCGTACATGCCCACACAATGTATGCGGTTGATGATTAATTCTGTTATCCCTGTCTGAATGATGCCAAAGGCCGGTGTCACATGGGTGGACAGTCTATTAGCTCTAGCTGACGCATACAATGTGATTTGTGTATAGTGGGTGATTTGTATTGGTGTTTTGTGGTGCAGTATTGTGTGTTTTTGTTGCTTTGTGTTACATGTTGTTGACCGCATGTTGTTGACTGTGTTACATGTTGGTATGAAAACATGTGTGTATTATATACTATTGTCTACTATGTATGTATATGTGTCTGCTATATATGTATATGTGTCTACTATGTATGTATATGTGTCTGCTATGTATGTATGCATCTCTACTGTGTATGTGTATGTGTACTGTATACACTGCATGATGTATGGGCTATGAAGATTCACATACAATAATCAAGCTCAACAGAGCTGATCAAGGTGCCCTTGAGGTACATTGATGACCACATTTCTCCGCTGTACCGAGTCCATACATTGTTCTTGTTGTATAAGTATATACACACCGTTGAGGTACATTGATGACCACATTTCTCCGCTGTGCCGAGTCCATACTGCATACATTGTGTTGTTTCTCTTGTATACATTGTGTGCGCGTGGATGATGATTTGCCCAATGTCGGATTCCTACTGAACCCATGCATGTCGATATTTTGTTCTTTTTGTGGCTTGACACGCGCACGCAAACCCCTGTTGTGATGACACAAACACACACACACACACACATTTGCGTGCAGCATTGTATTGTTCCTGGTGCACATAGTATTCATATACACACATGCATGTTGACACATACACAGGATTGACCTGAGAGAAAGGGTATTGACGCTGTTTAGTTCTGCTGTTTGACCGAGCATGTTGACCATGCGCGTTGACCATGATGTTTGACCATGCGCAGTGTGAGTCATGAGCACAAGTGGTTGTGGTGGTGATGATAGAAAAGTATGATGAATGTTGCACTTAAAGAATGTGTGTGTATCTCCTTGAAAAGATTCATTGTTATTTGTAACAACAAGAAAGATATACTGCATATCACTGCACCTGCACAAAATCTTCACCCAAAGGTGTCCATTATTATACGTTGATACAACACCTCGACACGTGCTCACACACGTGCCGAAATTCCCTATGCCCACATACCCCATGCCTCACATTCCCAAACGTGCTCCCCTCTCCTTTCCCATATACTACCCCTCGACCCTGTTTTCTTTCTCCCCTATTCATTCCCCCCCTATTCATTCCCCCCCATTTATTCCCCGCCAGTTTTTTCCCCGCCTGTTTTTCCCCCCCCTGTTTTTTTCCTCCCTGTTTTCCTCCCCTATTGCCCACCCTTCATACCCCTTTATCTCCCAGTACTCGCACCACCACGTCCCTGGGCAGTGCAAACACAGGGTCTATTGCCTTTAACCCAGGATACCCCATCAGTGCAAGGCCAGCAATTCCAAAAAATGTGTGATAGACATCCACCATGTCCTCTGGTCTGTCACTGATACCACCATCCTCCTCATCCTGTGTAGGTGGGGGTGGGGGTGGGGTGTATGGACAGGGGGAGGTGGGTGTGTTTATGTACGTGATTCACAGCGTATGTGTGCAAAAGAACATGAACAGTGGTATCACACAGAACAGTCAACATCACACAGAACAGTCGACATCACACAGAACAGTCGACATCACACAGAACTACACCACACCACACCAATACACCACACCACACCACCACACCTGACAGTTGAGTATGAAGTTGGTCAGCGCAGGTTGGTCGATCCAATGCAATCGGTGTAGTATAGCCAGTGCAGACAAGCACCACCATGAGTAGCACACATCCGGTAGCTTCTCAGGTCTACCATTGAGGCCACCAGTGGGGGTTTGACGCTCTGCTAGCCTGTGTGTGCGCGGGGGGGATGATGGTGTATTGGGTGTGTATGGGGGCATGGTGTGTTGAGGCATGGTGTATTGGGTGATGGTGTTGGGTCATGGTGTATTGCATGGTTCCCCACCTTTCTTCCCCCCCCCCCCCCCCCCCCCCCCCCCCCCCCCCCCCCCCCCCCCAAAAAAAAAAGGGAAAAAAGAAACAAAAGAGAAAACAATGGCCTCACCTTGGTGGGCAGCGGCATCTCCAGCATTGCCCGCCACCACATGCCCGCCGGTATGAAGAACTCGACCTGCACAGGGGGCCAGCCACGTTTTTAGCACTGCTTATTAGTGCCCCTCCCCTGGTACCTAGTATGTGCTTCCGGCTGTTGTCAGCTTCCCAC
>VFQP010003644.1_pt1 | contig 15426 bp, 15 predicted proteins | sample 3512351 | NCBI WGS metagenome assembly VFQP01 (sample SAMN10412372, study PRJNA504923) | tailings metagenome | isolation source: Relicate 1 Philex TSF1 revegetated site | place: Philippines: Tuba, Benguet | collected 2017-08-29 | reverse complement strand
GGTGCAGGCGGACCTTGCGTCGCTCGAGGCGCGCTTTGCCGCCTTCACGGCCAGCCAGGCGCAGCTGAGCGCGGCGCTCGAGGGGCTCCGGCGCGTGGGCGACCGGCTGGCGCAACTCGACCCGCGCGACGGCGCCCGGGCCGCCCGCCTGGCCGCGCTGGGGCAAACCATGCCCGCCATCGCAGGTGAGGTCTGCGTGGGAGCGGGTGGGGGCCTTGGCCCGCTGGCGTGAATCCCCGATGGCGCGCGGGGCCAGCCAGCGCCGCTGACCTCTTTCCCCTGTGTGCCGTGCGCGGCGCAGGCCAGCTCAAGGCTCTGGAGCGCAGCCTGCAGGCGCGCCTGGACGCCTGCTGCAGCCAGCTGGCCGCGCTGGGCAGCGTGCTGGCCGGCATCACCTCGGACTCCAAGGACCCCTTTGCGGGTGAGTCGAGCAGCTGAGGTGAGGGTGGCGGCGGGCTGCAGCTTCACGTGCGACAGGTCGGGTCGCGCGCAGACGCCTCGTCCGCCCTTGCGTGCACCGTGCACCTCAGGCGCCGCGGTCAACGCGCCGGCGGTCAAGCTGCTGGAGGCCAAGGTGGAACGCGTGCGGGGCGCGCTGGCCAGCGTGGCGCGGGCGCTGGCAGGGTAGCGCGCCCCGGGCACCGCAGGTCAGAGGGCAGCCCCCTCTGGTGGCGAGGATGCAGGATGGATGGTGCTGCGACGATCGTGCTGATGAACACACTGTTTGTCCCGTGTTCTCCAGCGTTGGCGTTGCTCTGGGCGAGCAAGCCCCAGGGTGTGTGTCCGTCCCTCAGGGCGGCCGCAACGCTTCGTCTCCGAGAAGAAGCAGCAGCACAGCACAACTGTGGCGACGAGCTCTTGCGTCGTAGGTCCTGTAGAGGTGCGCCACGCCTCTCTCTCTCTTGCTCTCGGCTGCGCACAGCAGCTCGCCAACGCGCCCTGGCAGCGACTCGGGCTGCGCGTGCAGCGCGCTGCTCTTCGTCACGAAGCGCCAGCCAATGGCAGCACAGCAGCAGCAGCAGCAGCAGCAGCACCAACAGCAGGAGCGCGCTCTGCGGCTTCCGCAATCTTGCCAGACAGCTGCCGCCTGCCGCCCCTGCAGCAGCACGCGTGATCGAGAGTCTCCGCCGCAGCGCAAAGCTGCACCTTGAATCGACGCACGCCCCAGCGCGCCCGGTTTCCTGCTCAGTGCTGCAGCGCCCGCACTCGCTCGCACGAGCACGGCGCCCACACACGCACTTGACGCCTGTGCGCGCAGGAGCCGAAGGAGGAGGACCAACAGCAGCTTGAGCAACCAGCAGCAGGAAACGACCCCGGTCCCGCAGACGCGTCCATCCATCTCGACGACATGCAGCTCGCCAAGCAGCACGCCACGATGATGAAGCGGTGCGCGCAGCAAGCTCCGCTGAGCAGCACCGCAATTGGCGATCGCCGTGTGCAGTGCGTCCTCGAACGACTCGCGTGCTCCTGCGTGCTTGTGGCCGCCCGCAGGTCCGGCAGCAGCGCGGTGCCGCAGCAGCGCGCCGTCGTCCGCCCTCGTGAGTCTCCCGAGGCACCCAAGGGGAGCAGTGTGCCAGGGCTGAGCCGGAGGCTGCGCGGGCGCGGGCGCCAAGTGGAGGGGGCGGGGCGTCCACGCGTGACCCTGCCTGCCTGCCTTGTGTGCCTGCCGCAGAGGTGGCGGCCAGGGCGGCGGCCACCGCCGGCACGACGGCGTGGAGCTCGTGGGACAGGTGGATGGCGACGCGCACGCCGGTGGACGGGCTGGGCACGGCGGAGAAGAAGAGCATTGCCGAGATTGCCACCACCATCAGCAAGTCGGCCGTGGGCTTCAAGCCCAAGTACGCCGTGCCGCACGAGCCGCACACCAGCACCTTCAAGCTGCAGCACGTGGACAAGATCCAGGTGCGGATCGCGTGTGCGGCGGGCGCCCCAGGCATGTGATGTGTTCGCTGCGCCTGCTCACCGCGCGCGCCTTCTTGTTGTTCCGCGTGCTCCTGGGGCCAGGTTAAGGAGCTGCCCAAGGACCTGCACGACAAGCTCGAGACCATTGGAGCCGCCACGCTCAAGGTGCGCTGCTGGGGGCGCACCACGCAAGGACGGACGCTTTGCGGGGCCAAGCGCTTTGCGGGGCACTCCATGACGTGCGTTGTGTGCTCGTTCCTGTCGGTGCACCACACGTCATACGGCAGGGCGCGCTCAACCCGGAGGGCGCGCTCGACTACGGCAACGTGTGCTTCACCACCACTGACATTGACGGCGCCCTGTCCGTCACGGGCCTCACCCTGCAAAAGGTGCGGTGGCGCGCTGCACACCCGGCCTCCCGCTGGCCGTGGCTGGCTGCTCCACACTTGTCCGTGCTCGCCTCCTCCTCTTGCCTTCCCTGACCCGTGCGCGCGCCGCAGGGCAGCGAGAAGAACGCCGTGGTGGTGTTTGTGGCCACCGAGACGGAGCGCCAGGCCAGCTGGTCGCGCCTGGACGGGCTCATCCTGCACTGGGCCTGCGGCACCGAGGCGGGCGGCGCGTGGAGCATGCCGCCAGAGGGCTGGAGCGCCGTGCCCAGCAAGACCAAGGACGCCGGTGGGTCAGTTGTTGGGGTGCTGTGGGGTGCAAGGGCACTCGTTCTCCCTGTAGAGGCCAGCAGCAACAAACCGTGCGCTTACCCCATGGTATGCCCCGTGCGTCCGCCCCGCAGGCGGCGCGTGGCAGTGCCAGTTTGAGAAGCAGACGGTGGGCAGCAACGAGCAGATTTACGTGCTGGTGCTGCAGCTGCCCCTGCGCGGCGCGCTCAAGTCGGGAGGCCTCGTCTACGTGCTCAAGGCCACCGCCAACCAGGCCGACAAGTGCGTGCGTGCGTTCCCCTCGGTTGACGACCACCGAGGCAGTCGCTGGCCGTGCCGCGCAGCGCTCGCACGTTGAGGACTGGTGGTGGTGGTGGGCATGGTGGCGTGCGCGCAGGTGGCTCAAGGACGCCGACACTGAGAAGGACTTTTTCCTCGACCTGCAGAAGCTGCCCGTCACCAAGCTCTAGATGGCGCGGGCCGCACCCGTCTGAGCGCCTGCACCAACCAGCCCAGCCAGGCCTGCACTAGTGCGCGGCCTGCTCACAGACTGGCCTTGACCCCCGGGACCGCCACAGCACACGTAGCGTGCGCGGCAAATGATTATCCATGCGCGTGCCCCCCAGTCGCTCGCGCCCGGACAAGGTGTTTGTGGCTCCCCCCCCGCCCTGTTGTTGTCGCCTTCATCCTGCTTCTGGACGGTGCTTGCCGCCCCTAGGAGAGCGCAAGCCCAACCGTACTGCATTCAGCCGGTGCTGCTCACGCAAGACGCCCCCGCACCACCACGCACACCCAACCGCCCACGGCCGTGCAGACGTTATTGGCGCATGTGTGCTGGAGCCAGCAAAGGCCGCGAGCGTGCCCAAAGGTTTGCTGCCCACCATGCCCTGCTGCCGGCGTGTGTCGCTGTCGTGGCAACTGCTGCACGTCGTACGTGTCGGACCATTTCGCACCACTGCTGCTGTAGCTGTGGCTTGGCTAGCAGCGCACCGAAGCGCGGCATTGCAAATGCTCTCTCCTCTCTCTCGGGCAACTCTCTTCTCTCTCACACACAGAGGCGTCAAAAACCCTTCGCCAAAACAACCGGCCACCGTGGCTGCAGCGCTCGCCTTGCGTCGCTAGATCTTGCCGTCCATCCCGTCCAGCAGGCCAGACCACATGCCTGCGGCCAGGAGGAGCAGCGGGCCCAAAGCGCCCACGTGGCGTGTGCGCTTGGTGCCAAGGCGAGAGCGCCAGCCGAGCCGCGCACGCCAGGCAGCACGTCGGGCTGCTCACCTTCCTCGGGCGGCAGCTGCGCCGCCAGCTGCGCCCAGGGGGGCTGGCCCATACCGCTGCCGCGCACGCGCCCGTCCTTGCGCAGCGACACGTACAGCCCACGGTCGGCGTTGGCCTTGGTGGTCAGGCTCAGCTGCTGGGTGAACCTGCGCGCCAGGGGTGGGGGGCCGGGGCGGTGGGTGGTCGTGGAGCCAGCCCCCAGGGCACGCCTGGCTACGTGCGAGGATGCCTCAACCCCCCTCGCTCACCAAGCCTTCCACTGGTCCAGGCCGGTGGCCGCCGCGCGCCACCTGAGGTCCTCGCTCGCGGGGCCGGCCACGGCGGCGGCCTCGCTCGCCTCGGGCTCTGCAGCCATGGTGCGCGCGACCAGATCACGTCGTGGCGCACGCCTGTCCCCTGCGGTGCAGGTAGTGCGCCCGTGAGCGCCCCAGCGTCCGCGCCCGCTCACCGTAGATGGGCAGCGTGACGACCAGCACGCCCCTGCGCTGCAGCTCTGCCCGGTACGGCTCTGCGCTGGCCAGCGCCTCGCGGACCTGCAGTGCAGTGTGCCAGGCGCACGTGCGCACACCTCTGCCGCCAACACCACACGCCACACCACCCCTCCCCCAGCAGTGTTGAAGCGCGCACCTGCGCGTGGGTGCCGGCGCACACGACGACGCGCACGCTGCCCCTGAGCTGCGCCAGCCTGAGCTTCTTGCCGTTGGCCAGCTGCACCTGGCACTCGCTGAGGCTCTCCTCGCGCCCCAGGCGCGCCATCTGCTTGTCGCGCGCCTTGAGGTCGCCCAGCAGCGCCCACGTGAAGAAGCCCGCCGCGCCCGCGTCCACTCCCAAGTTGACCAGCACGTCGGTCAGGGGCAGCGCGTTGGGCGCGTGGCCCAGCGCGCCAATCAGCTGCGGCACGCTGACCAGGAAGCCCACGCCGGCGCTCACGATGAAAAAGCCGCTGAACACCAGGCGCACCGCCCGCCAGGGCGCCTCTGCCTCGCTGCGCAGGCGCACGCGGTCCTCCAGGGGAGCCCTGCGGAGCGTGTTGCACGAGCGCGCTTCATTGGCTGGGGCGAACTGCGCCTGCCTCCCTCCCATGCGGTGGTGGTGAGCTGGCCACGAGCTGCTGCCTGGCCGGAGGTGAGCCACGCGTCGCGGCGTCGCGGCTGGTCCACACACCACCCATCCTCGCACCCTGAGGTCATGGCGCCATCAGACCGTCCTCGCCCCTCCACGGCCGCGCTGGACTCGTTGGTCGCCCGGCACGGCGCCCAGGCTTGGTGTCTGTGGCCCAGGCGCGTGCGTGGCCTCCCCAGCTGCGCTGGGGCCGCAGCGCGCGTCCTCGCTGCCGCGCAGACCGATGAGCCGCTGCTGCGCTGACAAGACGTGGCCTGCATCGTGTGCGTGTAGGGCTGGGCGTCACGCAGCTCGCGTGCGTTGAGCGATCGCGCAAGGCCCCATGCGCGGGCGGACGCGACTGGAGCTACAGCGCCGTCGATTTGCGCGTACGAGGAGTGACCGCCAGCGACGCGCGATGCTGGCGATGTTCCCTGCCGAGAGTGCTCGCTTTCAGGCGCTCTGAGGTTCTTGATGGCTGATTGTCCATCACGGCGATGGCGCATCAGGATGCGCAGCAGCCTGCTGCTGGAGGACATGTCCTGAGATGAAGCGCAGCAGCGATGATGAGCAGCAACCCACAGCACCATCAGCAGGGCGAGCAGGAGGGCGCGCCGTCATCATCGGCTGCCAGGCGTGACAGTCCTGCAGGTGATGAGGGGCGCCGCTCGTCCGGCAGCAGCGCCCTGGGGCCGACGCAGGTCCTGCCCGGCCTGTGGCTCGGCAGTGCGGCGGATGAGGCGCAGCCCCTGGCGGCGCTGCGGGAGCGCGGCATCACACACGTCCTGCAGGTGAGCGCGCTGTGCACCTAGGGTGGTGGCTGGCGCCAGCTGGAGGGCCGGCACACCTTCGGATGGCGAATCTGGTCCACCCGGCGTGTCCTGCGTGCTGCAGGTGGCCGTGGAGGTGGCGCCCAGCCACCCGGTGGGGCAGCCGCTCCACTACCTGCACCTGCCCCTGCACGACGTGGACCAGCAGGACCTGCTCTCCGCCCTGCCCGCCGCCTTTGGCTTCCTCGACAGCGCGCTGGCGCACGGTGCGTCTACCGCCCATGGCGGCGCCCAACTCGCGTTGGATCTGTCCTCCTGCGCCAAACCAGGCCAAACGTGCGTGCCCCACCCCCTTCCCCTCGGTGGCGCTGCGCAGGCGGGGGCGTGCTGGTGCACTGCCTCATGGGCGTGTCGCGCTCGGCGGCCGTGGTGATGGCGTTCCTCATGCGCCGCCACCAGGACAGCTTTGTGCCCACGCTGGCGCGCGTGCGCGCGCTGCGCAAGGTGGTCAACCCCAACCTGGGCTTCCGGCTGCAGCTGCAGCTCTTCCAGGAGCACGGCTGGGCAGTGCAGCCCGAGTGGTGGCACGGCTGGGACATGGCGCAGTTTGTGGCCGAGCGCGCGCGCCGCGCCGCGCTGGAGGACGGGATATTGCTGCTGCGCCTGGGCGGCACGCTGAGCGGCGCGGCGCAGGCAGAGGCGCCGCTGCTGCTCACTGACAGCGCGCCCAGCAGCCCCGCCGCGCCGCGCTCCTGGGCGGCCACCACCACGGACATCTGGGACCCCGCCGCGTGGGAGGAGGCGGGGGCGGGCGACGCGCCCGCGCCAGTGCCAGTGGCGCCTCTGCTGCTTGCCGGCGGCTCGGGGGCGAGCGGGATCCCTGCCACGAGTGCTGGAGCGACGCCCCCGGCCGCGGAAGCCGTCGAGCAGGACACCTGCAGCGGAGGCGGCGGAGGCGGCGTGTTGGTGCAGGACCAAGCTGAGCAGCTGGCGCACGCGCTGCTGGCGCTGCCCCCGGGGCAGCCCCGCGAGCAGCAGCGGCAGCAGGGTGCCCCAGGGGGAGCCGCATCACCCATCGTCCAGCGGCCCCGCCCGCTGCTCGCGCCGGCCGCAGCAGCAGCGCGCGCCACCTCCTCCGCCTCCTCCACGGCCAGCTGTGCCAGCCCCTCCTCCACCGCAAACACCACCGCCCGCAGACACTCCCAGCCAGGGAACGGGCCCCACAGCGGCAGCAGGCTGGTCATGATGACGCGGGGCGGCGCGCCACCGCTTCACCAGGCGGCGGGGGTGCAGCACGGCCCCGAGGCGCCCCTGCCGTTGGCCGTGAGCCTCCGGGGGCCCTTGGCCGCCCACGGGCCTGGAGGCGAGGTGCGGGCACCTTCTTGGGAGCAGGAGCAAGCATCAAAGCAGCAGCCAGTGGACGCGGCGCGGCTGGCCCAGGAGCTGCTGCAGCTGGCGGCCGCCCCTCTGCCGGGCGACGCCAGCCTGGGTGGTGGCGGCGGCGGCAAGGGTTCGCGCAGCCCCAGCAGCGCGGGCAGCGAGTGCAGCTGCGACGCGGCGGCCCCCGTGGTCTTGTTCCCCAGCCCGCTGCCCCCGGTCCCCCTGGGCAGCAAGCCTGCCAGCGGTGGGCCGCTGTCGGCCAGCGGTGGAGCGACCCACAGGCGGCGGAGGTTCCAGGCCCCCCCAGGCGGCGGAGCCAGGGGAAGCGTGGGGGACACCGCTGGCGTGCCTGCGGTGCCGGGGGAGGACCACCAGAGAGCGGCTGGAGGCGGGGCGGCGGCTGCGGCGGCTCCAAGCAGCGGCGGCAGCGCCTGGCAGTCGCGCAGGAGCAGCAGGGACGGGCCCGGCCTGATGCTGGGCGAGGAGGCGCCCGCCGCCCTGGCGCCCCAGGCGGCCTGGAACGGCCGCCCCGGCGCGCTGCTGGCGCACCCTGGGGCGGCGGCGCCCCTGGGCTCCGCCACGTCCGCGCGCGTGCTGCTGCCCCCTCTCCTGCCCTCCTGCTCCTCCAGCCCGGGTGAAGCGTCAGGCCAACCGCCGCAGCAGCAGGGCAGGAGCGCCTCGTGCGCGGGGCTGCTGGCGACAGCCTGCCCAGCCCAGCCCCAGCTGGCGCCGACGGGCGGGGTGGACGCCTGCTCACCAGTTTTTGCCGCTGCTGGGCTGGCCGAGCGCCACCACCACCACCCGGATGATGTGCAGCAGGAGGGGGCGGGAGCCACCGCGGGCTCGGCGCTTCTGCCGGCCATGCCCAGGGCGCAGAGCGCCTCGTGGGTGCGCGCCTGGCCCACCCTGCAGCTGCCCGGGTCCCCGCACGGCAGCAGCCACAGGGGGGGCTCCCCGGGCACCAGCTGCAGCCCCAGCGCCTCGGCCACGCCCGCCACGCCAGGCAGCCGCACGCCCAGCAGCAGCGGCCACCCTTCGGGGGGGCAGGCTCAGCAGAACTTTGCAAGCGGCAGGTCCCCACGCCTGGCCGAGGCGGCGGAGGCCGCCGCAAGCAGCCCTGGGGCCCCCGTCGCCTCGCCAGGTCAACAAGCCCATCAGGGCGGCCCCAGAAGCCGGCGGAGCGACACCAGCGGTGGCGTGGAGCACGGCACGCCCTCTCAAAACGCTGGCCAGAACCGGGCAGCAGGCGCCGCGCGCCGAGTGGACCCATGGCCGCCCCCTGGCCACACGCACCAGCACCGCCACGGCTCTCCATCGGCACCAAGCGCAAGCGCCCAGCAGCCCTCCCCCCCGCCGTCCGCCTCGCCCTCAGGCAGGCCGCCGCTCCCAGGGTCACACGCCCTGCCCCGCGTGCCGCCCCCCCAACGTCCCGGCGGCTCGAGCGGCGGACCTGGCGGCAGCACGCCCCCCCACGCACACGCCGCCCAAGACACGAGTCAGGGCCAGGGCAGGGGCAAGCCCTCCCTGACGCTGCCCAGTGCGTCGTCCTCCCCCACGGGACCCGCAGCCGCCCCCAGGAGAGACAGCCCCCAGGCGCCCGCAGCAGCAGTGCGCACGTCCGTGGCCCTAGCCAGCCAGCAGCCGTCCCCGGTGCTGTCGCCCGCGCCCGCCTCGCCCCGGCTGCCCACACAGGGGTCGGGACAACCCGCGTCGCCGCGGACGCGCGGCACGGCGGGAAGCGAGGGCCTCGCTCCCGCTGGCGTGCTGCAGCAGCAGCAGCAGCGTGACGCTGTGGGCGGCGCTGGCGGCGAGCCCTCGCGGCTGGCGCGCAGCAGCGACCTCGTCTTCCTGCTCAACACGGGTGGGGGTGGGGCTGGCGCGGCGGCCGCGGCAAGCGCCGCCCACTCGCCCGTCTCTGCGGCCCGTCTCAGGGGCCAGGCGCCGGCCCCCGTGCACTCCGCCTCTCGCGCCCCCGCCCCCGCAGTGGTGTCGAGCGCGGGATGCCTGCCCTGCCACCGGTCGCGCAGCGTGGACAACGTGCTGCAGCCGCTGCTGGCAGGCCACCCACCCGCCGCCGCAGCAGCGGCCGGCAAGGGAGGCGCCTCATTATCCTCCTCATCGGCGGCACGCGCCCCGCAGCGCTCCGTGGGCGCCATGGCACCGCCCCGCAGCAGCACCACCACCTCGGCACCCACGCAAACGCGCGACTTGGCGGCCGCACCCCATCGCCATCTTGACGGCACTAGCACTGACAGTGCACCTCTGGCCTCGCATGCCTACGCTCTCCAATTCCCCGCCGCCGCTGGCGAGGAGGCGGCGGGCTGCTGGGGGCGCACCGACAGCGTGGCCGCCACGGCCGCTGATGAGGACCTGGTGGAGCGCCTCATGGACATGGCCCTGGCCTCGCTGCCCCCCGCCATGCTGCTGCAGCAGCCCGCCACGCAGCTGGAGCCACAGCAGCGAGTGGCCGGCCAGGCAGCGGCGGCGGCGGCCGCGAGCACGCAGCAGGGTGGCGTCGACGACCGGGGCACGCCGCTGCCCCCCTGGCCGCACTACCTGGTGCTGCAGCCCATCCACACGCCCCCTGCCCTGCAGTCGGACCTCACATCAGGACTGGAGCCCGCCGCCGCAGCCGTGGCGGACGGAAACGTGCCGGGGGCCGGATAAAACCAAGGAGCCCCCTGGTCGCCCGCTGCTGCTGCTGCCGCTGCTGACCTGCATCCGACGATTGCTCCCCGCCCGGTTGAACCGCCTGGGCCGCCTTTGGGTGATCTTGCCGACCGTTGCGCACTTGGAGAAGAAGAGCGGAACACCCCTTGCACGCACCGTCGTGACCACCACCACCATTGTAAACACCTGCTAGCTGCACACGGTGCTGGCGCGCGCTGGCACAGCTGTCTCCCGTGCACCTCAGGCACGCCCGCCTCAGTACGCCTCAGGCTTGATGAGGCCAGGGAGGTTGCGCGCCACCTCCACGTCGTTGGGCTTGTAGCCCATCAGCCGGTCTGCAGGCATCGTGCAATCGTGTGCAGGCGATCCGACACGGGGGAGGCGTGAGCAGTGTCCTCGCTGGGCGGCCCGGTGCCACCGTCGCTGCCCACGCGCCAACCCAGCTTGGAGCTCCCCACCCCTGTAAGGACGTGTGGCACTCACAGGAGCTGTCCACCAGGCCCCACATCAAGCCCGTCTTGCCGAGCAGCAGAGCGCCAAACACGGCGCCAGGCTTCTGCCAGTGCGCCACAGAGCCTGCGCGTGCGAGCGCGCGTGTGGCACCGCGTCGCATGCACGACTGCCCGTGCCGAGAATTGCAGCGTGAGGCTGCGCGCGTCGCCAAGCTCGCTGGTGATTGCGATGCCCACCGCGCTGCTCCCTCCGCGCCCGATCGCCACGCGATGCCGGTGCTGTGCGCGTGCTAGCAGCCCACCGCACCTCGCCAGTAGCCCAGGCCGGCGCCTGCCAGCGCCATTCCTGCCGCGAGCCCCAGGGCGCTTGGCCTCAAGTTGCCGACTGCGCGCGCACGCGCCCACGCGGTAAGGATGATGATCGCACGCACGCATGCCGCAGGCCGTGTCGCTGCAGCCCCGCCGCGGGCTGGGCCACGCACCGACTTGCGAGAGCGTGGGGTCGGGGTAGATGACGGGGAACGATGGCTGCTGCAGGATGACCTTGTAGCCAACCTTGGGCGCCTCATAATACTGAGGAGGCTCTGGCCACACCATCGCGCCAGCCGCCGCTGCAGCCTGCTCCGCTCCGAGGGCTCCTGTGCGGGCGGTGCGCCCAAGCTGAGTGGGCTGTGCGCCTCCTTAAGACCACCAGAGGAGCGGCGCAGCGCAGCACCGACACGCTGTCCTGCACCACACACGTCTGTCCGGGCGAGGCGTGTCGACCCGGGGCATGCGGTCGCCACGCCCTCGTCCGCAGATCGCGCAGTTCGCAGCGCAGCGCCCCTCTCGAGCCTCTGCCAGACATGCGCGTGGAGTCCCTGTGGCGGACTAGCAGCAGCAGCTGGCGCACCGTGCTGCTGCTGCACCCTGGACGCCCCCGGCGCTGCGGCGCCGATAATGCTGCGGCGATGAGCAGCAGCAGCTCAGCAGCACCTCAACACCGCGGGAATGACGTGCTGCTCGGTGCGTGGTGGCCACCCACGCCTTCCTGGTGAAGATGCGCGCACGCATCGACGAGCACCACTCACCCTTTCGCCGCCACCCTCCCGCCCGCCCGCTGCACAGCTTGCAACGTCTACGTGTCGGAGGGCCAGGACGAGCAGGTCATCCAGCAGCTGCAGGTGGGCAGGTGGGCAGGTGGCGAAAGCTGCAGCTGCGACTTGGCTGCGCTGCATCGAGGCAGGCGCGCACGCTGGCTCCTCTGCGCTGTGCACTGTGGCCAGGCCGCGGCGTCGGGGAGACCAGGGGTGCTGCTGGCGTGGACCTTTGTGGACCGGCCGTACCACCGCACGGGCTTCACGCTCACCAGCTGGGACGCTGACGCGGTGAGTTGCCGCTCTCCCCCTGGCAGTGTCCCACACATTCGGTGCGCCCACTGCCTCCATCCTGCCATGGTCCGTGCCGCAGCTTGGCGAGGCTGTGGTGGCGCTGAGCGCGGCGGCGCTGCAGCGCCTGGACCTCCGGCGGCACGTGGCCACGCACCCGCGCCTGGGCGCCGTGGACCACATCTCGCTGCACCCCGTCCCCGCCCCCGCCGCGCGACCAGGCGACGACAACGGCGCCACGGGCCAGGCGGCGACCACCACCAATCCAACGCTGGAGGAGGCGCCCAGAGGCATGGCGCAGGCCGTGGCGGCGGCGAGGCGCGTGGCTGAGCGGCTCAGCCAGGAGCCCTGGCGGCTGCCCGTGTACCTGTACGGCTTCGCCCACCCTTCTGGCCCGCAGAGGCAGCTGGCTGACGTGCGGCGAGCCCTGGGCTACTTCAAGCCTCAGGTTGCGGCGTCCAGCCAGGCGTCAGAGGGGTTGCCAGCGGCTCCCAGCGGCGCCGCACAGGTGTGGCAGGGCGCCCTCGGCGGCGGTGCTGGCGCGGCGCTGGAAGCAAGAGGCGTGGCAGAAGCAGACGGCCATCTGACGCTGCCCGAGCCCCCTGACTACGGGCCTGGCACGGCGCACCCAGCGTGGGGCGTGCTCACGCTGGGCGCGCGGCCCTGGATGGCCAACTTCAACGTGCCCCTGGCCTGGCCGCCACGCGGAGCACCGGTGCAGGGCGGCCAGGAGGCGCTGCTGCAAGCAGGTGCGCGGCACACATCACTCGCCTCAACATGGCCACGGCAAGGCGCCCCACACCCGCTGTCCATGCACACCCTGCGTGACGCAGGGAGAAAGGTAGCCCGCAGGACCAGCCAGCGCGGAGGCGGCCTGCCCGCCGTGGAGGTGAGCGTGACTTGCAGCGCTTGTGATGAGTTGCAGCCACACACCTCCTCGGGTGGCCATGCGCTGAGGGCCCCGTTCGTGTGCCTCAGGCCATGGCGCTGGTGCACGACGGCGGCACGGTCGAGGTGGCGTGCAACCTGCTGGACCCCGCGCGCTCCTCGGCCCAAGACGTGCAGGTGCGTCGCCAGGCCGCAATGGCGCATCAACCCATAAGCAGGGGAGCAGGGTGGGCGAGCCAAGGATGATGGGCTGCCGCGCCCCGTCCTACCTGCGCCGAGCGCAGGCGCTGGTGGACCGCCTGGCGGGCGAGCACGGGCTGAGCGCTGGCAGGGGCTATCAGACCAACCTGACTGCGCAGGAACTGCTGTCCTTGGCGCGCGAGAGGCTGGGGGACGGGTGGCGCATTCGTCTCGGAGTTCCTGCATGATGCCGTGGCACGGCGTGCGGCGCCGGAATGAAACGACCGTCGGGTGAGGAGACGGAGACACCTTGCGCTTCGAACGACACAGCACAACACTGTCAACACGCTTTCCACAGCAACGCTTTTCACACAAGCACACAGCCATGGTGCGAGCGCGCGCACGCCAGCACTGATCACCAACGCCCCTCCACGCAGGGACGCTCACTCGAAAAGTCTCGCAGCAAGGGAGGGCACGCAGCGGAGTCCGTGTGCTCGCCCGGCGAGCCAATGGCGCGCAGCGCGCAGCTGCAGGGCGCTGAGGGGCGCAGCAGCGGAAAGGGGCACTCGCCGCCACCAGCGGCACCTCGGGCTGGCGCGACGCAGCGGTGGACGCGCGTGCCGTGGTGAGCGCTGCGCCTCGCTCGCAGCAGCATTGTGCACGGGCACCCATTGCCAATGGGTGCGCTGCGGCACGCCCCCGACACTTGTGCATCATCCCGCACGCCACGCCACGGCACGTCCCGGGACGAGAGGCCAGCAAGTCTTCTCTCGTGCGCGACACCGTCAATGCGCGCAGCTGCAGCCTCCTCACAGCGCTGACCGCCACCTCCTGGGCCGGGACGCTGGTTGTCTTGTCCACGCTCAGCCGCGCCAGCTTCGTCGCCCAGGTGAGCACGTAGGGAGACCTCCTGAGAGCAAGGGAAAATCCAAATGGGGCACGCATTGCGTGGTGCAAACGCTGAGCCAAGTGGCGTGGACGCCTGCGCAGGTGGTGTGCGTCACAGTGCTGCACGCGTGCCTGGCGCTGGCGCAGCAACAGTGCGCGGCCAGCGAGGCGGCCCGGCAAGCCAAGCGCCTGCAGGTGTGGGGTGCGGCTGGGGATGTTAATGTGGCGGCCGGCACACCCCGCTGGGCGCACGCCCAGTTGGACAAGTTGCCGCACTAACCACGTCCACCACGCAGGCCGTGGAGCAGGAGCTCCGCACGGCCGTGGGCGACAAGGACGCCCTGCTGGCCCTGGTGGGGCGCGAGCTCCTCGCGCCGCTCCGCGCCATCTGCCACCTGGCCCCCGCGCTGGCCTCGGGCGCCGGTGAGTGCGCTCTTTGCGTCTGGGACTGCGGCGAGCGGCCTGCCAGGGGAGCTCCGCTGCGGATTCGCGACTGACGCGCCTGGGCCGTCCTTGCTGCTGCCGCACGCAGTGGCCCCTGCTCAGGCACACGAGTGGCTGTCCACCATTGAGCTCAACGCACGACACCTGCTGCGCGTGGTCGAGGACATCAGCAGTGCTGTCGCCACGGGTGGCACCACAGTTGTGCCCGCCGGCCCCCACATCAAGCAGGTGCGCCGCAGGAGGGAAGGGGGAGGATGGAATGGGGCGCAGCGCCCACAGCACGCAGCCTCACGGGCGCCGTGCATCGTGTTTGTGTGTGGGCGCAGGAGGTGGTGCAGCTGGGTGAGGTGGTCGACCAGGTGCTGCGCACGCTGCTGCCCACGGCCGGCAGCGTGACCCTGGAAAAGGTGGTGCACGCGCGGCTGCCGCCCCTGGTGGGCGACCGGCGCCGCCTGGTGCTGGTCCTCACTGAGCTGGTGGGCAACGCCGTGCGCTTTGCCGCCGCCCAGCAGAACACCACCACCAAGGTGCGCGGCTCACTCGCCTTGTCCCTGGCGCCATCCCGAGGTGGCGACCCCTCCTGTTCACCACGCCCTCACCACAACATGCCCCATGGCATGCGCCCGCACCCGCAGGGCCGTGTGACGGTCAAGGCCTACCCCGACCGCGGCGCGCGCCACGTGGTGATCAAGGTGGTGGACGACGGCCCCGGCCTCACCACGCAGCACCTGGAGCAGCTCAACAACAACGGCAAGGCAGCGGCCCAGCAGCAGGTGCGCAGCAGCAGCAGCGCGCGCCTTGATCCTTGGGCCCATGGGAGCGTGGGGGCCCCCTCCTGAATGGTGTGCCAGCGCGCGCCCGGTGCGTGCAGGAGGGCTTCGCGGGAGGCGCGGGCCTGCGCATCGCCTTTGACGCGGCGGCGGCGCACGGCGGCGCGCTGCGCCTGGCCAGCCCTGGGCCCGGCGCCGGCACCTCGGCCATCCTCAAGCTGCCAGTGCTGCAGCCCTGCACTGACGCGCGGCTGCAGGACGCCTTTGCGTGAGTCTGGGCCCTGGCCGGCGGCACTTGGCGGGACAGCCGTCTTGCGGGAGGGGCTTTCCAGCGGCTCCCTTGCCTTGCATGCTCCGCTTCACCCGCCCTCTACGTGTGGAATGTGTGTGCAGGCGCGCTTACCAGGCGCACGGCTACAGCCTGGAGCAGCTCGTGTGCCCGGAGCTGGCGCGCACCGAGGGACGCACCTGCCCCAGCTTCGCACCCCTGTCCGCCCAGCCGCAACCCGCAGCCCCGTGCGGCAGCAGCCCTTGCTCAGCCTACCTCGTCCAGCCAGTGGCGGCCCCGCCTGCAGCACAGCTCCCGGCGGCGCTGCCCGCGCCCGTTCCCGCGCCCAGTGCCGCTCCCAGCGGCAGCGCCGTCCTCGCCTCGGACGCGCCGCCGCAGCCGCCGCAGCCACCGC
>VFQP010003643.1_pt1 | contig 15428 bp, 15 predicted proteins | sample 3512351 | NCBI WGS metagenome assembly VFQP01 (sample SAMN10412372, study PRJNA504923) | tailings metagenome | isolation source: Relicate 1 Philex TSF1 revegetated site | place: Philippines: Tuba, Benguet | collected 2017-08-29 | reverse complement strand
GGAGGTTCTCGTCACGTCACGGATGCCAGATCAAACAACGTCCCTGGGCACTACAGCTAGTCGCGTGGCGGGCCGAAGAGGTCGGTGGCATCCCCGGAGATCTCCGGACTGGCGCCCTCGCGCGGACCTGCGGTCGCTGCTTCGGCGTCGCGCGCAAGACGCCGATTGGTGAGCACGATCACGACGACAAGCGCAACGGTGACCGCGAGGGTGAACGGCCACAGCAGGCCGCCGAGCAGGAGTGCCTCGATGTCGAACGACGTCGCGACGAGCACGACGGGGAAGAGCGCCGACAGCCCCATGAGCACGCGCTCCCGTACCGGGATGACCATCGGTCGCCGACGGCGCAGCATCACTTGGCCGACGGCGAGTACCAGGAGCAGCACCGGGAAGAAGAACAACCCACACATGAGGAACTGGATCGACGGGATCAAGCCCGCGTCCGGGAAGACGAACGCGCCGAGCAGCGTGTAGATCGAGAAGGCCGCCAAGGCCACCGCCAGTGCGGGGATGAACCAGTACCAGAACCTCGTCATCGCTCGGCTCCTGATTCGATCGGGCGGGCGGGAACCGCATCCGCGTCGGCCGCCGCGAGCAGGTCCGGCCGCACGCGTCTCGTGCGTTCGAGCTGCTGCTCGCGCCGCCACGCGGCGATCGCACCGTGGTTGCCGCTCAGGAGCACGGCGGGAACGTCGCGGCCGCGCCACTGCGCCGGCTTGGTGTAGCTCGGGTACTCGAGCAGGCCGTCTTCGTGGCTCTCCTCGGCGAGGCTCTCCGGGTTGCCGATGACCCCGGGCACGAGTCGTCCGACCGCTTCGATGATCGCCATCGCCGCGACCTCGCCCCCGTTGAGCACGTAGTCCCCGAGGCTGACCTCGCGGACCCGCGCGACGGATGCGACGTGGTCCACCACGCGCTGATCAATGCCCTCATAACGCCCGCATGCGAACACCAGATGAGGCTCGGCGGCAAGCTCGCGCGCGGTCGCCTGAGTGAATCGCTCCCCCGCAGGACTGGGCACGATCACGAGCGCATCCCGATCCAGCACCTCGTCGAGCACCTCACCCCAGGGCTCCGGCCGCATCACCATGCCCGCGCCGCCTCCGTAGGGAGTGTCGTCCACGGTGCGATGCCGATCGTGCGTGTAGTCGCGGAGGTCGTGCACCCGCACGTCGATGAGACCGCGGTCGCGCGCCTTGCCGAGAAGGGAGACATCGAGTACGCCGAAGAACTCGGGAAAGATCGTGACGATGTCGATGCGCACCCGTCCAGCGTAGACGGGCGGGGGTGCCTAGTCCTCCGGGGCGTCCTCGAAGAGCCCGAGCGGCGGGGTCACCGTGACCGTGCCGCCCGCCACATCCACCGCGGGCACGATCGCCTTCACGAAGGGCACGAGCACTTCGTCGCCGTCCGCGGTCGAGACGGCGAGCAGATCCTGCGCCGGCAGATGGTCGACGCGCGCGACCGTGCCCACGCGGATGCCGTCGCGCAGCACGGCGAGGCCGATCAGCTGGTGATCGAACCAGGCGTCGTCCTCGACCTCGGTCGGATCCTGTTCGATCCACAGAATCGCCTTGATGAGGCTCTCGGCGACCGTGCGATCGGCCACGTCCTTGAAGAACGCAACCGGGTTGCCGTTGTACCACTTCAGTTCGATGAGCTCGAGGCTCTTACCGTGCCACGGCGAGGTCGTCGGCACCTGCAACGAGAACACGGCGCCCGGAACGAAACGTCGTTCCGGGGCGTCCGTGTAGAGCTCGAGTTTGATGGCTCCCTTGAGCCCGTGCGCCTTCGTCAGTCGCCCCACCCGCAGCTGGGTGCCGGCCGTCTTCTTGGCGGCCACCGCTACTGGTCGGTGTCGACGACGTCGACGCGCACGCGCCGTCCGTCGGCGAGAGCGTTCACGAGGGTGCGCAGCGCCTTCGCGGTGCGACCGGAGCGTCCGATGACGCGTCCCAGGTCGTCCGGGTTGACGCGCACCTCGAGCACGTCGCCGCGCGGGGACGTGCGGGATACGACCTGCACGTCATCCGGGTGGTCGACGATGCCCTTGACGAGGTGTTCGAGCGCGGGAGCGAGCAACGTCAGGCCTTGTCGGCGTCGTCCGCGACGGGCTCGTCGGCGGCGGCGTCAGCCGCGACCTCGACCTCGTCGCCGACCGCGGGCGCCTCATCGGCTGCCTCGGCGGCGGGGGCCTCCTCGACAGCACCGTCGCTGACGGTGTCCGCGGCGACATCCTCGGCGGGCGCCTCTTCAGCGACCGTTTCGGCGGCCTTCGGAGCCTTCTTCTCGGACTTCGGAGCCAGGACGGGCTTCTTCTTCTCGTCGACGACGAACTCGGCCTTGGCCTCCTTCGTCTTGACCGTGCTCTTGGCGTTCTTGTCGCCCTTGAACTTGCCCCAGTCGCCGGTGAGCTTGAGGATCGCCTCGACCTGCGGAGTCGGCTGCGCGCCGACGCTCAGCCAGTACTGGGCGCGCTCCGAGTCGACCTCGATGAACGAGGGCTCCTCGGTGGGGTGGTACTTGCCGATCTCCTCGATCGAGCGACCATCGCGCTTGGTGCGCGAGTCGGCGACGACGATGCGGTAGTACGGCGCCCGGATCTTGCCGAGACGCTTCAAACGGATCTTGACAGCCACGATTCTCCTGTGTGGTGTGCACGTGCGCGGTGCACTTGTGCGTGTTGATGGATCGAAGCCGTGGGCGTGGGGGCACACTCGGCTGCGAAAGCTTGGATGGTGTCCGCTGTGCGCCTGATAGAGGGTCGGGCGCCGACGGACTCGACTGGCTATTCTGCCACGTTTTGCCGGAAGAGCGGGAATCGCGTCGCCAACGTACCTCGGTGGAGAGCGTCAGGGTGCCGCCGGCGCGGTGCGCGGCCACGGTCGAACGCGCTCCAGCTGGGCCGCGACGGCGAGCAACAGTGCCTCTCCCGCACCTTCGGGCCGCGGCGGCACGACCACCTGCACCGAGAGGGGAACGCCGGCCGCGTCATCCCAGCCCGCCGGCACCACCATCGCCGGCCAGCCGAGCAGGTTCCACGGCGACGCGTAGGGCGCGTAGCGGATGTTGGCGCGGAGATTGGCCAGCCAGCCCCGCCGGTGCCACTGAATCGCCGGAATCCCCGGCTGAGCGAGCGCGGGGGTGATGAGAACGTCGTGGTGCTCGAAGAAGCCGTCCGCGGCACGGCGGAACGCGTCGACCGGCCGCGGGTTACGTGCCGCCCGACCGAGCACGCGGCCCCAGCGCGCGTGGGTGCGAATCCGTGCCTCAAGCAGTCGCTCGTCCAGGAGTGCGGCATCCGTCGCGGTTCCCGCGAACCAACGCGCCAGCAACGGAATCGGATTGGTCGGATAGGGGAAACGCGCGGATTCGACCTGGTGCCCGAGCCCGGCGAGCAGGTCACCGGTATCGGTGGCTGCACGCGCCCATGCGTCCGCGACGGGAGCCAACGGCGAGGCCGCGCCGGACGCAACCGCGATGCGCAGCGCGCCAGCGGGCTCGGCCACCTGCGCCAGTTCGGGCCGGTCGGCGAGCACCGAGAGGAAGAGGGCGGCGTCGCCGACCGTGGTGGCGAGCGGACCGTTCTCGCTCATGCCGAACCACGCGTCGACGCCGATGTCCTGCGGCACGAGTCCCGCGCCGGGCTTGAGACCGACGAGACCGCAGTTCGCCGCCGGAATGCGGATCGAACCCATGCCGTCGTTGCCGTGCGCGATCGGCACAAGGCCTTCCGCGACCGCAGCGGCGGAGCCGCCCGAGGATCCCCCAGCGGTTCGCTCCCGGTTCCAAGGGTTGCGAGTGATGCCGTAGACCGAGTCCGTCGCACCGAAGACGCACAACTCCGGCACGCGCGTGATCCCGACCACGATCGCCCCCGCGGCCCTGACCCGGCGCACGACCTCATGGTCGTGGGTTTGCGGTTGCGCGGTCGTCGCCGCCGAACCATCGCGCATCGGCTCGCCCGCGACCGGGATGTTGTCTTTGATCGCCACGGGAACGCCCGCGAGCGGCAGCTCGGCGCGGTCAGGGCGCCCATCGAGCTCCGCGGCCTCCTGGAGGGCGCGTCTCGCACGCACGACCTGGAACGCGCCGCAGGCGTCCTCGTCGATTCGCGCGAGTGCCTCCCGGACCTCGTCCACGGCGGAACGGCGGCCCGCCCGGACATCGGCGGCGATCTCGGCGGCGGTGCGCGTCATGCCGGGGATGCTACCCGCTTTCGGTGCGTGCCGGGCGGTCGGTCCGCCGCGACAGCGCCACCCCCACGAGACACACGACCCCGCCGACGATCGCGAGCGGAGCAGGCACCTCGCCGAGCAGGATGAGACCGAGCACGATCGCCACCGGCGGCACGAGGTACGTGGAGACGCCGAGTTGACCGGCGGGTACGCGAGCCAGCGCGTAGCCCCACGTGCTGAAGGCGAGCGCTGTCGGCACGACGCCGAGATAGACCACGCCGAGCGTGGCCGACAGGGGCGACGAGGAGACGTCGTGGATGAGCTGGCCCGTGAACGGCAGGCACACGATGAGGCCGATCACGCATCCGATGAACGTGACCTGGGCGCTCGGAAGCCGCCGCAGCGTCGGCTTCTGGAACAGCACCCCCGCCGCGTAGGTGACCGCAGCGGCGAGCGCCCACAGCACGCCGATCGAGGCGAGACCGGCCAATCCAGTCGCGACGCCGATCAGGGCGACACCGAGGAACGCGACGCCCGCACCGATCGCGAGCCAGCGCGACAGGCGCTCGTGAAGGAACGCGACCGCGCCGAGGGCGATGAGGATGGGCCCGATGTTGACGATCATCGCGGTCGTGCCCGCGTCGAGGGACTGTTCGGCGATGCTCAGCACGACGTTGTAGACGCCGAACCAGAGGGCGCCGAACGCGATGAGCTGCCACCACTCGCGTGCCGTCGGCCGCACCCACGTGCGCCCGATCACGACGAGGATCGCCAACAACGGAGCGGCCACGACGAGCCGGCCGAGCGCGATCGCGCCGCCGGAGAAGTGCACACCGGAACTGCGGATGACGACGAACGCGCTCGCCCACGCGAGCACGGTGACGGCGATCGCGATCAGCACGGGCGCGCTCAAGCGCGCACGAGGACTTGCGGGGGCGGAGGTGGTCACCCCGTCACGCTAGACGGTGCTGCCGACGCGCGGGGACCTGCGGGAACAGGCTGTCCGGAAACCGCCGAAACACGGCACGAAACCGACCCGCCGGGCCGGCGCCGACGTGCACCGAACCTAGGCGTTCTGGGCGTCCCGCCAGTCCAGCCACCGCTGCACGACGGACACGTCGTACCGGTCGCCCGAAATGCCGACCGTGAACAGGCTCACGCCGTGCTCGCGCAGCTGGTCCGCCACCGCGAAGTCCTTCGCACGGGTCTCGTTCGACAGCTCGATGTCGGCGAGGTCACGGCCGACGGCGTCGCAGTGCTCGCGCAGGATGTCGAGCTTGCGCGCGTAGTCGGCGGGACCGACGAAGCTGTGCCAGATGTCGGCGTGCTCGGCGACGATGCGCAGCGTCTTCTTCTCCCCCGAACCGCCGATGAGAATCGGGATGTCACGCGTCGGCGGCGGGTTGAGCTTCTCCCACCGCTCCTCGATGCGCGGAAGTGCATCCGCGAGCGCCGCAAGCCGAGTACCGGGCGTGCCGAACTCGTAGCCGTACTCGTCGTAGTCGCGCTCGAACCAGCCCGCGCCGGTGCCGAAGATGAACCGACCGGTGCCGCCATCCTTCGCCGAGATGTGGTCGATGGTGCGCGCCATGTCCGCCTGCAGGTCGGCACCCCGGTAGCTGTTGCAGTTGACGAGGCACCCGAACTCCACGCGGCTCGTCAGTTCAGCCCACGACGCGAGCTCCGTCCACGACTCGAAGTGCAGCCCGTTCGGGTCGCCCGTGAGCGGGTAGAAGTGGTCCCAGTTGAAGAGGATGTCGACGCCGAGCTGCTCGAGCTCGACGACCCGATCGCGGATCTGGGGGTAGGTCGCGTGTTGAGGCTGGAGCTGGATGCCGATACGAACGGGGCGAGTCGTGGTCACGTCAACCAGCCTAAGCTGGCCGCGCGACGCATCCGTACGGCCGTGAGTGGAGCGCGGTCAGCGGCCGAGGAACTTCTGCAGTGCGGCGAGTTCTTCCTCGCTGGGCCCGCCCGGTTTCGACCCGAGACCGAATCCCGAACCGCTCGGCGCTCCAGCGCTGAGCGACCGACCTTCGGCGAGCGCGGCGTTCTCCGCGGCGCGCTTGGCCGGGTTGCCCGACCGGGACTGCTTCTTCTTGCCCGACGGCTTGCCGCCGCCGAACCGCTGTCCGGGAATCGGCCCCATACCGGGCACTTGCGGCACCCCGCCCTTGGCAACGGTCTTCATCATCTTCGCGGCCTGCTCGAAGCGGTTGACGAGCGCGTTGACCTCGGTGACGGTCGTGCCCGATCCCTTCGCGATGCGCAGTCGCCGCGAGCCGTTGAGCACCTTCGGCTGGCGCCGCTCCTGCACCGTCATCGACTGGATGATCGCCTCGGTGCGCGTGATCTCGCGCTCGTCGAAGTTGTCGAGCTGCTCGCGCATGCCCTTGGCGCCCGGAAGCATGCCGAGCATGCCCTTGATGGAGCCCATGTTCTTGAGCTGCTGCATCTGCGCGAGGAAGTCTTCGAGGGTGAACGTGTCGGTCGCGAACTTCTCGGCGGTCTTGCGCGCTTCATCCTCGTCGAACGCCTTCTGCGCCTGCTCGATGAGCGTGAGAATGTCGCCGAGGTCGAGGATTCGGCTGGCCATGCGGTCGGGGTGGAACGGCTCGAAATCGTCGAGCCCCTCTCCCGTCGACGCGAACATGATCGGTCGGCCGGTCACCGACGCGACCGAGAGCGCCGCACCACCGCGCGAGTCGCCGTCGAGCTTGGTCAGGACGACGCCGGTGATGTCGACGCCTTCCTGGAACGCACGTGCCGTCTGGACGGCATCCTGACCGATCAGCGCGTCGATGACGAAGAGCACTTCGTCAGGGTCGACCGCCTTGCGGATGGCCGCGGCCTGCTTCATGAGCTCGGCATCGACGCCGAGGCGACCCGCGGTATCGACGATGACGGTGTCGTACTGCTTCGACCCGGCGTGCTTCAGGGCCTCTTTGGCGACCTTGACGGGGTCGCCGACGCCGTTGCCGGGCTCGGGTGCGAAAACGGGCACGCCCGCCTGCTCGCCCACCACCTGCAGTTGGGTCACGGCGTTGGGACGCTGCAGGTCGGCGGCGACGAGCACAGGGGTGTGCCCCTCGGAGCGCAGCCACTTGGCGAGCTTGCCCGCGAGCGTCGTCTTACCGGCGCCCTGGAGGCCGGCGAGCATGATCACGGTGGGCGGCTGCTTGGCGAACTCGAGTCGCCGCTGCTGGCCGCCGAGAATGCCGATGAGTTCCTCGTTGACGATCTGCACGACCTGCTGCGCCGGGTTGAGCGCCCGGTTGACCTCGTCGCCGAGGGCGCGCTCCCGCACGCGGGCCGTGAAGTCCTTGACGACCTCGAGAGCGACGTCGGCGTCGAGCAGGGCGCGGCGGATCTCGCGAACGGTACCGTCGATGTCCGCGGGGCTCAGCTTGCCTTTGCCACGCAGGTTCTTGAAGGTATCGGCGAGCCGATCCGTGAGGTTTCCGAAGATCGCCATGATCCGGACAGTTTAACCGTCTCCGCCTGGTTCTCCGCCGCGAGCGACGCCCTAGTCTGAGGACCATGGCGTACATCTCTTCGGTGGGCGGTCGCACGCCCGAGATCTCGGACTCCGCGTGGCTGGCCCCGAACGCAACGATCGTCGGCGGTGTCACCATTGCCGCGCGCGCGAGCGTCTTCTACGGCGCCGTGCTGCGGGCCGATGTGGAGACGATCCACATCGGTGAGGGCACCAACCTGCAGGACAACGTGACGATGCACTCGGATGCAGGCGTTCCGGCTCGCCTCGGCGCGCGAATCAGTGTCGGGCACGGCGCGATCCTGCACGGCTGCACCGTCGAGGACGACTGCCTCATCGGCATGGGTGCAACCGTGCTCAATGGCGCGGTGATCGGCGCGGGGTCGCTCGTGGCGGCCGGTGCCGTCGTGCTGGAGGGCACGATCGTGCCACCGGGCTCGCTCGTCGCGGGAGTGCCGGGCAAGGTGCGCCGCGAGCTCACCCAGGAGGAGCAGGCGGGCATCCGCGCGAACGCCGAGCACTACCTCGAGATCGCCGCGATGCACGCGGAGTCGACTCGCTGAACCCGCGCATCCGCGCGCGACGGGATGACCGGCGCGGCGACTAGCGGTTCGCGAGGAACAGCACCAGCACGCCGACGAGGGGCAGGAACGCGAGCACGATCGTGACGATCGACAGCACTCGCGCCCGCCCACGGGCGAGGTTGACGACCGCGACGATCAGCGACGCGACGATGACGATCATGGCCGCGATGAACAGCACCTGGTAGACGAGCGAGCCCGCCCCGTTGCCGTCGAGCGCCGCCGAGATGCCGAGGGGGAAGGTGACCCCCATGACGATGAGTCCGAGCACGACGAGCCCGAGGGGCACGATTCCGCGACGATCATTCATGGGGACACCGTAGCGCCCACGGGCCCAGCGGGCGACCGGGAGAAGGACGTCAGTCGACGAGGCCCTGCACGAACACGTGCGGGGTGAAGCCGGTGAGGTCGCCGATGCCCTCGCCCTGGCCAACAAGCTTGATGGGAATGCCCGTCTTCTCCTGCACGGCGAGCACGAAGCCGCCCTTCGCCGAACCGTCGAGCTTCGTGATCACCAGTCCCGTCACACCCGCATGCTCGATGAACGCCTCCGCCTGCGACAGCCCGTTCTGACCGGTCGTCGCGTCGAGCACGAGCAGCACCTCGGCGATCTCCGTCTGCTTCTCGATGACACGGCGGATCTTGCCGAGCTCATCCATGAGCCCGCTCTTGGTCTGCAGGCGACCGGCGGTGTCGACGATGGCGATGTCGATGCCGTCGCGCTGGGCGCGCTCGACCGTCTGGAAGGCGACCGAGGCGGGGTCCTGACCCTGCTGCTGCGGGCGCACGATCGCGGCGCCCGCGCGCTCCGCCCACGTCGCGAGCTGCTCGACGGCCGCAGCGCGGAACGTGTCCGCGGCGCCCACGATCACGGTGCGCCCGTGGCCCACCAGGAACTTGGCGAACTTGCCGATCGTCGTCGTCTTGCCGACGCCGTTGACCCCCACGACGAGCACGACGGCGGGGCGGGCGGTCAGCCTCAGGGTCGGGTCGAGGCGAGCCAGACGCTCCTCGAGGTTCTCGCGGAGCATGCGCTTGAGATCCGCAGGATCAGTGGTGCGGTACTTGGCGACCATGGCCCGCAACTCATCGACGACCGCGTCGGTGATATCGGGGCCGAAGTCGGCCCCGAGGAGCGCATCCTCGAGGTCTTCCCACGTGCTTTCGTCGATCGTCGCGCGCGAGAACATCCCGCGCAGCGCACCGGAAAGGGACCACGACGCTGCCATGCCGCCATGCTAGTCGGCGGGCGGCCCGCGGAGGTTTGCGCGCGGCGCGGCGGGCAGAACATCCGCGCGCCGGGCAAACCTCGTCCGGCCGGGGACAAACCTGCGCGCGGCGACCCACGCTGAGCGAGCGTGAGGTGAACGTCAGCCGGCGGCGCGATCGCCCACGCGCTGGCCCACCACCGCACTGACGCCGTCCTGGCGCATCGACACGCCGTACAGCGCGTCCGCGATCTCCATCGTGCGCTTCTGGTGAGTAATCACGATGAGCTGCGACGTCTCGCGCAGATCCTCGAAGATCGTCAGCAACCGGCCGAGGTTGGCGTCATCGAGAGCCGCCTCCACCTCGTCCATGATGTAGAACGGACTCGGCCGGGCCTTGAAGATGGCGATGAGCAGCGCGACCGCGGCGAGCGAGCGCTCCCCACCGCTCAGCAGCGACAACCGTTCGATCTTCTTGCCGGCAGGCTTGACGCTCACCTCGATGCCGGTCGTGAGCATGTTGTCCGGGTCGGTCAGATGGATGCTGCCGCTGCCGCCGGGGAACAGCACGGGGAAGACCTGGTTGAAGGCTGCCTTGGTGTCTTCGAAAGCGCTCGCGAAAATGTCCTGCATCTTCTCGTCGAGCTCTTCGATGATCGTCATGAGGTCGCGGCGCGTGTTGGTGAGGTCGGCGAGCTGCTCGGTGAGGAACTTGTGACGCTGCTCCAGTGCCGCGAACTCTTCCAGGGCCAGCGGGTTGACCCGACCGAGCTGGGCGAGCTTGCGTTCGGCCGATTGCAGACGCGACTGCTGGGCGGCGCGATCGTAGGCGACCGGCTCGCCGTCCTCCGTCTCCGGTGGCACGGCAACCTGCGGACCGTACTCGGCGACGAGCACATCCTCGACGAGCCCGAGCTCCTCCCCCGCCCGCTCGAGCAGGGTCGACAGGTGCAGTTTCTTCTCGTAGATCTGCATCTCGAGGCCGTGCACGTTCTCGCTGATCACCGAGAGCCGTTCGCGCAGCGCCGCCTCATCACGACGCAACGCCGCGAGTTCCTCGTTCTGGGCGGCGCGCTCCGCCTCGGCGCTCGCCAACTGCACGCGAGCCTCCGACACCGAGCGGTCGACCGAATCGAGCACGGCGGGCAGCGCCGTCGCGACATCCTGCGCGGCCGCCAACTGGCGCTGACGGATGACGGCGAGCCGGGCCTGCTCCTCAGCGGCCTCCCGCTCGGCGGCGAGCTGGGCGGCGAGCTGGTCGGCGCGGGCGCGCTCGGCGCGCACGCGCTCGCGGATGGTCTCCAGCTGGATGCGCTGCTCGAGCTCGGCGGCGCGCGCCGCCTCCACCTCGGCGAGCACCCCGTCGCGCGCCGACACATCGAGCATGGGCTTCGGCTTTGCTTCGTACTCGTCGTGCGCGGCCTTCGCGCGATCGACATCCGCTTCTGCCTGGCGCACCGCCTCCGTGGACACCTCGACCGCGGAGGACAGGCGCTCCCACTCGGCCTGAGCGGCCTCGAGCTGAACGCGGTAGCGTCCCAGCTGTTCGGACTGCGCGGCAAGCTGGGCGTCGAACTCGCGGAGCGCTTCGAGCGCGGCGGCCGCATCCGTCTTGGCGGTTTCGAGCGCGCCGCGCTTCTCGGCCAGCGCGAACCGCAGCCGTTCGATGCTCGTCGTCACCTCGGTGAGCTTGGCCGCGGCGGCATCCCGCTCGGCGACGAGTTCGAGGCGGGACCGTTTGGCCCCCGAACCGCCGCGCAGCACGTAGCGCGTGAGCACGTCGCCGGAGATCGTCACGAAGGTCGTGGAATCAGGGGCCGCACGCCACGCGGCACGTGCCGCGGCCAGATCGTCAGCGATGACCACGTCGGTCAGGAGCGCCAGCACGCCGTCCGGCGCATCCACCACCTCTCGCGCGGGGCGCACTCCGGGCGCCGTGAAACCGGTCGAGGCGGGCGCGGCGGCCGAGGAGACGACGACCTCGACCCGACCGAAGTCCTTGTCGGCGGAGTGGGCGAGAGCATCGAACGCCGCATCGGCGTTCTCGGCGAGCACGGCGTCGGCGAGCGAACCGAGGGCCGCCGCGATCGCCGCCTCGAAACCGGGCTCGACCCGCACATGCTCGGCGACGAGACCGCGGATGCCGGCGAGCTTGGCGCCGACGAGCGCACTCGATCCGTCCTTCTGATCGACGGCGAGGCTGAGCGCCGAACTGCGGGCGGCGAGGGCGTCGCGCTCGCGCTCGGCGGCGTGCAAGTCATCGCGCAGCGACTCGATGTCGGCGTTGAGCGCCGCCACGACCGCCTCAGCTGCCTCATACGCCGAGTCGAGGGACCCGTCGCCCTCGTCGCTGACCGCCGCCTCCGCTTCGAGGGCGACGAACTCGGCGCGCGTCGAATCGCGGCGCTGCTCGGCCGCCTCCAACGCGTTCTGCTGACGAAGAAGCTCACCGCGCGCCGCCGCGAGCGTCGAACGAGCCACATCCACGCGCGACGCGAGTCCCGCGAGCTCCAGTTCGTGGCGGGAGACGAGAGCCGACTGGGCGGCGATCTCCTCGTCGAGGGAGTCGAGGGACGCCTTCGCGGTCGCGAGCGCGGCCGCCGCATGACCGAGCGACTGCTCCGCGGCCGCCACGTCGCCGCCGAGCCGCTCCGCCTCCGCGCGGGCCTCGTCGACGGCCGCCTGGGTGATCGTGCTGCCCAGGGCGGGCGCATCGGCCTGCTGGCCGAGGAGGGCGAGGCGCTGGTTGGCGAGCGTGAACAGGGAGCGCAGGCGTTCCTGCGCGCTCTCCAGGCCGAACGCGAGACGCCGCGCCGAATCCACCGCGTCGCCGCCTTGCACCTGCTCGAGCCGCGCCACCCGCAGCCGGGCCTGGTCGAGTTGTTCCTGCAGCACAATGCGTTCCGACTTCCGCTCCGATTCGCTGCGCGAGAAGTCGGTGATCGCGGCCCGCAGCTCGACGACCTCGTCGGCGAGCAGGCGGGCACGCGCGTCGCGCACGATCGCCGCGATCGACGCGGCCTCGCGCGCGATCTCCGCCTGGGCGCCGAGCGGCTTCAGCTGCCGGCGGATCTCCCCGGCCAGGTCGCTGAGGCGCGTGAGGTTGGCCTGCATGGCCTCGAGCTTGCGGAGCGTCTTCTCCTTGCGGCGCCGGTGCTTGAGGATTCCGGCGGCCTCCTCGATGAACCCGCGGCGATCTTCGGGGGTCGCATGGAGCACCGCATCCAGTTGCCCTTGACCGACGATGACGTGCATCTCGCGGCCGAGACCCGAGTCGCTCAAGAGCTCCTGCACATCGAGCAGGCGGCATTGCTGGCCGTTGATCGCATACTCGCTGCCGCCGTTGCGGAACAGGGTGCGACTGATCGTGACCTCGGTGTACTCGATCGGCAGGGCGCCGTCGGCGTTGTCGATCGTCAGCACGACCTCGGCACGACCCAGCGGACCGCGCGTCGCGGTGCCCGCGAAGATGACGTCCTCCATCTTGCCGCCGCGCAGGGTCTTGGCCCCCTGCTCCCCCATGACCCACGCGAGGGCATCGACGACGTTGGACTTACCGGACCCGTTCGGGCCGACCACGCACGTCACTCCCGGCTCGAACGCGAACGTCGTGGGCTGCGCGAACGACTTGAACCCCTTGAGGGTGAGGCTCTTCAAGTACAAGTCGCATCCTTCGTCCGGCGGCAGGTCGTGTTGTAGCCTACAAGGCTGCCCGGCAGCGGGAGGAGGTGGCCGGTATGGCCACGATCGACGAAGTGACGGTTCCGCGCACCCTCGACGAGACGGGTGCCGACGACTTCATCGCCGCCATGGCGGTCTGCAACGCCGTCGAGGCGATCGACTACGGCACGACCGACGGCGAGTACCAGCCGGACGAAGAACTGCCGCACTATCACGACCCCTACGAGCCAATGCGGCTGCTCGTCGCGCGCGAAGACGGGAGGGTCGTCGGGCGCGCCTTCGTGCGCTCGAACGCCGACGACGACATCAGCGAAGCGTGGCTGCAGGCCCAAGTGCTCCCCGAGTACCGCGGGCGCGGAATCGGGCGTGCGCTCGCCGACGAGATCGAGCGCATCGCGATCGCCGACGGCGCACGCAAACTTCTGAGCTTCATGGCGTCGGCGGACCTCGGCGGCGATCGCCTGACCCCACCCACGGGGTCCGGATCCATCCCCGCCGAGGGCCGCGATGTGCGCTTCCTCACCGCGCGCGGCTATCGCTTCGAGCAGGTCGAGCGAGTGAGCCGGCTCCCCCTGCCCGTCTCGGGCCTCGCCGACCGGCTCGCGAAGGCGCGCGAGGCCAGCGGCCCCGACTACGCACTGCACTCCTGGGTGGGTCCGGTTCCGCAGACGTGGCTTGCGGACTTCGCGGTGCTCGCGACCCGCATGAGCACGGATGCGCCCACCGCCGGGCTGGAGATGGAAGAAGACGTCTGGGACGTCGATCGCGTCATCGACGCGAACGCACGCGAGCAGGAAAGTCCGCGCACGCGTGTGACGACCGCCGTGGAACACGTGCCGACCGGCCAGCTCGTCGGCTACACCGTGTTCTCGGTGCCGCGCCAGCCGCATCGCGCCGCCGACCAGTACGCGACCCTCGTGCTGCGCGAACACCGCGGTCACCGGCTCGGAATGCTCCTGAAGCTCGCCAACCTCGCCCACCTCGACGAGACGTTCCCCGGCCGCCCGTCGGTGATGACGTACAACGCCGAGGAGAACCGCCACATGCTCGACGTCAACGAACGGCTCGGCTTCGTTCCCGTCGCCTACGAAGGCTCCTGGCGCAAGGACGTGACATGAGTGCGGTGACGATCGACGAGGTCACCATCCCGACGAGCCTCGACGGTTCCGAGGGCGACGACTTCCGCGCAATGGCCGACGTGCGCAATGCCGTCGAGGTCGACACCCTCGGCAGTGAGGAGCACACCTACACGGCCGAAGAGTTGCATCCGGGTTGGCTCGACGAGTACGAACCGAAACGGCTGCTGCTCGCCCGCCTCGACGGAGCCGTGGTGGGTCGCGGCGTGGTCGAGACGCGCACCGAGGGCAGCCCCGACGCGGCCTGGCTCATCGTGCAGGTGCTGCCCGAGTTCCGCGGTCGCGGGATCGGCACGGCACTCGCCGACCGGGTGGAGGCGCTCGCCGCCGCGGACGGGCGCACCCAGTTGCGGTGCTACGCGCCCGCGAGCGCGGTCGCCGGCGACCGCATCCCCTCCCCAACCGGCTTCGGGTCAGTGCCTGCGGCCGATCCGGGTGTGCGATTCCTCCGCGCGCGGGGATGGAGCCTCGAACAGGTCGAGCGGTGCAGCCGCCTCACCCTGCCCGTCGCCGACGACGAGCTCGCTGCGCGGCTGGCCGCGGCGCACGCCGCATCGGGCCCCGACTATCGGCTGCACACGTGGGGCGACCGCACCCCGTCGCACTGGCTCGCCGACATCGCCGTTCTCGCGACGCGCATGAGCACCGACGCTCCCGACGCCGGCATGGACGCCGGCGAAGAGGTCTGGACCGCCGAGCGCGTCGCCGAGTTCGAGGAGCGCCATGCGGACAGTCCGCGGCGCCAGGTGATCGTCGCCGTGGAGCATGTGCCGACCGGGCACCTCGTCGGCTACAGCGAACTGTCGGTGCCGCCCGAAACGCACCGTCCCATCTCGCAGGGCGACACGATCGTCATGCGCGAGCACCGCGGGCACCGGCTCGGGATGCTGCTCAAGCTCGGCGGGATCGCTCGGGTGCAGGAGGCGCACCCCGGCCGTCCGTCGATCATCACGTTCAACGCGGAAGAGAACCGCCACATGCTCGATGTCAACGAGGCGGTCGGCTTCGTGCCCGTCGCGTACGAAGGTGCCTGGAAGAAGGTGCTGCCCGCCGCCGACTGACCCGAGTGCGACGGCTGACCCGCGCGCTTAGATGTAGTGCCCAGGGACGTTGTTTGATCTGGCATCCGTGACGTGACGAGAACCTCC
>VFQP010003642.1_pt1 | contig 15431 bp, 13 predicted proteins | sample 3512351 | NCBI WGS metagenome assembly VFQP01 (sample SAMN10412372, study PRJNA504923) | tailings metagenome | isolation source: Relicate 1 Philex TSF1 revegetated site | place: Philippines: Tuba, Benguet | collected 2017-08-29 | reverse complement strand
CAAACCTCCCAAACCTCCCAAACCTCTTAAACCTCTTAAACCTTTAATAGTCTTTTTAACATTTCTGCAAGCGATTGCAGTCATCGTGCCAACACTGACGATCCCGTTTCATTGCGTAACTGAAGACGTAATAAAAGGGGATCATTGCTGAAAAGAAGAGGATGAAAATAATGGCGATGTTCAAAGAAAATTTTTTTTTAAGAAAAATGTTATAATATTGTTATCGCTTATCCAATAACGATTGCCAGACACTGCTACGATAGAACAACTCCAACAACGCATCGCTTTGTATGAAGACATGAATGCATACAAAGACCTGTATTATCAATTATTTGATGGCCTTCATCGTTTTTCATTTTCCATTGTTCGTTCGAAAGAGGTTGCGGAAGAAATAGTTTCTGATGTCTTTATTAAGATATGGCAGATACGTGCACGTTTGGGAGAGATCGGTAATCTGAAAGTGTATGTGTATACCATTACAAAGAATTTTTCTCTCAATTATCTTCAACGAACGTATAAAAATGCTCCGGTGAGTCTTGAAGAGGTGGAAGTAGAGGTTGGCATTGAGATGCGTAACCCTGAAGAGTTGTTTATTTCTGCTGAGATCATGCAAACCATCCGTCAGGCCATCATGCAATTACCGCCGCAATGCCGGTTGGTATTTCAACTGGTGAAGGAAGACGGCCTTAAATACAAAGAAGCCGCTGAAGTATTGAACATTTCTGCATTAACGGTCCGCAATCAACTCGCCATTGCGATCCGTAAACTTGGTGAAACACTTCCTGCACCTGTACAAAAGTTGATTCCTTCCGCGAAACTTTTTTCCGCATCATGATATAAGGGTTTAAAAGTTTAAGAGTTCAAAAGTTTTAAAGCCGAGCGACTCCAAACCCAACTTTAAAACCTTTAAACGCTTAACCTTTAAACTTTTCTGCCCCTCGTTAATCTCTTTGATTGCCAATCTTTTCTATTGTTTTACTGTAAATGTTAATTTTTTTTGAGCGGTCTTGGTACAACTTTATTGCTGCCCGTGTCTTGTAGTATTACAGACGCCAACTTATGACGGAAGAAAGATTTTGGTCATTACTCAGTACCCGGTTAGCTGGTGAAGCCACACCGGAGGAACTGAATGAATTAGAAACATACCTGAAAGAAAATCCTTCGGCACAATTACGGGCCGGAGCGGTTGAGAATATCTGGTCCGTCAGTCCTAAAGTTTCAGAAGACTATAAAGAAGCTGCCTTTAACAAGCATCTTCAGAGAATGAGCAATCATTTTTCTGAGCCTGTTCTTCAGTACGAAACGGAATCACCCGTTGAGCAGGAACAGGAAAAGCCTTCACGCAAAAGACCTGTATTAAGGATGGTAGCGTGGATGACCGCTGCTGCGGCGGCGGCAGTGCTTGGGTGGTATGCCTATTGTTATTTTCCGTTTTCCTCTGGTAAGAACAGCAACGCTCTCGCACAAAACACTGTCAGTACAAAACGTGGATCAAAGTCGAAGATCCAGTTACCCGATGGAACACAGGTTTGGCTGAATGCCGACAGTAAGATCACCTATAACGAAAATTTCCAGGGAAAGATCCGCGAAGTGCAGCTTTCCGGTGAAGCATTTTTTGATGTGGTGCATGATGCGGAACGCCCCTTTGTAATACATACCAATGTGATCGATGTAAAAGTATTGGGTACTGCGTTCAATGTAAGATCTTATGCTGATGAAAAGAATACAGAGACCTCGCTGATCCGCGGATCTGTGGAGATCACGCTGAGGAATAATCCCGACAAAAAGATCGTGCTGAAACCAAACGATAAATTGATTGTTGACAATATGGAAGCAAAAGCAGATGCCGGCTCTCCCGATGTGGTCCGCCAGAGACATAGTAACCGTGCAAGCCTGCTGACGCTCAGTAAAGTCAATTTCAAAGAAAATGAAACCAACGCGCTTGAAACCCTTTGGGTAAAAAATACGCTGGCGTTTGACAAAGAATCTCTCGAAGATATCGCCATGAAGATCGAGAGATGGTATGATGTGAAGGTGAAAATTGCCGACAACAAGATCAGAAGAACCGAATTCAGTGGTGTTTTTGAAGATGAAGACCTTGAACAGGTAATGGAAGCATTACGAATTTCCGGAAACTTCCACTATGATCTAAATAAGAAAGAAGTAACGATCAGGCCGTAGGCCTTTTACATAGCAAAACTTTTTGAACTGCTAAACAACGATTGCTCATCTTAAAAACTGCATACATATGATAAAACCTACTTGACTTCCCCACTTTAAATAGAAACGGAGAATGTTTGCGGCATCCTCCGTTTGATAAGACAAAGAATTTGCTCAGGCTTGAGCAAGAACCCCATCATTTAATTCAAAACTAAGGTATGAAAAAAAATGGATCAGGCGCGTCCCCCCATGCGCCCAACCAATTCATCAAATGCTTACTCATGATGAAGTTTACCGTTCTGCTTATTATCGCCTTTTCCCTTCAGTCTTTCGCCCACGGCTACGGTCAGGAAAATATCAACCTGAACCTGGAGAAAGTCACGTTGAAAAAGGTTTTTAAAGCCATCGAACAGCAGGGAGCCTGCCGTTTCGTATACAAGGATGATATTCTCCCAAGGGAACAACGCGTCAGCATTTCCGTTGCCAATGCGTCCCTGGAGGAAGTGATGAACAAAGTGTTGCAAAACACTGAGTTAAGTTATAAAAGGTTAAGCGGAACCCTGGTGGTGATCACTACCGGTATGACCGCTCAGGCTCCTGTCCCCATCACAGGAAAGATCACTACAGAAACCGGTGAAGCGATTCCGGGGGTAAGTATCATAGAAAAAGGCACCAGCAACGGAACCACCACCAATGCGGATGGTAATTTCGTGCTGAATGTGTCCAGCCCTACAGCTACCCTGGTGGTAACCTATATCGGATATATATCCCAGGAAGTTACGCTTTCCAATAATTCTGAAGTATTTGTAAAGCTGGTTGCCGAGAACAAGAATCTGGAAGAAGTGGTGGTGATTGGTTACGGTACCCAGAAAAGAAGGTCTGTTACCGGCGCGATCACGAGCGTTAAAGCAAGTGACCTTGAAAATGCACCGATCATGCGTGTGGAGCAGGCGCTCCAGGGACGTGTTACCGGTTTGACGATTGCTGCTGCTTCTGGTCAACCAGGATCTTCCTCTACCATCCGTGTTCGTGGTACAACCTCTATCAATGACGGGGCAAACTCTGTTTTGTATGTTGTTGACGGTATCGTTGTTGATAACGGAGGTATTGATTACCTGAACCAGAATGATATCGAATCTATCGAAGTACTGAAAGACGCTGCATCCGCAGCGATCTATGGTGCGCGTTCCGCGGCTGGGGTAATACTTGTTACAACCAAAAAAGGTAAAGCAGGTGCATTACAACTCAACTATAATGGTTATTATGGCACGCAGGCGCCGGCAACCAAACTTAAAATGCTGAATGCAACAGAATATGCAACACTTACAAACGAGGCATATCTTGCAGGTGGTGGTACAACCGGTAGCCTTCCTTACCCTGACCCTCAGTCTCTCGGAAAAGGAACAGACTGGCAGGATGCTATCTTTAATAATAATGCAAGGATCCAGAATCATGATCTGAGCATCAGCGCCGGCTCTGAAAAATCTACCTATTATTTTTCACTCGGTTATTTTGAACAGGAAGGTATCGTTGCTCCGGCAATCTCCAATTACAAACGTTACAATGCGCGTTTGAACTCTAACCATAAGGTTACAAAATGGCTGACCATTGGTAATAACATTGGTTATTCATATATCCGCAGCATGGGCGTTGGTAATACCAACGGTGAGTTTGGCGGACCGCTGGCTTCAGCGATCAACCTTGATCCGATCACTCCTTTGATCGAAACAAATCCTGCGATCATCAATGACCCAAGCCGCCCTTATGCAGCTAATCCAGTTGTGCGTGACGCAAATGGTAACCCATACGCCATCTCCCAACTGGTAGGTCAGGAAATGACCAACCCACTGGCCTACATCAAAAGCCGTGAAGGCAACCATGGATGGTCTCACAATATCGTAGGGAACGTTTTTGTAGAGATCGAACCCATTAAAGGATTGAAGTTCAGAACAAATGCAGGTGCTAAACAGGCATTCTGGGGCAGTACTTCTTTCGATCCGATCATCTATCTGAATGCTTCCAACTCAAGAGCTAATAACTCTTTCTACAGAGGCATTAACCGAGGCTTCAACTGGACATTGGAGAATACTGCATCGTACAATCGCAGATTTGGTGCACACAATGTTACAGTGATGGCTGGTCAGGGTGCATACCTTGATGATAACTCAGTAACAAGCAACATCACTTACTACAACCTCCCTGTAAATACCTACAAGGAAGCTTCTATGAACTATGCCACACTTGATGCAGACATTCTTGCAGGTGGTGGCGAGAGTTATCAACACAGGGTTTCTTCGTTGTACGGTCGTGTGATCTATGATTATGATGAAAAATATCTCTTCACAGGTATTATTCGCCGTGATGGTGCTTCCCGTTTTGGTATGAATAATAAATATGGCTTCTTCCCGTCTGCTTCAGTAGGTTGGGTAGTTTCCAGAGAAGATTTCTTCCCTGCTACACCAGTGATCAACTTCCTGAAGATCCGTGGTTCTTACGGCGTGGTTGGTAATGATGCGATCGGAAACTTTGCTTACATCTCAACTGTAGGTGGTGGCAGAAACTATCCTTTTGGTTTTGATAACTATGTACTTGGATTCAGCCCTAACGCTCCGGCTAACCCAGACCTGAAATGGGAAGAAACAAGCCAGCTTAACATTGGTTTTGATGCGAACATCTTCCGCAATTTCACTTTGACGTTTGACTGGTATAAAAAGAAAACAAGCGGTATCCTGATGCCTGTGGTTATCCCTGCATACACCGGCTTGAGCTTCCCTGTTGGTAACGTAGGTGATATGCAGAACTCAGGTGTTGAACTCGAACTGGGTTACAATAAAAAACTGGGTGATGTTACCCTCGGGGTAAAAGCAAACGTTTCCTATGTTAAGAATGAAGTGGTTTATCTCGGTACAAGAGACTTCCTGGAAGGATCAGGCTGGCAGGCAAGCGCCTATAACCTGACCCGTGCAGAAGTTGGTCACCCAACTTTCTCTTTCTATGGTTTTGAAACAAGAGGTATCTTCCAGAACCAGGCTGAGGTTAATAATTACGTAGATAAAAATGGTAACAAGATCCAGCCTAATGCAAAACCTGGTGATTTCAGATGGGCTGATTTAAACGGTGATGGAAAGATCGGCGCTGAAGACCGTACATTTATCGGAGACCCTACTCCAACATGGAGCTATGGCTTCACCGTGAATGCTTCTTACAAACAATTTGATGTTGTTCTCTTTGGCCAGGGTGTGGCAGGAAACCAGATCTTCAACGCGCTCCGCCGTCTGGACGTTGCAAATGCTAACTGGACAACAGCAGCATTGGGCCGTTGGACAGGCGAAGGATCAACCAATGATTTCCCACGTCTGACCACTGATGACGCGAACGGTAACTTCAAAAATCCATCTGATTTCTATCTCACAAGCGGTGCTTACTTCCGGATCAAAAATCTGCAGATCGGCTATACAGTACCGTCTGCGGTGGCTCAGCGTGCCGGCTTCAAGAGATTACGCGTATATGTGAGCAGCGGTAACCTGTTGACTCTGACAAAATACACCGGATTCGATCCTGAGATCGGTGGTGGAAGCTATGGAATTGACAGAGGTATTTATCCTCAGGCCAGATCTTTCATGGTTGGCTTAAACGTAGGTCTCTAATCCTAAAAAACATTACACAATGAGAACAAACTATTTCTCCAAAATATGTCTCGTGATGCTGGCTGTACCGGTATTATATGCCTGTAAAAAAAGCTGGCTCGAAGTAGATACTACCGGTTTGAATATTGAATCAAACTATTACTCAAACCCCAATGAAGCGTTTGCCGGACTCGTGTCCGCTTATGATCCGTTGGGTATGGAAACTGCCGGAACTTATGCCAACAAACTTGGCCCGTTGAACGCAGCATCTGATGACTGCAATGCGGGCGGAGCTGCCGGTGGTAATGACATGAACACCTGGCAGGTTTGGAATAATTACACGCTGACTCCTGCAGTAGGCCCACAGATGGAATACTGGACGCGTAACTTTACCGGCGTATCCAGGGTGAACATCATTCTCTCAAAATTGGGTGGGGTACCTGGGCTCAGCGATGCTTTGAAAACCAGATACACTGCTGAAGCAAAATTCCTTCGCGCTTATTATTATTTTGATCTCGTTCGTTTGTTCGGAAACGTTCCGCTTTTTGTTGAGCCAATCCCTACAGAGCAGATCTTCAATCAGACACAGGTTCCTGCTGCTGAAACATATGCACAAATAGAGAAAGACCTGAGAGAAGCAATTCCTAATCTGCCGATCACTGTTCCTGTTGCCACAGAAGGCGGCCGTGCTACACAAGGTGCTGCTAAAGCGTTGCTTGGTAAAGTGATCCTGTTCCAGAACAACAATGCACGTATGGCGGAAGCAGCAGCTTTGCTGGATGATGTAAATAAAGCAGGTAACGTATACGGTTATGCGTTCATGACCAACTTCGGCGATATTTTCCGCCCTGACAGAAAGTTCAACAGCGAGTCCATTTTTGAGATCAGCCACACGGCTATCGCAAACGGTAACTGGGGTAACTGGGGCGGTGTAGAAGGAAACGTATACACGCAAATGATCGGACCACGTGCTTACAACGGAACGATCTACGAAACAGGATGGGGCTTCAGCCCGGTTCGTAAAGAACTGCGTGATCTTTTGTATGGCGATCCCCGCTATCAATACACAGTAGCTGATTTGGATAGCATGGTTTCTTCGGGTGCTGCCGTTAGCTATGAACCAAGTTATCAGAACACAGGATATTTCATTCAGAAATTTGCTCCGTTGAAACAGTGGAGATCTACAGGTGGTGGTAACGTTGAGCTGAACTATCTCAATAACGTTATCGAGATCCGTCTGGCTGATACCTACCTGATGCAGGCAGAATGCTTACTGCGCGCAACTGCTCCTGATGCAGTAAAAGCGGGTAATCTGCTGAATGCTGTAAGAGCACGTGTTGGTCTCGGCCCGGTTGCTGCAACGCTGGATAATATCGCTCTTGAGCGCCGCAAAGAACTGGCAACAGAAGGCCATCGCTGGTTTGACCTGGTACGTACAGGGAAAGCAGCCACTGCCCTTGCATTCAAAGGATTTACAGCGGGCAAACATGAATTGCTGCCAATTCCGCTGACAGAACTTACAAACACCAAACTGGTTCAGAACCCCAACTACTAATAGTAGTGATTGTTCATCAAAATAAAAATGCGTGTTATGACACATATTAATAGAACAAGACTGATCACCGGCGCAGCTATCCTGTTTTTAGGAACTGCCCTTTTCCAGGCCTGTAAAAAGGAAGGAGAAGATCTTGAACTGGGTGCAAAACCTACTCCTGATTTTGAAATTGTTCAGGGTGTAGACGCCAATAATCTTATCCTCGTCAATAAATCAAAAGAACCGATCATTCCTTACTGGGTGATCAGCACAGGGGCTGAGCTCCGCGGTGATTCTGCAAAAGTGAATTTCGCCAATAAAGGCACTTACCAGGTCACCCTGAGAGCCGCAGGCCAGGGTGGAATCGGTGAGATCACAAAAACCGTTACCATTAACCAGAACGACCCCAATGCCTGCGCTCCGGATAAACCACTCGGATTTATCGCAAGCTGCACCAGCAAAAAATGGAAACTGAACCCTGCAGCCGGCGCTTACAAAGTTGGCGAAGGTGCTGACAACGGAAACTGGTGGAGCAGTGGTGCAGGTGATGTAACTGCACGTTCCTGCGAATTCAATGACGAATACACTTTTGTAAATGATGGAGCAGGTACTTTCAATTACGATAATAAAGGAGACTTCTTTGCGGACGGTTCGCTTGGTTCAAACAGCAACGGCTGCGAGCCAACTGCCAACTATACGGCCGCTCAGAAAGGATGGGGTTCCGGAACTTTCCGGTATGAAATTTTGCCAGGTGGTGTGAAAGGCCTTGGTCAGCTGAAAGTGGTTGGCGCTGGTGCTCACATTGGTCTGCAAAAAGTTCGTAACGGCGGTGAAGTAACCACCGGTGTCGCTAACTCTATCACTTATGACATTATTGAGATGAAAAAAGATGGCGCCGGCGCAGGACATGACCTGTTGAAAGTTGGCGTAAATATCGGCGGTGCCGGTTGGTGGACATTTGCATTACGTTCTGAATAATGAAAAACGACTAGTATGCGTATTTTAACCATATCCGCAGTATGCATGATCGCTCTTGCTTCATGCAAAAAGAGCGGGGGAGACGGCGGGAGTGTGATTACCCCGCCGGCACCTCCCGAGGCCAAGGAATACTCCTTTGAAGCTTCTCCTGTTTGGGCGGAAGAATTTGATTACACCGGCGCTCCTGACCCGAATAGCTGGACCTATGACACTGGCGATCATGGATGGGGCAATAATGAATTGCAGAACTATACCACTGATCCTAAAAACGTCCAGGTAAAAGATGGAGTGCTGACGATTACCGCAATAAAAGAAACCTCCGGCAGTAAGAATTACAGCTCTGCCAGGCTCGTTTCCCGTGGTAAAAAAGATTTTACCTATGGAAGACTTGAGGTAAAAGCAAAACTCCCCTCAGGACGCGGTACATGGCCAGCGATCTGGATGCTGCCAACAGCCCGTGCTTACGGCGACTGGCCAAAATCAGGCGAGATCGACGTCATGGAGCATGTTGGATATGATCCGAACGTTGTTCATTTCAGTATTCACTCGGAGGCCTATAACCACATTATAAACACTCAAAAGACTTCGACAAGACAGATCCCGACTGCGATGACTGACTTTCACTTGTATCGTGTCGACTGGACCCCCGCTTATATCAGAGGATTCTTTGATGGCGTACAGGTTTTCAGTTTTGCCAACGACGGTAAAGGATACTCCACCTGGCCCTTTGACAAAACCTTCCACGTATTGATCAACATTGCGGTGGGTGGTAACTGGGGTGGCGTTCAGGGAGTCGACGATACTGTGTTTCCGGCGACCATGGTGGTTGATTATGTACGCTTATATAAGTTGATTCCATAATTCAACGAAACTAATACAGCCTGCTCCGGCGGCTAAAAGAAGCCATAGATAAGGCAATCGTTAAGCACTTAGCAGCAGTTAGTGCCGGGCGGGTCGTTTTCGACCCGCCCTTTTTCGTGCTAAGAGGGAAAGGAGGGAAAAGCGAGATAGCTTAACTTTTAACAGTCGCAGAGAAAGAGAAAAGGGGATTGGTATTATTGTTGCCACTGGCGGGCAAGAGATATTTTCTACTTAATCAACTTTCTGCATGAATTAGATCTACTCTAAACTGTTGAGAATGTTTTTAGCCGCAGGGTCCGTTTCAGAATTTCTAAAAGTGGTCCAGATCGTTTGCTGGATTGCGCTGCCTGTATTTGCGGTGATTATCGCACTTATTGTTTATCAACATTATAGAAAGGTCAGGAAAAACAGGGAAGAAGCGCTGTTGCCCGGAGATCTACCCACACCTGCTGCAATGGCACAACTGAACAAAGAAGCTGATTTCATCCTTTTTGATCATACCGGACTGGTTGATCAGTATCGTCATAAGCTCTGCCATAGTGAGGCACGATACGCTGCGCTCCAGCAGAAATTCGCTTCTTTACAGGTAAAATGCGCCGCAATGGCCGTTTTCGCCGCAGGCGGACAGACAGAATTTTCAAATATTTCATCCTACAGAAGCCTGAAACGTGAAGTCGATCGGTTTATAAAAAAATACCATACCGACAAAAACAGGTCCGCAGCGGCAAATGAACAGCTCCTTTATGCCAATCAGCAATTAAAAAAGGAAAACGAACGCCTCCGTGCCACCCTCGAAAGCCTGGCCTCCTCACCCGCTACACAACTTCTCTCGGCCTCCGAAAACGTCGCCTGATCCCTCTATTATCGAAAATCCTCTAAAACCTCTTTTTAAAAATAACTTTTCCCCAAGCGGTTAGTTTCCTCTTTTCCCTCTTTCATCCTCTTAGCTTTATTTTGCAGTTATGCAGCAATACCTCGACCTTTTACAGCATATTCTCGACAATGGCGCTCACAAAACCGACCGTACCGGCACCGGCACGCAAAGTGTATTCGGCTACCAGATGCGTTTTGATCTTCAAAAAGGATTTCCGTTGGTAACAACAAAAAAAGTACATCTCAAAAGTATTATTCATGAGCTGTTGTGGTTTCTTAAAGGCGAAACCAATATCGCTTACCTGAAGGATCATAATGTGAAAATATGGGACGAATGGGCTGACGAAAACGGCGAGCTCGGACCGGTTTATGGTAAGCAATGGCGCAGTTGGGAAGGGAAAGACGGTAAAGTGATCGACCAGGTGACAGATCTGATCAGGCAGATCAAGACCAGTCCAGACAGCCGCCGCCTGATCATCAGTGCCTGGAATGTGGCTGATCTGCCGGAAATGGCTTTGATGCCTTGTCACACGATCTTTCAATTCTATGTAGCCAATGGGAAACTGAGCTGTCAGCTTTACCAGCGTTCGGCGGATGTATTTCTTGGCGTGCCGTTCAACATCGCTTCTTATGCCTTGCTCACCATGATGATCGCGCAGGTCTGTGATCTGGAGCCTGGCGATTTTATCCATACGTTTGGCGATGTTCATATTTACAGCAATCACCAGGAACAGGTTCAGCTGCAATTGTCGCGCACACCATTCCCGCTCCCGCAAATGAAACTAAATCCCGCAGTAAAAGATATCTTCGGATTCAGCTTTGAAGACTTTACACTGGAAAACTATCAGTCGCACCCTGCTATCAAAGCACCGGTTGCCGTTTAATTCTTTTACTGTTTATTCGTTCAATCATGATCCTTACACTCGTTGTAGCAGCTGCCAGAAATAATGTCATAGGAAAAGATAATCAGTTGCTCTGGCGTCTGCCCAATGATACACGTTACTTCAAGAATGTTACCTGGGGCATGCCGGTGGTAATGGGCCGGAAAACTTATGAATCACTCGGCAAGCCGCTGGCCGGGCGTACAAATATCGTTCTCACCCGGAACAGCAGCTGGAAAGCAGAAGGCACGACCACGGTCAAAAGTCTTGACGATGCCATCTTTCTTGCCAAACAAATGGATGTAAAAGAACTGATGGTGATCGGGGGCGGAGAGATCTATAAAATGGCCATGCCCAAAGCCAGCCGCATTCATATCACCCGCGTGGAAGCCGAACCGGAAGGTGATGCCTGGTTTCCTGAGATCGATCCCCTGATTTGGAAAATGGTCAGTAAACAAGATTTTCCCGCTGATGAAAAGCATCAGTATGCGTATTCGTTTCAGGTTTGGGAAAGGCGATGAGGGATAGACAAACGGCTATCGCGCATTTTGCCTGTCAGTGAACGGACAATGGTCAGCGATACTTTCCTACATTTGCGCGTGTTCAACTCATTGCAACTTTTACGCAGGTATCTTCGCTATTATTTTACCAGTTATAACGGTAAAGGACACGGCATGCATTCGCCATTCGTGTATGATTTTATTATTCAGGTGCTGAATGACCGGAAGGTTTACGATGATTATGCAAAGGTTGAAACTGTAAGAAAACGCCTGCTGGCAGATCAGCGTATGCTGAAGGTCGAGGATATGGGCGCAGGTTCTGTAAAAAACAACCAGGTTGAAAGAAAGGTAGCCGATATTGCAAAGCATGCGGCAAAGCCCGCAAAATATGGACAGTTGCTTTATCGCATGGTAAAGTATTATCAGCCCAATACGGTGCTGGAGCTCGGCACTTCACTGGGTATTACAACCAGGTACCTTTCTTTGGCAAAACCTGATGCCAGCCTGATCACGATGGAAGGAGCTGCGGCCATTGCATCGGTAGCAGTAGAAGGTATGCGGGAGAATGGGTTGAATAATGTTCAATTGCATCCTGGCAATTTTGATACAGAACTGGCAGTTGTTTTAAAAACATTTAACCCCGACTTTGTTTTTGTAGATGGTAACCACAGAAGCAAGCCAACTATTGAATATTTTGAACAACTGCTGAATGTTGCGCATAATGACACGATCCTTGTGTTTGATGATATCCACTGGAGCGAAGAAATGGAATCTGCATGGTCTTATATCTCCGGTCATCCGTCAACGCGTTGTTCAATCGATCTTTTTTTTATCGGTATTGTATTATTCCGCCAGGAATTCCGCGAGAAGCAGCACTTCAGTATTCGGTTTTAAAAATCACTTCGTAGAATTACTTAGGACGCCAGCATTTTTTTAATATCTTCGGGTTGTGTGGTAATGCATTTCTTCCATTATAAACCGAACAGTTTTCATGACCATCGGATTGATCAAAGAACCCAGCCATGAAACACGCGTTTCCCTCCTGGCGGAGGCCGTGGGCACTCTCACAAAAAAAGGAATTACAGTATTAGTGGAAGACGGAGCCGGAGAAAAAGCATATTGCTCCAATGCAGAATATGAAAAAGCCGGCGCCCTGATCAAAAGCAGGGTAGATGTGATCACCGGTTCGCAGGTGTTACTTGCGATTAATACGCCCGAATCAGCCATTTCATTTCCGAAAGAACAGGTACTGATCGGCGTTTATCAGCCACTCTATCATCCTGCATTGATGAAAGAATGGGCATCGGAAAATCTTACAGTATTCTCCCTCGATATGCTGCCGAGAACAACACGCGCTCAGTCGATGGATATACTCAGTTCCCAGGCAAACATCGCCGGATATAAAGCCGTTCTCCTTGCAGCAAACTCCTATGGCCGCTACTTTCCGATGTTTATGACAGCCGCAGGAAGTATCGCTCCCGCAAAAACATTGATATTGGGTGCAGGCGTTGCCGGCTTGCAGGCTATTGCTACAGCTAAACGCCTCGGTTCGGTTGTTGAAGTTTTTGATACCCGCCCTGCAGTAAAAGAAGAAGTGATGAGCCTCGGTGCAAAATTTGTCGAAGTTGAAGGTGCTGCCGACGCAAGCAAGGCAGGTGGTTATGCCGTTGAACAAACAGAAGAATACAAACAGAAACAGCAACAGCGTATCGCAGAGAGCATTGCAAAGGCAGATATCGTGATCACTACCGCACAGATCCCTGGAAAGAAAGCGCCAATACTGATCACGGAACAAATGATCGCATCCATGCGCAATGGCTCCGTGATCATTGATCTCGCTGCTGCCACCGGTGGGAATACTCCATACACGAAAAACAATGAGACCGTTGTGCAAAACGGTGTGAGCATAATCGGTAACTCCGCACTTCCTTCAACCATGCCTTCCGATGCAAGCAAATTGTATGGAAAGAATATTTTGAATTTCCTTCAATTGATCACTACAAAAGAAGGACAGCTGAATCTTAACTGGGATGATGACCTGGTGAAAGGAAGCTGTATCGTGCACAATGGCGAAGTAGTGAATGAGCGGGTTAAAAATCTTTAATACAAGGCACATGAACGTGCTTTGCTGATCTTCTTACGTTGAAATTTCATTTTTATGGATAACTTTCTTTCATGGATCCACGACAATCAGCAGATCATCTATATCGTGATCCTGATGATCTTTGTTGGTATAGAAGTGATCGGCCGTGTACCCAGCGTGCTTCACACGCCTTTAATGAGCGGTGCCAACGCAATACATGGCGTCGTCATCATCGGCGCGATCATCGTGATGGGAAAAGCAGAATCCGACAATTACCTCGCACTGATCCTGGGATTCCTGGCCGTTGTATTGGGAACGTTGAATGTGGTAGGCGGTTTTGTGGTGACAGACCGGATGCTTGAAATGTTCAAGAAAAAGAAAAAGTAGCGGGTGACTACCAGCATGGGCCGGCAGGGCGTGCTATCAGGTTCTTGAATTTATTTTTGATTTTTTACTTTTTAATTTCTCTCCATGGAGCTTAATATACTCACCCTTTGTTATCTCATCGGTTCAGTAACATTTATTGTTGGGTTAAAGATGTTATCTAACCCTGCTACCGCCCGCAAGGGAAATCTTGTAGCTGCCGCAGGTATGGTCATTGCCATCCTCGGAACGATTTTTCTGTATGAAGAAGACGGTCAGAAGCTGGGTAACTACGGTTGGATCTTTGGCGGTATTGCCATCGGTACGCTGATCGGTTTTTTAGCAGCAAAAAAAGTGAAGATGACGGCGATGCCGGAAATGGTGAGTTTGTTCAATGGAATGGGTGGCGCCTGCGCCGCACTGATCTCTATCGTTGAATATGATCACATGATGGCGCATCCGCCGTTTTCAGAAGGTTTCTCGTTCTTTCCTCCCCTGGATACTTTCTTTCAACAAATGGATCTTCCATATGGAAAAGTGATCATCATATTGCTTGGACTGATCATCGGATCTGTTTCATTTGCCGGAAGTATCATCGCATGGGGTAAGCTGAATGGGAAAGTGAAAGATTTTTCGTTTAAAGGACAGCATATCTTCAATATTGTATTGATGATCGCCATACTCGGGCTGGCGACTTATCTCACCATAAACATCAAAGGAAGCAGTCATGTTTTGTTCTATGTGATCTTTGCGCTTTCTCTCTTGTACGGAGTGTTCTTTGTATTCCCGATTGGTGGTGCGGATATGCCTGTCGTGATCTCTTTGCTGAACTCTTTCACGGGTGTTGCCGCAGCATGCGGAGGTTTCCTGTATGATAATAAAGTAATGCTTACCGGTGGTATACTTGTGGGTGCCGCAGGAACATTGCTCACGATATTGATGTGTAAAGCGATGAACCGTTCGTTGCTGAACGTATTGATCGGTTCATTTGGTGGTGGCGCTGCAAAAGCTGGTGGTGGCGGTGATGGAAAACAGCAGGGCGCTTATAAAGAAATTTCACTCAGCGATACAGCTGTAGTGATGAGTTATGCAAGCAAAGTAATGATCGTGCCGGGTTATGGCCTGGCTGTTGCACAGGCGCAACACGCTTGCCATGAACTGGAAAAATTACTGGAGTCGAAAGGTGTTGAGGTAAAATATGCCATCCATCCGGTTGCGGGTCGTATGCCTGGGCATATGAACGTGTTGCTTGCCGAAGCAGATGTTCCTTATGATAAACTGCTGGAAATGGAGCAGGCGAATGAAGAATTTGCTACTACTGATGTGGTATTGGTGCTCGGTGCGAATGATGTGGTGAACCCCGCCGCAAAAACAGATCCCTCTTCTCCCATATATGGCATGCCGATACTGGATGTTGAACTCGCGAAGAATTGCATCGTAAACAAGCGAAGCATGAAGCCGGGATATGCCGGTATTGAAAATGATCTTTTCTTCCAGCCAAAAACATCTATGTTGTTTGGTGATGCGAAGAAGGTGCTGCAGGATCTGATCGCCGAGATAAAAAATCTTTAA
>VFQP010003641.1_pt1 | contig 15433 bp, 14 predicted proteins | sample 3512351 | NCBI WGS metagenome assembly VFQP01 (sample SAMN10412372, study PRJNA504923) | tailings metagenome | isolation source: Relicate 1 Philex TSF1 revegetated site | place: Philippines: Tuba, Benguet | collected 2017-08-29 | reverse complement strand
GCATTCGCCCCCAGCCCATAAACCGTCTCTGTCGGAAAGGCGACAAGCTCTCCTTGCCGTAGCAGTTCCGCCGCCGCCGCAATGTTCTTCGTACTCGCAGGCAGTATCATCTAATCCGGTAAATCATCCTTCGCGTCGCCCGCCGTCTTACCCGTGCGCTTCCAAACCAGATAGGAGTGCATCAGGTCGTTCAAGTCGCCATCCAGCACCTTGTCCACGTCGCCGACCGACAACTTGCTTCGCAAGTCCTTCACCAGCCGGTAAGGCGCCAGCACATAGCTGCGAATCTGGCTCCCGAAGTTGATGTCCAGCTTGGAGTCCTCGGTTTTCTTTTCCTCGGCCCGCCGCTTCTCCATCTCATGCTCAAACAACTTCGCGCGCAACTGCTTCAACGCGCTCGCCCGGTTCTTATGCTGCGAGCGCTCGTTCTGGCACTGCACCACAATACCCGTCGGCAAGTGCGTCATGCGCACGGCGGACTCCGTCCGGTTCACGTGCTGCCCACCGGCGCCAGACGCGCGAAACACGTCCGTCTTGATGTCTTCCGGCTTGATCTCGATCTTCACTTCGTCGTCGATCATTGGATACACAAAGACGCTCGCGAAACTCGTATGCCGCCGCGCCGCCGAATCGAAAGGCGATATGCGCACTAAGCGATGCACGCCGATCTCGCTCGACAGCATCCCGTAAGCGTTCTCGCCATCGACTTCAATCGTCGCGTTCTTAATGCCCGCGCCTTCTCCGGGCTGCTCGTCGGTAATGGTCGCCGTGTAGCCGCTCCGCTCCGCCCAGCGCACATACATGCGCATCAGCATCTCGGCCCAGTCCTGAGATTCGGTGCCGCCCGCGCCGGGGTGAATGTTGAGAATCGCCCCGCGATGGTCGTGTTCGCCGCTCAGCAGCATCGCATGCTCCAAGCGTTCCAGTTCGGCTCGGAAATTCGCGAGTTCGCCGCCGAGCATCGCGCCCACGTCCTCGCCTTCCCGGCCCAACTCGATCAGCGCGGCAATGTCGGAACTCATCGTCGCAATGCGATTAGACTGCGCCACGCCCTCTTCCAGGCGTTTGCGCTTCTGCATCGTCTCTTGGCTTTTCTCGGGGTTATTCCAGAAATCTGGATCGTTGATTAGTTTTTCGAGTTCGTCGATTTGTGCTTGTTTACGAGGGGCGTCAAAGATAGCTCCGCACAGATTCTGCTTGCTGGCGGAGCTGATCGTAGTCCCGCTCGATTTCGTCGAGGGTCATAAACCTCTATTTTGCCTCGACTCCGTCGACAGTGGTGTCCGGATACAGTCCCCCGGGATGCGGCTTGTAGCGAATCCACTCCGTTTGCCCAATATGCGAGAGCCGGTAACCCTCCACGGTGTGGAACTTCAACACCTCGAAGAATCGCTCCAAGGCATTCGTCGGCGCGCCCTCGTTCGCTGCCATGCGCCGCACTAACTCCGTCTGCCGTTCCCGTGTCAGCGACAAGAAGGCGCCTTCGGCCTGCACCGCTGCCAATCCCTCCATGAAAGCCGCCTTCACTACTGGCACATAATGCGCCACTAAGTCGAAGTAACGGCTCACCCGCGCCGCGCCCGCTCCCTTCGACGTCTCGTCGTCGGGAATGATGATGTCCGCCAGCGCCGAGAGTGTCTTGTCCTGCTCCGGCGTAAAGGCCCGCAGCTTGTAGTCGTCCGCGAAGATCTTCGCGGGCTTGTGATGCTCGTGTTGGGCTTCTATGGGCAGCGCCACCGCGCCCAAGATCGGGAATAGACTCCGTCGATCCATATCTAGACTTCTCCCTTCCGAAGCTTTTCCGCCAATCGCTCGCTCATCCGCCAGCTCAACGCGATGTTCGTCAGAGTCGGGTTCTTCTCGGGATACTGCGGGAACACACTCGCATCGCCAATAAACAAGTTCGGGATATCGTGCGACTGGGAATCGGTGTTCACCACGCTCTTCTTCGCGTCGCGGCCCATCTTCGTGGTGCCCACCCAGTGATTCAGATCGATCACCAGATCCTCGCTGCGCACTCGTCCGGGTGTCGACAGAATCTCGCCACCGCCCGCGCGGATGATCTCCTCGCAGGTATTCACCATGTCCTGAGCCATCGCGACATCTTCGGCCTCATAGTGCAAATGGACGCGCGGCAGCGGTACGCCGTTCTTATCGCGCCGGGATTCATCGAGGTCGATGAACTTCTTATCGCTCACCTTCAGTGACCCCTGCATGTTCATCCCCGCATGCGCCACATTCTTGTAGAGCAGTTCCTTCTTGAAGTCCGCGCCAAAGCCCTTCACATTGCGGACAAACAATCGCTGTGGCGGCAAACCCGCGCCGCACTGCACTTGATAGGTCCCCTCAAAGTTCGGGTTCGCTTTCTTCCAATACATGCCCGTCAGCAGCGAGTGATAGTAAGCCGTCCCCGCGTCGTTGGAATGGTCGCGCTTGGCTAACTCCGGAAACAGCCCCAACACCGTCACACCGTAATGGCTGGTGAGATTCTTGCCCACCAAGCCCGAAGAGTTCGACAGATTGTTGAATAGCAACATGCGAGCCGTCTCGATGGCGCTGCACGCGAGCACCAGCGTCTTGCACTCCACCTTCTCGGTTCCCCCGCTTGCGTTCACATACTCCACCGCGCTCACGCGATTGCCCTTGTTCTTGTCGAGAAGAATTCGCGTCACCGTCGCGTTCGTAAAGACCTTCAACCTGCCCGTCTTCAACGCTCGCGGAATCGGCGTGTTCGCCGACGTGTACTTGGAATCGATCGGGCAACCGCCGCAGTTGCCGCAGTACTGGCAGATCGCCCTGCCTGATCCATGCTTCGCCGTCACCATCGCCTTGCGCTGCGCGACGAAGTCCATCTCACGCCCCGCCTTCTTCAACTTGTTCACGCCCCGCCGCAAGAGGCTCTCCGCCGCCCGCATCGGCACCGGCGGCAGGAACTCGCCGTCCGGCAGATTCCAGAGCCCATCCTTGTAGCCATAGACGCCCATGAAGCGCTCGGCCTTCGAGTAATAAGGCGCCACCTCGTCGTACAAAATCGGCCAGTGCTGGTAATCACCCGGCCCGAAACGCAAGCTATGCCCCGCCCAACACAGACTGCGTCCACCCAGCGCCTTGACTAAGCCGTGCCCCGGCCGGTCACCGACTCCCGTGAAGTGGTCGTGCTCCCGGTAGTCCCATGCCGAGTCGAAGCCACCTGCCTTCCCTTGGGCAAGCCGCCTCTCCAGCAGATCGAGTGGAGGCAGGTCGCGTCCATAATCGCGGCCTGGCAGTAATCGTCCACCGGCTTCCAATAGAGCCACCTGCAATCCCTGTTGCGCCAGCACATAGGCGGCGATTCCGCCACCCGGACCACTGCCGACGACGATAGCGTCGAACTTCATAACGCTAGAATAAGGCACAGGAGATACCCCAACTTATGAAAATCAGAGCGGTATTGTGTTTACTCGGTCTGGCCGGTGGCTTGTTCGCCGCCAACGACGAAGAGAAGCGTCTGGAGCGCGCCGGTGAAGTCCTCACCGAAATCATGGCCACCTCGGACAAGGCCATCCCGCAAGAACTGCTCGAAAAGAGCGAATGCGCCGTTATCGTGCCCGGCATGAAGAAGGCGGCATTTATCGTCGGTGGTAAGTACGGCAAAGGCTTCTTCGTTTGCCGCAAGGCTGGCGCCGGTTGGGGCTCCCCCGCCGCCGTTACCGTGGAAGGCGGCAGCGTCGGCTTCCAAATTGGTGGCAGCGAAAGCGACGTAGTCCTCCTGGTGATGAACAAGCGCGGAGCCGAACGTCTCTTGAGCAACCAGTTCAAACTAGGCGGTGAAGCCAGTGTCGCCGCGGGCCCCGTTGGCCGCACTTCCAGCGCCCAAACCGACGCCTATCTGACGGCCGAATTGCTCAGCTACTCCCGCAGCCGTGGCGTCTTCGCCGGCCTCTCCCTGGAAGGCTCCACCCTCCGCCAGGACCTCGACGGCAACAAGGACCTCTACGGCAAAACCATGACCAACAAGGAAATCATCGAAGGCAACCCACCCGCCCCCGCCGCGGCCAAGAAGCTCATGGCATTGTTGACCAAGTACTCCGCCCGCAAGTCGAAGTAAGAGCCAACCAAGTCAACACTTCAGCCCCGGCCCCAGCGCCGGGGCTTGCTTTTTGCCCCACGCCCTCCAGCCAACTCTACCCACATCAAGCAGCTCGTACCGCCCTAACGCCCAAGGCCATCGCGGTAACCCACGCCTATCTTGCCTTCTCAGACGCTACCCACGCGCTTCTCGCCCTCATCGCCAACAAAGGGAAGCGCTCACCACACTTGGCTCGTCCCCCACTCCCAATCCGCGCCACGTAACCCTGAAACGCAGAAAGGCCCCGGATCGCTCCGGGGCCCTTGCTGTCTTCGCGGTCAGTTGCTGTTTAGAACTGGTTCCAGAGGTACTGGTTGTAGACTTCGTGGTGGAACTGAACTTCCGCCGGCTTAACGACCGTGCCCAGGAGGCGAGCGCAGCGGTCGGCGCTGGCTTGCTTCAGTTCGGCGTAGCGGGCCTTCACGTCGGCGCCGAGGATCTTGGTGGTCCATTCGGCGTTGTTGAAGTTGTTGATGGCGTCGTAGATGTTGTCCGGCAAGTAGCGGTCGGCTTGACGGAGATTCTTCATCTTCGCGATGTCGCCTTCGAGACCCGTCTTGAACACCGAGTAGAGCACCATGTAGGGGTTGGCGTCGGGACCGACCGAGCGGACTTCGACGCGCGAGCTCTTCTCGTTGCCGATCGGCACGCGAACCATCGAACCGCGGTCGACAGCCGAAGCCTTGATCTGGTTCGGCGCTTCGAAGTGCGGGTCGAGGCGGCGGTAGGCGTTAACGCTGGCGTTCAACATCAAGCAGATGTCGTTGCCATGGGTCAGGATCTTATCGATGAAGCTCCAACCGAACTTCGAGAGCTTCTCTTCGCCCTTCGGATCCCACATCAAATTCTTGCTGCCCTTGGAAACGGACACGTTGGTGTGCATGCCGTTGCCGTTCACGCCGACGACCGGCTTCGGCAGGAAGCTCGCGGTGTAACCCATCGAAGTAGCGACCTGGCGGCAGATCAGCTTGTAGATCTGGATCTGGTCGGCGGCGGAAACCACTTCGCCGTAGCCGTAGTTGATTTCGAACTGGGAGGGGGCAACTTCCGGGTGGTCCTTCTCGTTCTGGAAGCCCATGGCGCGCTGCACCTCGGCGGCCTTGTCGATGAAGGTGCGGAGCGGGTCGCCAGGTAGCGAGTGGTAGTAACCGCCGGTGTTGACGTAATCGAACTTGCCGGTCTCATGATAACGTCGCTCGGCGTCCTTGCCTTCGAAGAGGAAGCCTTCGATTTCGTTGGCGGCGTTCAGCGTGTAGCCGTTCTTGGCGAACTGCTGATTGGCGAACTGTTTCAGCACGCCGCGGATGTCGGCGCCGTAGGGAGAGCCGTCCTTGTCGATCACTTCGCCGAAGACCAGCACCTTGCCGGGGCCAAAGTAGTCGGAAGGCGCCCAGTAGAAGGAGCTCCAATCCATGCCTAGGCGCAAGTCGGATTCGCGCTGAGCGGTAAAGCCGCGGATGGACGAACCGTCGAAGGTCAAGTTGTCCCAGCTCTTCACCAGGAACTTCTTGTCATAGTCCAGCATGTGCAGGCGGCCTTCGAGATCGCTGAAGAGAACGGTGACAGCCTTGATGCCCTTCTCGTCGGTGAGGTACCTCAGGCGCTCTTCCTGGATCACATCGGCGGCTACGCGGTTCTTCCGCTGCTCTTTGGCGGCCAGGTTCAGTTCTTCCAACTCTCCGTAGGAGAGCGTCAAAAAGTTACGCAATTCGCTCGACATCGATATCCTCAATTGATAATTTCCACGGACCGGCGTTTCCCCAGAAAAGTCACAAATCTGCCAATGATCCGATGCTAGATTATACTCACGGAAGCCGGGTCGAATCTCGGTTTTGGGGCAATTTTCTCGTATCTAATTTTTTTATGGCAGCTATGAATGTGCTGAGCCTGCATCGTTCGCCGGGCGGCATCCCCAAGACGGAAGTCGCCAAGGTGTGGGTGGACGGGCGCGGCATCGACGGGGACGACTGGGCGCATCCGAAATACCACGGCGGGCCCGATCAGGCCCTGCTCCTGATTGGGGCCGAAGTCCTGGAGGAACTCGGTGGCCTCGGCTTTACGCTGTTCCCCGGCTCCTTGGGAGAGAACGTGACCACCACGGGTCTGGACTACCGCGAACTCAGCGCTGGCTGCTGCCTGAGTCTGGGGGAAGAAGTGAAGATTGAGCTGACCAAGCTGCGGGAGCCGTGCCGGACGCTGGATGTCTACAACAACGCCCGCGCGGGCCGGATCCAGAAGCACCTCAAGACCCAGGGACGAGGCGGCTGGTACGCGCGAGTGCTCAGCGGCGGAACCTTGCAGAAGGGCGATAGGATCGGGCTTGCATAGGGAATTGTCATTCGAGGGGCTGCGGGCACTGCTGCGGCGGCACAGCCGCTTTCTGAGCGAGGCCGTCACCCAACATCCGGATTGGCTGGAAGAGCTCAGCAGCGAGGTGGCCTTGCAGAAGGCCTGCGAGAAACGGCACTTGGCCGACCTGTTGGAAGAGCAGCGATTCAGCCCGCAGGCGGCGGCGACCTTCCGCCGCAAGGGGCTCTTGCGCATCCTGCTGCGTGACCTGCTCGGCTACGCGATGCTCGCCGAGACGACGCGCGAGATCTCGGACCTCGCGGACGTCATTCTCGATTGGACCTATCGCCACGTTCGGGCCGATGTGACGGCCAAGTACGGCGAAGCGCTTGAGGTGGGTGGAGACCCCTGCGGCTTTTCGATCTTCTCCCTCGGCAAGCTGGGTGGACAGGAGCTGAACTACTCCTCGGATATCGATCTGATGTTTGTCTTCAGTGAAGCAGGTCAAACTACCGGCGAGAAGTCCGTTACGCACAAAGAGTACTTCGGCGCGCTGGCTCAGCAGTTCTCTGCTTTCTTGAGCACCTATACGGCCGAGGGCATTTGCTATCGCGTCGACCTGCGCCTGCGGCCCGACGGCGGCGGCGGGGAACTGACGCACTCGCTGGACGCCATGCGGGACTACTATCGCCGCCGCGCGCGTGACTGGGAACTCCAGATGATGATCAAGGCGCGGGTTTCGGCCGGCGAGAGCGAACCGGGCCAATCGCTGCTCGACTTCGTCGAGCCGTTGACCTACCAGACGACAACGGACTTCTCGGCGATCGAAGCCGTCAGCGCGACGCGCATGCGTATCAACGAGAAGCTGGCCGCCCGACGCATGAAGCCGGGCACAGTCGACATCAAGTTGGCGCGTGGAGGCATCCGCGACATCGAATTCCTTGTGCAGTGCCTGCAGCGCCTGCATGGCGGGCGCGAAGCCTGGCTGCGACACGGCGGCACGATCCTAAGCTTGGGGCGTTTGCACGACAAGGCCCTTATCTCGCCGAACGATTACTTCCACCTGATCGAGGCCTATGAGTTTCTGCGGCACCTGGAGCACCGGCTGCAAGTGATGGACGACCGGCAGACGCACACATTGCCCTCCGCTAGCGAATTAGACGGGCTGGCGAAGCTCCTGCCGCCCTTCGACCCCGGACGCGAGAATACCGCGAATGGCTTGCTCGAAACCCTTCGCCGGCACTTTGACGCCGTTGCGGCGATCTACGACAAGGTCGTGCACCAACGCCGCAACACCCAGCCGCCGCCCCCGCTTGAAGTACCGGCGGCCGCGGCCGCCAACGGCACACCAAAGCCAGCCTTCGAACAAGTGCCACTGCGATTGGCACGCAACCTGGAGCAGTCGGCGCCGAATATACTCGCAAAGCTACGCCAAGGGGCGCTGCGCCGCAACCCCGATCTCTTCGAGCGATTGGTGGAGACCGGTGCCGCGCAGTTGCCGCTGCTCGAACGCGATGAAGTGCTTGCGCACTATGTCTTCGACATCGTTTCGCACAGCCCGATGTTGACCGAGGAGATCCTGCGCGACCCCTCGCGCATCGCGCTGCTGGAAGAAGTGCGACAAAGGCCCGGCGGCGCGCGCCATTGGAATGAGAGTTTCGCGAAAGTGGCGTCGATGGCGGAGCTGCGCCGCGTTTACCGCAAAGAGCTCTTCATCGCCAATTGCGAAAGCCTGTGCCTGGGCGCGCCCGTCTTCGACACTTTGGCGAAGATGAGCGTGCTGGCGGACCTGGCGATCGCCACGGCCTACCGCTTCGCGCTCGAAGACGTCGCGCGCGGCGGCGCCATGCCCGCCGAGCGGATGATGGTGGTCGCTCTCGGTCGCTTGGGCTCGCGCGAGTTCGACGTCGCGTCGGACGCCGATCTGGTCTTCATTCTGCCGGATGAGGACGCCCCGCAGCTCGAGTTCTGGCGGCGGGTGGCCGAGCGGCTGATCGAGATGCTGACGGCTTTCACCAGCGACGGCAGCCTCTTCCGCGTCGACAACCGGCTGCGGCCCTTCGGGCGCGAAGGCGAACTGGTGCAGTTGGAGCGCAGCTACCTTGAGTACTTCTCGCAGCGCGCGGAGACTTGGGAAGGCATTGCGTACATGAAAGCACGCTCGGTAGCAGGAGACGGCGAGCGGGCGACGAAGTTCCTGAACGAATTGCAAAAGGTGGACTGGCGGCGTTATGGCCAGAGCCATCGCTCCCGCCAGCAGTTGCGTGAGATGCGCACCAGACTCGAACGCGAACAGGGAAAGAGCCATGCCTTGAAGGCCGGCTTTGGAGGTTATTACGACATCGACTTCCTGCTGATGTACCTGCGCCTGAAGAGCGCGGGCATCTTCTTCAAGGTTTTGAACACCCCGGAGCGCATCGACGTCATCGAACAGATGGGCCACTTGGAGCGTGACGACGCCGAGTTCCTGCGCGACGCCGCCACGATCTTTCGAGCGGTGGACCACGGCATTCGCTTATACAATGGGCAACCATTGGACTCGTTGCCTTCCTCCGGGGCGGCTTTCGATTCGGTGGCGGAGATGGTGCAGCGTTGGACGCCGCCGGCGTTCGCGCAGCAACCGCTGCGCGATACGTTGCGACTTATTCAAAGCAGGACTCGTGAGACTTTCGACCGTCTTTTTGCTTAGCGCTGTACTCGTCCAAGCGGCGAGCATCGAGCATGCGTTGCATGCGTTGAACCGCATGTACAACTTCGACTTCAACAGCGCCGACAAGGAGATGGACGCTTACGTGGCGGCGCACCCCGAAGATCCCTTGGGACATGGCTTTCGCGCGGCGAGTTTTCTCTTCCGGGAGCTCGACCGCTTGAAGATCCTGGAAGGGGAATTCTTCGCCTCCAACAAGCGCGTGATGGACAAGCGCGAACTGCGTCCCGACGCGACGCTGAAGCAGCGCTTTCTGTCGTCGTTGGACGTCGCTCGCGATAAGGCCAAAGCGGCACTACAGAAGGACGGCAACGACAAAAACGCACTGTTCGCAATGTCGCTGTCGGCTGGGTTGACAGGCGATTATGTCGCCTTGGTGGAGAAGCGGCAGTTGGGTAGTTTGTCGCACGGCAAGGAAGCACAGAGCTATGCAGTGAAGCTGCTGAAACTCGACCCGAACTTCGCCGACGCGCACCTGACGACGGGCTTGACCGAGTACCTGCTGGGAGTCGCGCCGTTCTTCGTGAAATGGTTCGTGCGCTTCGAGGAGGCCGAAGGCGACAAGTCGCTGGCGGTGAAAAAGCTTAGCCAGGCGGCGGCGAAGGGAAAGTATCTCGGGCCATTTGCGAGAATTATGTTAGCGATCATCGACGTCCGGGAGAAGCGGCCTCAGAGCGCGGAATTGCGCTTGATCGAGTTGTGCCGCGACTTTCCGGAGAACCCGCTCTTTCCCAAAGAACTGGCGTCGCTGCGTCCTAAGTTGAAATGAAATTACTTCTATCCCTTTGCACGCTATGGCTGCCGGTGGCAGCGCTAGCCTACGACCCGTCCGTCGATCGGGCCTTTCAGCAGCTTTACAACTTCGAGTTCGACGCCAGCGTAGGCACGGCAAAGAGTTATGCGCAGTCCAACCAGAACGACGCGCTGGGCTACGCGGCGCTGGCGGCGTCGTACCTCTTCAGCGAAATGAACCGGCTGGAGGTCTTCAACAAGGACATGTTGAAGGAAGAGAAGATCACGGGCGATCAGGCCAAGCGGATCGGCGCGGAGGCCAAGCGCGCTTTCGAGGATGCGCTGAACCGCGCCAAGAACGCGGGCGAGGCGGCATTGAAGCAGAACCCGAACGACGCGAACGCATTGCTGGGGCTGGTCATCGCCACGGGCGCGGAGCGGGACTTCGCGGCGCTGGTGGAGAAGCGCTTGAAGGATAGCTATTACGCGGCTAAGGCGAGCCAGGAGTATGCGCTGCGCCTGCAGAAGGTGGATGCGAGCGTGGAGGACGCCTGGTTTACGCGCGGCTTCAGCGAGTATCTGGTGGGGAGCGTTCCCTTCGTCATCCGCTGGCTGATGAAGATCGAACAGGTGAGTGGAGACAAGAAGCAGGGCGTGGAGTTCATGGAGCGCTGTGCGAAGAACGGGAAGTACCTGAAGCCGTTCGCGCAGATGATGCTGGCGACGATCTATCAAAAGGAGAAGCGCCGGGAAGATACGCTGCGCATGCTGGAGGCCTTTGCCAAGGATCATCCGGAGAACAAAACGGTGCAACGGGAACTGGCTAAATTACGCCGATCATAATGGAGCTGTAGGATGCTGGCCCGGATCAGTTGCGCGTTCTTCGTCTGCGCCGCCTTGATGGCGGGGCAGGTGATCGAGTTCGAATCCAATGGGCTGAAGTATCAGACGCTGACGAAGAACGGGTTGACGATCATGTTCGCGCCGATCCCGTCGCACCTGAAGGGTTACTCGGTGTTGCAGGTGGCCGCGTCGAACGGATCGCGGCAGGCCTTCACGGTGGACCCGGAGGACTTTGTGTTCCGGAGCGAGGATGGCTTCCAGCAGAGGGCGATGTCGGCCCGGGCAGTGGTGCGGCGGATGCTGGACAAGGCGAACCGCAACGACGTGATCAAGCTGGTGGGCGCTTATGAGATTGGGCTCTATGGGTTGGCGCGGCTGCAATCGACGAACGGGTATGAGCAGAGGCGGCAGAGCGCGATCGCGGAATTGGGTGGGGGCAAGCTGAAGGCGGCGGCGGCGGCGAGCGCTATTGCATTCGTGAAGACGAAGCTGAACCCAGGTGAGTCGACGGATGGGGCGGTGTTCTACTTTCCGCAGGGCAGGAGTTTGGGCAAAGGGCGATTGCTGGTGCGGGCGGCGGGGGAGACGTTTGAGTTTGAGCCGTTTGGTTTGAGCAGGCAATAAGCGTCTTAGACTGTTTAGTTGGTTGACCTACACACTCATACGAACGAAAGCGATGGGACGGATAGTCCGGTAGAACTGGTGGAGAAGGCGCATGCATCGGGTTTGCGCACGCTGGCGATAACTGACCATGACACTTTGAGTGCTTACAAGACCGCGGGGCCGCGGGCGGCGGAGTTGGGCTTGCGGCTGGTGCCGGGCGTGGAGATCAGCACGCGGGCGCGGAACCGGAGCGTTCATTTGCTGGCTTATTGGCCGGGCGGCTTTCCGGGCGCGGCGTTCCTGGGTTGGCTGGAAGAGATGTTGGAGATTCGCCGAGAGCGGAACCTCAGGCTGGCTGCGAAGCTGCGGGAGTTGGGGATTCCGATCACGCTGGAAGAGGCCGAGGCGTTGGGGCGGACGGTGACGGGGCGGGTGCACTTCGCAAAGCTGCTGATCGCCAAGGGCTATGCACAGAACATCAACGAGGCCTTCGATCGCTACATCGGGGAGGACGCGCCGGGCTTTGTGTTGATGGAAGACCCGAAGACGCCGGCGGCTATCCAAAAGGTACGGGAGCACGGAGGCGTGCCTGTGCTGGCGCATCCGATTCGTTTGGGGATGCGGGACGCGGAGGTGGAGGAGGGCTTCGTGCGCGAGCAAGCCGAGGCGGGGCTAATTGGCTTGGAGGTCATGCACTCGGATCAGGACGCGGCGGCGCAGGCTAAGTACAAGGCGCTGGCGGACCGTTATGGGTTGTTGTATTCGGGCGGGAGCGACTACCACGGGGAGATCAAGCCGCAGATCGTGTTGGGGCGCGGTTACGGCGGCAATGTTCAAGTGCCAGAGGAGTGGGTAAAGGCGATGAGTGAGAGGCGGGCATGACAAGAGAAGAAGCTTGGAAGACGGTCTGCGAGTTCGTCCAAAATGAGGGGTTGCGCCGGCACATGCTGGGCGTGGCGACTTGCATGGAGGCTTGCGCGGCGAAGTATGGCGGCGATGCCGATACCTGGTGGATCGTGGGTGTGCTGCATGACTTCGATTGGGAGATCCATCCGACACTGCCGGATCACCCGACCAAGGGCGAGGCGATTCTGATTGAGCGAGGGGTGAGCGAGGAGATCCGTCAGGCGATCCTTTCTCATGCTGACTCCACGGGCGTGCCAAGGGATAGCGATCTGCGGAAGGCTTTGTTCGCTTGCGATGAACTGGCGGGCTTCCTGACGGCGGTGAGCTATGTGAAGCCGACGAAGAGCATCTTTGAGGTGGACGCCAAGGGCGTGTTGAAGAAGATGAAGGACAAGGGCTTCGCGCGGGCGGTGAACCGCGAGGACATTGTGAAAGGTGCGGCTGAGTTGGGCGTGGACCTGGAGGAGCACATTGCATTCTGCATCGAGGCGATGAAGAATAAGGCGGAAGAGTTAGGCATTAAAGGGAGCTATACGGTATGACACTAACGAAGCTGCTGCGGTATGAGATCGAAGCAAGCCAGGAGTTCTTTGAGCGATCCACGCGGGTGCTGCTAGAGGAGCACTCCGGGTATGCGCCGACGCCGGATCAGTACACGGTGGCGGGGCAGGTGGCGCATGCTGCGTTGACGATCGATTGGTTCCTGGAGGGGGCGTTTGGGGCGGGCTTCGATATGAGCTTTGAGGAGCATGATCGGGTTGCGCGGGGTGTGACGAGCTTGACGGCGGCGCGGGAGATGCTGAGCGCGGCGTATGCGCGGGCGGTAAAGGCCACGGAGGAGCATTCGGATGTGGCCTGGACGGTGGAGTTCCCAAAGGAGTCGTTGCTGCAAGGGCCGAAGAGTGCGGCGGTTTGGGGGATGGTGGAACATACGGCGCATCATCGGGGGGCGTTGACGGTGTATGCGCGGCTGCTGGGGTTGAAGCCGCTAATGCCTTATATGGAGATGGCGTAGAAGCGTGTTCTGCTGGGGACAGACGGCCCTTTGGGGCACGTCTGTCCCCGAATGGTGGTGGGATGTTCGTTCGAAGACACCTAGCTTAATTTCTTGAGTTTGGTGATGCGGCCTACTTCTACCCATTCGGCGACGTAGATGTTGCCGTCGGGGTCGAAGCTGGCGGCGTGGGGGGCGATGAATTGGCCGGGGGTGAATGCGTTGCGATCGAGGGTGCGGAGGTTCTCGTAGGTCTTGCCGTCGGGTTGGCGGCCGTCGCCTAGTTGGACGATGGGTTGGTTCTTCGCGTCGAAGAGGGTGACTACCGCCTTCAAGTCGGGCATGAGCATGGTTCCTCCCAGGAAGTCGAAGGTCGAGGGCCAGCGGACGCCGTCCTTGACGATCTCCTGAGGTTGACCGTCGAGGCTGAAGTACTGGACGCGGCTGTTGGCGCCACGCTCGCCGACCATGAGGCGCGGGGTGGCACTGCGGGGGTCGATGGCGATGGCGTGGGGCCAGATAGTGGTGCCTTGGGGGGTCTCGGCGTTCCTGTCGCGGTCCATGAGTTCGCGGGAGCCGCCGAAGCTGCGGACAAAGCGGAGCTTGTCGTCGAAGTGGTGGATGTAGAACTTGCCGTAGCCGTCGGCGACGTAGATGTGGCCGTTGGGGGCGACGGCGAGGGTGGCGGGTTTGTATTCGCTGGCCTTGGTGTAGAGGCCGCTGGCGACGGGGGCGTGCATGACCCAGACGACGTCGCCGTCGATGGTGGACTTGCGGACGAAGCCTTTGACGTTGTCGCAGTGGTAGAGATAGTCCGTCGTGCCCTCGCGGCGGAGGAGGAGGCCGTGAGCGCCGCCGCGCATGTCGGCGCCCCAGCTCTTGATGAATTTGCCTTGCTCGTCGAAGATGCAGATTGAGTCAGGGCTTTCGCTGGTCTTGTGAACGGTGTGGGCGACGACGATGCGGCGGTCCGACGTGATGACGATGCCGTGGGTGTTGCCGAACTTGATGTGGGTTGGGACTTGGAGGAAGTCGTGGTGGCACTCGTAGGTGTGGGCCCCGGCACCCATGCGGGGCAGCGCGGATTGGCCTTTGGCGGCGGTGATGAGGAAGGGTAGGCTGGCGGCAGCTTGACGGCGGGTGAGCATCCCTTTCAGGCTATCGTTTAGCCGGGGAGATCGGGAACTTGGAGGAAGTTGAGCGAGGCGAAGGCGGTGCCGACGACTCGGCGGCTGTGGGGGTCGGCAAAGCCTTGGCCGAGGACATTGCGGGCCATGGTGGCGCTTTTGACGATTTGGAAGGCTTGTTGGAACCACTGGCCGTGGCGTTTGATGACGCCTTGCATTTCGGGGTTATTGACGCCGGGGAACATTAGTTGGGAGATGAACCAGTTCTGGTTGGAGATGCCGCCGCTGCCGCTGTTGAGCAGGGCCCAAGGCAGGGCCGGTATGGGTGGGACGCCGCCGGGAGTGGGCCAAGAGTTGAACATGGGATAGGCAGAGGGCTGGTGGGCGTGCAGGCTGGTGGTGAATAGCTCCAGGCCTTGTTGGAGGTGAGCGGCCCAACCTTGCGCAAATTGGCGCGGCGCACCGGCGAGTTCGAAATCCATGGTGAAGATGGCGGCAATGTTCATGGTGGGGCGAACACCAGTGGGGTTGATGGTGAGGGCGGAGCCGTTGACCATGCCATTTTGGACCACGCAGAACTCGAACCACTGTTTGACGTAGCGCTTGGTCAGGGCCTTGGCAGCTTTTTCGATGTCGGCCCAGTTGGGAACGATGAAGACTTTGCCGGCGCGGCCGGGGATGCCGCCATCGCGGGCGGAGGTGGAGAAGGTCCAGTTGTAACGGTCGGGCGTGGGGACCTTGCAGTTGACGTACTCGCGGAGATACCAGTTGATCTCGTAGGGGTTCGTTGTTTTGAAATTGTCTTCGATGATTTTCTTGGCGGGGATCTTGTAGCGGTCCGCCAGTTTTTGCCAGTTTTCGCCGTCGGCGACGAGGTGGTCGAAAGAGCCATCGGGGCGGTAGGTGGCCGCCACGAGTTTACCGGGGGCTGGTTTGACTTCGTTTCCGGGTTTTAGGCTGGTCATAAATGTGAGAGCGGCACGGGCCAGAGAACTGGACCATGCGCCAGTCGGATTATATTTGACTACGGAAGCCAATTTCAGCCGGTGTTGGGCCTGGTCTTCAAAACCAGTGAGAGGCGCTAAGCGTCTCTGGTGGGTTCGACTCCCACTGGCTTCCGCCAG
>VFQP010003640.1_pt1 | contig 15439 bp, 7 predicted proteins | sample 3512351 | NCBI WGS metagenome assembly VFQP01 (sample SAMN10412372, study PRJNA504923) | tailings metagenome | isolation source: Relicate 1 Philex TSF1 revegetated site | place: Philippines: Tuba, Benguet | collected 2017-08-29 | reverse complement strand
AGTCAGCGGGGGAGCCTTCGGCCAGCGTCTGTTCGAGTTCCGCGGTGGCTTGCGTGGTGTGCAAGCCGCTAGGGCGAGTTTCGTTGGCCGCCCACGTTGATGAGCAACGGAGGGAAAAAGCGGAAGCTAGGGTGCCTTTTCTTTTGGTTACATTTTCTTTGGGCAAGCAAAGAAAAGTAACTCGCCGAGGGGCGAAATAGAATGGTGAAGCTACGAAGAAACGTTTATCTAAACTTACAGCTCGTGCAAGATTAGCTCTTCGATTGAAATTAAGCTAAGCATGAATCTCGCCTAGATTCTGGCCTCCGCCAAAATGACAAACTAATGGCGTTGGCCTTGCGTAAGCCTGCCGTTCCACAGGCGTACACATGCTGTACGAAACCCCTGACACCTCCATCCCAATTGATCGCCATAAAAAAGCCTGCCACTTTTCAATGGCAGGCTTCAATCAAACCACATTCATTAAGTAAACAACTGACGCACCGGCAATCCCGCCCGCGAGAACTCCGCCGTCAACCCATTCACATGCTGCTCCGGCAAGCCCTGGATCAGGTTCTGCAAACGGTTGAACACGCTGATAAACGCCTGCAACTCATGGTCCTGGTAGGTATACCCCAGTGTCTCCAGAATAGCCAGTGACAGACCACCAATATTGGTAGGCGTACTTGCGTGCGGCTTCGCGCAGCCACGGATACGATGCAAGGTCAGGAACAAGCCTCGCAATGCCACGAACGAGACTGGCAACGGAATGGCAAAGTCCCACTCCAGGTCAAAGAAATGGCCCTGCCCTTGTGTATCGACAACGAAATTAGTCGGGGTAGCATCAAAGTATTTCGATGGCAGCAAATCGGTGGCACCGGCAAACTCCGGCAAGGTGTGTCCACCCTGTGTTGAATTGGCGGCAAGTGCTTTCACCCATACTTCCGCCCAGGCAGAAAGATGCTCGACACGCCATCCGGGACGGTTCACCAGCTGGGTCAGTTTATCCATCCACAAGGTACCGCCATGGTAAGGAGATTGTTCCCAGTCAGCTGTCAGCAGTTTGGCTGTCTCGCCGGTATTACGCGTACGTGTCGCCAACCCCTGGTCAGCCTGTACGAACTGGGTTTCTTTGCTGAATACAGCCTGGCGCTGGCAACCATAGTGCGCTGCCAGTACGTCAGGATGCTGCTTGCCGGTTTGCTGCGTCGGATAAGCGACAAACATGAACGAGTTGGCCATATCTTCCACCAGGTTATTGCGGGCAATCACTTGCCAGGCGTTTTCCAGCGAGAAAGTCGGGTGGCGCGGCGATTGCCTGTCGTGTACCACAGAGCCCGCTGCCAGCGCGCCTACGTCCCAACCGTCTGCCTTGTGCGCAGGGTTGAAACCTTCCGGGTAAATCACGGTGACCGGTGTCTTGTAATCAGGCAGTGGCACATACAGCTCGGTAGTCTCAAAACCTGCGCTGCGGATCAGGGCATCCAGCTCGACGCGGCCAAAGGTAATCGGGCTGGTGGTGCTATATGAATCATTAATGCCGTACATGGCCTGGCCCATATGGTCCTCAGGCGCGCCATTAAAATATTTCAGGCCAAGCTGGTTCTCGATCGCCACGATCAGCATGCCATCCTCTTTCAGGAAGGACTTGGCCTTTTGCAGCAATGCCAGCAACGGGTTGGGTTCTTTCACATATACCTGGGCGTATTCCAGTACGCCGATCAGGGTCACCACATCGAATTTTTCTTCTGTCTCATAAGACTGGATCAGGTCACAGAATACGCTCACATTCTGTAACTCGGCGCAGCGCTGGCCGATGATACGGGCACGGTTAGGGCTGCCTTCGACGACGACTACTTCGCCACCCAGTTCACCCAGGAAACGCGTGATGGCACCGCAACCGGCACCCAGTTCCAGCACTTTACCGCTGGCGATCTTCTCGGCAAACGGACGCAACAGGTTGGCACGCTGCGAAGTCAGGTGGTAATAGCTCGGCCAGTCAGTGGCTTTAGAAGCTAATTCATCGGAAAACACGCTCTTGTCGCGCGACTGGCGGATGATGTCGTACAGGCGCTGTTCGGCGTTGCCGGCATCCTGGTAACCGAAAGCCTCTGCCTGGGCGCGTTGATAGAAGTTATCCTGCGCACGGTAGATATAGCCGCCAACAGTGGCGGGTTTCTGGCTGCCGGCAACGGCTGCTGCCACTGGTGCAGCCTGCGCATAGAACTCCTGGCAGAGCTGGCTCAACTGTTGTATCGCTGCGTCGTTCAGCCCATGCTGCCGGGCAAAGGCGATCACTTCCGTGACTTCTTTCTGGTTCGTCGTTTGCATCAGGGCATGCACATAGGCAGTCCAGTAATCGTGTGTTTGCGGGGCCAGGATCACCGCCTGTTCCAGCAACGGCAATGCCGTTTGCGCGGATTCCTGCAATGCGATCAGGCCGAGTCCGTAATAGGCCACATCGTGTTTAGGCGCTATGCCCAGGATCTCCTCGTATAACGCCGCGGCTTGTTCCAGCTCGCCTTTTTCCTGGTGCTGGATCGCCAGATGCAACACTTCTTCAACGGTTTGTTCCAGTGATGGCTGGCCTGCCGCAGTTTCTGCGGCGGGATTGATTGCTAACGTTTCCATGGGGGTTCCTTTTACGGTCATTTGATTGTTTCCGTTTGTTTGATCTGCAGGTGACGCCAGTGGCACGCCCTCTCCCGCAAGTGAGTTCAGGTTAAAAGCATGGGCAGGCTGGTGCTGGCACCAGGTTTGCCACATCACGCGTAAAGCATCAGCAAGTGAGGCTGACAGGATGGCAGGCTGTGACAGCATTGATTGCTGCAGGCGTTCACGCATGCCGTGTCTTACTTCTGCCAGCGCAACAGGATCAGCGCATAAAGCGATGCCCTGTTCTACCCACGCCTGTTTATCTGCGGTTACCCAGCCGTTCAAACCGGCATGCTGCATCAGGGCCATCGCACCGCGGCTGGACAGGCGGTCACCCGCGATGCACAGCGTAGGCACGCCCATCCATAATGCATGGGCTGTCGTGGTCACACCATTTGACGGGAAAGTATCCAGGCAAATATCGACCAGCTTATATTGCTGCAAATATGCGGATATATCAGTGCGTGCAACAAAGGTAAGCCGGTTGGATGCAATACCGGCGGCGTCAAACCAGGCAGTCAAATGCGCATGATCGTGTGACTCCGCCATGCCGCCGATGACCATGCGGCTGTCGGGCACGGCTTGCAGCAATTGTGCCCACAATTGGACAGTCTCCTGCGTGATCTTGTTCGGGCGGTTAAAGCAGCCAAAGGTGATATAGCCATTGTTCAGTGCCGGTAGTTGCTGCACATCGGGCAGGTTGGCAGCCGGCATGAAGGGTGCATTCACCGGCAGCTGCACCAGTTTTTCCGTGAACTGGTGGTCCAGTTCACCCGGCGGCAGCAAAGCGGCGTCTGCCAGGTAATAATCCATGGCCGACAAGCCGGTGGTGTTCAGGTAGCCCAGCCAGCTGAGCTGTAGCGGTGCCGGTTTCCTGGCAAATGTCAGCAGCCGGTTACCCGCCGTATGGCCGGATAAATCGATCAGGATATCGATGCCATCTTCACGGATAGCAGTCGCCAGTGCCTCATCAGACCATGCCGCCACGTTCTTCCAGCCGGCGAAATGCTGGCGGATTTCCGCAGTCACCTCATCACTGACCGGATGGTTGTAATAACCATATAACTGCATCTGCTCGGCCAGGCCTGGCAGCAACGGTTGTAAAAAGTGGGCCACCGAATGCGCCCTGAAGTCTGCCGACACCATGCCTACCCTGAGCGGACGCCCTGGGTTGCGGTCATTGGCATGAGGTTGCCAATCTGCCTGTAAAGGCGCTTCATATAACTGTGCATAGCTTACATGCGCTTGCCACAAGGCATCACTGTCGACCGCTTGTGCATGGCTCATGCAGAACAGCAGGTTGCTGAAACAACCGGCATCACCAGGTTGCAGGGTCAGCGCCTGCTTGAAATGGCTGATGGCAGCTTCTACCTCACCCAGGTCTTTCAGCACAATGCCCAGGTTATTGAAAGCAGCGGCATAATCCGGTTTCAGTGCGATCGCTTGCTCGAATGCCTGGGCGGCGGCGCTTAAATCGCCCTGGGCTTTCAGCACCAGACCGTAATAGCAATGCTCTTCAGGATCCTGCTGGTTCAAGGCCAGCGCGCGTGCAGCAGGTTCGCGTGCATCCTCTTTCAGCATCATGCGCACATCACTGAGCATTTTCCAGCCGTTCAACCAGTCCGGAGTTTGCTGCAATATCTTGTTCAACCGCTGTTGCATTTCTGTGTATTCACCCTGCTCGAACAACGCAAGCAAGGCTGTTTCTTCAGCCTGTAAAGGATGAGTGTCAGTTGCCTGAACTGTTAGCAGATCGCTCAGCCCCCAGGAGGCCAGCAGAGGTTCCAGCGCTGGCGTATGCTGCCCGCGTTGCAAGGCCTGTGCCAGCACTGGCCGGAATTCAGGATGTTGCGTACTGTGCAGGGCATTCAGATAATTGCTCAGCAATTGCCATTGCTCGGGTGCCAGCGCATAAGCCTGCTCAAACAGGGTGATCGCCTGCGCTTGCTGCTGTTCCTGCCAGGCGATTAAACCCAGGTTATGCAATGACAAGGCATGCTGCGGATAGATCTGCAGGATTTCCTGGTACAGCGCATACGCAGCCTGGGTGTCGCCCTGTTGCTGCAAAGCGGCGGCTGAATCAAACACTTCTGTGATAGTCGCCAGTAATTCTGCCGAAGGTTGTGGCTGACCGGACTCCCATTTCTGTGCATATTGCTGGTATTTGTCACGCCAGCGCTGGGTGCCAAACGCCCCGCCGCTCTGATGTGTCATTGCCACCGGCCATACACCCAGCTGCAAACCGGCCTGGGTAGCTGTGCGGCAGAAATCCAGGTCATAGAAATGGAAATCGAACTGCGGGTCGAACGTGACATTAGCTTGTACCAGGCGCTGTTTGTGAGCAGCCAGGAACACGCCATCCATTAATTGGGTCGGCCCTGTCGGTTTGCCATAGGCTGAAGCCGGGCCGAACGCATGTTTGCCATGGCTGACCGCACCTCGCAGGTAAGCAGTGTCATCCCAGGTGAACTGGGTATCGACAAAGCACCAGCCAGGCTGATGCGGCTGGATGCGGGCATTGCCGGCAACGCCGATCACGTCATATTGCTGCAGACCTTCTGATATGGTCTGCACAAAGGTATTCTCATCGATCCAGACATCATCATGGATAAACACCAGCAAGGCATCATCAGGGGCAGACGCGATCGCTTCATTGAATATCTCGGACAAACCGCGTGTGTTGTCACAAGCGATTTTCGCGACCAGTCGCGCATCCTGGCGCATATGGCGTTTCAGTGAGCGTCCGAGCGCAGAGTCCCGCCAGAAGGTCTCTTCATCCATACGGGTAGCGCTGACCACCCATACCGGTTGTTCTCCGTTGAATACCGCCTGGATAGGCTGTTCAGCCAGCAAACGGTTTGCCGGCAGATCTGGTTGCGCCTGATGCCACAGCCCGAATAACAGGTTTTCGAAATCCTGGGCGAATTGTGTGGCATCCATCAATGGCGACTGCAGCACCTGGGCACGCAATGCCTGGCGTACTGTTGCCAGTGCCTGCAGGTCTTGGGCAAAAGCCAGTGCTTTTTCTACATACTGGTCAGCAGTTTCCGCCACCCAGTCACCGAGGCCGGCGCAGGTCAGCATGCTGGCGCCCTGGCGGCCGATCAGCGTATTCCCCAGCAATGTCAGGGTGGGCACACCCATCCACAAGGCTTCGCAGGTAGTGGTGCCGCCGCTGAACGGGAAGGTATCCAAAATCATATCCACTGCATGGTGGCTGTGCAGGTAAGTTTCACGCGTGACCATGCCCAGCAGTTCACAACGTTCGGCGTCTATGCCTACCTCTGATAACTTCCTGACGGTTTCCGCTCTGGCAACCTCGTCATTGAAGGCTTTGCATTGCCAGCGCAGTCTTGCGCCAGGCAGTTGTTCAAAAATGCGGCCCCACAGTGCCAGTACTGCATCGGTGACCTTGGTGTAATTCTGGTAGCAGCCAAACGTGATATGGCCGGCTTGCAGTGCAGGCAACGTATTGACCGGAATATCAAACGGCGGCGCCGTAAAACACATTCGGGTATGCGGAAGATAAGCCACTTGCTCGGTGAACTGTTTTGCTACTTGTTCATTGACACTGATGGGGTCAGCAATCACATAATCCATCACCGGTAAGCCGGTAGTTCCCCAATAGCCAAGCCAGGTCGCCTGTACGGGTGCCGGTTTCCAGGCGAATACCGGCAGGCGGGTACCACCGGTCAGCCCGGATAAATCCAGCAGGATATGGATGCCATCGTTGTGGATCAACTGCGCCGCCTGCTCATCTGTCAGGCCGGCCAGTGAACGCCACTGATTGCAATAGCTTTTAAGTTCATAGGTCAATACATCTTCGCGGCCATCGGTGGAATAACCTATGACTTCCAGCTTGCCAGGATGGAAATGCTTTAACCAGTTTTCGATAAAATAACCGACCGGGTGACGCCTGAGGTCAGCCGATACCAGCCCGATGCGTAACCGCTGGTCGTTTTTATGTATACGCCATTCCCGGAATGGCGTGATGTCACGCATCATCAAATGGCCCAGTTTCTCCACATAGGCAGCATATTTCTGCTCACTGAGAAGGTTAACGTAGCTGTCTGAAAACAGCAGGTTTCTCAGCGCCATCACATGGTCTGGATCCTGCGCCAGGACTTTTTCCAGCATCTCGATTGCCAGGTCTGCCTGGCCAAGATCCAGATGAATGCTGCTCAGGTTGATATAGGCAGACAAATGGTCAGGCTTGATCGCGATGGACTTTTCCAGGCTGGCAATCGCTTCGGCATAGCGTCCCAGCATACGCAAACTGATACTGTAATTGCTCAGGATCACTCCCGAGTCCGGTAATAATTCCAGTGCTTTCTCAAAGTTGAGGCAGGCTTTGTCAAACGCAGAGCGTGCATTCTCGATCAAGCCCAGGTTGCCATAAATGTACGGGTTTCCGGGGTCCTGTTCCAAAGCCTTCTTGCAGTAGCGCTCAGCCTCTGCGTATAAATTCTGGTCCAGCAATTCCGCAGCCACATTGTTCAGTTGCTCCGGGCTGAAGTCCTGCAAATGCATGACCTGATCAACGTACTGCTGATATTCACGGGTCCGCTGAGTCACACGGTATAGCTTGGCCAGGTTTTTCAGTACGGATAAATCCCGCGCATTCACGGCATGCCCGGCAAGCAGCCATTGTTCGGCTTCGTCAAAGTTCGCCTTTTTAAGGTACAGCGCACCCAGATGGCTATATGCCTCAACGTAGTCTGGTTTGTGTGCAATGGCTGTTTCAAAAGCCTGCACCGCTTCGCTTTCATTGCCTAACAGCTCAAGCGCAACCGCCATATTGAAAAAAATGATAGCGTTTTGCGGTTCGATAGCGGCGGCTTCGCGGTAGTACTGGATGGCCTCCAGCGCCTTATCCGCTTCATGCAGCAATGTCGCCAATTCAAAATTGACGCGGGCATCCTGCTGATGCAGATTAAGGCCACGGCGCAATAACTTCTCGGCTTCTTTAAGCTGGCCGGTCTGTTTCAGCACACTTGCCCAGTTGGCGTAAGCACGGCTGAAGGCAGGACTTAACTTGAGGGTGTGGCGGTAATGTTTGATCGCTTGCGCGTGCTCCTGCAACTGGGCATGCACGTTAGCCAAGTTGTAAAACACCTCGGCATCTTTTTTCAGCAGCTTGCCCGCTTGCGAAAAGGCTTGTACCGCGAATGTCAGCTCATTCTGCTGCTGGTACAGGCTGCCCAGTAACTTCCATGCCAACCCTTCTTCCGGGAAATCGGCAGTGATTTTTTGCGCCAGTGACAGGCATTGCGACCATTCGCCGTGTTTCCACGCTTCAACGAGCTGTTGCATCCAATAGCTGCAATCCCTTTGCAGGGATTGTGCGGATGGCAAGACACCGGACGACGGACGCATAAAAGAAATTCCAAAAAATTTCTCTTATTATTGATAATTCGGGGGGATCTGGATTGCAGAAAAAACGCGGGAAAAACCAGTCAACTTGACTGTTTCAAAGTGCTTGTGTGAAAGGGAACTGCGCCGGAAGCCTTACCAGTACTTAAACAGCAGCCTGTTTACTGGAATCCGGGTAGATACATGCGGGAATAAAAAAATTAAAGCGATGGTAAAAATCGCCGTTAAGGTTGGCGCTGAAAGGTCAGGCGTTTCTCCAAGATCAGTGATTTGCTGGCTCACTTAACTTAATACTCACTTAACACTCTCACTTCAAGCCACATGCTCCTGTAACGCAGGATTATCCGCCTCCCAGCGCACCAAGTCATACAATTCGCATTGCAGGTAGGCACAAAGCTTATTCAGGTGGTCAGTACTGGCGTTATACGTGCGGTCTTTCAGCATACGGTGCAATGTCATGCGGCTGATTCCGCTGGCATCGGCGATTTCCGTGATGGTGATGGTTCTCCCCCACGCCAATTGTTTTTTTAGAATAACGGACTTTAATTCAACGTAAATCACACGGCTTCCCACATCACTTAACCACAACACCTGTTTATATTCAGGATATACCAACACCTTTTTTCATATTTGACTGGCATCAATACCGATTCAACTTATAAATAAAGAAGGCAAGTAATCAGAATATTCCTACATTATACAAGTTTATATAATATAAACTTGACAGGCAGATTAAAAAATGTATGCTGAAGTAAAGGTATTGTGAAACTGGATGGCTAACCGCTGACCAATCAGCGCTTGGTTGAACGTGACCTCGGTTTTTTGGCACGGGCCGTTTTAGCCACTTCGCTGTCTGCCTCCAGCGCTTTAGCACCACTTTCAGTCAGTGCTTGCGTCAGGTCTTCAGGGGTATCCTTATTTTTCCTGGAGCCGAAAATATGGGAATACGCCCAGGTGAATTCCGCCCCCATCAGGAAAATCTGTGCCGAGTAGTAAATCCAGATCAGTAATGCCAGCAAAGATCCGGCCGGACCATAGCCGCTGGAGATCGCACTCTTACCGATATAGATGCCGATCAGCCATTTACCCACGGTAAACAAGGCCGCAGTAAGGCCAGCGCCTATCCACACTTCGCTCCAGCGTATGCTGACGCGCGGCATGATCTTATAGATCATGGCAAACATGCCGGTAGTCAGTAAAAAGCTGAAGACGAAATTAAACACGCCGGCAATCACTACCCAGCCCGTAAGCACCGGCGACCACCATTTACTGATGGCCGCCAGGCCGGCGCTGAACACCAGCGAAACCATCAGCAAAAAACCTATGCCCATGATCATGCCAAACGACAGCAACCGTGCACGTATCAGGTTCCATAAGCCGCTGCTTTTACGCTCCGGCGCCTTCCAGATCCTGTCCAGCGAATCCTGCAACTCACCGAATACCGTGGTCGCCCCCACCAGTAACAGCACCACGCCTATCACAGTGGCGGTGATGCCCTGTGCCGGCTGGCTGGTGCTTTCCAGCAGGGTTTGCACGGCCATTGCCCCCTGCTCCCCCATCAGGCTGTTAAGCTGCCCGAAAATCTCGCCACGGGCAGCGTCTTCGCCAAAGATAAGGCCGGTCACCGAAATCACAATCAGCAATAACGGTGCGATGGAAAACATGGTGTAGTAAGCTAGTGCTGCGCCCATGCTGGGTGCGTAATCCTTGCTCCACGAAGTGAAAGCGCTTTTAATCAGTACCCAAACTTCTTTCATTGTCATCTCTTTAGTCTTTGTTCATGTGGTGGTTTTAGCTTTCAGGGATGGTGCTCTTTCAGTCAATTCCCAATGATTTCAAAAAATACCAGGTCATGTAAATCGTGTTGTTCTGAGCAAGGTACTGATAGCGTGGTCTTAACTTTCAAATAGAAGGCCGCTAACTCTGCTGCAGATGCACTCCTTTTTTCCAAAAAAAAACGGTGCCGTCAAGGCACCGTTTGATGCCGCGTTCATATGAGACATGGTCATTGAACCAGCGGCTTCAGGATAACTATTTCAATGCGCCACAGGCATAAGTCTATGGCGCATTTTTTTGTCAGAAATGGCTGACGTGTAATTTCTTTCTAGACAAAGAGACTAGCCAGGCTCGAAGGAGGATTTATCAGGTGACTCAACCGTCTGCTGTATCCGTGTTTTCAGCTCTTCCTGCATTTGCTGTACCAGTTTCTGTTTATCTTCATCACTCATGGCTTCAAACTCCTCTTGCGAAATGCCATGTTTCTTCAGCCAAAGATATTGCATCTTTTGTGCGTCGGTCATCTTCATGAAGTCGCTTAACTCCTGGTATGGGTCCTTGATATTCACCTTGGCAGAAGATTCACTGAGGAAAGTCTTGCTAGCAGGCGTGGTCTGTTCAATGACGTTTCCCAGACTGCCGGCCTCTTTTTTGTCGAATCTCAATTCGAGATTGGCTTGCCCGGTTTTATTAATCGCCCCTATGTTATCGAAATTCATGACCGTCCCTTATTTGTTTTTTTATAAGATAACGATTCTTGCAGAAACTTAATCGACTGATTAAAAAGGGGGAATTACCTTTAGTTAAGCATTAATATGAAAGCAATCAGGGCATGCGCGAGACATTTTTTTGGTTATCCCTGTATGTCTCTATCACGTCTGGTAAAGCGTCTGAAGGCAAGGGTTTGCTAAACAGATAACCTTGCGCCTTCTCGCAATTATTTAATCTTAGTATCCTTTTTTGCTCTACCGTCTCTACGCCTTCAGCCACAACAGTCAGCTTGAGTGTATTGGCCAGGGCAATGATGGCAAGCGTGATGGCCTGGTCTTCCGAATCGTGCGAGATATCCATGATAAAGCTACGGTCTATCTTGATCGTATTGATCGGGAACCGCTTCAGGTAACTCAGCGATGAATAGCCGGTACCGAAGTCATCGATAGAAATACTGACTCCGGCAGCGCGCAGGGCATGGAATTTATTGATGGTGGACTGGGAGTTATCCATCAGCACACTTTCGGTCAACTCGATATTCAGCGAAGTGGGGTTGATACCGGTCTCAGACACAATATCCAGGATCTTGTGTACCACATCGAACTCGCGCAGCTGCCTGCCGGAAAGATTCACGTTCATCATGAACTCCATGCCAAACTCATCGCGCAATTTCTTCTGTTGCAGGCAGGCCTGGCGCAATACCCATTCGCCTATCGGCAGGATGACACCAATGCGCTCTGCACACGGGATGAATATTCCGGGGCTGATATCGCCATAGATAGGCTCATGCCATCTCAGCAAGGCCTCAAAACCGACGATCTGCTCGGTTTTCAGGTTGATGATAGGCTGGTAGTACACTTCAAATTCATCCCGGCTCAATGCACTCCTGAGCGCGGTTTCCAGGTAGTTCCTGAAATGGGACTCATCGTCTATTTCTTTCGAGAAGAATTTGAAGTTGTTTTTGCCTTCATTTTTTGCCCGGTACATGGCGCTGTCCGCAGAACGCAACAAATCAGCGGCCTGAATGTCAGGCTGGGTAGAGCCGCTGATGCCTATGCTCACGCCTATGTATAAGTCATTGTTATTGATAATGAACTTCTCGGCACAATTGCGTATGATTTTTGCAGCCAATTCCCGCACATGTGAGAACTGGTTATTGTCCAGGATCAGGATAGCGAATTCGTCGCCACCGATACGGAACACTTCATCGCCAGATTTAAGGTTTTCTTTCAATCGCTGGCCGACATCTGCCAGCAACTGGTCGCCTACCCGGTGTCCATAAGTGTCATTGATGACCTTGAAGTCATCCAGATCGATAAACATCAGGCAGCAGATCTTGTGAAGCTTGGCGGCTTCGCCGATCTTCTTGGGTAATTGCTGGTTGAAATAATGGCGGTTAGGCAACTGGGTGACCGTATCAAAGTAAGCCAGGCGGTCCAGCGCCTTTTCTGCTTCTTTTTGTTTGGCAAGCTCGGTTTCCAGCCGCTCATCGCGTTGTTCTATGCTGCTTAGCATGGCATTGATACCCATGGCCAGGCTGCCAATCTCGTCCTTGGTCAAAAGAGGGCTGCGTACTGAATAGTCATGGCTACTGGATACCCGACCGACCAGGTTGGTCAGGGCCAGGATGGGTTGCGTCAAAAAGCGGTTGATCTTCAGTGAAATCAGAAGAGAGATGATCAGACCCATGAATGCTGCAATCACTACCGCCAGAATCAACAGGCTTAACCGGGTATTTAATTTATCCAGATTAGCCTCTATGAATAATGTACCGATGACATGGTGGTCAAACACGATATCCCTGATCAGCACATGCCTGTTAAAGCTGGAACGTAGCTGCCGCAAGGCCTGCAGTTGTGCGGGAGCGCGTGTGTCAGCGTTTGCCTTTGTCTCTTTTTCATAGCTGGCCAGCAAGGTATCGTTGTCATGGAACAGGTAAGCGCGATTGATACTGCCCATTAGCTTAAGCGTAGACAATATTTCGCTTGCCGCCTCTTCGTCTTTGAAAAGGATGGCGGCCGAACTGCTATGCTCAATGATGGTAGCCTGCGTGTCTAAATCCTTATACAAGTCATTCCTGAAACTGGCGTAACCATAACCAAGCACAATGGCTAACAGCACAAACAATGCAGAAATGGTGACCACACCTTGTGCCAGCAATAATTTAATCTGGATAGACAGGTTGTTTAATCTGGCAGAAAACATTATTCATGCACCTTCTGGGCAAGCGGGATGAGCTTGGAGCTCAGGGAGATATTGGCTTTGCGTGCTTTAGCCAGGTCCAGGTCAAACACTAGGCGGTTGTTCTTCACGGACAGGTTGATGATACCCGGACCGTTTCCGTCCGCTTCCTCACCTACGGTCAATACGTGTTCGGTACTTAGCTTCCTGGCTATTTTTGCCACGTAAGCCGCGTCTGCAGAATTCAAATACACAATCTGGCATTCAGTACTATCCGCAGTTTCAGCGAAGCGTGAAAGCTTTATCTTTTTGCCGTTGACGGTTTTATTGACCAGCACTTCAGGACTGACACTCTCGGCGACTTTATCCAGGGTGCAGATATTGAATGTCGGGTGGTCATTGGCCGGCCAGTCTGCGAATTGCGCAAAGTTATACAGGTAGGCAGAGCGCATATCCAGCTCGGGAATAGCCGCAGCCAGCCTGTTGCTGTGATAGCAGCAAATGATGCCGACGATAAAAAGAGAAAGCTTCCTTATGGCCATTGATACACCATTTGTACCCAGATGTTTCTGCCATCTTGAAGGATTGCTTCTTGTGTATTGAAACCCGACGCAACGATTGCATAATCACGATCGAAAATGTTCCGCACAGTCACACTCAAATTCACATGAGGAACAAGGTTCGTGGAAGATATGCTGACATTCATTACACTGTAGCCGGCCATTTCGTTACGTTGCTCGGTTAAGCGGCGCCCGAATGATTGCAATTCCAAGCCCAGGTATACCTTATTGCTGAGCAACGGCATCGAGAGATTGGACTTGAACAAGTGCTTGGGTGAATTGACCATCCACTGCCCATTGCCATCTTCGACCAGTTGCCACGCATAGCTGGTTTTCAGATGGATACCGGATTTCCAGAAATGATCCAGCTCGATATCTGCACCCTTAGTGATCGCTTTATCCCAATTGCCATACTGGATGATGCCGGGTCCCCCGACCTCGCTGGTGGCAATCAGGTTTTGGGTTGTGTAATAGAAAAAGGAATTCTGTATTTTGGTCTGGTGATCCGGACGACTTTCTAACACGATTTCGGTAGCATCAACCGTTTCCTTCCTGAGATTCCTGTTGGGCAGCAGAAAACTGGGGTCGGAATAATACTTCTCGTAGACATTGGGTCTTCTGAATGCCGAGGCATAGGACACCTTCAGGTCTGTTTCTTCATTCGCCGAGTAAATAGCGGCAAGCCGCGGACTAACGAATGTGGCTTGCTTGCCACCATAGTCATATCTGGCACCAACGTTAAATTTAATATTGTTCCGCCATTGATATTCATCCTGTGCATAGCCACTCAGGAGATACTGGCTATGTTCAATTGAAGAAGCAGGCAGGTAGAAATCCTGCTGGTAATCATTACGGTATTCCACACCATAAAGCAGTTTGTGGTTTGCATAACTTGTATTGGTAAATTTCGCTTCCGTACCCCACCAGCGACCCATGTTTTTTTCGAAGTAAAAATCCCCGCTAAAAACAGCACGATTTTCATATTGATATTGCCCGTAATAAGTGCGGTAGGAGGCTTTCAATGCTTCGCTGAGATCTTCATCGTACTTGAGGTCTACAAATCCATTGCTGTCCTGAATCCAGTTAGGGCTGGTATTGAAGTCCGCGCCGAACTGGGCGGTCGGGTCACTCTTGCGGCGGCTGGCAAATGCACCGGTCAGCGTCCATCTATCAAAGATCAGCTTGCCGAAAAAGCGTCGGTTGCGTTCGTCATCCAGGTTCCGGGAGCGCCCGTTATTGGTGGCTGGAGAATCAAATTCAGGATAATAATGAGTTTGACCGTCACTGCCTAAACGTGAGGCTGACAGTAGGACATTCAAGCCGTTATCGAAGGTCTTACCATAAGTGATACGCTCTTTCTGGCTGCCGAAGCTGCCCATATCAAGGCCGGTATGCAATCCATTGACATCATTACCTTTTTTGGTGATGACATTGATAATGCCGTAGAAGGCGCCGTTGCCGTAAGTCACGCCGCCAGGGCCAGACACATACTCTACCCTGTCTATCAACTCGGCATCCAGCAGCCCGTCATTCCCAAGGTAGGCCGCGTTATAAAGATTGTCGTTCGCCTGGTAACCATCGATCAACAGCATCACCCTGCCGGCATAATCTCCTGTACGGCCAAATCCGCGGCCACCCATATAGGTGTAAGTGCGGTCGTTGGTCGTATAAAGCCCGCGCATGCCACTGATGATATCAGCCAGCGAGCGGTAACCAAATTTTCGGATATCTTGCGCAGTGACCGTGCTTACTGCTGAAGGCGCATTGCTGATCTGCTGGCCGATCTTGGATGCGGTGATGATTTCCGTCTGCACCAAGCTCTCGAAAGGGATCTCAGTGACATCCGCAGCTGCGGCAAACACGAACGGACAGGCAAAAAGCGTGGTGACTACCAGGCAAAAATGAGCAAAAAATGTTCGGGAAAACAACTTCATTCCGCCTTAACGGCTTTTTGATGCAAATCTTCAGGTGAAATCGCAAGTTTTTTTATGATTGAAATGCCTGCTTGCAATTAAAGATCTATTCTGAAATACCATGCTTAATTTAAAGAAAACTACTACCGCAATCCTCTGCTGTCGCCGTTCGGACACCTGTTGGCTATTAAGGAATATAAAAACAAAAAAACCAGCTCAAAGCTGGTTTTTGATCGTGGTGCCCGGAGCCGGAATCGAACCGGCACAGCCGTTAAGCCGAGGGATTTTAAG
>VFQP010003639.1_pt1 | contig 15449 bp, 18 predicted proteins | sample 3512351 | NCBI WGS metagenome assembly VFQP01 (sample SAMN10412372, study PRJNA504923) | tailings metagenome | isolation source: Relicate 1 Philex TSF1 revegetated site | place: Philippines: Tuba, Benguet | collected 2017-08-29 | reverse complement strand
CGGGCGGGCTTTTGTTCGTGATCGCATGACGTGGCGGGGCGCGGGCAGGTGAGGCTGGGTGGGGCTTTTGTTCGTGATCGCATGACGTGGCGGGGCGCGAGCACGTGAGGCAGGGCGGGGGTTCGTGATCGCAACGGCACGTGGCGGGGCGCGAGCACGTGAGGTGGGGCGAGGCGGCGCCTCCACGCCTCAGCATGCTTCCGGGATCATAAGCGCGCTCATTTGACACGGTAGCGCAATGTGTGGGACGGGTGGTTCCCGTCGCAAGCGTGGGCCGCCGCCTGCCTTCCGCGGGGTGGTTGAGCTCTGGCGGCGTACGCTGCGCCGATTGCTGCATTTGCGCGGGCGCAGGGACGCCACCACACTCGACTACAACTTGGTGGCGGACGCCTTTGTCCTGTCGCCGAACGCCTTCATGAACCTCGAGGTGATGAGGGGGCCGTTGGTGCTGCCCAGGCGGCGCTAAGCTGTGGCCGTGAGGCACGCGGTTCCGGAGACCAGGGCCTCCGGGCCGGCCTCCCGTCATCAGAGGTGGTCGTGCGCGCACAACCCGTGCCCAGCGCAGGAGGTCACGACTATCACGACTGCTTGGTGGTGGTCGTGCGTGCACCTCGCGCAGGAGCTCACGGCCATCAACCTGCCGCCGCTCTACCCGCCCTTCGTGATCGGCATCCTCAGCTGGAGCTGGAGGTTCGACCGCCGGCAGCAGCTGTCGCAGCTGTCCATGGAGAACGTGACCACCATTGTGTCGCAGGACGTGAGCGACGCCATGTGCAGCGTGGGAGGCATGGCGCGAGACCTGGCGGTGCAGGGCAGGGGAGGGGAGGCTGTGACGCTCAGAACCTCACACTTTGACGTGTTGGCTGTGCGTGCCACGCCGCCCCTGGCCGCAGGAGTTTTCGTTCGTCTCGTACTGGAGCCAGGTGTTTTCGTCGTTCGACCCGTCCGTGGCAAGATTTGCCGTCTGGCTGGGGCAGCTCGGCTTCAAGGAGATCAAGGTGATGATTTGAATCCCCTTGGGGTCGGAGGTGGGCGAGCTGGCGCCACCTCACCGCTGTGCCGGGCGGCCAATGGCAGCTCAGCTGCCGAACACGGCCACCGCCAGCACGTGCGACGGAGGGAGGTCACGGCAAATGGTGGTCGCGTGCTTTGGCGTGCTTTGGAAACACAAGCAGATCTTCCGCGGCGACGCGACGGAGATCCTGTACGACCGGCTGGTGGGCGTGGGCATGGCGTGCACCAACATCCGGCTCACCACGCCGGCAAAGGTGAGGAGGCCACGTTGAAAAGAGCAGCGGCACAGCGCCCTCCCTCTCTGGCTCTGGCCTCGCCGCTTGCTGTGGAACCCGACGGACGCACACGTGGAGTCCGGCAGAGGCGGCCCTGAGCACAGGCGTGTTGCGCCAAGCAAAGCGCAATGCCCTGCGGCCCCAGGGGGCCACGTTCTCGCAGCAACACTCTGAGCAAGCAGCGGGGGGTACCACTGCAACGCGCCCGCAGGTGGCCACGTCCCGCGCACTGCTGCCCGGCGCGTCGGGCCTGTCCAAGGTGGTGGAGAGCAACATCGAGCCGCTGCCCTACGCCATCACGGTGCGCCGCATGCGCGAGGGCTCAGGGCGTGCGCCGTTGTCAATCATGCGTTTGAGGGCTCGGGCAGGCGGGGAGCTGGCTTGCACGCCTCCAGCGTCGCCTGCCCGCGCACCAAACCTGTGCATGCATCCTTTGGCCCACGCCCTGTTCCCCACCCGCGCTTCTCCACGCAGCAGGATCCGTGCGCCTGATCGACGCCTCGTGCAAGGCTCTGACGTCCCGTGCCCCCCTCCCTTCCTTGCCTGCAGGTCTACACGCAGCAGGACCTCATAGAGGCGTTCCAGCTCATCTCGAGCCGCACGGCCTACCTAGAGGCACTGGCGGCCTCCCGCTTCAACTCGGGCACCAAGCCCGTGCTGCTCGTCATGCAGAACCTGACGCTCAGCAGGTGCGTTTCGTGGCCTTCGAGGTGCATGGGCTTCAAGTTGCCTTTGTGCAACACTTCGCCAGGCACCTCGGGGCTGAAACTCAACTGCATCTGCGGCGACGACGCAAATGCGCGCAGGTCGGCGTGGCCCTCGCCGCCCATCAACGTGAACCTGCGCTACGTGCTGATGGGCAACCCCTTCAGCCAGCAGAACGTGACGGTCAACTTCACCGACAGCTCCGACTACTTGAATGTGGGGCCCAGCGGGTTCATGGAGCTCAAGGTAGGGCTCTGAGGGCTTGGGTGGGCGTGTCAGGCCGCTGCCAGAGGCCTGTCAGGCACCTATGGATGTGGTCGGGCCCCGTCGATGGGCGTCGTGGGGCCTCTGCCAGGGGCGCCACGCGCTGCGCCAGCGCGCCGCGGGCTGCTCAGCTCGCTGCGCCCGTCCTCCCCACCCCCTCTACCCGCACAGGACCTGACGCCAAAGCAGCGCCGTGGATCCCCTGTGATCTGACCCGCCGGATTTTGCGTGCCTTGCGCCCTTGGCTTCCCTCTGCCTGCAGGACCTGACGGTGAGCAACACGGGCGGCGCGTCGGCGCCCTACCAGTGCTGCTCGGGCGGCAACGCCACCGTGTACCGCGCGCTCGACATCCTGCTCTTCGCCTTCAACATCAACCGCGAGGGCTACGCCATGCAGGTGCGGGTTCGGGTCAGGGTTAGAAGGGACGCGGCGGGCGCGTGCTGCCGGCCAGGATTTCCATTTGTTTCTGCGAGTTGGAGGCCAGGTTTCCTTCCCACGGTTCTGCCCACGGCCACGTCGGTTCTCTCCTGCTTGCGTGTGCCCGCCACACGTGCCGCATCGTGCGGCGTCGCCGCCGTTTCACTCAGCTGGAGATCTCCAGCTGCGCCGCACCCGCACCCTCGTCATCATCATCGCACACGAGCACCACCCTCAGTGCCCACCCACCCGTCTGCCCGCGCCGCCCCCTCCGCGCAGATCCAGCTGCGCCGCACCCGCATCCTCATCAGCGCCCAGGAGTACCAGCTACTCTGCACCTGCATCGCGCTACGACAGCTGAACCTCCTAGTGCAGCCGCCACCGCCGCCGCTGCCACCGGGCCAGGCGCTGCCGCCGCGCCCGCCGCCGCCGCCCGCCGGCACGCAGCCGCCGCCGCCCTCGCTGTCCTCGGCGCTGCAGAGCCTGCCCATGGACATGCAGACCATGCTGGACCTGAGCAAGAGGGTGGTGGCGGCGAGGACGCAGCCGTGGTGGTACCACACGTGCAGCAACTTTGTGCTCTTCTCGCCCGACTCCCAGACCTTTCGGTGCGCTCCTTCTTGTTGCGCGCGGGGAAGGGAACGGACGCGTGCTGCAGAGGCTTCTCGCCCGAATTCCCGGCATGTGGGTGCTCTCCCAGACCTTGAGGTGTGCTTGGGTGGGGCCGGAGGCACTTCTTGCTCCGCTGGCGCGCGCTGCGCTGCCCTGGCAAACGCATCCTGCCGCTGGCGCGCGCTGCGCTGCCCGGGCACAGGCACGCACATGGGCAAACAGGGTGCGTCGCCCGCCCTCAACGGCCCTCCCCTGACGTCGGCGGCACCTGCCGTGCATGCTGTCTGCCTCTCTTCTTGCGCCGCGCAGCGTCGGCGGCCTGGGGCTCAAGGACGTCAACATCACGTACCTGCGCGTCACGTCTCTAGAGGTGCGACCCTTTCCTGACCTTTCTTGACACACCTTGCTTTACCTTGGAAGCCGGCTCCGTGGGCGGGGGTCTTCTGAGAGACTAACTCTGCGCCGCAAGGTGTGCTGAGGTGCCGTGCCCTTGCGCCGTGCCACGCCCTCATGCAGGGCTTTGTGATCCGCTACGCCACCTCGGACGCCGTCCAGCGCCCCGACCTGACGCCGCCGCCCGCCGGGCCCCTGGCGCGCTCGCCGCCGCCGGCGCCGCTGCCGGCGCCGCCGGCGCTCGCGCTTCCGCCGCCCGCCGCCGCGTGGCCAAGCCCCGGGTCAGGGTGGCAGCAACTGCCGCCGCCGCCTCCCAAGGGCGCCAACTCGTCTTCGGTGAGGCACTCCTATGTATACATGTTCCATGCCCTGTGGCTTCGCTTGTCCCACCTCTCCGTATTCCCTGCCACCGTTGAGCTGATGCACCGTTGAGCTGATGCGCTGTGCCCATGCTGTGCCCGTGCTGTGCCTTGCAGCTCGTCACTGAGGCCCCAGAGGGCGGCGCAAGCGGCGGCAGCGGCGGCTCCTCCTCCGGCGGCAGCACCAAGGCTATCGCCGTGGGCGTCAGCGTCGGCGTGGCGGTGGCCGCGAGCGCGGTGGGGCTGCTCCTGCTGGTGCTGGCCAGGCGCCGGGCAGCAAAGCAGCGGGAGCTGGCGTACCTTGCCGGCGGTAGCGTGGGGGGCAAGGCCGGAGGCACCGACGGGTGGCAGGTACGTGTGCCTGTTGGATTCGCACCTTTCTGGACACCTCGGCGGGGCCGGAGCCCAGCTGCCGGGCGACAGATCAGATGTCTCGCATCGCATGGATGCATCGATCCACGAGAGGGCAGCGCGAAGGGCGCAGCTTTGCCTGTCGGCATGCGCCTAAAGCCCTGACCCGAGCCCTGACCGCGCAGAGCCACCCGGAGCTGGGCGACGCGGGGCGATCCACCTCGGACGACGACCCGCCGCTCACGGGCAGCGCCACCGCCGTCGCGTTTGCTGGCGTTAGCCCTGCGGTCGCGGCGGCGGGCGGCTCGTCGCGCCTGTCGCAGCAGTCCAGCGCCTTCCTCCAGGTACGCCCTAGCCCAGGGCTTGCGCGGCGCTCGCAGGTGGAAATCTTGCACTGCAAGGCGTAACAGCTTACCCCGCTCGTTGCCCCTGTGCCGCAGGGCGCGCTGAGCAGCAGCCCGCACCGGCCGCTCGCGCCGCCGGCCTCGGCAGCGAGCGCGGCGGGCGTGGCGGCGGTGGCGGCGGCGCTGGGCGTGGCGCAGCGCCCGTCGGCTGGCCAGGGGCTGGTCGACCACAGCGGGAGACTCTCGCAGGCGCGCACTAGCGCCGGCAGCGCCGCGCCACCAGGTATGCGTGCTCGTCGTTTAGGGCTCAGGGCCCTGTGCTGCTTGTGCAGCCCGGCGTCCCTGCCCCGGTTTCCTCCCTCTCTCTCTCTCTCCCCACCTGCCCTTCTGCAGCCCCTGTTTGGTGGACGTCTCCCCCTTGAGCCCTAAGCCGTGCCCGCCATGGGCTGGCGGTGGCATATGCGCAGGGAGTGCTGCGATGCAGCGGGCCGCGAGTGGCGGGCAACTGCCGGCGCCTGTCACCTCCCCTGCGGCCCTGGAGCGTCTCGACCTGCACACGAGCCCCTCGCTCAAGCTGCATGTGCAACCCTTCACGGGTGCGCGCGCATGGGGACGCTGAGGGCTTGCGGCTAGGGTTTGGCCGTCTAGTCTGTTTGTTGGTCAGGCGAGCTAGCGGTTTGCCGGCGTCCGGCTGCCGGCCTTGCTCTCTTCACTGCTCCTCTTTTGCCCCCATGCAGCAAAGGTGCTCCAAGCGGGTGCTGTGTTGCTGCACCGCACTGCAGCGCACGCCCACGTTTGCGTGCTCTGCGCTGGCCCGCTTGTGCTGGTTTGCTTCCTGGCCGCAGTGGGCGCCCTGGCCCACGCCGACGGCGCGCCTCTCCCCCGCTTGGACGAGCTAGGAACGCTCCCGGACGTGGCGGCGGCGGCCGCGGAGCCGGGCGGCGCGACGGCCGCGGCGGCTGCCGGCGGCGGCTTTCCCCTGGCCGGTGCGCGACCTTGCGGCTTCGACGGCAGCGTGCAAATCAGGCGTGCGGCTGTACGGCTGGCACGCTTCCATTGCAGCAGGCGTTGCTGTCCTGCTCGCACGCGCCCACCGCAGCAGCACCACGCCCACGTGTCTCGAGTTCGTCTTTCCCGCCACCTCCTCTGCCTCACGTGCCGCAGGGTGGCTGCGGGGGCTGCTCACGCGGCGCAGCAGCAGCAGCACCGCGGGCTCTCGGCCCAGCGCCTCTGCCTCGTCGGGCGCCCCGGCGGCGCTGCGCACGCCCTCGGGCGGCCATGCGGGGGCCCGGTTAGGGTCCGGCGCGCCGCCCACACCCGTGGCGGCGCAGCGTCCGCCGCCGCTGCACGGCGCTGGCGGCTCGGGGCAGCTGGTGAGTCCCCCTCTGTCCTCCCTACCTCCTTCGAGTCCAGAAGTGCGAACGCAGCGTCGCGGCTTTGCCTGCGCCCCGCATGCCGGCGGAACGCTACGCGCGCACGACCAGCCCGCAGGGTCCCCCTGACGTGTGCTGTGGTGAACGCACACGACCCTGTGTGCCGTCGCAGGGGAGCCAGGGATCGAGCAACGCCAGCCTGGACCCCGGCCACCAGCAGCCGCCGCATCTACGGCAGGCGTCGGCGGGCCCCTCGGCCGCGCCAGGGCTGCTGGCCGTCACGCTGCTCAACCGGGCCAAGCAGCGGAGCAGCAGCCCGCAGCTAGGCGGCGTCTCCGCTGCTGGCTCCGCCGCCGTCGGCGGGGACGGCGCGGCCGCGTTTAGCCCGCCGCCGCCCTCCACGCACGCCCTCAACGCCATGGCGGCGGCGGCGGTGGCGGCGCAGGCGGCGGCGGCCGCGGCAGGGCGCTCCATGGCGACGCCCGACTTAGGGTTTGGGTTAGGGTTCGACGGGCAGCACCACGGCGGCGCCAGCGGGAGCGCCACGCCCAGCGCCACGCGCGCGCGGGAGGGGCAGGTGGTGATCAGCCGCCCGGCGGCCGTCACGCTGCTGGCGGCCGTGCCGCATGGGCCGGACCCTAACGCAAGCCCTAGCGCGGCGCCGGCGCGGGGCCTGCGGGCGCTGGAGCTGCCGGAGGGGCCGCCGAGGCCGCAGCAGCCCGAGCAAGACCTCCTCATGGCGGTGAGGGCATGGCTTGCCCTGTCCTGCAGGACCTGACCGCTGCTGCGCGCCCTTCCTGCGAGCAAACAGCCCAAGTTGCCAAATCTCCAGAATCCTGAGGAACCAGCACCCCTTTCGTGCGCAGGAGCTGCAAGGCCTCAGCGCCAAGGTGGCGGCGGGCGTCCGCGACGACTCTCTTGTAATTGGCGATGTGCTGGGCTCTGGCGCCTTCAGCACCGTCTACCATGGCATCTGGCAGGTGTGTGCCTTTGCTCTTCGCGGCGGCGGCGACGGTGGCGGTGCGGCCGGCCCCTTGGTGGTCGCATGCTGTGGGAGCCCTGCGTGCATGCGGACGCGAAAACGGCTCTGCACGCGCGGCCCTCTGCACACAGGGCCTGCCCGTGGCGGTCAAGAGCCTGGTCTTCAGCACGCACCGCCGCCAAATGGCGCTCAAGGAGGCAGCGCTGTCCAAGTCCATCTGCCACGGCAACATCGTCGCCACGTACGCCTATGACCTCCAGCCGCTGACGCTCAGCACCACCCACATCGCGCCCGGCAGCCGCACCGGCGGGCTCCAGTGAGTGCTTGCGCGTGCGCGCGGCGCCTGCGCGCCAGCTGCCGCAGTGCCGCAGGCAGCGCCATGGGCAGTCCCACAGGCCGGGGGAGCAATCTGGGGCAACAGATCGGGGTCCATGGGATGGCGAGGTGGCGCCGGCGTTCACATCGCCTGTGTCTTGCCTTGCGCGGCGCAGGGTGGCTCAGCAGGGCAAGGACGCGCACGAGTGGCGCCTCTACATCATCCAAGGTGAGCCGGCCCTGCTTTCCTGCTGCGCGGCACGCACGACGCGCTCCCACAGCGCACGCATCGCTCTCTCCAGCTGACTTGCCGCGGCGGCAGCCTGGATCCCTCAACCGCCTTCCGTTGCGAGAGGCGGACGTGATGTCGATGCGCTCCTCGCGAGCGTCACACGCCGTCACACGAGGTGACGCCCCCCCGTGCGCGCAGAGTACTGCGACCAAGGCAGTCTCCGCAAGGCCCTGGACGACGGGCTGCTACGCGCCAGCTGCCCCGCTGGGGCGGCCAACCCTAGCGACGAGCCGCCGGCGACGCCGCCGGCGACGTGGGTGGCGGGAGGCGACGCCGTCGCCGCGCCGCCGGGCGCGCCCACGGCTGCGCAGGTGAGCGCGCCGTGGCATAGCCAGGCACAGCGTCGTCACAACGTCGTCAGCTGTCGTTGGATGCCTGCTGCCCGTTCACGGAAGGACTGCCAGTCTTGTCTGTGCGGGCAGGCCGCTCGCCCTCACCCCGTGCCTATCGCGTCGCTGCATGGCCGCAGGAGGAGGGCGCGCCGCCGGCTGCGAGCTCCTCAACAGAGCGCTGGCCGCTCGTCAACATGGTGCGTGCGCCCTCTTAGGGCTTAGGGCTTGAAGGCCATCTGTAGCGGCGTGTGCCCTCTTTGCCTTGTGCCACGTTTGGCGTGCTCCCTCTTTGGGCTTGTGCCGGCGTTTTGCTCATCCCATCTTTCCCTGTGGGCCGTCTCGGGGCCTGGCACCTCTGGCGGTGCCTGGTCCGCCGTCTTTAACGGTCGTGGCCCTGGGCTCCTTCTATCAAGCGCAGCTGTGCCGCACCCGCCTGCCACCACCGCAGAAGTACGCCCTCGCCCTGGGGCTGGACGTGTCCCAGGCCATGGCGCACCTCCACTCAAAAAACATCATCCACGGGGTGAGCCGTTGGGGAGCTGCCACCCGCCTTCTCTGCTCTCCGAGCAGCCACCGCCAACCTGCGTTTCACGCCAGCGCCGCCGCTGGTGCAGACCGCCGCCGCTGGTGCAGACGCAAACGCACGCCAGCAGTAGCGGTTCCCAACGTGCGTGGGCCAAAGCCCTGATGCATGGCGAGCTAAGCCCTGGCATGTGGCGTGCGCATGCAGGACCTCAAGCCAGAGAACGTGCTGCTGTCGTCGCGCGGCGCTGCCGGCGCGCAGCTCGTCCCCCTGAGCAAGGACTCTGTGGCATCCGACAGCAGCATCCTCGGTGCGTCCTCGGGGGTGCCTGCTTTGCCCTTCAGGAGTGCTGGTCTGTGCGCTGAGAGCGTTCCACTCACCTTGCACCTGGTGGGGCGCAAGGTTTTACACCAGCTGGCCCCCCTCACGCTCCAGAACTGGACGCTCGACCTCTTGTCTTGTCTCAGCAGAGACGCAGCAGCAGCAGGGCCACAGGGTGGACGTCAACTCTCAAAGCATCGCTGCACCTTTCCTGGGGCCGCGAGGAGCGCCTCTGAGGTGGCCAACGTGGCGTGATGCCATGTGCGGCGCACGTGGTGGTACAGGGGCCGGGGGCGCGGCGCCCATGTTTCGGGCAAAGGTGGCGGACTTTGGGCTGAGCATCATGATGGACGACCACCAGTCGCACGTGAGCAACCTGAAGGTGGGGACGCCCTTCTACCTGGCGCCAGAGGTGCAGCACGCGGGGCGCGTCACCACGGCGGCCGACGTGTTCAGGTGAGGAGAGGGCTTTGAGGCATGGGGGACGTGTTCAGTTGAGGGGCGCCTGTGGCCGTGGGGTCTGGCGTGCGGCTGTGATTGCCTGGCGGCGTTTTGAGCTGGCAGGGCGCGCGCCTGCCCTAACCGCAAACCCTGACTCCCGCCCCTGTCCGGCAACTGCGCAGCTTTGGCGTCATCCTCTGGGAGCTGGCGAGCGGCCGCCCGGCGTGGATCAAGCAGCGGCAGCCCGACGGCCCCAGCTACAGCCTCAAGTGCGTTGCGCTGCCCGACGAACGCCGCCTGGCGCCCACCCCCCGCCTCGCCCTGCGCTGCAGCGCACGCACTCGCGCGGCAAGCAATTCAAGCCAGCCTCCCCGCCGAGCTGACGCTTGCTGGTGGCGCGGCGCCCGCTGAAGCGCTCTTTCTTTCGTGGCGCGTTCCTGTGCCGCGGCCCGCAGGTACCACCCGCTCTTTCCCCGCCTCTCGCGCACCGTGCCGCCAGAGTTTGCGCGCCTGGTGCGCGCCTGCCTCTCCACATCGCTCGTCAAGCGGCCCCGCTTCGACCAGGCAAGTGTGGCGGCCCCCACACCACTCGCTCGCTCCGCGCCTGACGATTGCCTAGTCTCTGCGCGATTGAGGGTTAGGGAGGGTGCCCCATTCAAACGCCAGCGGGCGCTCTTCGAAGCACGTGCGCGGCGGTTGAAATCTTCGCACCGCGCAGATCGTGATGACGCTCTCCGCCCTCCTGGCGTCCGGCCCGGGCCCGGACGCGCCGGGCGGCGCGGCGCGCCGCGTGAGCAGCTACGCCAGCGCCTCTGGCCCGCCCGCCCTAGGGTTGGCCACCAGCGCGCAGCAGCTTCAGCGCTCCGCCACCAGCAGCCTGGCGCAGGCGCCGCGCGCCCGCGACGCCAGCCATGGCGGCGGCGACGGTTCCTCGCCGCGCAGCTCCGGCGGCCGCCAAGCCCTCGCCGCAAGCCCTAGCGCCCATGGCGGCAGCTCGGCGGCCGAGGCGAGCGCTCAGCGGCCGGCCAACGCCAGGGCGGGCTCGCGGGCGGGGTCGCGGCACATGTCGCGGGCCGTGTCACGGAACAGCCGGATGGGCCGCGCGTCGGTGGAGACGTCCGCTTCGCAGCTGGGCAAGCTGCCGCCGCCTGCGGCGGCGGCGGCGGCAGCGGCGGCGGCGGTGGCGGCGGAGGCGGTGGGCTGGGCGGACGGCGGCGTGGCCAGCCGTGAAGGCAGCCTCAGCAGCACCATGCTCTCAAGGTGGGCGCCCGCATGGGGCTCGCTCCTAGGGCTTTAAGGCTTGCGGTGAGGAAAGGGTGCGAGCACGTGGCCATTGCACGAAGTCCTGATGCTTTGGTTCCTTCCGCTGTTATTGAGTTTTGTTCAGGTTCTACCTCACGCCCGTTGGGTCTCAGGCAGCCTTCTTCGTCTCCGACTCCTCATCAAGCAACGGCTCGCCCTGGGCCACCAGCTCAGCCTCCGGCCTGCCCGAGCCCTCAAGCGGGGCGCAGGCCATGCAGGCCGGCGCCCCTCCAGGCCACGCCGCGGACGCCGCCGAAGTCGACGTGGAGGACGCGGCGCGGAGCACCAAGCGGCCGCGCGGCGGCGGCGGCGGCGGCGGCGGCGCGCCGTCGGCGGGCAGCAGCTTCGCGAACCCTAGCGCAGACCCTAGGTCGCATGGGGCGGCGCCGCCGAGCAACAGCAGCCTGTCCGGCCCGCCCACCGACTGGTCGGGGACGCCTCATGCGTACGGCCATGCGCCGGCCGCCATGACATTCACCACCGTCGCAGCCGCAGGTCAGACTTGCCGTCTGTTCCTCTTTGGTCGATTCTGTTCCTTTTTGGTTGATTTAGTTCGCCGGGGCGTGGGCCAGTGTAAGTGGAGCCTCTTCTCACGTACGCGTCCTGCCTATCCCGTCCGCAGGCTCCGTCGCCTCTGCCGGCAGCACGCCGCTGGCGCCCGCCGCCAACCCTAACCAAAGCCCTAACCCGCGCCGGCGCCGCCACGGCGCCGCCGAACCGCGCACCGACCTGCACGGCTCTCCGCACGTCGCGGAGCCAAGGTCAGTAAGCCCTCAGCCCTGCATTAGGGCTCACGTGAGGGTGCATGCGAGCGCGAGCCTGACGGATGAGGCGGGCGCGATGTGCGTCGCGCTGCGTTGCGCAGGCGGGAGGAGGCCGAGGGCGGCGGCGAGGGCCTGGACCGCCCGTCTTCGCCCTCGGCGAGGGGGCTCAGCACGCCCAGCAGCGCCTGCTCCTACTCCTCGAGCCAGCGCGCCGACGCCAGCGGCTCGCAGGTGCGCGCGCCGCGAGGGCTTAGGGCGCATGGGCCAGGGTCTGCGCGAGACCCGCGCTCCCTCCTTGCGACTCCCTCGCAGGCGGTGTCCCTGCGCACCCAAATGTCGCCTGCTTCGTCTCACGGCTGCGGCGCTGCTTGTCTCCCTCCCTCCCTTCACGCAGGCGGCGTTCCTGGGTGTGGGCTCCTCCGTGACGGTCGCGTACTCTGGCGCGGCGCCACTGGCTAGCGAGGTGCTGCTGGCGCGGGGCCGGGGCTTGGAGCTCGAGTGGGACGCCGGCACGCCCTCGCCGCAGGTGAGCAAACCCTAGCCTAGGGCTTGGCGCCCATGCCACACGCTTTTCCGGCGCGGCACGTGACTCGAAAGTGGTGCTGCTGGGGTGTGCTCGCGCTCACGCCTGCTTCGCAGCCGGGCAGCCCTTCCACGGGGCCGCCCAGCCGGCAAGCCTCCGCTGTCGCCGCAATCTCCATGGCGGATGCCGCTGCCGCCGCCGCCGCAGCAGCAGCAGCAGCCACGATTGCCGCCGCCGCCGCCACGCCCTCCCCTCCCGTCCCTGCCTCGGCGCTCTCCGTCGCCACCACGGACCCCCGAAGTGTAGGCGCCGCCGCCGCCGGCAGCGAACCGCAGAGCGCGCACAGCGCGGGCGCTGCCGCCGCGGCCGCCGCCGCCGCCGCCGGGAGGGACAGCGTGCACAGCGCGGGTGCTGGGCACGAGAACGGCTCGGCGGCGACGCAGGGCTCCGGCACCACCGCCGCGACGACGAAGCGCAGCCGGCCCGGCAGCAGCAGGGCGTCGGACAGCACGTCGGCGTTCGGCACCTCCGCCATGGCCTCCCAGGTGCGTGCGACCCTGCTCTGCTTGTGTGGGCTGACAGGGGACGCATCCGCTTGTCAGCCAACCATGGCCTGCCAGGTGTGACTCTCCCTCTGCGCACTCTCTGGATTGCATTCACGCCTCCCCCACACGCGTCTGGCGAAGGGGAGTTCACCAGAGCCTGCGGCTCATGCCCGCTGCTGCATGCTTTCCACTTTCGCAGGGGAGCAACTCGCTGCCGCAGCTCTCGACTGGCATCGAGAGCCTGTGCGTGGACGGCAGAGGCAGCACGGGAGGTGAGGGATAGCGCCCCGCCCTTCTCAGCTGTCGCCCTCCCTTGCGCTGTGGTGCTGGTGCCCTCGGGCCTGGCACAACAGTGGCTTCCGGCGGCGTCTTGGTGCTGTCCGTCCTTTTCCACAGGTGGCGCGGTGGTCGTGGGCGGCGACGCTGCGGCGGCGCACCACGACGCGATGCCGGCGGCGCCGCCCGCCAGCGCCGGCGGCGCCGCGTCCGCGGCGGAGGAGCGGCGGCGCGAAGGGCTCCTGCAGGTGAGCCCTCGCTTGCACGCACTTGCATGCCGCCTGGAGGTCTCGCTGGACAGTTTGCCTCGAGGGATGCTTTTCCTGGGGGGTCGCTTCAGGTGGGCTACGCGCCGTTCCACGGCTGGGGCTCCCCGCCTGCCGCCATCCCCGCCACCGGCGCCCTCACCAAGCCCCTGCAAGCCGGCCGGCCCGCGCCCGCCGACCCCTCCCAACCGCCGCCAACCGCCGCCAACCTCCTCTTCGCCTCGCCGCCGCCCAAGCCGGCGCCCTTTGCACAGCTCGCGCTGCAACCGAACGGCAACCAACCGCCTGCGGCAGCGGCGCCCTGGGTCCCCAACGGCAACCTCAATCCGTTTTCAGCGGCGGCGGCACCCAACGCCTGGGACGAGCTCACCGCTGCGTCCACCGCAGCGTCGGCCCCAGGCCCGCTCCCCTCGCCCTCTGCCTTCCCGCCAGTCCTGGAGCGGACAGCGGGGTCAGCGCCCGACTATGCGTCCGCTGTTGGCGCGCCCGGCGCGGCGGCGGCGGCGCCGCAGCTGACTCCGTTCCAGGCCGGGGGCTGGGGGCTGGGCCTGGCAAGCGCGTGGCAGCTGAACCGCGGCGGCGGCAGCACAGTGGCGGCGGCGGCGGCGGCCGCGGCGGCGGCGGCGGCGGCGCGCCCGCTGTCAGCGCATGCCGCGGCGAGTAAGCGGCTGGCCATGCACCAGGTGGCGCAGGTGAGCCCTCGCATGGACGTTAGGGCTTGCTTTGTCACCGGCCTGCGTCCCGCATGGGCGAGCGCGGGCCGGTGCTGGCAGCAGGCCTGACGAAGAGGTGTGGCGTTGGTGGCGCGCGTGCATGCGCCTGCCCACAGGCGGCGCAGTTCATGGGCAACGGCCGAGGCACCACAGGCAACGCGCACCACCGTCTGAGCAGCATCCGCCACATGCCCTCGGCCCTCACACCAGTGCAGGTGGGCGGGGCTTCACCGCCAGCTGTGGTTTCTCCGAAGCTTGCTTTTCGTGCGCAGCGTGCGCAGCGTGCCTGAGCTTGCCCTGCTCAACCCTAACCGCCAAGCCCAAACCGCCCTCACCATGCAGGAGCTGGAGGGCGTGGAGAGCGTTGACGGCGCGCAGGGGCCCGGCAGCACGACCAACACCACGCCCACGGCGGCGCCACCCAACGGCGCGCTGCTCCCCGCCCTCCTCCCCCCCGCCGCCGCCGGCCACCCGCTCCCCAGCCAGCCCGCCGCAGCCAGCTCTACCGCCACCGCCGCCGCCGCCGCATCCCCACCCCTGGGCTTGCCGTTGGCGCCGGTGGGCGACGAGGGCTTGGGCAGAGGTTTTGGGTGGCGGTCGGCGCCCCTGGCCGGAGACGCGACGGCGGGCGGCGCCGAGGCCGCCGCCGGCGCGGCGTCGGCTGCCACTGCGGGACCGGCGTCCCTCCAGGTCAGTCCTTCCTGCTCTTCCTTTCAACATCCGGAAGCAAGCACGTGCTTCCTTTCCAGTTCGATGACCTCGCTCTCGGCGTCTGTTTCGTTCCTGAACCTTTGCAGGGGAAGCTGAGGCGCCTGAACGTGTTCTCGGGCCTGATGAAGGTCAAGGCGGTCGTGTCGCACCTGGCGGGCGGAGGCGCTGGCGGGTGGGGCGGCGGCGGCGGCGGCGGTGCCCGCGGCGCGGGGCTGTTCCCACACGGCAGTGCGCGGGCGGCGCTCCTGCACAGCGAGGCGGCGGCCGTCAAGCACCACAGCCTGCCCGGGCGCACCAGCGGCGGCGGCGACCAGGTGCGCGCATGGAGCTAGGGTTTGGCGTTGGGGCTTGGGTTCCTCCGCCGGCCCACCCACGCACAAACGTCGCAAGCAGGGGCGTGGGGGCAGGAGCTAGAGCGAGAGGGCCTAAAGCCCTGAGCTAAACCCTAACGTGGCATGCGCGCGTGCGCAGGCGGCGCTAGGGGAGGAGCAGAACCTGACGCGCTCGGACCGCGGCGTCGCCGCGCCGCACACGCCGGCGTCCGGGTCCAGCGGCCCCAGCTCCGGCGTCGGCCTCGGCAACCCTAGCCTCAACCCTAGCCTGCACGCCGGCAGCCGCTCGCCGCTCGGCAAGGGCCACGTGGCCGCGCAGTCTGCAGGGCTAGGGCCAGGCAGCGGCGCTGCTCACCCAGCGGGCGGGCCACCCTTCGCCTCCCTCCTGTTCGCGGTGCCTGGTAGTGCTGAGATTGACGGCGGCCGTGGCGCAGAGCGGGAGGCAGCGGCGACAGGGAGCGCTAGCCCCGACGACGTGGTGGTTGCAGTGGGAGCGGACGGCGGCGTGCCGACGGCGGCGGCGCAGCAGCTCCGCGTGGGCCCGAGGTGAGGCTCGGCCGCACAGACGAGACGTACTGGGAACACCGCTGCGGGAGCCACCGCGGGGCGCACACCTCTCTGGTGGGGCCTTCCTTTCTTCCCTGCGTGCTTGTGTGGGATTTTGCATCTGTTTGGACACCTCGGCGGGGCCGGAGCCCAACTA
>VFQP010003638.1_pt1 | contig 15454 bp, 11 predicted proteins | sample 3512351 | NCBI WGS metagenome assembly VFQP01 (sample SAMN10412372, study PRJNA504923) | tailings metagenome | isolation source: Relicate 1 Philex TSF1 revegetated site | place: Philippines: Tuba, Benguet | collected 2017-08-29 | reverse complement strand
CCGGCCCCCCCTCCCCCCTTGCCCCCCCCCCCCCCCCCTCCACACACACACGGCACTCTGCGCTCGCCCCAGCAACGCCGTCCAATAGCAAACGCCTGCGAACCGTGACTGGCGCCCGCCGACGTACACGAGCGCGCCCCTCCCCTGGCTGCACCCTGTGCCCTCGCAGGACATGCAGGCGCGCGTGGCGGACGACACGGCCAAGATCATGCAGGACCCCAACCACCCGCTGGACGAGAGCCTGCACAAGCTGCGCCTGCAAAACTACAAGGCCCGCTTCATGGGCAAGCACGGGCACCAGACCGTCCCGCCCATGCTGCGCATGCCCCAGGCCAGGCGCGCCCGCCCGCAGCTGGCCTCCCTCCCCCCGGCGTCCCAGCAGCAGCAACAGCAACCGCTGCAGTACCAGCAGTACCAGCAGCAACCGCAGCAACTGCTGCTGCAGCCGCAACACCAGCTCGTCATGCGGCCCTTCCCGTTGCAGCAGCACCCGCACCAGCAGCACCAGCACCAGCAGCTCTACGACCCTGGGTTAGGGCTTGGCTACGGCGGCGGGGACGCCGGCAGCAGCGGCGCCGCGCAGGCCGGCATGGAGGGCATGGTGCTGCTGGGTCCCGGTGTCTACATCACCGGCGCCGCCGGGCCAAGCAACGCAGCCGTGCACTTCACGGCGGCGCCGCCGGGCGCCATGATGCTGGTGGACGACGGCAGCGGCGGCGACGACGGCGGCGGCGGCAGCGGCGGCGGTGGCGGCGGCAGCGGCGCGGCGCGCCCGCGCGCGATGCACTTGACAGCGAGCGGCGGCGGCGGCGCGCCGATGAGCGTCAAGCGCTCGGCCGGGCTGGTGTCCCCAGGCAGCGACGACGAGGACTCTGGAGCCAGCCGCGCGCGCCCCGCCATCCGCACCAGCGTGGCGGGCGGCCGCGCGTCGGGAAGCGGCGGCGGCGGGCGGGGCGGCGGCTTCGTGCCCTATGTGCCGCAGCAGCAGCCACCCATGACGCTGGCAGCGCTGCCGAGCCTCCCAGAGGGCGCCGCCTTCTACGACGCCGCCGGCGAGGCCGCGGCAGCCGCGCAGGGCCGCCTGGCGCAGTCTGCGCCGCTGTACGACGAGGAGGCCATGGCGGCGGCGGCGGGCGGCGGCTTCGCCATGGGCAGCGGGCAGATGCCGGCGCTGGCGGCCTACCCGGGCTTTGCGGCGTTTGCCAGTGCGCCGGGGACGCAGCACCACGCGCACCACGCGCACCGGGGCAGCACGTCGTCCTCGCTCGTGTCGCTCAACGACGGCGTGGCGGCCATCTCGCTGCACCAGACGCAGTCGTTTGGCGGCGGCGGGCAGCCGATGGGCATGGTGTCGGCGCCGCTGGCGCTGCAGGCGGGCGGGGCGCAGTTTGCAGCGGCGGGCGCCGGGCGGGCGGGCGGCGGTGGCGGCGGCGGCACGGGGGCGTCCACCGTGTTCGTGAGCCGGCAGCAGGTGCGGGGGAAGGCGGAGGAGGGGGGCTCTCTGCTCGTGGTGCAACTGCCGTGCACTGCCCTTTCTAGCCATGCGCAACGACGCCTGTGCCACACGTGTTTTCTCGCCCCCCCCTGCACCGCGCTTCGCAGGGCGTGCCGCAGCACCTGCTCCCGCAGCAGAGCCCGCAGCCGGGGGGCGTCGTCACCACCTTCGCCCCGCGCCACCAGCAGCAGCAGCAGCAGCAGCCGGGTGCCGCCTCCGGCCCCACCTTCACCACCCAGCACCATGGCCAAGCGTTGCAGCATCAGCCGCAGCCGCCGCAGCAGCAGCAGCGCTTGATGGCCTCCATGCCGGTCATGACGTTCAGCAGGCTCCCGGGGCAGCACCTGCAGCAGCAGCAGGAGCAGCAGCAGCCTGGAGCCTCCCAGCAGCAGCAGCAGCAGCAGCAGCAGCAGCAGCAGCAGCAGCAGCAGCAGCAGCAGGCGGTGCAGGTGCTGCTAGCGCCCAGCGGGGCGCAGCACGCACAGCACGCGCCGCACGTGCCGCAGCAGGTGGGCCTCTCGGCGTCGCACCTGAGCAACTTCACCGACGCCAGCACCGGCACGGCGAGCAGCTTCCTGCACAGCGCCGCGGGCCCCGCCGTCTTCTCCACCGGCGGCGGAGGCGGCTACCACCTCAGCGCGCGCGGCAGCGCCACCGGCGGCAGCCTGCCCGTCTTCTCGCAGGCGCTGCTGCAGGCGGGGCACGCGGCGGGCGACGCGCAGCAGCAGCAGCAGGCGGGCGCGGCGCTCAGCCAGCAGCAGCTGTCGCAGCAGCTGTCGCAGCAGCTGTCGCAGCAGCAGCAGCAACAGGGCGGCGGCGGGCCGGTGCGCGTGGTGCGCGTGGAGGCGGTGGAGCCGCTGGTGACGCCGCTGGAGGAGCTGCTTGACGAGATGATGGCGGGCGGCCAGCAGCAGCAGCAGCAGCAGCAGCAGCCCCAGCAGCAGCAGCAGTCCCAGCAGCAGCAGCAGGCGGGGCCCTCCTCTCAGGTGCAGCGGCAGCTTTCGCTGCAGCACCCGCAGCACCAGCAGCCGCCGCTGCACCTGCAGCAGCGCGCAGGGTCGCTGCAGCACCGCCGCCCGCCGCAGCTGCTCATCCCCAGCTCGCACACGCTGGGCGGCTCGGGGCAGCCCTCGCCGCCGGCGCAGCGCACGCCCGGCACGGTCGAGTCGGCGGCGACGGCGCACGGCGGTGCGCGGGGCACGGGCGGCGCCGGCGCCGGCGCCTTTGGCAGCACCTCGCTGGTGGCGGACCACAGCGGCGTGCAGCACCGCCACGGTGGTGCGGTGGTGCAGGGCGGCGACGGCGGCGGCGGCGGCGGCGGCGACGTGCCGCCGCTCACGCAGCTGTCGGGCCTGCTGCAGGCCCAGGGCAGCCTGGGGCACAGCTCGGGCGGCGCCCCCCCTCCGCCGGCGCAACAGCAGCAGCAGCAGCCGGCGGGCGGCCAGCGCCACATGCTCCTGCAGCGCCTGCAGCAGATGGGCGGCAGCTTGACCGGCAACACGAGCCCCGGCGGCGGCGCCGGCGCCGGCGGCAGCGGCTTCAGCGCCAGCTTTGCCGCGGCGGGCAGCGCGGCGGCCGCCGCGGCGCTGGCCGCTGGGCTGGTGGAGCCTTCCAGCGCTAGCAGCACGGCGCAGCTGCACAGCGCGAGCACGCGGCTGCCCACCTCGCAGCTGCCCTCGCCGCACACGCCGTCCCCCGGCTCGCACCAGCTGCACCACCCGCCGCTGCCGACGCTGCTGCAGGCCTCGGGCTCCTCGGCCGGCGGCGCCACGACGGTGCGCCTGCCGCCGCTGCCCGCCCTGGGCAGCGGCGCCGGCCCCAGCGGGCAGCTGGCCAGCGGCGGCAGCGCCACGCAGCCGCTGCCGCCGCTGCCGCCGACGGCGGCGGCGGCGGCGGCGCAGCAGCAGCAGCAGCCGGGCGCGCGGGGGCCGCGGGCGCACCCTCACCCTCAGGGCCCGCGGGAGCAGTACTTCCTTTTAAATTCGGACGACGAGGACGACGCGGCGCTGAGCGCGCTGCTGTCCCAGGTGGCGGCGGACCCGGCGGCCTCCACGCGGCTGCTGGGCGGCGCGGCGCACACGCCGTCGGCCAGCGTGATGGACGCGGCGCGGGCGGCGGGCGGCGGCGCTGCCTCCACGCTGGCCATGGTGGCGGCGTCGAGGCAGGCGCTCGCCATGGGCACCATGGCCACGCTGACGGCCGCCACGCCCGCGACGCTGGCGGCGGCGGGGCACGTGCAGCAGGTGAGGGCGGCGGCGGCGGCGGCGGCGGCAATTGCGCTTTCTCCTCCATGTTTTTTTCCGTTCTGTGGCAGAAGAAGCCGCAGTTGCAGCGGTGAGCTCAGCTCTCTCGGGGCCCTTCGCGCGTGCAGGTGCACCGGCAGCAGCGGGAGCGCCAGCGCCAGCACATGCCGGCGGTGCCCGTCACGACGTGGGCGGCTGGGCGGCCCGTCGAGCTCTCCGCCGGCGGGCCCAGCGGGCCAGGTGGGACTACCCTGCCGTCTCACCTCAGCGTCCGGACTTGCCGGCGCTGCTAGCCAGAGCGCGCCCCAGGGTGCGCGTCGCGTCATTCCTTTTGTCGCCCTCGCCCGTGCGTGCGCAGGCCAAGGCGCGCTCGGCAGCGGCGGCGACGGCAGCAGCGGCGTCGTGCTGCAGTGGAGCGGCTCGGTGGGCGGCGGCGGCGGCGCTGGCGGCGGCGGCGGCGGCGGCTCCACGCTGCACATCACGCTGCCCCCCGCCTCGGCCGCCAACGCCGGCGCCATGCAGATGCAGATGCAGATGCACCCGTTGAAGTCGCACCAGCTGTCGCCGCAGCAGCAGCGCGCGCACGCACCCCGGCTGCAGCAGCAGCAGCAGCAGCAGCAGCAGCAGCCAGGGCCGGGCGGCAGCCCCGCCGCCAGCCAGGGCATGGAGGCGTCGAGCACTGGCACTCATCCCGCGCTGGCCGGGCCAAGCCCTCCCGAGGACATGGCCATGCGCCAGGACGCCGCCGCGGCGCTGCAGTACGCTGTCCACATGCAGCAGCAGCAGCAGCAGCAGCACGACCAGCAGCAGCAGCACCTGCTGCTGCGCCAGGTGCAGCAGCACGGGGAGCTGCAGTATGCCGTCCACGCGCAGCGCCCACCGCTGCCGCCGCCGCCGGCGCAGCAGCAGCCGCAGCAGCGCCAGCGCTACACGACGTACGTCCAGGTGCGCCCCGCCCCGCCCCGGGGACGAGCCCCTTGCCATGCCGTCCATCCCCTGGGCTCTTTTCGGCTCGACGCCACCGCACGGGTCGTCTCGCCGCGACACGACCCGCCCTGCAAATGCTCCTCCGGCTGTGGTGGTGCAGGTCCCACCACCCGACGAGTCGCCGCCCCCACCGACCGAGGAGGACGATCTCCGCCTGAACCTCCAGCAGCGTGCCGCCGCCACGCCCCCGCAGCCGCTCCCGCCGCTGCCGCCGCAGCAGCAGCACTACACGTTCGCCGCCTCTGGCTCGCCGCTCACGCTGCAGGGCAGCGTCGGCGCGGACAGCGCGGGCGGCATGGCGGCGGCGGCGGCGGCCGCCCACAGCAGCCCGCGCCCGTACGGCGGCTTCCCGCACCACTCCCCGCGGGCCCACCAGCAGCACGACGCGGCCATGCACGCGGCGGCTGTGGCGGCGGCGCAGCAGCACGACGCCGGCGCGGCGTACGCGGCGGCGGCGCAGCGCACACACAGCGGCGTGAGCGGCGCCTCGCACCCCGGCGCCGGCGCCGCCGCGCCGCAGCCCACCACGTCCTCCCAGGGCCGCCCCCAGCGCGTCGGAAGCAACCCTAACCTGAGCCCTAGCATGGGAGGCGGCATGGCCCCACCGGCCGCCCCCTCCCCCATGGGCTACCCCACCGCCATCGGTGACGCGGCGGGGGCCGTCGCGGCGGCCTCGCCCAGGCGCATGGACGTGGCGCACGCAAGCCCTCGCCACAGCGTGCACCCCTTGACGGCGGCGGCGGCGGCGGCGGGGCCTCTGCCCATGGGCCGGGCGGACGCGTCGCACCACGCGCACGGGGCGGCCGGCGCCAGCACCGCTGCCGGCCTTGCGCAGCAGCAGCAGCTGCTGCTCCTTCAGCACGCCGCCGGCGTGGCCGCGCCGGACGTGCAGATGCAGGCTGCGCACCCGCAGCTGCAGGACCAGGGTGCGGCCGGCGCGCCCGCCGACCCCCGCCGGGGCTCGCAGGACGCGGTGGAGAACCCTAGCATGGATCTGGAGAGGCTCTGGTCGGGCCAGTGGAGCGGGGGGCCTGGCAGCGTGTGACGGCTTCCGCGTGACGTTGGCGGGCGCGGATATCCCCAGGACCACGAGGAGCTTCTGAGCGGCGGAAGCGCTGCGGCAAGAGAAACCCGAGAGAACCTGCAGAGGGGAGTCGCGCGCACAGTTTTTTCCTCATGTGGTTGTGCATGTGGGCTGCATGCTGCTTTGTGACGGCGTGGCTTCTTGTGGCCGACGCGACGGCGACGGGTTTGCGTTTCCCGGTGCTTTTGCACCGTCCCTCCGATGATCTCTCTGGGCCAGACGACGTCTGCTGGGCGGAAGAGGAGGAGGACCTGATTGGAACTGATTGCTCCGCGATAGGTTACCCGCCAACGGTCGCCCATCTGCGGATGAGGCTGCCCTCCGACATGGACATGGACGCGCACAAGCACTGCCGCTCAACAAACGCCCCTTGTTCCTGGGGCCCTGGTGCTGGCCCTGGTGGCGCCTGGTGGCGCCGAAAAAGCGGAGTGCGTAAGGACTGACATGACCTGAGGCGCTTTGGCCGGGACACAAACACTCTCCCTTTCTCTTTCTTGGCGCTGACACAAGTGCTTTGGTGATGCGCCCGCGCCACACGCGGTGCCGCGAGGGATCCAAGGGCACCCCAACCGTTGCTTGATCAGCCCTGTGCAGGGTGGCGGTGCACACACGCTGATGATGGTGCACGAGGCTGGGCGGTGTGGAGAGGCTCTTGCATGATGATGCACCCGGGTGCTGCTCCTGTCTGGCACCGTCAGACGCTTTTGCGCCGCACTGGCAGTTGTGCCGCCGCAAACCGGCTCATGTTCTTCTCACTCATCCCTCCCTCTGGCGTGCTGCCAACAAGCGCCCGCCGCGCGTGCTCTGGCCTCACCAGGCTTTCTCCCCCTCCTGTGGCTCGGCGCCGCAGCAGCTTGAATGGCTCTCGGAACAGCACGGGCCTTGAACCACCCTCCCGTTCCCCATCCTGCCGCGATGAGCTGCGTGCCTGTCCCAGCCTCCTCCTGCATGCCCGCCATTCTCACGTGTACCGAACCTGTGCCCCCGCGGCATTGCAACGAACGAGGGGAAAAAGCGAGGCTTCACTTTGCAGTCACGTTTACTTGGCGGCCGGGGGCAGGGCGCTCAGCCACCGGCCCAGCTCAGCCGCCGCCTCGCGCCACCGCGTGTCGAGCATCACGTCGTGCGCCAGCCGCGGGAGGATCACGGCCGGCACGTTGAGCGCCGCCGCCAGCTCGCGGTTGGCCTCCACGTCAACCACCTGCGGCCCACCACCCACCCACCCACGCAGCAGCAGAATTTGCGCTCCCTGCGAACTCCCGTAGTTGCCGCCAGGGAACCACGTTGCCGGGGAGTGGATGCGCCTCGGGGGCCTCAGCGCGGCGTCCCCCGCAGCCGCATGCAAGCCAACCGACGCCCAACCGACGCGCCCACCTTGTCGTCCTCGCCGCCGAGCACAAAGGCGGGCGGCGCGCCGGGCGGCGGCGGCGGCAGCGGCGTCTGCTTGTTCACGTCGGTGAGGTCGATGAGCCGCACGGGGCTGCACGCCGCCAGCTGCTTCTGGTACCTGCGTTTGGCGCCCGGCGCGCGCGTACAGACGTGGTGTGTCGCACGCGTCGCATCGCGTGTGCGGTCTGTGCGAGCGCGAGAGGGAGACAGAGGGGGCAGGGGCCGCTCACCGCAGACTGGGAGCGCACGGTTCGCACCGGACCTGGCAGGTCGGGAGGTGCACGCAGGCTGCTACCAGTGTCCCCTCTCCATCTCCCTTCCTTTCGTGACCTTTCGTCCTCACCTCTCCAGCTCGGCCCGGTCAATGTCCTGGGAGAAGAAGAGCTCGCGGCACGCGTCGACGCTGGTGGCGAACGACTTGGCCACAAATCCCCTGCGCGGCGCGGCAGACGAGCGGGCACGGGTGGTCAGGGGGCGCATCCTGACGTATCTCCCATCTTGCCGCCGCAACTCTGCGAGCCACACGGAGCTCGAACGGCTGGCCCGGCAGCAGGCGGGCGACAGGGCCCTCCACACACATGGGTGTGTGTGTGGGGGGCCCGGGCGGGTGGGCCCCACATGAGCTCACTCACCAGGTGACCTTGAGGGAGAGCCAGAGGTCGCGCGTGAGGAAGCGCATCACCATTTGCTTGTTGCCCGAGGGCGGGCACGAGGCCAGGTACGCCACGCCCGCCAGCTGGGGGAAGGCGCCGCCGCCCAGCACGTACCTGTGTGCCACGTGTGGGGGTGGGCACACGGGCACACGACCGCGTTCTCGCAGGCCGGCCCGTGGCGGGGGCGGCAGCGGCCACTTGCCGTTTGGTCGGCTGCAGGGCATCAAGGTGGTCGGGAATACACAGACAAGAGAGGAGGAGCTGCTCACTTTTGCAGGATGAGCCCTCCGAACGAGTGTGCCACGACGACGGGCGGCGTGTCGGGGAAGACGTGCGAGATGAGGTCGGCCAGGTCGCGGGCGTGGCTGTCGAGCGTGCCGGCGACCAGGATGGGGCTCTCCTTGTCCTGGCTGATGCAGTCAGAGTTGCCCTGCAAAGGAAAGGAGGGGTATGCATGGCAACGGGAGGGTGGGTGGTGGCGGCGCGTGGCCGACGTTGCGTGCGGAGTCGCTGCGGGGTGAAGGAACCGCACCTGGGCGCGGAGCGAGACGGCCCAGGCATCGTAGCCCTGTTCGGCGAAGTAAGGGAGGAACTTCTCCGCCCAGCACCAGGCCGCGTGGTAGGAGCCGTGCACAAAGAGCAGCGGCGGGCGGGACGGTGACGGGCCCTGCGCGCGGGCGAGGACCGTGGGCGCCAGCGGTGAGCGCGCCTTCCCCCATCATCGCAGATGCCCATTGTGTAGCTCGAAGCTCACGTTGGGTGGCTGCTGGCGGAGAAGCTCGAGGCCCCACCCATCTTCCGTGACGTGGCGCAACGCTTCCACGCGGGACGTGCTGCGCGCAGAGCAAGTGGGATCGTGAGGGCAAGGCATGCGCAGCGTGAGGCCAAATCCCAGGGAGAGCACAGCGTGCAGAAGCACTGCGCAGAGAGCCTGTGCGCAGAGAGCCTGTGTTGAGCCTCACCCTTCGATCGAGCTCGCGATTGAGCAATCGCGCACTGAGCAGTGCACGAGCACTGCTGCACCCACCTTGACGCAGCAGAGGAGGCTCTGCACGCTGTCGAAGGCCGTGCACGGGCTCCTGCTCTTGAGAACGCCAGGGCCCGGCGAACAACAGCGCCATTGGCGCTGCGCGCCAGCGCATGGCGCGCGTGGTGCTTGACTTGCATCATGGAAATGATCGGCTCTGCTGAGCGGTGCTGGATTGATGGCACAAGCGCCAATGCCCGTGATGAGAGCTTTGCTCTTCATCGGCAACGAAGCAGGATTGCGCGTCGACAGCTAGCTGAATGCGTCAATAATTGCACGCACCACGCGCTTCTGCTGGTGCTGCTGCTGCCGCTTCTCTCGCTCGCTGCACGGCACTACGGCAGGTCAGCGTGTCGGGCGAGCACGGATGAAGCCGGCGTAGAACAGCGAGGGCAACGCGCTGCGCTGAGCCTCAACCTCAATGGCGTCCCCTGCTCCAAGGGGGCCGGGCTCCCCGCCCGAGCAGCAGCAGCAGGCGCTCCCGCCCGCGCCACCGCCGGCCATCCGCTCGCGCGTGAGCTACATGGACCAGGCCGAGCACCACGCTGCGGAGGCAGCAGGAGGAGGAGGAGGCCCGGAGGCGCCGCTCCCGGAGCACGTGGTGCAGGCCATCGCCGACGTGCACCGGCCCGACACCAGCGAGCACCCGCAGCGACCCAGCACCAGGGAGTCCCGCCCCACCACGCGCGAGAGGCATGCCGGCTCCAGCGTGGGCTTCTCCCGCGAGAGCACACTCCGGCGGCCTGGCACGCACGAGACGGACCGCTCCAGCGCGTGGGAGCGCTCGCACCTAGGCTCGCGCATCAAGCACAGGTCCCTGTCCCACTCCAAGAGCAGGAGGGCGCGCAGCTACATGACCATCGAGAGCACCGACGGCACCAAGGTATGTGCGCCTTCTTCTCTCCTTCCCTGCGCCGGCGCCCTCCTGGCAGCGCCGCAGCCTGCGTGCGGAGCTGGACCGCCAAGCGAGAGCCTCTCTCGCCCTGGCTTGCTGCTCACGTGGCGGCGGTGTCGGCAACGCGTGCGCAGGTGGTGATCCAGGTCGGGTGGCTGGCCGAGTGGGTGACGCAGCTGCGGCAGAGCACGTGGGCCAGCAGCAAGGAGCTCAAGGCGCTGCTGGACCAGATTGACGACGCCTGGGCCGTGCCGCCGGCGCTGGTGCACGTGAGTGCGGCACACCAGCTGCATCATCAGCCAAGGGCGCACCAGGGGGCCCGTCATGGTTGTTGCCTCACTCCCCGTTTGGCCGCTGCAGGAGCTGCTGCTCAACCTGCCGGCGCGCGAGGTGCTGCGCTTCAAAAAGATGGCGGCCACCACCGTCAACGAGGGCACCACCAGCGAGACGTCGCTCAACCATGAGTACATTGACTTTGCAGTCGCGCACACGGTCGAGGTGCGCGACGCCCCTCTGGGCAGCAAGGCAGCTTGGGAGGGGCCAGGGAGTCCCGTCCCAGCAGGCGCACAAGGCAGGGCGAGGACGCCCACGCACGGTGGCCTGCCCAGGTGGCTCTGGCCTTGCCACCGCTGCAACGAGGTGGTTGTGGGTGTCTTCCCTCGCTCCTTGCTCTGCTGGCCTGTGCAGAGGATCCAGGCGCAGATGGAGGGCCGTTGGGTGGCCACGCCGCCCAGCGACCACTCGGGCGCCGCGCCCGCCCGGCGCAGGGAGGCGGCGCCCAACTTTGACTTTCTGCTGGGGCAGTTTGACCGGCAGGTGGAGGCCGCCAAGAAGATCCAGGTGAGGCGGCCTGGTGGAGCCGCGCGCTTTCCTGCCAGGCAGCGGCGACGCACGCGCCTTCGTCTGGATGAAGGATGAGCTCACAGGATGCGCGCCACAACGTGCGTCCGCCGCCCGCAGCGTGCGTTCCGGGCGTTCAAGGCCCGCTGCGACAAGGTCGGGTGGCCCTCTGGCGCGCCGCCGGCGCACCTGGCGCAGCACTCGCACGAGGCGCGGGCGCGCTACCTGGACGTGTTCAAGCAGCCGCAGCACCAGCAGCACCTGCACCACCACGCGGCAAGCGGCGCGCACGCGGGGCCCTCGGCGCTGCAGACGCCCCAGGCCAGCGTGATGCTGCCGCGCGCCTCTGCCGCGCCGCCGGCGGCGGCGGCGGGGGAGGGCGGCGACGGCGGCGCCGCGCCGCCGCAGCCCGACGCGGCGCTGGCACAGCACGCCTCGGGAGAGGGACCTTCTTCAGGCGGCGTGCTCAGGCCGCCGACGCTCGGGCCTGCTCAGGTGGGTGCATGCTCATGCCCTCAACGGCTGTACGCAGAGGCTCTTCGTGGTTCAGGCCCGTGGCACACATGTAGAGGCGTGACCGTGACCAAGGAAACTGCACAAGCGCGGCGGGCCAGCCCATCGTCCAGCCCATGCGTGCCCAGCCCTCGTGCTGCATGTGCTCGGGCGCAGGTGTCGCTGCTGCAAGCGCGTTCGCTTTCGACGGGCAGCGGCGTGCTGGCGGGCGAGCGCACCGAGGAGGAGCTGCGGGCCGTCTTCACCGCCAAGCTGCTCGACCGCATGAAGGCGCGGGCGGCGGCGGCGGCGGCGGCGGGCGCCGGCGACCCGCTGGCGAGCATGACCGAGGCGCAGATGCTCGAGCTGGTGGAGAGGCAGGCGGCCAAGCTGGCGCACGAGGCGATGCGCGCACGCAGGTGCGGTCGGGCGCTTGCGAGCAGGCGAGGAGCTCCCAGGCCCAGCTGCTTGTTGATCGCCCAAGGCAGTGTGGCGTCCAACGCACGCTTTGCGTGCTGTGCGCGCTGCGCGTGTGCAGGGCGGCCGCCCGGCTCAGGGAGAAGGAGGCGCGGAGGAGGGCCAAGGAGCACGCCAGGGAGGCGCGCCGCGAGGAGCGGCGCGAGAAGAAGCGCCGGGTGCGTTTGCAGCGGCGGCGTTTGCGGCAGAGGCGCACCGAGGCGTTTGACTCGTTTGCAGCGCCCCGACCAAAGACTAACGCTTTGCGCACGACCAACGCTTTGCGCAGGCGTACGACTTGGTGCTGGTGGGCAAGCTGGCGCGCGCGCAGCTGCGCCGCCTCGACTCGCTGCAGGAGGACCTACAGGACGCCATGGACGCGTCCCTGCGGCAGATGGAGGTCGAGGCGCAGGCCCTAGCGCCGCAGAAGCACGCCGGCGCGTCCGCGTCTTCCTCACCATCACCCCCATCGCCAGGGCCTGTGGCTGACGGCGAGCAGCCGCCGGCCCAGCCCCAGGACGAGTCCTCTGATGCGCGGCCCCCATCCGCGCCGCCAGAGCAAGCCGGGAGCAGGCCGCCCACGGCGCCCACCGCTGCCGCTGCCGAGGTGCCAGATGCGGGCGCGGAGGGCGCTGAGCAGGGCGCTCCTCCCAGCAGTGAGGCGGCCAGCGGCGAAGCGGGTGCTGCGGCTGCTGGCAAGGACCAGAGCGAGGTGCCGGAGCGCACGTCGCACCACCTGCCGCCCCCTCTGGTTGTGGAGGTCAGCTTGGCGCCCTTGGAGGGCGACACGAGCGAGCGGGCAGGCGCCGGGGACGGCGAGGGCGACGACGAGGAGGACGAGGACGAGGCGCGGGGCGCGCTGCCGGAGCGCTTCACGGACTCGTGGTCGGGGCTCACGATCAAGAAGCTCCTGGTGCGTCTCGTCGACGAGCTGCGCGGTCAGTCGTGTCGTCGCGCCGCGAGCTTCTTCCTCACCCACCAGCGCGTGCACGCACTGGACGCTGCGCAGGACATGGGCCCGATTGTGTCGGACACGGTGCTGGAGAGCCTGGCCGAGCAGGCGCAGCGACACCTCGAAGCGCTGCGCGCCTCCAAGAGCATGGGCGCCGCGCGCAGCGGCGCAAGCAGCAAGCGCGCCTCGCCGCCGCGCCTCGGGCGAAGCGGCAACACCTCGCCAGCGCCCGTCAGCCGCACCAGCCTGCCGCCCGCACTCGTGGCGGCCACCTCAAGCCGCAGCGGCGCCGCCTCGCCAGTCCCTGCAGGCGCCGCGCGCACCAACACGCTACGCAGCAGCGCCCCGGCGTTTGGCCGCGTGTCCGCGGCCACGTCGGCTGCGGGGAACGCTCCTGGCCGGTCGGCCAGCGCCGCGGGCTTCTCCGACGCGGGTGCTGCGGACGCGCTGACGCAGATCCTGCCGGCGACTCTGGGCGCCTCGCCGGAGGAAGTGCTGTCGAGGCGGTCGACGCTGAGGGAGCGGGCCAGGGAGTTCGCCGACTACATCTCGAGCGGAAGCGAGGTGAGGTGAAGAAGACCACGCGCTGAAGTTGCTCCCGACGCCTGCGTCGCGAGCAGCCCGAGAGCTCACTTGCGTTCCGCGTCCTCACTGGCTTGGGCCTGCGCCTGCAGGACAGCAACTCCACCGTGACGAGCAGCAGCGACGAGGACAGCAGCAGCGAGTCCAGCGAGTCCAGCGAGACGGAGACGGAGTCGGACGAGTCCGAGGAGGAGCCGCCGCCACCCGCGCAGGTGAGTTCCCGCTGTTGGCATGCAGCTCCATGAGCATTCCAACAGCGCACGCAACTGACGGAGATCTGCCGCGAGCGCCGCCCGCGTGCCGCAGGCCCCGGCGTCTGCAGACGCAGGGGGCGTGCCGCTCACCGCCACGCGGCCGTCGGTGGCGTTGTCCGAGGGCGCCGGCGGCGAGGGGCTCCCCTCGGCGCTGCACACCAAGAGCAGCGGCGCCCTGGGCACAGTCAAGTCGGTGCGCTTGGCGCCTCCGACAGAAGGCCCGAGCAAGGCTGGCGGACCGGTCGCCGAGGAGCCCATCCAGAAGGCGATCCGGTGCGCTCATGCGACGCGACAGGCCGGCCACCTCCTGGGCATGCAGCGCTTGCGGCAAGACACGTCCGCAGCGCCGTGCCTGCCTTGCTGTCGCCTGCGCAGGGCCGGCCAGGCCATGCAGGACAACAGCCTGTTCCACAACCTGCAGCGCTCGCGCGGCGAGTCGGCGCCCGGCATCGCGCCCATCCTCGAGGGCGACGAGGATGAGGACGGCGACGAGGACGACGAGGCGGAGGAGGAGGAATCCGAGGAGCAGCGCAAGAAGGACGAGGCCGAGGCGGCGGGCAGCGTGGCGCTGGACGCCGTCAACCTGCTGGCGGGCCTCGACGCGTCGCGCACCGCGCACGGCATGAACGTGGGCTTCAGGTCGGGCCTCAACATGCTGCACCACCTCATGTTCAGGGACGGGCTGGAGCTGCTGGGCAACGTGGCCGCCGCGACGGACGCCGAGGCCATGAAGGCCTTGCTGCACGAGCAGGTGCGGCCTGGTCGTGGTTGCTGCTTTGTGCGCAGCCGTTCGCGCTGCGAGACTCGTCGAGGCGAACGGGTGTGCGTGCGTGCTCCCGCTGCACAACACAGGTGGAGCGCATGGTCAACTCCAAGATGAACCAGATGCGCCGCGAGCTGGGCCTGCCGGAGCAGGACATGGACGACAAGGAGGACCTGAGCCGCCCTATCAGCGCCCGGTCCTCCGCCACCACCGCCGCCAGCGTCAGCAACAGCCGGCCCGCCAGCCGCCAGGTGCGTGCGTGCGTGCGTTGGGGTGCTGCGCCGCACCCGACGACTGCTCGTGGCCGCAACGAACGCGATGGCGCGCTCGCGCTGGCCCTGCGCAGACGCCGCCTGGCGCGGCGGCCACCGCCGTCAGGCGCTCGCGCGGCCCGTCCGCCGCCGTGTCCACACGCACCAGCCACAGCAGCAGCGCCGCGCCCGCCGGCAAGCGCGGCCCGCACGCGCCACGCAAGCCGTCCACGCCTCCCGCCGGCGCTGCCACCGCCCGCTCGGCCCGCGGCGGCGCCTCGCCAGACCAGGACCCCACCTCTGCCAAAGAAGACGGCGGCGACGGCGCTCCCGATGAGCAGCAGCAGCTGGGGGAGGACGCCACGGGCGAGGCCCAGCAGCAGCAGGAGGAGGAGGACAGCGAAGCGGCGACCATCTCCAAGGAGGCGCAGGAGAAGATGCTAAAGGACATGATCTCCATGGCCCTGGCCGAGGAGCTGGTGATGCTTGGCCGGGCCAGCAGCCAGACGGGCGAGGGCGACGAGGCAGCGGCGGGCGCCAGCGGGCGTTCCAGCCTGCTGGGCAAGCGCTCGTCGGCGTTCGGCGAGCTGCTGGGCCTGGGCCACAAGCTGAGCGTGCAGGCGCTGCAGGCGCAGATCGAGGAGGCCGTGCAGGACGACGAGGCGACGCGCGCGGCGCAGCAGGCGCTGGAGCAGGCGCGCGAGGGCCGGCGGCGCGAGCGCGAGCGGCGCCGCCGGCAGTCGCGCCGGCAGAAGCACCTGGCCGAGGTCAAGGCGGCGCTGGCGGCGTCGGGCGAGGGCGTGGCCGAGGCGGTGGCCGAGGCGCAGGCGCGACGCAACGCGCGGCGCAGGACCGACAAGAGCACGCTCAAGTCGGCCGCCGTGGGGCCGCCTTCCTCATCGACGCTCTCGCCCTCGGCGTCGCGCGGGCCGCCGGGGCTGGCGTCTGGCGGGTCGGGCTCGTCGGCCACGGGCCCTCCCGACCTGACGGGCGGCTCCTTCACGTCCGTGTCGGTGGGCGGCGGCAGCTTTGTGGCCATCACCGTGACGGCGACCACGACGACGGAGGCGGACCCGGCCCTGGCAGCGCCG
>VFQP010003637.1_pt1 | contig 15455 bp, 16 predicted proteins | sample 3512351 | NCBI WGS metagenome assembly VFQP01 (sample SAMN10412372, study PRJNA504923) | tailings metagenome | isolation source: Relicate 1 Philex TSF1 revegetated site | place: Philippines: Tuba, Benguet | collected 2017-08-29 | reverse complement strand
AGAGAGGTTTATCCGGTGATCCAGCGCAGCCTGCCTGCCGGCGGCAGCGCCAGGCGAACCGGCGGGTGGGACTGAATGGCAACCGGATTGCGGCAAGTTCTGCGGCAAGGCCAGCAGCTGGTCATGACGCAGCAGCTGCAGCAGGCCATCAAGCTGCTTCAACTGTCGACCCTCGACCTGGTCTCCTTCGTCGAGCAGCAGGTCGAATCCAATCCGTTGATGGAACTCGATTACGCGCCCGCCGATGCGGCGCCGGCGCCCGAGAACACCGAAAGCGCCGCGATCACGGCGACGGACGCGGGCGACGCGCCGATCGACAGCCGCTACGACAACGTCTTTACAAATGACGACCGCGACCTCGCGCCGGCCGCCGGCAGCGATGACGGCATCCAGACGCTGGCCGCAGGCCCGTGGACCGGGGGCTCGGGCAGCGACGCCGGATTGTCCGCCGACGCCTCGGCCCGCCTCGCCGTGCCGACCAGCCTGCGCGACCACCTGACCGAACAGCTCGGCATGACGGTGAGTGACGGACGGCAGAAAATGATCGGCCGCTACATGATCGACATGGTCGATGACGCCGGTTACATCCGCGAAAGCCTGGTCGATGTGGCGGAACGCCTGGGCTGTCCGGTCGCGGATGTGGAGGAGACGCTGGCGCTCTTGCAGCAGTTCGACCCGCCAGGCGTATGCGCCCGCAATCTCTCCGAATGCCTGGCGCTGCAGCTCAGGGACCGAGACCGCTTCGACCCCGCCATGGCGACGCTGGTCGCGAACCTGGAAGCTCTCGCCGAAGGCCGTACCGACTGGCTGCGGCGCCAGTGCGGCGTCAGCGAGGAAGACTTCACCGACATGCTGCTGGAGCTGCGTGCGCTCGATCCCAAGCCCGGCCATGCCTTCGACAGTCCGACCGCCGAGGTCGTGGTGCCCGACGTGCTGATCTCGCGTCGCGGCGACGGCGCATGGGGCGTCGAGCTGAATGCCGACGTGCTGCCGCGGGTTCTGGTGAACACGCATTATTACGCCGAGGTGCGCAGCGCCAGCCGGTCGAAACAGGACCGGGCCTATCTCTCGGAATGTTTCGCCAATGCGTCGTGGCTGGTGAAGGCGCTCGACCAGCGGGCGAAGACCATCCTGAAGGTGGCGAGCGAGCTGGTGCGGCGGCAGGACGGGTTCTTCACCCACGGCGTATCGCATCTTCGTCCGCTCAACCTGAAGCAGGTGGCGGATGCCATCGGGATGCACGAGAGCACGGTGAGCCGGGTGACCGCGGGCAAGTATCTGTTGTGCCCGCGCGGTACCTTCGAATTGAAGTACTTCTTCACGGCCGCCATCGCGGCGGCGGACGGCGGCGAATCCCATTCGGCCGAGGCGGTGCGGCACCGAATCCGCGAGCTGATCGATCGCGAGGACCCCAAGGCGATCCTGTCGGACGACAAGATCGTCGAGCTCCTGCTCGAGAGCGATGTCGACATCGCCCGGCGGACCGTGGCGAAGTATCGCGAGGCCATGCACATACCGTCGTCGGTGCAGCGCCGGCGGCTCAAGTCCAGCAGATAGAGCGGTGTTTGACAGGCAGGGGTGACATCACTATGTTCCGCGCCTCCCGACGAGGCGCATCGTCGCACCGGGACTCGTCCACAGGACGTCCTGGAAACTGGGTCGAAGATCACAGGGTGTAGCGGGCAGTATGGATATTCAGGTCAACGGTAAGCAGATCGATATCGGCGAGGCGCTCCGCGAGCACGTGACGGGGCGGATCGACGAGCGGGTGAGCAAGTATTTCGACCGCGCGGTCGACGCTCATGTCACCTTCTCGCGGGAGGCGCACATGATCCGCGTCGACTGCTCGGTGCATGCCGGACACGCGATCGTCATGCAGAGCCATGCCTCGGCCGCCGAGCCGTATGCGGCCTTCGACCAGGCGCTGGACCGGATCGAAACCCGCCTGCGCCGCTACAAGCGGCGCCTGCGCAACCATCATGCGATGTCGAAGGAAGCCACCGCCGATCTGGTGGCCGCGTCGAGCTACGTCCTCGAGGCCGAACCCGAAGCCGCCGAGGAGCCCGAGGACCTGCAGCCGCTGATCGTGGCCGAGACCAAGACCGAAATTCCCACCACGACCGTCGGCGGCGCGGTGATGCGGCTTGATCTGTCGGGCGCACCGGTCATGATGTTCCGGAACTCGGCTCACGGCCGCCTCAACGTTGTCTACCGCCGTCCCGACGGCAATATTGGCTGGATCGACCCGCAGGGCCAAGGTTAGGCCACGGGCCGCCGCCCCGCTGACGAACGGATGCGCCATGGAAATTCAACAGCTTCTATCGCCTGATTCCGTGTATTCCGGTCTCAAGGCCAGCAGCAAGCGCCAGGCGCTTCAGGAAATGGCCGAGCGGGCCTCGACGGTGACCGGCATTCCTGCGCGTGAAATCCTGGAGACGATCCTGGGCCGCGAGCGCCTGGGCACGACCGGCGTGGGGCAGGGCGTGGCGATTCCACACGGGCGGCTCGAGAAGATCAACAGGCTCTACGGCCTGTTCGCGCGCCTCGACGACCCGATCGATTTCGAATCCATCGATGATCAGCCCGTCGACCTCATTTTCATGCTGCTGGCGCCCGAGAGCGCCGGCGCCGATCACCTGAAGGCACTGGCCAAGGTGTCGCGTCTGCTGCGCGACCGCGCCACGTGCGAGAAACTGCGCGGCGCCGATGGTCCGGCGGCTCTTTACGCCCTTCTCACGCAGAACCCGGCCCAGACCAACGCTGCTTGAGTTCAGCGCCGGCCGAGCCGGATCCATGATCTGTAGGTCAGTGAACGCTGACCAGAGTCATGTCGTGCTGCAGCGCGGCGGCGTGTGCCAATTCCGGGCTTTCCATCAATCCAATCGGCTGGCCGGCTGCGGTATGCACGGCGAACACGACCGTTCCTCCCTGCACCACCGGGCGCAGGTAGATGGTGTTTTCGGCGCCCAGGGCCGCGAAGGCCTCCGGCGTCATGTGCTTCAGTACTTCAGCGCTTGTCATTAGACCTCTCCTTTGAGCCGGTCCGAAGTCAGGACTTGGCGACGATGTCGATCTTGCGGATGACCGGTTGTGTCTTCGGTCTCGTCAAGTCGACGGTCAGCAGACCGTTCTCGACGCCCGCTTGGACGACTTCGATGCCGTCGGCCAATACGTAACGTCGCTGGAACTGTCTGGTTGCAATGCCGCGATGAACAAATGTCTTCGACTTGTCATCGGGCTGCGCGCCTGCGATCACGAGCTGGTTATCCTCTACCGTCACGCTCAGACTTTCAGGCCTGAAGCCGGCGACCGCCAACACGATGCGCCAGCTGGTTTCGCCGGTCTGCTCGATGTTATAGGGCGGATAGCCGTCATCGGCCGAACGTGCGGCGCGCTCGAGCATCCCTTCCAGCCGGTCGAAACCAAGCAGGAACGGGCTCGACAGTAGGGATACGCGCGTCACTCTAGCCTCCTTCCTCGAAGCGGGCAGTGTTGGGCCCCAAAAGGGCACCCGTTGGATCGCGGCCCGGAAACCGGCGCCGCTTGCATCCTATGTGGTTATCACAAGGTGCCGTTCAAGGGGCGGCCGCGCCGGAGGATGGTTGCCGAACCGCGTCGGAAACGGCGGAATCATGGCTTATGTTGTGGCCTCGTTTCCAGCTTGCCGCTATAAATGGTGGGAGACGGCGAGCGAGGGGACACTGTCCGGAATGGCCATCAACGGATGTGCTCGAGGATGCGGCGCGAACGCTGGCCGTGTGATCCTGCGCGCCGTATCGCGGTTGCTCTGTACCGCGTTGCTTGCCGCGATAGCCGCCGCATCTCCGGCACGCGCCGATTTCCAGGCGGGAGCGGAAGCCTACTCCCGCGGCGACTACAAGGCGGCCATCGATCAATGGGTGCCTTACGCCGAGGGCGGCGATCCGCGGGCGATGTACAATCTCGGACAGATGTACCGCCTCGGGATCGGGACGGAGAAGGATCTCGGAAAGGCCGAAGACTATTATCGGCGGGCGGCCGCGCTCGGGCACATCGGCGCCCAGGCCAATCTGGGCTCGCTGCTGTTCGACCGCAAGCCGCCGCAGGTCGGCGAGGCGCTGATCTTCTGGCGGCAGGCGGCGACGGGCGGTGATCCGAAGGCCCAGTTCCTCACTGGCGTACAGTACTTCAACGGTGACTCTGTCACCCGCGACCACGTTCAGGCCTATGCATGGCTCAGCCTGGCGACCAAGGGCGGCGTCCGTGAAGCCACGCAGGCGCTGGCGACGGTGAAGGGCTACATGGACCCTGCCGATGTCGATGCGGCGACCAAACTCGCCGCGACTCTCGTCATCCCGCCCCCGGAGAAGATCGCGAAACCGCCGACCATGCAGGCCATGCTCCCGGCCGACATCGTGGCCCAGCTCGACGGTGCCGTGTTGCGGCATCCTGTGGACAATACCGAAACCGAAGGGCTGTCGGCGATCAGCCCGGATGCGGTCGTCGGCGCGTTGCCGCTGCCGTCCTTCGAATTGTCCGCGGCCTCGCTTCCGGCGCCCGAGCGGGCTCCCGCCGTCGTGGTGAAGCCGGTGCCGGTCGCCGAGGTTCGTGACGCCGAGTATCGTGTCCAGTTCGCCAGCTTCCGGACCGAGGCCGAAGCGCAGGCGCTGCGGACGACCTTGCTCGATCGATATGGCAAGGCGCTCGGCGGCGCAGGCGTCGAGGTCGACCAGGCATTGTCTCCGAGCCCGCAAGGCCTCGTCTACCGGGTGCGGTCCGCGCCGCTCAAAGGCGGCGAGGCGGCGGCGAAGACAATCTGCAGGAAGCTCGAAGCGGGAAGCGTCCCCTGCCAGCCCGCCAAGACAGTCAAGATACCTGTCAATGCCAAGGCGAAGCCGGCGGCCAGTCAGCCGCCGAACTCCGCACCGACCATGCCTGCGGCCATGAGCGCGTCCCCGGCGATCGCCGCCGCCGCGCCGGCCGCCGTACCTGTAGCCGCCGTACCCGTAGCCGCCGTACCTGTGGCCAGCGCGCCGGTTGCCGCCAAGCCGTCCGCCGGCGCCGAAGAGGCGACGCCAGCCACGCCGCCGCAAGCGGACGCGGAAGCGGAAGCGGCGGGACCTCCCGCCGACGAGCCTGGACCCCGCGCCGCGCATCCCGGCGACAAGTGGCGTGTGCAGGTAGGCGCCGGCAAGACCGAGGAAGAAGCCCGATTCCGCTGGTCGCGGCTGATGGGCGCCAACGCCGACCTGCTGGATGCCGCCGAACTCTACATCTACAAGGCCGATCTTGGGCCGAGGGGCGTATTCTACCGGGTGCAGATCGGCGGCTTCGCGACGCGGCCCGAGGCTGTCGGCCTGTGCGAGCGGCTGAGAACCCGCAAGGTCGAATGCTTCGTGGCAGCGACCAAGCAGTAACGCGCCTTGGCGAAACGTCCTACACGGAAGGCCGCGCCCAAGCGCAAAGCCACTCCCGCGCCGCCGGGTCCGCTTGTCCTGCTGATGGCGCTGGGGCCGCTTGCCTACCTGCGACGGTCCTGGAAGCTGGCGATCCTGTTGCTGCTGCTTTGCCTGTTGCTGACCGCGCTGACCCAGATCGGTGGCCTGCTGCTGTGGGTGTCGATCCCGCTGGTCGCCGCGTCGGCGAGGCGGCTGAAGCAGTGGAGCCCGGTGGCCGCGAGCGTCGAGGCCGTGATTCTGTTTCTGTTGATCTATGCATTGGCGAGCCTGCTGCTCGTGCCGCCTCTCGCCGCCATCGGTGGGCGGGTTCCGCTGCCGTGCTTCGGTGACGGGTACAAGGCCCGTTCGTTCGTCTATTGCGCGCTCAACCGCCACTATGTCCGGCGCGATCTCGCCGCGCTCGTCGACGAGCTTGCCGCGGCGCTGCCCCGCACCCATCCTGGCGCGCGCCTGCGCACCCTCGACGCCGGCTTTCCCTTCCTGAGCCGCTTCCCGCTGCTGCCGCATCTCGGGCACCGCGACGGCACGGCGCTCGACCTGGCGCTGTTCTACCGGGACCGCGCCGGAAAGCCGGCGCTGTCGCCGTCGCCGGTCGGATACCAGATGTTTCCGTTTCCTCGCGGCAGCGGCGCCGTCACCGACGAGGCGATCACCCGCGACGTGCTGCGCTGGCTCGACCGCCAGCCGCATGTCGGCGTGCTCCTGCGTGACGACCACATACACGTACAAATCGAGCGCTAGCGCCAGCCGTCGATCCAGCGGTCGAGCAGCGACGCGGCAGGCATTTCCACTTGGCCTCGGAGTGCCTGGCTCCGGGCGCGCAGGCTTGGCACGTCGATGCCGCTGGCGGCCAGTTCGGCGGCGTGGCCGATCAACCATTGTTCGATTCGGCGCGGGTCCGCCTCGGCGTGAAACTGCAGCCCCAGCACACTGGCGCCGATGCTGAACGCCTGGTGCGGGTAGAGGTCGGAACTGGCGAGCAGGATGGCGCCCTTGGGGAGATCGAAGGTGTCGCCGTGCCAATGCAGCACCGGAACCTCGGCCAGTCCGGCGAGGCACGAATGTCGGCCCTCCAGGCTGAGCTGGATGCGGCCCCATCCGATTTCCTTGCGCCGGCCTGGATAGACCGGCGCGCCAAGGGCGGCGGCGATGAGCTGGGCTCCCAGGCAAAGCCCCAATGTCGGTTTCCCGGCTTCGACGCGGGCCTCGATGGCGGCGAGTTCATCCAGCAGGAACGGGTATTTGTCGGTTTCGTAGACACCGATCGGTCCGCCGCAGATCACCGCCAGATCGGCCGAGCCGATGGCGGCGGCGATGTCGTCGACGCCCGCATCGGCATGGGAGATTTCCCAGTCCCGCGCGGCCAGGGGCGCGGCGAACAGCCCCAGATCCTCGAAGGCGACGTGACGGATGACTTTTACCTGACGCACGGGTGTCTCCAGACCCCTTTTGGGAGCCGCCGATGTGAAACCGCCCGTCCCAGGCCCGGAGCCGCCCTGTTGAATGCCCGCCGTCGAGATTAGCCCCTCGCTCCGGCGCAGGCCAGCGCGCGATATGGCTAAGCCCCTAATAAGCCTGAGCTTTACAAAGCTTAACGTTCACGCCTGGGCGAGCCACCGTCCCGGCGGACTAGAATCCGAACTGGGTCCTGACCGCGAAGACATCGTAGTTCTGGCCGATCTCCACACCCACCGGCGGTGTCGCCGCGCCCGCGCCGAACGGGGTGGTGTTGCCAGGGCCGGCGGGATTGAGCCGATCGACCTCGACATGCAGATAGTTGAAGGTCATGCGGAGATTGGGACCGATGAACCAGTTGAGGCCGACGGTGAGGATTTTCTGCTCGCCGCCGCGCACGCCGCCCACGGGCGGCGCCGAGCCGGGAACGCCCTCCAGATAGTTCAGGTCTGTCTGGCTATAACGAAGCGCCAGCTCCCAGGCGCCCCAGCCGCCGCCGGCGCTGAATGGCGCCAGCGGGCGCGGCGCGCCGAACGAGCCGTTGGTCATGTTGTAGCGCCGCGATTCCCCGGTGATGATCCAGCTTCCCTGCACATACCAGCCGCTGAACTTCGGATCGGGCAGGGCCGTCGGCTGGCGGCGGTCGAGGCCGTACCAGAAGTGCTCGCCCTGCAGATAGAAGTTCTTCCAGTTGGCGCCGAACTCGACGCCCGCGACATAGCCGCCGCTGGCGTCGATGCTGCCGGTGTCGATCAGCCGCGTGCTGTCGACGCGTAACTCCGGTCGGTCGCGGAACCTGAGCGGACGGCGCGCGCCGGTGGCATCGACGCCCTGATCGGCGGCGCTGAAGACGTAAGTGCCGTTGATCCCCAGATGGACGTTGTAGTCGCTGCCGGTCGCCAGCAGGTGGCCCAGACGGCCGACAACCGCGGCCTGGCTGTCGAACACCTCCGCGTCGGTCACCGTACGGGTGGTGAAGGTCAGCGCGCCCATCCAGCGCTGGGTCGCGAAGCGGATGCCTGCGCCAAGCCTGCCGTCGGCGCCGCCGAAGGCGCGGGACAGCTCGGCCGGGCTGGCGCGCTCCATCATCAGCGTCTCCTCGACGCCGGTGCCGTCATCCATGTTCGCGGGCGGCGAATAGGCGCCCACCTGGACCGTAAACGGCGCGATACCAGTATAATTGATGTAGGCGTCGTTGATCCGGCCCTGGAGTTCGGTGCCCGCGCCGCCGAATTCGGCGACCAGCCGATAGCCGAAATCGCGGTTGAAGGTGCCCTCGAACCCCAACCGGGCGCGGCGGAAATAGGCGCCGTCCGACAGGTCGCGGGCGGCATTGTTCTCGCGCCCGCCGCCTACCGAGCCGCGCCGGTAGTCCGTGGCGAGCGGGCCGGCCTCCTTCTGCTGATAGGTCGCGAAATCACCCTGCACCACCATGCGCGGGCTGAAGGTGAAGCGCCCGTCGGGGCTCGTGATGGTCGGCCGCCCCAAGGTGAAGCCCAGCTTTGGTTGGTCGGCGGCGCGCAGCTTCTGCTGCTGGGCCTGCTCCTTCAGCTCGGCGATCTCGTTCTGCTGCGCCTTTACAGTGGCGGCCAGTTCGCCCGGCACGGCGGCGGGCTGGGCGCTCACCTGCGCGCGCAGCGACTGAATTTCGGCTTGCTGGGCCTCGATCACCTTCTGCTGCTGCGACAGCATCTTCTCGAGCTGGTCGAGCCGGTCGTCGACCGACGCGGCGTCGGCGTTCCCGCACAGCAGGCCGCCGGCCAGCGCGGTGGTGGCCATCAGGTGTATTTTCATCGGTTGGCTCCCGGGAGCGCGGGCGGCGCTTATTTGAGGTTGATGAAGCCGTATTTCTCGAACACCGCGCGGGAGTCCGGGGTCTGGATGAAGGCGTAGAAGTCCTGTGCGCCGGGCTTCCCGCCCTTGACGAGCGCGGCCGGGTAGACGATCGGCGTGTGGCTGTTCGCCGGGAAAGTGTCGACGATGCGGACCTTCCTGTCGACGCCCACGTCGCTCAGATAGACGATGCCCAGCGGCGCCTCGCCGCGCGAGACGAAGGCCATGGCCGAACGCACGTTTTCGGCGCGCAGCAACCGGTCGGCGACATCGTTCCAGACGCCGAGATTGGACAGCGCCGAGCGAGCGTAGCGTCCCGCCGGCACGAAGTCGGGATCGCCGGTCGACAGCCTGCCGTTCTTCCCGAGCGCCTGGGCGAGGGCGAAGCCGGGCGCGATCTTGAGCTGGATGGTGCTTTCGGCCGGCGCGATGAGCACCAGCCGGTTGGACAGAATGTCCTTCCGGGTCGCCACCTCGATCAGGCCGCGCTGCTGCAGATAGTCCATCCATTCGGCGTCGGCCGATACGAACATGTCGGCCGGGGCCCCGTTCTCGATCTGCTTGGCGATGGCCGAACTGGAGGCGAAGGAGAACGTCACCTTCACGCCGGTCTTTTCGGTATAGGCCTTGCCCAGATCCTGCATCGCATTGGTCAGCGACGCAGCGGCGAAGACGGTGATTTGCTTGTCCTCGGCGTGGGAGGCGGCAGGTAGCAGTGCGGCGATGGCCAGCGTGACGGCCGTCAGGCCTGCCAGCACGCCGCGGCGCGTGACGTCGAACATCGAGATGAACCCCTCCAGAGATGAATCGCTATATCTGCTCAGCTATAGCGAAGCCTTGCAAGAAAAAATCACCGATGACCGTCCAGGTCGGGGACTGCGTCAGGGGATCAGGCCGCCGAGGCCATCCCAGCTCCGGCGCCGGAGGCCGGATCGCGCGGCATGCGGGCGACCGCCACGGTCATGGCGGCGGCGCAGCCGGTGCAGAACAGGTAGAGACCGATATAGGGCGGCGACGAGAATGGTCCGCCGTACCAGAGCGCGCAGGCGGTGAACCAGCTTGCCACCATCAGCGTGTAGGCGCCCCAGATCAGCGGAGACGTGCCGGCCCGGCTGCCGCGCCGGAACAGCTGCGCGGCGGAAAGCGGCGGTCCGGCCAGGTTCGCCAAGTGGAAATAGTTGATGTAGAGCGTATCGCCCATCAGCCCCTTGATCAGTTCCCAAGCGATCCACATCGAGACGATTCCCAATAGAATCAGCATGGTGAATTGCCCTTGGCTGAGCCTGGGCGCGAATTCCTTGCGCCCGAAGCGCAGGGTCATCCAGACGAAGGTCAGCTCGCACAGCACCGTGAACACCAGCGCCAGCCAGAACAGTTTCACGTACCAGTGGCCGATGACGTTGAACCAGAGGTCGAAGCGCATCACCATCGACGCATCGCCCGCCAGCCAGAAGAAGGTACAGAACAGCGGAACCGGCACCACCTGGTCGCGCAGGCCCTGCCGGACGGCGGCGAAGAACCAGGTGTAGTTGCACAACATGGCGAATCCGCACAGGCCGATGACCGGCCACATGTTGCGATCGAGCGCCTCCAGCACCTGCCACGGATCATACATGCGCCTGATCCTTCCGCTTCGAGATGTGACCTGATCGACCCGCGGCCGCGCCGCAGCGGATTCCGTTTCCACGTTACCACACGGTACATCAGCCGGGCGCGCGATGGAACGCCGGCGCTCGGCGGCGTACTTGCGGCAGATCAATGAGGCGCTCCCCGCCTTTTCCTAGGCTGTGCGGAGTAACGATCCGGGAGACCCTCTTATGATGCTGCCCCATGGAACCGTGATAGCCGTCGTCGACGGACGTCACTTCGAGCTTCACCGCAATGGGGGCGACGACGCCCATCCCGCGCTCTCGCCCCTCGGCGCGCCGAAGCTCGACGAGCGCGACAGGGGCGCCGGCATGCATCACCATTCGAGCTCCGGCAATCCAGGCGGCCATCTGCTCGAGGAGGATGCTCACGTCGCCGCCGCCGCCATGTGGCTGAACGAGCAGGCCGAGCGCGGCAAGATCGAGCATCTCGTCATCGTCGCGCCGCCGCGCGCGCTGGGCGAGATGCGGCGGCACTACGGTGCCGCTCTCCGGCGGGTGCTGCTCGCCGATCTGCCGAAGGACCTCGCGGGCCGCAACGGGGCGGACATCCTCGCCGCCGTGCGGGGGAAATGACGTCTTCGGGCAGGCCGCGCATACTGTCTGAGCACCGGTAGGTGCTTTCGGGCCGAGTTCGGCCCAAGGCGCAGGAGCGGAGCGATCGAACCGACCGACAGCGACAGGGGCGAGGGGCCGAAGCTGATTCGCGCGCTCGGCCTTACCCATGCCGTGCTCTATGGGCTCGGCGTCACCATCGGCGCCGGCATCTATGTACTGGTCGGCGTCGCGGCGGGACGCAGCGGCATGCATGCACCGCTGGCCTTTATCGGCGCCGCGATGGTCATGGCCCTGAGCGCCGCATCCTTCGCCGAACTTGGCACCCGAATGCCGGTGAGTGCGAGCGAGGCCGCCTACGCGCAGGCGGCATGGGGGCGCAGGGGACTCAGCCTCGCGGTGGGGCTGCTGGTCGTCGGCACCGCGACGATCTCGGCGGCGACGATCTGCGTCGGCAGCGCCGGCTACATCGGCGTATTCCTGCCGGTTCCCGACATGCTGATCGTCGCCGCGGTCGTCCTCGCCATGGGCGCCGTCGCGTGCCTCGCGACGGTCCAGTCGGTGACGTTCGCCGCCGTCATGACCGTCGTCGAGATCGGTGGCCTGCTGCTGATCATCGCCGCCGGCGTCAGTCGCGACGTGGTGGAGCGCTTGCCGGAGATGGTGCCGCGCGCCGGGGACGTCTCGGTCTGGATCGGCCTGTCCGGCACCATGCTGGTCGCGGTGTTCGCCTATACCGGTTTCGAGCACCTGGTGAACGTCGCCGAAGAACTCAAGCAGCCCAGCCGGACGCTGCCGCGCGCCCTGTTCCTTACCCTGGCGGTGACGGCGACGATCTACGCGGCGGTGGTCTGGATCGCGGTCGTCACCGTGCCACCTGCCGAGTTGGCGCGCTCCCCGGCGCCGCTCGCCATGGTGTTCGAGCGGCTGACGGGATTGCCGCTCCTGCTGATGGGACTCGTGGCCATCGTCGCGACTCTCAACGGCATCATTGTCCATATGATCATGATCGCCCGGGTGCTTTATGGCCTCGCCGACCAGGGCAGCCTGCCGGCCTTTCTCGCCGTCCTGCATCCGGCGACGAAGACACCCATCGTCGCCACCCTGCTCGGGGTCGGTACGATCCTCATGCTGTCGCTGCTCGTGCCGATCGCCGGGCTGGCGGATTTCACCGCCCGATTCACCCTGGCGATCTTCGCCATCGTCAACCTGGCCCTGATCCGGCTCAAGCACCGCGGCCCTGCACCCGACGGAGCCTTCGTCTGTCCGGCCTGGGTGCCTGTCGCCGGGCTGGCGTCGAGCCTGCTGCTGCTCGCCGCCGACCTCGCCGTCTCCGTCGGCGTCCTGCGCTTGTGAGTCGCCGCTACCCGACCGGCTGAAAGCATGGCGCCCGGCCATGAAAAAAGCCGCCCGAAGGCGGCTTTTCTGGGGTTCTGGTGGAGCTGAGGGGAATCGAACCCCTGACCTCTACAATGCCATTGTAGCGCTCTCCCAACTGAGCTACAGCCCCCCAGGAGTGGCTTCGGAAACCGTCGGGCCGCCGAAGCCGCGTCTATATGCGCGGGGTGCGCTTGAAGGTCAAGCGCCTATTTGTCCTCGTCGCCATCGTCTTCGATTTCGACGTCCACATCGACGTCGATATCGTCTTCCTCGTCCTCGATCTCGAGGATCTGGTCCATGTCGCCGTCGTCGTCATCGTCATCGGCGATATCGTCCACATCGACGTCCTGCTTCTTCGGCGCCTTCTCCTCGACCGCCTCGGCAACGGGCCGGCGCGGCTTCAGAATGGTCTCGGGCAGGAAGGTGTTGCCGCAGTTGATGCAGGTGATCGGGTCGGACTTGCCCAGATCGTAGAATCGGGTGCCGCATTTAGGGCACTGCCGCTTGGTTCCCAGCTCAGGCTTGGCCACCTTGAGTCCTCATTGTTGATCTGTGTTCGGAATTCGGCGAAACCCATTGCCACGGTCGGCACCGGGTGTCAAAGCACTTATTTGACGGCTTGGCCGGAATTGGCCCGCCGCGCAGGCTGTGCTAGATGGAGCGCCGCAACCATCGGGACAAGGAAATCATGGGCGTCCGAACCTCCTACCGGATCACCGGCCTGTCCGGCACCTATGCCGCGCCGGGCGACAAGTCCATCTCGCACCGTTCGCTGATGCTGGGCGGCCTGGCGGTGGGCGAGACGCGCATCACCGGCCTGCTGGAGGGCGAGGACGTGCTGGCGACGGGCCGTGCCATGCAGGCGCTGGGCGCCGAGGTCAGCCGCGGCGACGACGGAGTCTGGACGGTCTGGGGCACCGGGGTCGGTGGCCTGCGCGCGCCGTCGGACGTGCTGGACCTCTGCAATGCGGGGACCGGCGTGCGCTTGCTGATGGGAATCGCCGCCACCCATCCCTTCACCACCGTGTTCACGGGCGATGCTTCGCTGCGCAAGCGTCCCATGGAGCGGGTGATGGCGCCGCTCCGGCAGATGGGTGCGCGCTTTACCGCCGCCGAAGGCGGCCGGCTGCCGCTTACCGTCGAGGGTGCGGCCATGGCGATGCCGATCCGCTACACCGTGCCGGTGCCGTCGGCGCAGGTGAAGTCGGCGGTGATGCTCGCGGGCCTCAACACGCCGGGCCAGACCATCGTCGTCGAGAAGCAGGCGACGCGCGACCACACCGAGAACATGATGCGCCATTTCGGCGCCAGCGTTGCCGTCGAGCGCACCAACGAGGGCGACGTCATCGTTCTGAATGGCCAGCCGGAGTTGCGCGGCCGGGCCATGGCGGTGCCGGGCGATCCGTCCTCGGCCGCGTTCCCGCTGGTCGCGGCGCTGATCACCGAGGGCTCCGAGATCACGGTTACGGGTATTTCGGTCAATCCGCTGCGCGCCGGCCTGTTCGAGACGCTGATCGAGATGGGCGCCTCGCTGGAGATCGCCAATCGCCGGATCGAGGGCGGCGAGCCCGTCGCCGACGTCACCGCGCGTTCCAGCGCGCTGCGCGGGGTCGAAGTGCCGGCCGAGCGGGCGCCCAGCATGATCGATGAATATCCGATCCTGTGCATCGCCGCCGCCTTCGCACAAGGCCGGACGGTGATGCGCGGTCTCGAGGAGTTGCGGGTCAAGGAGTCCGACCGCATCGCCGCCATGGCCAAGGGCCTCGCCGCCAACGGCATCGCCGTCGAGGAGCTGGAGGACGGCCTGATCGTCGACGGTCGGCCCGGCGACGTGCCCGGCGGCGGCACCGTCGAGACTCATATGGATCACCGCATCGCCATGTCGTTCCTGGTGCTGGGCTGTGCCTCGAACAAGCCGGTGACGGTGGACGAGGACGAGATGATCGCCACGTCGTTCCCCGACTTCGCGCGGCTGATGGAAACGGCGGGCGCGCGGCTGGAGGCGGCGTGATCATCGCCATCGACGGGCCGGCGTCGTCGGGCAAGGGCACGCTTGCCAGGCTGCTGGCCCGCCATTACGGCCTGCCGCACCTCGATACGGGCTCGCTCTACCGGGCGGTGGGGCGCCGGCTGATCCGCGAGGGCGCCGATCTGCATGACCCGTCGGCGGCGGAGCAGGCGGCGCGGTCGCTGTCGCCCGAGGACCTGGGCGATCCCCGGCTGCGCGACGAGAAGACCGGCGAGGCCGCGTCCATCGTCTCGGCCATGCCGGGTGTGCGCGCGGCCCTGCTCGAGTACCAGCAGACCTTCGCCCGGCAGCCGGGCGGCGCCGTGCTGGACGGGCGCGACGTGGGGACGGTGATCTGCCCGGGCGCCGAGGCGAAGCTGTTCGTGACGGCGTCGGCGGCGGTCAGGGCGAGGCGCCGGACCGAGGAATTGAAGGCTCGCGGCGAGCCGGCCGACGAGGCGCGCATCCTCGCCGACATCGAGGCGCGCGACCGGCGGGATGCGGAGCGGGCGGTGGCACCGCTGAAACCCGCGCCGGACGCGCACTTGCTCGATACGTCGAATCTGTCTATAGAAGCCGCCTTTGAAGCGGCGAAAGCCGTCGTGGAGTCCGTTGCCCATCGATGAGGCGGCGGAAAGACCGCCGGACCAACCGGCTGGCCTGTAACATCTGAAGAAGCAGGAGCTTATACAGCATGTCTACCAACACTGGCGCGAACACCGCGCTTCGCGATGAATTCGCGGCCCTTCTGGACGAGAGCTTTGGCGGTGGCGAAGCCATCGAAGGCTCGGTGGTGAAGGGCACTGTCGTCGGTCTCGAGAACGACGTTGTCGTGATCGACGTGGGACTGAAGGCCGAAGGCCGCGTCCCGGTTTCCGAATTCGGCCCCGCCGGCGCTCGCCCGAGCCTGAATGTGGGCGACACGGTCGAGGTTTTCCTCGAGCGCATGGAAAACGCCATGGGCGAGGCGGTCATCAGCCGTGAGCGCGCCCGCCGCGAAGAGGCCTGGGACCGCCTGGAAGACGCCGCCGGCGACAGCGCCCGCGTCGAGGGTGTCATCTTCGGCCGCGTGAAGGGCGGCTTCACCGTCGATCTCGACGGCGCCGTGGCGTTCCTGCCGGGCAGCCAGGTCGACATCCG
>VFQP010003636.1_pt1 | contig 15455 bp, 25 predicted proteins | sample 3512351 | NCBI WGS metagenome assembly VFQP01 (sample SAMN10412372, study PRJNA504923) | tailings metagenome | isolation source: Relicate 1 Philex TSF1 revegetated site | place: Philippines: Tuba, Benguet | collected 2017-08-29 | reverse complement strand
CACACACACACACACACACACACACACACACACACACACACACACACACACACACTACTTGTTGTTGTCAAGCAGCACTGCAGGTGACATGCCCGCCAAATCCAACGTTGCCATCACACTGGGACTCAACGGATCCACACCCTTGCTGTGTCCCTGTACCGCTGCACTCACCACCCCCGGCGTCACCTCATCACCAATCACGTCCGTCAAACCTGTCATGTACAACGAACTCCCCATCATCTCCATTGGTGTTGGTGGCACGTCACTTACACGACCTTGCACCGTCTGTACCGATGGGGAACCAGGCACGACACCAGGTACGCCCCCAGCAGGGGCCCCTCCTAGGGCACCACCACCAGCAGCAGCAGCTTCAGCACTGACTGTTGTTTCTACGCCCTGCATGGGTTCTACACCATTGACAGTATCACCACCACTATTGACAGTATCATGGTTGTCATTGTACTCCTCAACAGCCACATGACCGCTCCCACCACCAGCACCTGCTACACCTTCACCTCCTTCACCTGCTACACCTTCGCCTGCTCCATCATCAGCATCAGACTCATCCACTGTCATGTCCATGGGTGTGTTGTTTGGGGATGCATCATGGTGGGATGATGATGGTGCATGTGGTGCTGCGGGTGAAGAAACGGGGCCTGCATCAATAACGGGCCCTGCATGGAGGGCAGCAGCTGTGGGTATGGTACATGCTGTTGACAGGGTGTTGGGGTCAATAGTGTTCAGGTAGTCGGTGATGACAGTGATAATTTTTTCTCTAGTGGCTGCACTCACCTGTGTATGTGAGTGTGTGTGTGTGTGTGTGTGTGTGTGTATTGTTGCTGTTACTGTTGCTGTTGCTCTTGTTGTTATTGTTGTTGTTGTACACAGGGCATGTTGTGAATGTATGCATGCACAATCATTATCCTTCTCGTTCCCCCAGATACACACTCTGCCTCTTCACGACACATATACCCCCTCCACACACACAACTATACACCCCCTCAACACACACAACTATACACACACACACACACAACTATACACCACACACACACAACTATACACCACACACACACAACTATGCACCACACACACACAACTATACACCACACACACACAACTATACACCACACAACATACAAACACCCCACCATACCCACACATACCAATCGTGCATTGTGTGTTCGTAAGTGCCCATCCACACCCTTTATCTGTGCCACACGTACATCCCTACTGTGCATGTGTGTGGACAGCAGCAACAGCTCGCTGAGGGGACACTGAGTGAGGTCATCGGAACCCCTCACAAATAGAATTGGACATTGTATTTGTAGGAGAGGGGACTCCTGTGTGTGTTTGTACAGGTGTGTGTATTGTACGTGTATTGTATCTGTCAGGGATGGTGCTCAAGTGTGTGAAGCAACAATAGCAACACAACAAGCAAAGAGTCAACATATTGCAGAACAGTCAACGTATTGTAGAAAAATCAACGTATTGTAGAACATTTCAACGTATTGTAGAACAGTCAACGCATGACTGAACAGTCAACACATGTACATACCCCACTAGGCACAGGGGCTTCTTCTCCTTTCTTGCCTGCTGATGGGAGCTCCTGTGTGTGTCATGTATGTATGTGTGTTGTGTATGTGGTATGTGTCTCATGTGTGCATGCATGTATGTACAAAGTATATGTAATGCGTATACATACATGCATTTCAGAATTTCACAGGCATATGAATAGCATGCACACACATACATACACACCCTACATGGATAGATGCCCCCCCCCCCCCCCACACATACCCATACCCACAACACCACCCATCCCCACACATACTATACCATATAATGTAACATACAACCCACACTCACACACACCCTTAATGGATAGGTAATGCACACCAATGCAGCCTTGGTGCCCCTGCATTTGTTGAGTACACATGCAGCCACACGAGCACCAGTGTGGAGCCCTGTTGAAGATGAGGGGGGGGGTGTACATGGGGTTGAGTTGTGTGTGGGGATGTGTGGGGATGTATGTGTATGTGTGGGGATGTGTGTGTATGTGTGGGGATGTATGTGTATGTGTGGGGATGTGTGTATAGGAGAAGGATGGGTGTGGTGGATTAAAAAAGAGTATGCCTAGCATTAGCAAACAACAGGTGCACATTTAAACCCACCCACCCACACATACCCACCAGCACATCAACCCACTCACCCACACATACAGTCACATACCCAGTAATGCCCATTGCTTTATGCACCGGGCAAAGGGGGAGGTCGCCATTGCATCAAGTGTTTTCTCCAAGTCCCTCACCCTGCGCTGCTCCTTGGACTTGCAATAATAGCGCACCACTGCAAAACCTTGTGTTTGTTTGTGTATGTTACAAATTAATTAATGTATGATAATTATGTTTGCCATGTTTGTGTATGTGTGTGTATGTACATGTATGTGTACAAGTATGAGCATGTGTGCATACACAACGTGCAAATATATGTGCAAAGAGCGACACACATGCAACACAATTGCATCGTGGACAACAACCACCCATCCCACATCACCCACCCATCCCACATCACCCACCCATCCCACCTTGGGATGCCAGTGCCACTGCCAGCTCTGTCAACAGCTTGCCTTTATGATCAGGCTGTGTACCATGCGCAATGACAATACCAGTCGACCGTATCTGTGGGAATGTGGGAATGTGTGCGTGCATGGTGGATGCGTGGATGTTCTCAATGACATCCACCGCCAACACCGCCACCAACACAATACATATCCAATGGACAACCACACACACCGTGTCATCACCCATGTATTGTTTTGGCAAGGTGATGAGTGAAACAAGTGGGTCCTTCTGACCAGCCACCTGTTGCATCCATGATGGGAAAGGATGTGTGTGTGGGGCGGATGTATGGGGGTGGGGGTCAGCATGTACCATGTGGTGCATGTGTTAATGTATACACAGGTGGGGGTACTCATGCACACAAGGACACCACCAAACTGACAACATAGCAGCAGCAGCAGTGACATGCCTCGGTGTGCATGGTGAGGTGCCAAATGTCTTTGCTGAGGCTGTGTGCCTCAATGCCCCCTGGTGGAACGCTTGCGAGAAAGCCATCCTCTACGTGCCAGGAAAAGCGCACCATTGGGCGTGCAGTGTGTCTATTTATTGCAGCTCAGTGATCATCTTCTCTGCATGCACAGAATAGGCATACGCGATGATTTGTACAGCAACAATGCAAATAAGGGAGATTGAACTATGCTTGTTTTTCCTTTGTATAATGACCCCAGGTTGTGGGCACCAACTTGTTAAAATCATTGCTTGTAAAACACATCAACTCCACAACCTACAGATCAAACCTTGCAGCCACACCAATACTCTCACATATGCAGTGCGCAATGTATATTCACTAAAAATATGCATGGTGTGGACAGCAGGGCGTGTATTGCACGTGAGAGCAGCAATCCCTCGCTGTGTTGCTGCTATAAGCGTGTGGAGAAGGCTTTCAACCCTGGTCCAATGCACTCAAGATACTAGCAATATCAGTGCCGACATGCCCAAACGCAAAAAACCCTCGTATTACGCTGTGAGGGAAGGCAGGATACCAGGAATCTACACGACGTGGGAAGACTGCAGCAACCAAGTAAAAGGATTCAGTGGTACATTGTGTGGTGGTGAAGGAAGAGTGGTATAATCAAGTGCTCACGTCTTATGATCACCGTAGCACCGTCCCCAAACCTTCATCTTGAACTACACATTGCTCACACAGGAAGCACATTCAAGGGGTTTCAGACGTTGGAAGAGGCCCAGAGCTTTATGCAAAGTGGCAGCAGTGGCATACAACAGCAGACCGATGCCAACCTGACCAGCTTGTGTATCCCAGCGTTTTCAAATGACTCGACAGTGCACAAACACCAAAAACCAATCCTTGAAGGAGCAACAGCTGCACGTGCACTGCACATCAATGCGCAAGGGAATGTGCCAGAGTGTGTGGTGGATAGCGACGTACCTGGTGATGATGGTGATGTTGATGCTGCACCAGTCGCATCTACCCAACATGACCTGCAACATTCGCTTGATGCAGCCCTTTTGTACAAGCTGGTACCTAATGTTTGTTCGCATGCTTTTTGTTGGGGATGCTATCAGTTGGACGCACCTACGCACGCGTCCTGTCCACTACCCCGTCTCCCTACCCCGCATCCAACTGACACATCCCTTCTATACACGCCCACCCCAACACACACCAATACACACAGGATTTTGATGGTGCGTCACGGAGCAACCCAGGTCCTGCTGGTGCTGGTGCTGTGCTGTATGAGGCAGATCGTGGGCGTGAGGTGGCAGTGGTGCGCTGGGGTTTTCCCAGTGCCACAAACAACCAAGCCGAGGCTGCTGCGTTGGTGTTGGGGCTAGAGGTATGAGAAGTGGGGGGGGAGGGGGGTTGGTGATGTCATGGGTGATGTCATGTTGCTCTGTGCATGCTGTGTTGTTCCTGTGCGCATCTTGAGAGTGCATTGTGCACACCAACATGACATGATAAACTCCCAATACCCCCCCACCCTCCACCACCACAGGCAGCCACGTGGTTGGGTGTCAAACGCATAGCCGTGGAGGGTGATAGTGAACTGGTGGTCAAACAGGCACAGGGGCTGTACAAGGTCAACAACCCTACATTGCGGAAACTGCATGATCGCGTTGACCGACTGAAAAATGCGTTTACGGTATAATGTGTGTGTCCATAGTGGTTGATGATGTGCATACACAATGCATCACGCACATACAACAACCATACACTCTACATCTCCACACCACCAAGTATGTATCATCATTTGTATCATCCACAAACACAGGAGTTTTCCATTAAACACAAGCTCAGGGCTGAAAATACGAGAGCAGATGAACTTTCAAATGAAGCCATTGATTGTGCCCACCTACAGGGGGTGGTTGTACACGGAACAAGGGAACAAAAACAACAAGAATTGGTGTTGTCAGCATGTGATGATGTGGCAGCATTGATTCAAGAGGCACAAGCTGGATAAGTAGGATTGTACTTGATTGAATCCACGCACATGCTGGGTGTGCCTGTTGGAGATCATGCAGTCGTGAGTGAAAAACAGAGAGAGCGCACGTGAAGAGAACACTTGTGTAATGGTGATGTGCAATGGTGCAGTATCATGTGCATGTTTCCCCATTGATGCGTTTTTGTCAACATTCTTTCACATTCTCCTGCACTGTAAGAATATTCAGATACTCATTGCAGTCCATGTGCAGTACAAGCATTGTGTACACGGTGTGGCAGGTGTACACGATGGGAGGTGTTGCTGGTACAACACCACACGCCACATTGGCCATCACCAAGGGGAGGACGGTGTTCAAAGATATTGTTTTCACATGAATTGTTGCTAATGCACATACACACACAAATAAGAAGAAAATCACACATGCAACCATGCACTGTGGGAATGCATGGGCGCATGTGCAACACACGTGACTGTTGATAACATCAATCAACCGACATGTAGGGGAAAAGAAAAAAAAGGGTATGTAGCCTGCAAGTACAACACAGGGACCAAAAATATGCGATGGAATCAAAACCAAAAGTGTTGGTGTTTGTTTGGGGATTTGTTTGCGCTTCATGTGTACAAGATGAGGCTCAACATTGTGCAATATACATGTATTATATTGTCTTCATTGTATAGTGTATTGTATAATGTGTCTTGTATTGTGCAGCGTTCACATATCATGCCCCTTGTCTGCCCTCAACCCCATGTGCTGTACTGTTGCCAAATATAGTACCATGCACTATTTCCCCCCCTTTATTTTTTCCCCTTGGTTTGTGTTGCAATTTTCGCCCTCAGTGCTTCAGATCGTGCCCTTGATGCTTGACTTTGCTGTATTTGTGTATTTATGTTTATGTGTGTGTGTATGTATATATGTGTGCATATGTGTGTACGTATGTAAACAAAATGTGAACAACAACAACAATGCACCCATCCACCCCCTTTCCCCCCCATCACCCACCCCCGTTTCCCCCCATCACCCACCCCCGTTTCCCCCCATCACCCACCCTTTACCTGCAAGTAATACACCGTCTCTGGTGTGTGCCCCCCCCCCGCCCCTCCTTGCCTTGTTGCAGCAGGTGTTGCGTGCACATCAGCACCCCCTCCAACCCCATTCGTCTCCTTGCCACTCCTCCTACTCAACCGCTGACGCCAGAGGGACCCCACCCCGGCCATCATGTTGTACACACCACCCCGGGTGCGCATGTTGCCAGGGGATCCGGCCGGGGAGGGCCCCCCACCAGAGGTGGAGGGCCCGGCGTCGGCTGGTGGTGGCGGCACCGGTGCAAGGGGGCTGTCGAGGGACCGTGCGTGCAACAGGCCCCCAAGAGGGGCCTCCCTTCGGCGTAGTGGGGAGGGGGACCCTGAGGGAACGGGCCCCTCGTTAAAGTAGGTCTGCGTGGTCCCCGTGGGGGAGGATGGGGAGGAACGCACCACACGAAGCATGGGGACTGCCCTGTGCCCTGTTGTTGTTGACAACACGGGATGCCATGACACACACCATGGGATGACATCATGGTCGTGCACCAGATCCCCAAAACCCAACCCCAACATCCTCTACGTTAAAACCCCCAACACACCTGCATCTGCACCCCTATGTGATCCCACATTCAGCCGTGACACAGCAACAGTCAGCCGCTGTGCCTCTGCAAGCAAATCACTGGTTGCCATGCCGGGCCCTCCTCCCCAAAGGGCCCCTCCTTCCAGCTGCCCTGCCCCTGTTGCGTTGTCACTGGTGCGGTTGGAGGGGCCGGTAGAGGGGCCCTCTCCAGTGTCGCTGCTTTGTGTTGCAAGGGGGTGGCTCCCAAGGCGACTGCCATTCACAGGGGGTGGGGCTGTTGCGGTGGGGCCGGTGCCGGCCCCACCGGCCAGCCCCAGCAGCGCAGGATATTGTGCATGCTCCTCCAACCACATTCTGTACATTTGGGGTGTGTTGGTGGTGTGTACATGTGTTGTTGGTATGGCCCACACACAACTTTCATTATGCACCACCCACCATCATACACCCCACCCCCCCAACAACACCTGTAATCATTGATCATATCATGCTTGGTTTTCTTCCCTGCCCTCCACTGCTTGCCATCCACTGTACATCCCTCCAATGCACGCTGCAGGGCATCCTTGGTGAGCCGAGGGAGGGGTGGTAGCCCATGTATGTGTCGGCGAGCATTGATATCATGCAGGGCACGTGGTGCAAAGGGGTGGCTGCTGCCATTAGCCTCACGACGATGCTTGGGGGCTGTGTGGTGTGGTGGTTTGTGGTGGTACATATTGTTGCTGTGTGTGTGTGTGTGTGTGAATGTATGTGTATATCGGTGTATGTCGTCATACAACCACCAAGTTTGTTTCTCTCCCACCAGCCCACCCATGTACAATACCTCCTGTGGCTGCTCCCCCACCCCCACGGGTCCCCACCCCACGACGTGGTCGGGCCGGGGTGGCATGTTGGGGATCCCACACATCTCCATGATCATCATCGTCACTGCTACTACTGGAATCGCCCACGTCCTCTGCTTCATCGTATTCCGTGATGACACGATCGCTTGGCAGATCACTCCTCTTGGTACTCATGGGGTGGTTGGGTTCGTTTGTCGGGCTCCGATCTGTGGATGGCATCACCACATCCTCTGATGGCATCACCACATCCTCTGATGGCATCACCACATCCCCTGAAGGCATCACATCCCCTGATGGTGTTCGGGCAAGGGGCCCCGTGCTGCTGCGGCCTGTGGTCTTCCTGCTGTTGCCTGCATGATGCTCCATTGCCTCAAGAAGGGAGCTCACTTCAGCATCCACACTCGTCTGTGTGGTTGATATGGGGTGTTGCACACAACCACATGTTGTTCATGCTCATACAACACCCCCCAACAATTTACCGTAAGGCGTGGCACACCCAATGGTCGCTCCCCCAAAGAATCCCCAGGAGAAGCCCCCCCACCCCCCGTCCCCGCAATAGCCGCCGCCGCCGTCGCTGCAGCAGCCGCCACCTTGCGCGCCGCATCCCGCTCCTGCTGTGCAATTTCGAGTTTGAGCCGTAACAACTCACATTCTTCCCGTAACTCTGTGGCATCTGTGAGGGCCTCTGCTGCTGCTGCTTTGTGTGCAGAGGCAGTTCGAAATACCATTTTCAGCATAGCCCTTGCCTCCACAACACTTCGCAACTGGTTCCATCGTTTGGCGTCGGCGGCCCCCCCACCCCGGGCTTCTTCGTCCGCCCGCACACGCACGAGCTGTTGCTGTAGGTCGACGATTTGCTGTGAATGGCGGGCGATGCGCTCGAGGAGGACGGCTCGTCGCATTTCGAGGGTGTCTTCGGAGAGGGGGGGGCCCACGCGGGGTGCCAGGGGGCTGCTGAGGACGAGGGGGGTATGTGCAGGGGAGCGCATGATGGCGAGTTGCTTTTCGATGTCCTTGAGGCGGCGTACTGCATCACTACGTTGTGCTTTTTCTCCCTCAAGCACACGCTGCAGGTCCACCGCCTTTTTTGTGGAGTGTGGAGTGTGTGGGAGGGGGGGAAATGTATGGCAGGGGTAGCCAATCCTTGATGACTCATACAACAAAGTAAAAATACATGTAATGAGCACATATACATGTCTGTACACTGTGCAGCACCATATACACAGCACCATGTATACAGCACCATGTATACAGCACAAACACCCCCTCACCCCCACCCACACACCATACCGCACAGCATGCATCCAATTCACGCTCCACCCAGGCCTTTCTCGCCTTGTCATCCCGGAGCAATGGGGCACTGGTATTAGGCTGGCACTCCACCTCCGCACCAGCACTCGCAGCACGGGCGTTTGCCTCTTTGCTTTGTGCACTGGTATCACGCATGAGTTGCACTTCCTTGAGGCGCTTTCTTGCTGCTTCTGCTTCCTCGGTTTTGCGACGCAATACGGCTTGTTGGCGGGTGTGAAGTGCTTCGAGTTTTTGAATTTGGACAGCGTTTTTACAACCCTGTGTTGTTGTTTGGGGTGGGTGGGGGATTGTGAATACAAGTGGTGGGGTTCTCGTGTTTGTATGGTTTCCCTCCACCACATGTGTTTGTGTACATCAACATTTGTGCGTACATCAACATTTGTATGTTTCCCATCTGTGGTGGGAGAGATCCCCCCCACCCCACCCCCCCACCTGTGCACGTAGTTGCATAATCTCCTTTTCCCTCGTCTTTCTCCAATCCTGAAACTCTTTATTCGCACGCTCCAACTGCCTATGCAGCGCCACCTTTTGCTGCTTGATTTGCTGTATGTCTGTCTGCAGGCGTTTGCATGCATCCTCACTTCGTGCTTTTAGGGTTTCCAGCTGTGCATACCCACGTTCCCTCTTTTGTAGCTCACGCAGTTTGGAGTCCATGTTGGCGAGCTGGTCACGGTATCGGCGCTCCAGGGTAGCCCTTTCCTCTTCACTGGCATGATGAAGTGCTTGCAGACGCTGTGTGTTGTGTGTGTTGTGGTGTTGTGTTGTTGGGAAATGTGTGTGGGGTATGTGCGCAATGGTATGTGTGCGTGTAAGAGAGAAGCATGTGTGTATGAGAGAAGCACGCCTGTGTGTCGCACATGAGATAGCACAGTGCTACCAACATGCACCCCCCCTTTTTCTACTGCATCACACATATTACATCACACATACTACATCACACATGCTGCATCACACATACTACACACACTTCACCACACATATTGCATCACCCGTACCGACACAAGGTCCCTTCGCTCCCGTTGTAGTGCATCCCTCTCCGCGCCCAACTCTTTCAATGCCTTGTCGTAGTGCTGACGTAGATTAGCCACTTGCCCACCACCCTTGGTGAGACGTGCCATCTGTGCCTCCTTTGCTTCCAGTGCTTGTTGTAGGGTTTCCAACTGCCGCTGAACTGCTTCCTGTTGCAGCCTGTGTAGTGTGTGTGTGTGTGAAGCTGTGTGTGTGTAGGAGTATATGTGAGAGTCATGAGTGTGGTTTTGCATAATTCTACAACATATGATGATGATGACAATGATGATGATGTGCAACAACCATGTGAATACTACCATCCCAACCCCTTCCATCCCATCATCCCATCCCTCCCCGCCCACCCCCCCACATCCTCCCACACACTCACACACCTGTATGCCTGTTCCTCTGCAGCAAAGTCCTCACCATCCTCCATCATATCGTTTGCCGCCATGGCCAAGGGGGTTACCGCAACATCCTCGGAGGGGCTCCCTGGGGGGCCCCTCACGGGGGTGCCGGGCCCACCATGTGCCCGCATGGTGGTATTCATGATGCTGCCACTGATGCGTTGCAGGCGACGTAGCCGTTGTACTTCTTGTTCAAGGGCGGCTATGTGTTGGAGGTGTTGCTCGAGGACATCACTCTGGTGTGTGGAGGGGGAGCCATTGCCTGGGGAAAGGGGGTGAATGTGGATGGGGTGTGTAATGAAAGGGGTATGTGGTGTGTAACCAGGGCCTAGCATACACTCTTTCTGATACATCCCATCATATACATGCCCCCCCATACGCCCTCCATTACACACCCTCCTTTATACACCCCCCTCAATAAACCCCACCCCCATCACCCACCTGTCACGACAGCAGCCTCTTCTAACTTCAACCGCACCATATCCCTTTCCGCTTGTGCCTCTATCATGTGCTTTTGCGCCTGACTTGCTTCTGCTTTTGCCGTCTCACACTCCACTTTAAGACGTGCATTGTCCAATTCAAGCATCCCTATACGTTGCTGCAGCTCCTCCACCGCCCCACCCCCCACCTCCCCCTCCCCACCAGGGGGAGCCCCCACTCCGGCCTCCCCATCTTCCCCCAGTCGACGCTTGAGGGCCCCAATTTCACCCCGGGCTGCTGCGAGGAGTTGCCTCAGGTGGGCAATCTCAGCAGCGACAGGGTCCCGGTTGACGACTGGTTTATTGCGGATGTTGCGGGCACGGCTTGCATAGCGCAGCGTGTTGATGGATTCTTCTAGGTTGACGTCTGCTGGGCTGACACAGGCGACCATGAGTGTGCGGCTGTTTCCTCCGAGTGAGTCCTGTTGTTGTTATTGGGGAGGAGGAGCAGAGGGTGGGGGGGGGATGGATGGGGAAGTGTATGTATGTACATATGTATGCATGCATGCACAATAATAACAACCATCATCATCATCACCCACATAACCATCATCACCCACATACTACCCCCAATCGCACACCTGCAGCATGCGTGTCAACTTGGAGTCCCTATACGGCACATGGGGTTTATTCTCACTGAGCGCACTTATCACATTTCCGAGCGCCAACAACCCCTTGTTGATATTAATCCCCTCTCGCAACCGCTGTCCCTGTGCCTTGGTGCGCTTAACCCGCTCACTCCCAGCAAGATCCACCAGATGCAACTTGGCACAGAGATATTCCTCCACTGCAAAATCGGTACCATCATCCAGCTCACTGGTTGCATCCTCACTGTCAGAAGTGAGGGTGGGGCTGCTGGCACGTGAGCGGGAGCGGGTGCGCTGATGGGATGATGGGCGGGATGGCTGGGTGGTGGAGGATGAGGATGTGGAGAGACGACGTTGCTCAAGTGTGATTGTGAAGATTGCGTGTGACCTTGTGTGTGAGGGGGGGGAGTAGTGTGTGCTGCAAAGAACAACAACACACATAAGCACATACACACACAACAACAACAACAACAACAGACCTGCTCGATCGCTGGTTCATCTCTGTGGATGCAGTGGCACGCATGTGTGTACCCTGCTGCAACACAGCCACCATTTCTTGCTGACTGCTGATCTCACGTTCAGTAGCGCCTGCAAGTACGATCCCACCCCCAGGCAACTCCCGAATGTGCACGCCCCCATCTCTTGGTTCCAACAACAACAAGTCGCGAATACTTTCCTGATGAATCTCCACAAAACCGACACGCACGGTAAAGGTGGTATCAGGTGCAGCGGCGATGCGTGAAAACAAGGTGGCCATGACATGGGGGATGACGCCATGCTGGCTGTTGTTGTGATCATCAAATGCACTGCCCATGGTGTATGTTTTGCCGCTGCCAGTCTGACCATAGGCAAAGACGGTGGCATTGTATCCCTTGAACAAGCCCTCCACGAGGGGCTGTACACACTGGGCATACAAGTCCCGGGGTGCCTTGCCACCACCACCATAGACATGGTCAAATGTAAATGAGTGCCCACCCGCAGCCACCTGTTGTTTGTAGTGGGTGTTGTGTAGGTGTCACTGTGTTGTGCAAGGCGGTGGACACAGCAAAACACCCACCTGTGGGCGACCCGGTGTGACGAGCAAGCATTCTTGACAACCATCAGTGACCTCGCTGTGTATCAACGGTCTCACATGTACTGCAACTGCCACACGATCCTCGATGTGTTTGGTATTGCTATCAGCAGCAGGTGGCTGTTCTGCGGCGTCTGTCATCGTATACTATTGTTGTTGGATTGCAGTGGCTTGCCGTGTGACGATGCGTACTGATGTCATGGTCGAATGGCTCCGGTCGTCCTGCTGCGATGCTGCGTATGCTGTGTGCATGGCTCGCAAGTTTGGGTATGAATTGGTTGCATCTAGGACATAGACGTTGGAAATTGTACACAACGCACGCCTATACACGAGTGGTCAAATTGCGGCAACGTACATATACATGCGTAATGAAAAATAAGCAACAATATAAATGGTACTTGGGTACTCTATGATTCAACATGCGCTCCACTCGGTGTTGTACGAGCACTATCATCATCATCCACTGCACTGCGTGGTGACAATGCAGTGGGTGATGCAAGGTCAGTTGCCACAAGATCAGTAGCCATGGTAGAGGATCGTCGGTGGGGCAACAGCATCGGCGGGTCTGTCGCAACACTTGGTGATGGCGCTGCACTGGCGCTCCGCCGATGCAGCGATGCCGGTTCAGCTTGTGGTGTTGTTGTGGTGGTGCCCTTGTCTCTCAGCGTTGCAAGCAGTTTCGAGCTCCCTTCTGCAGCGAGATTACGTAAGCGCTCCCCAAACTTGCCAGAGGGTGCCGCACTGAGCGATGGCGGGGACAGGGTCCCATCAGATTGGTCCGGGGTGTATATTGTTGTTGTTGGATGTGCTGCAGCTTTGATGCTCTCCACAAAGGAAGACATCTGTGTGGTCATGTACCATGTGGAAAATAATAGGGTTACCATAGGGCGAACAACAATAGGGTGGAACAACAGGGTGCTGTGTCAATGCCTGCATCAGGCACCACCAAAAACAACACACACCCAATACAACACACACCCAATACAACACACACCCAATACAACACACCTTGAGTGCGAGTTTGCTGCTTCCCTGTTGCCCTGCCTCATCCACAGATGCACGTGGTGCAACAAAATGTGCATGCTGCTGTCCTTGTCCAATGGGGGGAGGGGTGTTGGTGGTGGTGGATGCCTCAAAGGATGTGTCGGTGATGGGGGATGATGTTGCCATGATGGGGGATGATGTGGTCATGATGGGGGATGGTGTTGTTGCATGGTTCGTGTCTTGTTGCAGTACAGCCATGCTCTCATGACCACCACGAGCGACCATGCTGGTGTTGGTTGTGGAAACAGTGGTCGTTGTAGTGGTGGGTGCAGGCACTGTGGGTGGCGCACTCCCATCACCACCACCACCACCACCACCACCACCACCACCACCACCACCACCACCACCACCCTCGTCCTCCTCCTCATGTGTATCAAATGGTGTGGGTATACTCGTTATTTTCCCTGTCAATACATGTTGTGTTGATTTCACTTGCCCATTCCTCTGTTGTTCTCTCTGCTGCTGCTGCACAGGTGTGTGGTATGGTGCATACGCTGCTACTGCTGCCGGCACACCATCACCACCACCACCAACGCCATCATTACCACCACCACCATTTCCACCACCATCATCGCGGTGTTGCAATGCCATCTCACTCACTCCATGATGTCGTTCATCAGCAGTCACATCCTGCTGTACATGCCCATTGATATCATTGGTGTCATTGATGTCATCATTGGTATCATCTTCATCATCACAACCATCCTGCAGCCCATGTTGGTGGTGCTGGCGTCCCTGGTGTGGATGCCCACCCACCACATGCTCAGGCAACAGCAACATTCTGTCATCTCCCACCTCCTTTTCCCCCACCAACACCCTTGCAGCACCCACAGCATCACCACCACCAAGCGCACCCATTGCATCATCGTACACCCCCTCCTCTAGGAGTTCCTCTGTCACCCGCGACAACGCAGGGCCCAGGGGGGGCCCTGCTGTGTGCGCGCTGTCCCCGGGGCTGCCCCCCCCACCAGGAGCAGCTGCAACCAGCAAGCGCTCGGGGCAGGAGCCCCCACGTGCAGGGGTGCCGCTGCCGCGGGACCCTTCGGGCCCCTCTGCATCGCTGTCGGCAACCCCGTTGCGGGGGGGGCCTCCTTCGCTGACCGCCCGCGAGGAGGGCCCCTCTGGTGACGAATCGCTGTCGGGAAAGAGCGCACCCAGGCGGGTGGGGGGTGGGTGGGTGGCACCGCCCCCCCCCTGGTGTGGGGTGGTGGGGGTCGTCTCAACATGACGCATACGTATGCGCACCCAGGTGCGTCGGCGCACAAAATCCTTCAACGTACGGCGACCTGTTGTGGTGGTGATTGGGGGGGGGATGACAACGGGTGTGTTGTGAAATGGTGCATGAAGAACAAAACAGGAGGATACCCTCCTTCCCACCTCATGTTTCCCCCCTTCCTCCCCAAACACAACCCCACCCACAAAACCTACAACCCCCCCTCACACAACCCAACCCCTCACACAACCCCCGCCCCCCCACCACCCATCCCCACACACAACCCACCCCACACCCACACCTGATCCAGGTCCAGGGGTTGGTTTCATCGCTATAAAATCAAATGCATACCGCCACCCTTCTTCATCTACAATCCCCTCTTCTTTCCCACGCACATCAACCCTCCACTCAGGCTCCACCCATGCCCACCCCTGTGATGATGTGGGAATGTGGGAATGTGGGAATGTAGTGTGGAAATGCGGGAATGCATAGTGTGTGTGTGTGTATGTGTATGTGTGTTGGGGGGTGGTGAGGAGGGAGTTTGGCTACACAAACACCTCATTGTGTATACATACCCACATCCCATACCCTGTGCATACCCACAGTACACAATACACACACCACTATACACCACACCCCACACCACTATACACACCACCACCACCAATATACCACACACCTGTGGTAGGTCAGGTGCCACCTCCTCAAACGCTGCACTGGTAAAACCATCAGGTCTGCTATAATGATGCACAGGGTCTGTGGGGAGAAAATGACCCGGCCATGTGTGACCCCACCCACGCAGAGGCTGTGAAAAGAGAGGGGAGGGGGTACATTTGTGAAAGGAGAGAGGGGGGTACATTTGTGAAAGGAGAGGGGGG
>VFQP010003635.1_pt1 | contig 15456 bp, 27 predicted proteins | sample 3512351 | NCBI WGS metagenome assembly VFQP01 (sample SAMN10412372, study PRJNA504923) | tailings metagenome | isolation source: Relicate 1 Philex TSF1 revegetated site | place: Philippines: Tuba, Benguet | collected 2017-08-29 | reverse complement strand
GGCGCGGTGGTGGTGCAAGGAGGGCAAGAGAAGGTCGAAGAGGAGGAGGAGCGGGCGCGCCTGGTGCGGCGCATGTGCGAGCAGCTGAGCCTCTTGGCGTGGCAGCGCGTGGCGGTGGACACGCGGCACTACCACGCGCACGCGGCGGTGGTGGTGCGCAGCGCCGTGCGCTTCGCCGCCACGCACGGGCACGTGGTGGAGTTCGCGCTGAGGCAGATGCGCGACGGGTGACCGCAGTCGGACTCTGTGCTCGGACCTTGTGCAAGCCTGCTGAGCACGGCAGGCCTGGAGCACTTTCTAACCGCCGCCGAGGCGGGGAAGCGCTGAAACGCAGCCGAAAAGGCTTCACAGCACTGCGAACTGGGTCGATCGCTGCACAAGGAGCTGTCATTGGACTCGCTGATCTTTGGGGGCTGCGGCGCCAGCCTTCTCCTAAACTTTAGTCTGCGAGCGCCAAGAGCACCAGGCAGGACGCGCCTGCCGCCGCAGCCCCATTAGCTGACAGCGATGGCGCGGTGGACGCGCAGCGCAAACGTGGCGCTGAGAGTGGCGTGCGCGGCGCTGGTGCTGGCCGCCGGTGGATGCCGGGCTCGACCAGAGGTGCAGCACCCAGAGCCGCACCGCTTCCTGCAGCAGACGACCAGCGGCTGCGACTTCAGCACCAGCAACCTGGGCTTCAACCCGGACGTCGCTAGCGACATTTACTCGTCCAGCCTGGGCTTCATGCTGGCGAGTGGCCCGGGGAAGCGCTGCCCTGGGGAGGAGAGCAGGGATCCGCGTGTTGATGGTGATCTGCAGCAGGCCTCCCAGTGTGGATCAGCTGAACTAGCGCCAGTAGATGCAGGGCGAGGGGATGCAGGGCGAGGCGGGCGGAGGATCGCGTTTGACCGCGCCGCCGCTCGTCCCGCCCGCACAGGACCATGTTGAGGACGCAGCAGGACCCACCTTGAAAGGCTTGTCTGCAACCCGCAGGTGCATCCAGGGCCGGCCGTGGCGTGCCTGAACAAAATCCTGGTGGGCTACGACTTTGCTTACCAGAGCGTGGTCAACCTCGGCAAGATCTTCAACTCTTCGTACGTGTTTGCAGCCATGGCGGTGAGAGCGCTGTTGCCCTGTTTCAAGGGGGAGGCAGTTGAGAGCCGTGCAGTCCAGCTCTGCAGGCTGCTGCGGTGGGCAGTACACGCCGGCAGCGTACAGTCGAGCTGGAGTCGAGCTGGAGCAGCCCCGCACCGCGCCTTGGCGTCTGGCCTCAGATCGCGCTCGCCGCTCCTCTCCGTGCCCTTTTCCGGCCACGCAATGTGCCGTGCCCGCTGCAGGCCAACCCCACGGACGGCGTGGCCCTCAGCCTCACCGTCTTCAACAACTCGGTGGACGTGCCGGGGGAGCTCACCAAGCTGGCCAGGTCCTGGCCGGTGGGCAAGCCCGTGGGCCTGGCAACCCTGCAGTTCGCGGTGCGCGGGGTGCTCTTCTTCAGGGGCCTCGTCCCTGGGTGCTCACTCGTGGTTGAACCGAGGATGTCGTCGCCGTTACATGGCATTCACGGTTGTGCAGCCCAGGAGCTCTGAGTCTGATCCGATCAATCCGATCGGGCCAAAGAGGAGTTCCGAGTGCTGCCTGCTCAGGCCAAACAGGGTCCCGAGTGCTCTGGTTGCTCACCGACACGCCCGTGCAGGTGAACCAGATCTTCCTCAGGCTGCGCGACGCGCACGTCACGTACGGCGGCCTCAGCTCCGACGGTGCGCCGCGCGCCGTGCCAGCGCTGCCTGTGTGCGTGCATCTTGCATCAGCGGAACGGGCCACCGCCCGCGACACGCAGGGAGGATCAGCAGCACGGCAGATTAGGCACCAGCCCAGGCCAGAGCGAGCGCCACCCGACCACGAGCCTGTGCGCTTGCTCGCCTTGGCGCCGCCGCACCGCTGCCGCCGCCACCTCCAGAGAGGACTGCGGCGCCCGCCGCCCGCGCCCACCCGCTCCCCAAAGAGCCCAAAAACCCCGCTGAAGGCATGCAAAATCGACGCCAACGCCGACCCGCTGCGTGCGTAGGCGTGTCGGGCACCATCCTGGGCGACGCACTCCGCAACGCCACGCGCACGTCGGTGGGCGAGGGCGACAGCCGGCTCTACCTGCTCGACCTGCAGACCGGCGAGTTCATGGTTTGGCTCGAGGTGGTCAAGCAGGGCAAGGACTACGTGGTGAGGGAGCGGTGCTGGTGTGTGTGCGCCACGTGCATGACGGGGCGGTTCGCCGCCGTGGCAAGGCAGCAAGGATCAGCCGCGAGGAAGATTAGGCACCAGCCCAGGCCGGAGCATGCGTCACCCGCTGCCAGGACACGGCAGCATCGATGTCAGCGGCAGCATCCCGTTAGGGCCACCATCAGGGGCCAGAAGACGGGTGCATTGGGGTGCTGGGCCGTGCCGTCGCCGCCACCCTCCCGCGGTCGGCGCCGGGCGTAGGGTTAGGGTTAGGGTTAGCTGCCCTGCGTGTCGCCCACGCCATCGCCCATGGCGCATGGCTTGGCGGGGCACTTGACTTGCGCCCCTGCTCCGCCTGGGGTCCGCGCGCAGCTGAGCGCGCAGTTCCGGTCGGCGAGCGGTGACTACTACTGGCGCACCTTCTCCTCCATCAACGGCAAGAGGTGAGGCGCGTGTGGCAGGAGCGCTGAGCACCCCGGGCGGTGGCGGCTGCTTGCAGCGGCACCACCACGCCGTTGGGAGCGGGCCTCGCGCGAGCAGCATCTGGCCGGGGGGTTGTGTCCAGATCGCGCACTGGATGGCCTGGTCTTTGGTGCCTTGGCCAGCGCCTGGCGGCCCAGAGTGCTGTGTGTGCCTGCGTTGCCGCAGCCCCATGGACTGGTTCGTCAGCCTCGCCGACTCGCCGCTGCTGCCTCTCCAGTACAAGGTGTGCACGCCTGGCGAGTGCACACCCCCGCCGCCCAGCGTGCAGCACTCTGCTGCGCACCGCACGCGCGCGCACAGAGATGCCAGATGCAAAACGACAGAACGGCGTGCGTGTGCCAATGCACGCGCCGTGCGTCACTCGCTCTGGGCGGCTCCCCACGTGCGTGCGCCGCGCGTACACGCAGCCGCTGGGCACCCGTTTCAACCAAATGCTCAACAACTGGGAGTACTTTTCCATGAGCGATGTGGGCGACGTGAGGAGGCTGCCCACGGCGACGGTCGAGTACACGGACGGGTCCAGCAGCCGGCTGGTCTGGGGCGTCACCTTCACGCCCACCGTCAGCGCCAGCAGGTGGGGGGCACGGGGGCAGGCACGTTCCGTGCGCTTGCGCAGCGCGGCGGGGCATGCGCAGCGTGCGGGGCAGCGGGGTCCCACGGGTGCGCGGGAGCGGGGCGTGAAGACGAAGCACTGTGCAGGGCGGCACTGACGCGGCGTGGTGGACCCGCAGCCCAGCACAGCAGCAGAGGCAGTAGGTGGGATGAACGTGAGGTTCATGGCCTCCAGCCTGTGCTCTGACCTCCCGTTGTGTTGGCAGTTGGTGCCCTGCGGCACGGGAGAGGATGCGTGACCCTGGGCGCGCGCGCTGCGTGCGCGCAGGCTGGCCCGGCTGCAGGTGGACGCCAACACCATTGGCGTGCCGCTCAAGGCGCTGCAAAAGGCGGCGCAGGCCTACGAGGACGTGGAGCAAGTCGCCGTCGCACAGGTGCGCCGCTGTGTGTGTGTGCATCTTGCGCATCAACGGAACGGGCCACCACCCGCGTCATGCAGCAAGGATGATCAGCAGCGAGGAAGACTAGGCACCAGCCCAGGCAAGAGCGAGCGCCACCCTGCTGCGCTGCGCCCTCATTCTCCGCCACATCAAGCCGTGTGCACGCCGTTGCCCCGCCAGAGATTCGACCGTGGGAGATCCCCGGGGCTGAGGCTCTGGCGTCCTGCCGCAACGCCCTTGCGCGCCACCACAGGCCCGGCCGCTCAGCCCTCCGGCGGCCAGGCACGACCCCGTCACCTCGCGCCGCCGCCGGCTGCAAGACGCGCGCGCGCTGACGCAGCGCGTCACGTGGCTCAACAACACGGACGACAAGGGCACGGCGTTTGGCTTCTACTACTTGTGAGTCTCCAGGACTCCAGGACCTTGCAGGCGCTGCAGCTTCCTGAAGTGGGGCCAGGTGTCGGCTATCCAATGCGGGATTGCCAGTAGGATTTCCATGGCAAACTTGCGTGGGCTGTTGGTCACGTATGACATGCGGCGTGCAGCAACAAGACGCAGGCCGTCCTCAAGCTCCGCACCTTCAACTACGACTACAACCTGGAGTGGTGGCCCGACTTTGTTGCCGACGCCAAGGCCGCGGTGAGCCAGCATGCGCTGTCGCGGTTGCTTGCTGCCATTGCCAGCATGGGCCAGTGAGGGAGCAGCCGCCCTCCATCCAAAGTCTGTGCACTCGCTATGCGCCTCTCTGCGCTGCGGCAGGGAGCGACGGAGCTGGTCCTGGACCTCACGGGTGAGTGACCAAGGGGCGCTGTCAGCTCTCGGCATGTTCCATAGCATTGTGTTCCATGCCGAGAGCTCTGCTGGGGCATGACGATGGCACGGGGTGCAGTTCTTAAGATGCCACGACGGATGTAGAGGCGGCTGTGGGAGAGATGGCGCGACGCCGGCGCTGGGCAAATGCGTGTGCAGGCAATGGCGGCGGGTACATTTTCAATGGGATCACCGTGCTCCTGGGCCTGTATCCCATGGCCAAGTACGGCGACCTGGGCCTGCGCTACGACCGCATCCTGGGGTGCGTTTGGAGTTTGGGGGTCCGCGGACCAGAGGCTTTTCTGTCCAGCAAGACGCTCGCAGCGAGCCTGCGGGTATTGGCACGTGAGGATGGCGCTGTAGCTGGGGGGCAGTGGGCTGATGGAACTTGCCTGAAGGATGGCGCGTGACTCGCCGCGCACACAGTCTCGCATGCCCCTGCCTCCCACACTGACATTCCGCGGCCGGACGCTGCGCACGCCGTACGCGGGGAGGGCACGACACGCGCTCCCGCCTCCACCGTGCTGTGCTCCCGCTGGGCGTCGCCGCTACGCCGCCGCGCAGGGAGGACGCCGTGTTTGCATATGCGAACCAGCTGCGGCCCAAGGACCTGAAGGTCGTGCTGCGCGACCTGGAAACCAGCCCCGTCTACACAAAGGTCCGTTGCGCTGCGCTCTGCTGTTCCGAGCTTTCAGTTGCCACACACTCCCGGCGCCAGGCGTGGGCGGGCCCCAGCGGGAGGAATGAGCAACTCTGTTCGACGTGTTTGGAGGGAGGCAGGGCGCCGCGTTTCCTGCCGTGCCACCCAAGGTGCTGCGGCGCGCTCGTTTGCTTCACCCCCAACGCAGAACCAGGTCACCTTCATCCAGAGCAACCGCACCCAGCTGCAGCGCCTCATCCGCGAGACCCGCGCCATCACCGCCGCGCTCAACGCGCTCTTTGCCTCTGCCTCCAAGGTGTGCCAGTGCCCTGGGGCCCTGCCCTGCCAGCTGAGCAGCTGAGTCGGTGTCGGGACGGTAGGGAAAGCACTGCATACCTAGCCCCGCATCCATCACGCGCCGCCACCGCCGACAGCCGTCACACCCTCCAGCGCGCGACCCAGGGACGCTGCACCTGCTGTTGGTGCAGCGCCTCGCGTGCCCCGCGTCGCGATTGCCAGCCCTCGACGTGGCGGCGCCCCCGCCCCATGCCTTCCCGCAGGGCCAGCAGCAGTCCTGCCAGGGGAACAGCTGCCGCGAGGAGTGGCCCAGCGTGGCCAGGCGCATCACCTCTGTGCTGACTAGCATCAGCTCCGGCGGCCTGACAACCCAGGGCTTCAAGGATCTGGTCTACAAGCACCTGCCAGAAGTGCTGGAGCTCTTCTGGTCAGTTGCTGTCTCCTGCCGCACTATACTGCACGATCCTGGCGGTGCACGTGCGCGCTCAGGGCTGGCCACAACGGAAGGAAATGCGCGCGAGATGAGGCGAGGAGCCCATCTGGAGCAGCTGTGGGGTTGATTAACGTTGCTTTCCACCCCCCTTTCGGCGCATGTGTCCTGTGCAGGCCCTACACTGGCGCCCCTGGAGACAGTGAGTCCCTGAGAAGGATGCAGCGCGCGGTTTTCGTTCGCGCGCGGCTCAGCGTGCGTGGAATGCAAGCCGCTGTAGGGCAGGGTTGGGGCTGAGCCACGCTGATGCTGCGCGCACGCTGATGCTGCGCGCAGAGGGCTCGGACCCGTATGCCAGCCCACGCCTGATCCGCCGGGGCGGCAAGTCGCGCAACTACACGGCCCTGGTACGTGTGAACCTGACATGTCCGCGCATGCGTTGCTTCACCGCACACCTCGCGCGTCATGCCCACTCCCTGACGTTCCAACTGCTGCAGTTTGACGTGAACGGCTACAGCGTCGACGACGACGTGGAATCTTTCATCTTTGGCCTCCCGCGCAACTACACGGCGCCCTTCCGCAAGATCCTGGCCGTCAGCGACGGGTACTGCGGCTCCACGTGCGACACCTTTAGCCGCACGGCCTGGTTCTACTCGCGCCGCAACCCCACCGCGCCCGTGTTCAAGTTCCTCACCTTTGGTGAGGCGTGGTTGCGGCGGCCTGTGGTGGTTGGTGATGCACGTGGGTGGGAGCACGTCGGGAGGCCACCACCCTTGAAACAGGGTTGTGTTTGCGCAAGCAGAGGACCAGGCGGCACATCAGCGTTGCCGCAAGCAACGCTTTTGGCCCCTGGAGTCGCAGGCGGCACGGGCAACCAGCGGGACAGCTCGCCCACAGCCTACCCTGGCGGGAACGTCAACAGCAACGACTTCCTCACCGCCTCCTGGGCATACGCCATCATGGGGCAGCTGCTGGCGGTGAGGCTCTGACAACGTGCAGAATCCATGAGTGCCGGTCGGCCTCAGGAACCATCTCGAGGGCCCTTTCGAGGGAGCCTCGGGACCCCACGTGTGTGCAGCTTGCATCAATTCAAAAAGTCCCCCGCCCGCGTCCAGCAGCCGCATGCAACGCTGGGTGAGCGCCGCGCAGGAGTGGACGGGCTGGCAGAAGCTTTACGACGATGCGGGCGACTGGGCCAGGCTGCTGCCCACCTTCCCCGCCTTTCTCGACAACTTCACGCCGCAGTGAGTGCGGGCCTCCGGAGGGCGAGTGAAGAGTTGGCCATTTGCCGCAGAATGATTGAGGGTTTCACACCTGCCGTGGTGCTGTGCCTTGTGCCTTGCTGTTGTGCTTCGCAGGTACACACAGTCAGAGGTGCGACGGGCGTGTTTGCTTGCCCGCACGAGGCTTGTTTGCTGCTGAAGCACCACAGCAGGTTTGCCCTGTTGCCCCTCCTGCTCTGCCAAGAGGTGAACGCGTCTGCCAAATCGGAAATCACTTGCTGCGGCAGGTCTACAACGTCGGCGCGCTAGGCAGTGAGAGCCTGCCCATGGAGTGAGTGCATTTGCTCTGCGCTGCGCTGTGGCAGCCGTGGCGCACGTCTTCGGCATCATGTGATGCACTTGAGTTGCACCACGCGCGCTGCAACGTGGCTGGAGCACGTGGACACTGTGCTGCGTGCGCAGGTACGTGCGCGTGCCGACCGACTATTACGCGCCAGGTGCGTCTGCCGTGAACGTGGAACACGTTCTTGTGGTGGCAGGGAGCCTCTGCGACGTTTCGCGCCCAACTGCGTGCTGTCGTCGTTACTGAGAAAGTTGCGTCGCTCGTTGGACATGACACGGCACGTGCGCAGTGTGGTACACCCTCACTTACGTTCCGCGCACCCCCACCTCAAGGTCGGACCTGCCCGCGCTCTACACGACGGCCCTGAGCGTGCTGGCCTCCATGCCAGGCCCCAGGCGCGCCGCGGCCACCAACACCGGCTGAACAGGGGAGCGTGGCTTCTAGGGCAGGCGGGGTCAAGGGCGTGCATTGATCAAATGAGAACAGCTACGGTATGCGTGCCGGCGCGTGCAAGATTGATTTGCTTCTGAGCCACCTGGCCCGGGCGCCGCTTCGAGACTCCTGCACGTGTCGCCGCCGTGACGGGTGGCCACGGCGCCGAGGGCTGGAGCGAGCAGGTTTGCCCGGGAGAAGCGCTTGGAGGGCAGGAGTAGCGCAGTGACTTTGGGAAATGTCCACTCACTGTGCGTAGCTGTGCGGGGCCGCAGCTTTTGCGGGCCTTGGCTTGTCGTGACGTGGTTTGGGGTCAAGGAAATGCTGAGCGTGCGCGCGCGTGTGGCCAATGATGACGCGTAAGCACTTGATCATGGTGAGCTGCACTCTGTCAGCTTTGGGCCCGAGCTGTTGCACTCTTTGAAAAAGTTGAGAATCTTTTGCAATGCAAATCAAGGGCCTGCTGCGCCTGCTGCCTGTGGTGCCCAGCATCATCTGGCAGTAGCGCTTTATGCAAATGCGTTCTCTCAGCCACGGTGTCAACTTTCGCCTCGCGCGTGTGCCGAGATGAACCGGCGATGAACCGTGAAAGGCGGGCTCGAGGATCGGTCACGACGCTCAGCGATGCGTTCGTGCTGGCGCTGCTGCTGCTGTTGGCGACGCGCGCACGAGCAGACGGCGCGGCGCGCGGCTGTGCTTTCGCGCCCTCGAGCTCCGGCACAATCGTCTCCTCAGCGTGGCTGCGAGGACGCACTGGATATCTGCTCGTGGACGTCAGAACGGCAGTGGAATGCCTCAACAGGATCAAGGTGCCTGCAGGGGTGCAGCAACGCTGAGTGGGGTGCGCCGGCGCTTCGCGCGAGGCAGGTGCGGGGAAGGGGCACCGCGACGCATCCCTGCGCCTGAACCTGGCGTGCACAGGTGAACTACGAGCACGCCTACACGTCCGTGACCAGCCTTGCCAACATCTTCAACACCTCCCATGTTTTCACGGCCATCGCGGTGCGCTGCTGCTGGGTGGTGCGCCCCACCCAAACCTGCACTCCAAACCAGCTTTTGCGCAGCGTGAGGGATGGAGCTGTGTGTCTGCAACGCTGCGGTGCGCCTCAGGCCGACCCGACCGATGGCATGCCCAAGGGACTGCCCATCTACGACGCCCGCCTGGACCTGCCTGCGGAGCTGGCAAAACTCGCCGGCTCGTGGCCCAAAGGGCGTGCGGTGGGCCTGGCGGACCTGCAATTCGAGGTGCGCCCAATCCTGCAGTTGAGCCACGTCATGACGCGGAACCCCGTTGGCTTTGGACCTAGTTTGCCTGCCGCTGCGTGGCCATCACGATGTGCAGCTCATGGACATCATCAACCGGCTGCGCGACGCGCACGTCGCGGCCGGCGGCGTGGGCTCCTCAGGTCCGGTGGGGCTACCTCTGCCCACATCAAGCGGCTCCGGCTGCCGTTTGCACGCACCTGAATGGCCCGGCGCCGGCTGCTGGGCGCTCGCAGGCACACGCCGCCGCGCCGAGCCGCAGGTTCGCCGCGCCACACAGCCTTGCGCCTCACAGCATTGCCCTGCTCCCCTCTGCCCTGCCCGGCAGGCCAGGCGGGCACCCTGCTGGGCAACGCGCTGCAAAACGCCACCTGCACCAACTCCGACGGTGCGTCTCTGGCAGAGCTGGCGTGTATGGGCCCTTGCTCTTTGTGGCCCCCAGCAACCAGGCAGCTTGTGGCCAGCAGACCAGAGAGGGGCGGACAGGCATCGCGGTGCCCCGGCAGCTGCAGCCACGTTCGCTCCCCACGGCGTGTGTTGAGCTTGACATCTGGTGGAGCCATCTCTGGCAAGCAGATGAGCATATCACAGACCGCATTTCTGCGCACGCGGCACGGGTGCGGTGCCTCACTCGGCTAGACCGCCACACTGGCTACCGCCACACTGGATCCTTTGTTAGCGGGCTGCAGCACCGTGACACCGTGTCATGAATGCCATGCAACGACGACGACGACGACGACTGGCTACCCCCAGCCCACCCCAACGCCCATACGGGCGTGAGGTGTACTGCTGGGCAACGCCCTACGGGCAGTGAGGTGTGTGGCTGGCCATCGCACGGCCCCAGTGTTTGCATATGTCCTCCATGCGCAGGAGACAGCCGCCTGTACCTGGTGGACGCCTCTGACGGCTCCACGCTGCGCTTCCTCAAGCCGTACAGGGCGCGCGGCGGCGGCGTGGCGGTGCAGGGCACGTTCATGCACCCCGCCACGCAAAAGTACGTGCGGCGCACCTTCCGCACCATCAACGGGAAGAGGTGAGTGCACCATCACAGTAGCCTTTTTGCGATAGGTGTGCACCATCAGTGCAGGGAGGAAGCCAGGCACCAAAGCCAGGCGCCAAACTCAGCTGCGCTGCGCTGCCGCCGCCCCCGCAGCCCTTGGGCTTACTTCTTGGGCCTGGCCGACCGCCCCGCGCTGGCTCAGACGTACAAGGTGCGAGGTTGGAACTGCATGTGACCGCCCTTTCCCACAGCACCGCGTAGACGGACGCGTTGGATCGCGCTCGTGTTAAGCACGTGAACGGCGTGCACGCGGCAGGGCCGGCCCACGCGCGTCAGGTGCATTTTTGTCGAGCTTTGCAGGGGCAAGGCAGTGCGTGCGGTTTGCCTGCATGCGTCCATACCCCTGCAGCCCAGAGGCACACGCATCAACCAGCTCATCCGCGTGTTCAAGGACCTGCACATCCACTCCATGGGCCGCATCACCGCCCTGCCGGACGCCGCGGTCACGTACCAAGACGGCGGCGCCGCCAGCCGGCTGCGCTGGGCCGTGACGCTCCCCCGGGAACTCAGCGCGGCGCGGCTCGCGCGGCTGCAGGCGGACGCCAACGCCGCGGGCGTGCCGGCGAGGGCGCTGGCCAAGGCAGAGGCCGGTCTGGGGGGCGGCCAGGATGTAAACGTCGCGCCCTCCGAGGTGTGCGCGCCGGCGTGGCGGCGACTTGCGACGAGTTTGCATGTCCGTGGAATGGCAAGCTCTGCGGCCGTCACGAGGAGACCTCACGCAGAGCTACGCCCGCGCCACTTTTCTTTAGCCGACAGCCTCTTGCTCCCTTGTTGTTCCACGCGTGCGCAGGCAGCCCTGCCGAGCGCGGCCGTGCAACCGGTGGAGGACCGGCGGAGGCTGCAGCACACGACAAGCTTGCTGCCAGGCGCCGTCGGCTTGACCTACTTTAACAACTCCAAGGACGAGGCCCAGGGGTTTTGGTACTTGAACGCGACGAGCGGGGCCATGGTGCTCAAGGTGAGGTGTGGGTTGGGTCCGCAGGGCTAACCAGTGAGGAGCAGCAGGCGTTTGCGAAACGCCCTGCACGCCCGCCGCTTCTTCTGCTGCTGTTGCAACAGGTTGCAAGCTTTGACTTCAGGGCGACGATGGACGACTGGTGGGGGCGGTTCACGAGCGACGCCCAGGCACATGTGAGTGCTGGCGGGCAGGTGCCGAAGAAAGCGGCCATGGAGGGGGACGGCTCCCACGAGGTTTGGCGCACGCCGGCGTCTTGCCCAGTGCCACCAGGGTCCGGCAGGAAAGGCAGGTGGTGGCGCGCTCTGGGGTGCCATTGCGCGCGCGCCGGCGCCCTTCTCGAGTGCAGAACGCCACCTCGCTGCTGCTGGACGTGACGGGCAACACGGGAGGGTTCATCTCCTGTGGCCTGGCGCTGGTGCTGGGCCTGTACCCCATGGCCACCTACGGCGACCTGGGCCTGCGCTACGACCGCATCCTGGGGTGCGTTTCCTGTATCCACAAACTCCTGAACGTGCGTGCAGGGAGCACACCGTGCACGCTTACCGGCAGCGGGCTGCTGACTTGCAACCCTGCCCTCAAACCTAAAACCAAGCAGGGAGGACGCCGTGTACGCGTACGGCAGCGGCCTCAACCCAGACGCCCTGGGCGCCACCGTGCGCACCCGGCTGGACGACGACGGCTTTGTCGCGGTGAGGGGTCTCCATCGAACCTGGCGCTTCTCGCTGCCACACCACGCTGCATGGCTTGGGCATGTGGCTCCGCCGCTTGCTCCTTTGCCGTGTGAATGGACGCCGGGCGTGCACCCAGCAACCTCGGTCTGGCGACGCACGTATGGTAGCTGGGCTTTGGTCCCGCTGAGGTGTCCAACCAGATGCAACACGTGCATTCGGTGCAGGAGGTCGTGGACTCGCTCAACGGCAACTCGACGCGGCTTTCACGGCTCCTAGCCAGCACGGCGTCCGTCCTGGCGGCGGTGGACGTGCTCCTCGCCTCGGCCTCCAAGGTGAGCGCGGCGGGCGTATTGGGCTGACAGGCGCACCATCATGCCTGAGGAAGGGGGTGCCCACGCACGTGCAGCACAGATACACAGCCGCGCGATGATCAGCACGCGTGGTGCCCACTCCTTGCGCATGCGCGGCCGCGGCACGGCGCTGCAGCCTGCAGCGCAGCCCCATCGCGGCCAGGGGGCAGCAACTCACCAGCAGCTTGAGGAAAGAAGGAACGAAAGGAAACGCCGGCAGGCGTGGTTGTGGAAGACTAGGGCGTCTCGCATCCCTCTGGTACCACCTCAAGCTGTGAGGAGGCGGGGACTGTGGGATGCCCTAGCCACGTAGCAGCTTGAGGACAGGGGCAGGCGCCCACGACACAACGCAGCCTGGCCAACCAGCCCAACGCCTCCCGCGCTCGCTGCCGCCTGCCGCGACGCAGAGCCAGAAGCAAGTGTGCACCAGCCCCGCGACCCAGGACGACGGCAGCTGCGAGGATTTCTACCCGGGCTACGCCAACCAGCTCCGGGCGGCGCTGGACAACCTGGCACGATCGGGCGGCGCGCTCACGGTGCAGGGCTACCGGACCTTTGCCCTGAACGCCCTGCTGCCCTTCCTGCAGCTGTTTTGGTGAGGGAGAGAGCGCGGGCTTGATCACGTTGCTTGCCGGGTACGCTGGTGCGCCAGGCAAGAGCTGGCTGCGTGCTTTTGTTGTGGATTTCCGCGTGTGCCTGCAGGCCGTACACCGGGGTCAGGGTCTTTGGTGCGTGGCTCGGCAGTGTGGGCAGGTGGTGGGCACGCAAAGCGACGGGTGCTTCGTGCTGCGTGAACCCTGGCCTTGAACCCTGACCGTGCGCGCAGGGGGCGACCCGTACGCCAGCCCGCGCCTCATCCGCCGGGGAGGCAAGTGGCGCAACTACACGGCCCTGGTGCGTGTGCTGTGCTGTGCTGCGCCGGTGAGCCCTTGCCGCACGCGTGGCCTGGCCGCCTGAGCCAATCGCGCGTCCGTCCCTTGCCTGCCTCCGCAGTTCAGCGTCGGCGGCTACTCCACCTTTGACAATTTCCGGTACTTTTTGCCAGACCTCCCAGAGAACTACACGGCGCCCTTTCGCAAGATCCTGGCCGTGAGCGACGGGTACTGCGGCTCCACGTGCGACACCTTTAGCCGCACGGCCTGGTTCTACTCGCGCCGCAACCCCACCGCGCCCGCGTTCAAGTTCCTCACCTTTGGTGCGCGCTCTGCCACGGTGCCTGTGGTGGTTGGTGATGCACAAACGCGGGTTGCACAGGGACGCGCCGCTGTTAGGCCGCCGCGCCGCGCCGCTGTGCTGCAAATCACGGCACAGCAGCAACGCCGCAAGGAACGGCTCAGCCTTACTGCCCCTTTGCAGGCGGCACGGGCAACCCGATGGACTCGGCCGCGACTGCGTACCCGGGAGGCAACATCAACAGCGACGATGTGCTGACCGCCTCGTGGTGCGTGCGCTGAGCCGTCCATCTGGTACAGCAAGCAGAACACGATTTCATCAATCGCACTGGGGGGGACGCTTTGGGGGCCGCGTGCAGCGCAACCAGCATGCCAGCATGCCGGCGGGCGTGCTCACCCAAGCGCAAGCTCACTCATGCTCTCGTGCGAGCGCAGGGCGTACGCATACGTGGGGCGCGTCGTGGCGAGCTGGCTGGCGTGGGACGAGCTGAGCGCGCAAATCGCCGCCTGGTGCCGCCTGTTGCCCACCTTCCCCGCCTTCCTGGACAACTACACGCCGCAGTGAGTGGTCGCGCACAACATTTGCGGCCTGAGCGACCGGCGTCGCTTGTTCCGTAAGGCAGGCTGGCTCACAGGCGGACAGGCTCATCATGCCCCGTGGTGACCCGTTCGCAGGTACACGCAAGCAGAGGTGCGGTTGGTGGAGCCTGGGTCTCAACAGCTGCCGTGCTGATCCCCTGCGGCTCGGGCTCATTCTAACTTTAGCTGGCTGTCACCCACGCGCGCATCTGCACTTGTCCAGGTGTACAACGTGGCGTCGGCGGGCAGGACGATGCTTCCCCTGGAGTGAGTCGGGGGGCACGCAGCACCTGCCGAAATCTTGTAGACATGTCAGGTGCCGCTTCGTGCGCGCCAGGTGCTAAACACGTACAGCTCGGCACTGCCTGCCATGGCGCCCCCGCGCAGGTACCTGCGCATCCCCACTGACTACTACCTGCCAGGTGCGCGCAGCACGGAGAACGATGACAGCAGCTAGGCGGTGTGGCCTGCCAAGCACGCGGGCCGTGTGGGACGCGCGGGGGGAACATTATCTTGTTGGCTCAGGGGCTCTGTAGTAGTAGTAGCAGCAGTTTGCAATTGGCAGTCGCCTGGATGGCGCTTGGCATCAAGCAGGGAATCATCCATCATGCACATCAGGGGCTCTGTGTGCGCTGAGGCACCTCGCATCCATGCCACGGGCCACCGCCACCATCCTGCAGGAAGGACAGCACAGCCGTTAGGCGCAGTGCTCTAGGCGCACGTGCCGGCTATTGGCATCGTTTGGTTTGGATCACGGCGGCTGTGCGCGCAGAGTGGTACACGGACACGGGGCTGCCTGCGGCGGGCCACGGAGCCGACCTGCAGGCGCTCTACTCGAGCGCTTTTGGCGTGCTGGCGTCCATGCCAGGGCCAGCGCAGGCGTAGAAGCTGAAAGTGCCTCGGCAGGTATGCATTGCCATGCGCAAGGCGCTGGACCGTCAGACACTTGCTCCTGTAGAGTGCAGACTGATCACTGCATGGACGGCACGACCGGACCCACGGGACATCTTGGATGCCCTGCTGCACGCAGTCTACGCACCGGAATCCCTGTTCCTCCCTCAGGACAGCGTCAGGTCAAGTCTGCCCCAGCTCTACCAGGCGGCGTACCGCACCCTCGCTTCCATGCCCGGGCCCAAGGGTGGCAGCAGCACCGCCAGCAACCAGGCGCATGCGAGTTTTTGCTTTTACACTCAAGCCTGTGCGACTCTTCCCGCGCTCCTTACCTTAACAGCACAGCAAGGAGGGAAAGCGTATTGCACGTTTGCTTGAGCAGTTTTTGAGCCGTTTCTGGCGGTTGTGCACGCTGAGTTTGCGAGCGGCGCACGAGACCCACTCTGAGATCCACGCTGAGATCCACTCTGTTGACGCAAGCTGATGCGTAGAAGCGGTTGCGTCTTGTGGAAAGGTTTGTTGTGTTGCAGAGCGAGCAAGCACGCAGTTAAGTACGCGGGCAGAAACGCAGAAACACATAAGTGTGAGAGCAGGGATGCTGGAGGACACCTCACTGGCAGGCCTCACAGGCAGCCCTCACACCGGGGCGTTTGTACGCACACAGCGGAG